>Ga0189286_100105_pt1 | contig 55439 bp, 52 predicted proteins | sample UW69minimetaG_FD_130330 | JGI IMG/M metagenome (GOLD analysis project Ga0189286, IMG submission 130330) | Marine microbial communities from the Costa Rica Dome - UW69 mini metaG | ecosystem: Environmental > Aquatic > Marine > Oceanic > Photic zone | place: Costa Rica: the Eastern Pacific...
CATACAGAGACTACGCCAGGGCGCTGGCCTCGTGATAGAATGCGCCGCTCGATTGACTGAACCACGAGGAAACACTGTGGCTGTTCGTTACATCCAGACTTGCCGGCTGCCAACCCCTTTCGGCGTTTTCGACATGCACGGCTTTGAAGAGCCGGACACCGGAAAGGAGCACGTGGCGCTTACGCTGGGTGACCTCAACAGTCCGGAGCCGATGCTGGCGCGGACCCATTCCGAGTGCCTGACCGGCGACGCCCTGTACAGCATGCGCTGTGACTGTGGTTATCAGTTGGAGGAAGCCTTGCGCAGTATTGCCCGCGAAGGTCGGGGCATTCTTATGTACCTGCGCCAGGAAGGCCGGGGTATTGGGCTGCTGAACAAGATTCGTGCCTACAACCTGCAGGATCAGGGTGCGGATACCGTGGAAGCCAACGAACAACTCGGCTTTGCGGCTGACTTGCGGGACTACAGCATGTGCCGGGATATGTTGGCGCACCTGGGCATTCGTAGCCTGAGGCTGATGACCAATAACCCCCGCAAGGTAGATGCGTTGACCGATCTGGGCATAGAAATAGCGGAGCGCGTCCCTCTGCATGTGGGGCGCAACCCCCACAATGAGCATTACCTCAATACCAAGCAGAGCAAGCTCGGACACTGGTTCGAGACCCACCAGGACGACGATCCCGCCGTCTGATGTGATCTCTTCGCGCGCTTATTGAACCGCTTTTAGCGACTGGTTGTACTTCATTCGCTCCAGGCGGGTTTCAATAGTGTGCTTGATGCCTTCGGCATCCAGTCCGCAGGAAGACAGCAACTCGCCGTGCTTACCGTGATCTATGAAGGTGTCTGGCAGGCCGATCTGAAGCACGGGCTGGCTGACATCCCGGCTGTTCAGGAATTCCGTCACCGCGCTGCCCGCTCCGCCGGCAATGGCGTTCTCTTCAATCGTGACCAGAAGGCCATGCTTTTCCGCCAATGCCAGAATGAGCTCTTCATCCAACGGTTTTACAAAGCGCATGTCGGCGACAGTGGCGCCCAGAGACTTGGCAGCCTCCAGTGCAGGCGTGAGCAGGGTGCCGAAGTTAAGGATGGCAACACCCGATCCTTCTTTCACAAGCCGACCCTTGCCGATCGGTAGCGGAGCCAGTTCGCGGACCATCTCTGCGCCCGGGCCAGTACCCCGCGGGTAGCGTACTGCCGCCGGCCCCTCAAACAGCATGCCTGTGTGCAGCAGTTGACGGGTTTCGTTCTCGTCAGAGGGTGTCATCACGATCATGTTCGGGACACAGCGCAAGTAGCTGATGTCAAACGCGCCAGCGTGGGTGGGGCCGTCTTCGCCCACCAGCCCGGCCCGGTCGATAGCGAACAGGACGTCCAGATTCTGTATGGCCACGTCATGGATCAGCTGATCGTAGGCACGTTGAAGAAACGTCGAATAGATCGCCACCACCGGTTTGGCACCGTCACAGGCAAGGCCTGCAGCCAGAGTGACGGAGTGCTGTTCGGCAATGGCAACGTCGAAATACCGGTCCGGGAAGCGTTGGGAGAACGCCAGTAGGTCGGAGCCCTCACACATGGCGGGGGTGATACCCACGATGCGGTCGTCGGCTTCGGCGGCGTCACAGAGCCATTGGCCAAATACATTGGCGTACTTCAGTTTCGATGGCTTCGGGGCAACCGGTTCTGGCTTGCTGGGTGGTACCGGCTCGATTTTATTGATGGCATGGTAGCCGATCGGATCAGCCTCGGCCGGGGCGAAGCCCTTGCCTTTGGTGGTGACCACATGGAGAAATTGCGGGCCGTCCAGTTCGCGGATGTTCTCCAGGGTCTCCAGTAGCAGGGGCAGGTCGTGACCGTCGATGGGGCCAATGTAGTTGAACCCCAGCTCCTCAAACAGCGTGCCCGGGGAAATCATGCCCTTGAAGTGCTCTTCGGTCTTGCGGGCCAGTGCCATCAACTGTGGCGTGCCCTGGAGCACCCGTTTTCCGCTGTCGCGGACCTGGTTGTAGGTCCGGCTCGCCAACAGCTTGGCAAAATAGTTCGACAAGCCACCCACATTGCGGGAAATAGACATGTCATTGTCGTTGAGGATCACCAGCATGTTGGCGTCCAGGTGCCCGGCGTGGTTCAGAGCCTCGAACGCCATGCCGGCTGTCATGGCACCGTCACCGATGACGGCAATGCTCTTGCGACCAGTGCCCTGCATGCGGGAGGCGATGGCCATACCCAGGGCAGCGCTGATGGAGGTGCTGGAATGACCAACGCCGAAGGTATCGTATTCGCTCTCCGCACGTTTCGGAAAGCCGGCCAGGCCGTCTTTTCGGCGGATACTGTTCATGCGTTCCCGGCGCCCGGTCAGGATTTTATGGGGGTAGGCCTGGTGGCCCACGTCCCAGACCAGGCGGTCTTCCGGGGTATTGAAGACGTAATGCAGGGCAACGGTCAGTTCCAGGACACCCAGGCCGGCGCCGAAGTGGCCGCCTGTTTGACCCACCGACCATAGCAGGAAGGCACGTAGCTCCCTGGCGAGCTGGGTCAGTTGTTCTGCTGCCAGTTCGCGCAGTTGCCCGGGAGTGTCAATCCTGTCCAGCAGCGGCGTGTTGGGCCGTTGGGACGGGATCTCCTTAAAAGTATATGTATCCTGCATCTGCTCGGGTCTTTTCCGGGTGGTTCAAAATGTGGGTACTATTATAGGGGATGAAGGCACCCGGTTTCATACTGATTGGGCCAGTTGGTCCCCTCCAGTCCGTCATAAGTCAGTGTGCATCTCAGAGCCGTTGATGATCAATGGGTGCGTGCCACCACGTAGCCGGCCATGTCCCGGAGCAGGTCGCCTTCCTCGCCAAACATTTCGATGCTGGCCAGTGCGGACTCAAGCAGCTGCGACAGGTAGTTCCGGGCGCCGTCAGCGCCCAGCAGCGAGGGATAGGTTGGCTTGGAGCGGGCCAGATCCGAGCCCTGGGGTTTGCCGATCACCGTGGTGTCGCCCTCAATATCCAGCAGGTCATCCTGTACCTGGAAGGCGAGGCCGAGGGTTTGTGAATAAACCGTGAGGGCCGCCAACTGGTCCTCGCCCACATCGGTTGCGGTGAGAGCGCCCATCCGGACGCTGGCCGCAATGAGTGCGCCGGTTTTGTGGCGGTGCATTTTCTCCAACTGCTCAACGGTCAGTTGCTTGCCGACGGACTCGAGGTCTATCGCCTGTCCACCCGCCATCCCCTGGTGGCCACTGGCGGTCGCCAATTCCCGTATCATTGCAAGGCGCACCTGATCATCCAGTCCCGGTGCTTCGGCCAGCCAGCCGAACGCAAGGGTCTGCAGCGCATCGCCTGCCAATATGGCGGTGGCTTCGTCAAAGGCGATGTGCGTAGTGGCGCGGCCACGGCGCAAATCGTCATTGTCCATGGCCGGAAGGTCATCGTGAATCAACGAGTAGGCATGAATCAGTTCCAGCGAGCAGGCGGGAACGATCGCACTCTCCCGGGGCTGGCCCAGCGCCGTGGCTGCCGCCAGGCAAAGCGCCGGCCGGATGCGCTTGCCTCCGCCCAGCACACTGTATCGCATGGCCTGTTGCAGGCGTTCAGAACCTTGGCCGGATGCACAAAGCTGGCGCTCAAGTTCGGCGTCAATCTGATTGCGGCATTGTTCCAGGAACGTCGCCAGGCGGGTGTTCGGAGTTGACATCAGGCGGGTTCGTCCGGAGTGAAAGGGCGTGTTTCCAGTGTGCCATCACTGTTTTCGACCAGCTGTTCTACCCGCTGTTCCGCCGTCTTGAGCGCTTGCTGGCACTCTCGTGTCAGCTTTACGCCGCGTTCAAATGCTGTGAGAGACTGCTCCAGGGAGAGTTCGCCCTGCTCCAGGTCATGAACCAGTTTTTCCAGCTCATCCAGGGATTTTTCGAAGTCGGCGATGGACGCCGAGCTTTTCTCACCGGCCATAAAGGGCCTCCGGTTGCTTCGCGGAATTTGGCGGATTATACCAAAGCTTCAGGCCGACCGCTGCCAGCAGAAATGTCTTGCGCCTTCCTTTTTCCCCTCCGGTCCCCAACACTGCTCTGTCACCCGGATTTCACCAATGGCACTGACTGTGACCACCGTCGTGGCGCGGGTGCCGTAGTCGCCGCCGATAATGAAAGGGGAAGACAGAAAGCGTTCGGTATCCTTGCCAACGCCGGTATCCGGCAGTTCATGGTCGGGCGCCGGCGTAGTGTCCTGCAGGCGTTCGACAAGATTATGATGGAGATCATCGGTGCGGTCCGCCGACGCCCCTTCCAGCAAATCGGTCACCGAGTTTCTCAACCTCAGCAGTTTTGGCCAGGGGGTCTGCAGGAGGTGGTTGCTCAAGCCGTAGGTGCCGCGATGAACATGGCGCCCGGGGTGAGCGTCACGGTTGCTGTAGTACCATCCTGCGTGCTCATCCAGCCTGACCAGATTAAATCCCGAGTAATCGTTTTTTCGCGTTTGCAGTCGGGCTGCGAGCGCATCTCGGTTTTCTGCCAGCGCCATTAGTGGCAGTTCACCACGGGAGTGGGCGCCGGGTACCTGCGAGCCTTCCCGCACATTGGTTACGGCAGCAACACCTCCATCTTCATCGACTGCGAGCCAAGTGCCGCCTGACAGCAAATCACGTCCCGCCAGGATATTGCGCCCGGCGGTTTCGCTGTGCCACCAGTCCATGGCCGCAGTGGGCCGGCGAAAAAACTCATCACGATTTGCTGCCACGACCAGTGGAAAGGCAGGATGCTGTTGTACGCTAAAAACAATCAGGCACATGGTGGCGGGCTCATCAGTCGCGAGTGAACAAAAGGGATTCGGTGTGTATCATACCAGCCTGATTCGCTGTCTGCGTGTGGCTGAGTATGACCCTTTTTGCTGTTGTTGGCCTTTACCTTGTGCTGGGTGCCTTGGCGGGCACCATGGCTGGCCTGTTTGGCATTGGTGGCGGGCTGGTTATTGTTCCGGTGCTTATTTTCAGTTTTGACCTGCAGGGTGTGAGTAGCGACGTCGCTGCTCATCTGGCCGTGGGTACATCTCTGGCCACTATCGTGTTCACCTCCATCAGCTCAATCAGGTCCCATCATCTCCACGGAGCGGTCCGCTGGGAAATATTCCGCCCCATGACGGCGGGTATTGTACTCGGTGCGGTGCTGGGTGCCTGGACCGCATCCATGCTCAGTGGTGAGGCCCTGGAGTTGGTCATAGGTGTGTTTGTCATTCTGGTGGCTTTGAACATGCTTTTCGGTGCCAACCCCAAACCCGGCCGCGACGTGCCGGGATCCGTCGGGCTGGGGAGCGCCGGCGCCAGTATTGGCTGGGCATCCGCTATTTTTGGCATTGGCGGTGGCACGCTGACCGTTCCGTTCCTGAGCTGGTGTAACGTGCGGATGCAGCAAGCGGTAGGCACCTCCGCCGCCTGTGGATTGCCCATCGCTGTAGCCGGTGCGCTGGCAAACATCGCCACCGGCTGGCAGAACCCGGAGCTGCCCGAGCTCAGCATCGGGTTTATTTATTTGCCTGCGTTTGTGGGTATCGTTCTGACCAGTGTATTGTTCGCCCGGGTTGGAGCTAATCTGGCTCATCGCCTGGACGCGGCCCTGTTGAAAAAAATCTTCGCCATCTTCCTGATTGTCGTAGGTATCCGTTTTCTGTTGTGACCTGAGGGGTTCTTGATGCTCCAGCATCCGCAAATCGATCCGGTGGCCATTGCCATCGGCCCTATGAAAATACACTGGTATGGCTTGACCTACCTGGTCGGATTTCTTGTGGGCTGGTGGCTGGGCCGCCTCCGCGCCCGCAAGCCCTGGTCGCCCATTACCGAAGTGCAGATGGGGGACATGCTGTTCTACATTGCCCTTGGTGTGATACTGGGCGGCCGTTTTGGCTATGTGATCTTCTACAATTTCAGCGCCTTCGCGGCCGATCCGCTGATGTTGCTGCGTGTGTGGGAAGGAGGTATGTCTTTCCACGGTGGCCTGCTTGGTGTGATCTTCGCCATGTGGTGGTTCGGTCGCAAGGTGGACCGCACCTTCTGGCAGATTGCGGATTTCGTCGCACCGCTGGTGCCGGTAGGGCTCGGCGCTGGCCGTATAGGCAACTTTATCAATGGCGAGCTGTGGGGTAAGCCCACCGACGTTGCCTGGGGCATGGTCTTCCGCACAGCACCGGACAGCCTGGCCCGGCACCCGTCCCAGCTTTACCAGTTTGCCCTGGAAGGCGTCCTGCTATTTATCGTCCTGTGGTGGTTTTCGTCCAAGCCGCGGCCCCGTATGGCGGTTTCTGGCTTGTTCCTGGCGTGTTATGGCGTGTTCCGCTTCCTGGTGGAGTTTGTTCGCCAGCCCGACCCACAACTGGGCTACCTGGCCTTTGACTGGCTTACCATGGGGCAGGTGTTGTCGTTCCCCATGATCCTCGCCGGTGTTGCTCTGATTGTTCTTGCTTACCGGAGAAACGCTGAATGAAAGCCTATCTCGACCTTATGAAAGACGTGGTGGACAACGGCATGGACCGCGGTGACCGAACCGGCGTAGGCACCCGCTCGGTCTTCGGCCGCCAGATTCGCTTTGACCTGCAGGACGGCTTCCCGCTGGTGACCACCAAGAAAGTCCACCTGCGCAGTATTATCCAGGAGCTGCTGTGGTTCCTGCAGGGTTCCACCGACAATAACTGGCTGAAAGAACGCAACGTTTCTATCTGGAATGAATGGGCCCTGGAGAACGGCGACCTCGGTCCTATCTACGGTAAACAGTGGCGAAGCTGGCACTGCCCGGACGGCAGCACTGTTGACCAGATCAGCGAGGTGATTGAGCAGATTCGCAACAAGCCCAATTCCCGCCGGCTGATTGTCTCGGCGTGGAACCCGGCTGAGCTTCCGGATGAATCCATTGGCCCCCAGGACAACGTCCGCCAGGGGCGCATGGCGTTGGCGCCTTGCCACTGCCTGTTCCAGTTCTACGTTGCCGACGGCAAACTCTCCTGTCAGCTCTACCAGCGCAGCGCGGATTTATTCCTGGGCGTGCCATTCAATATCGCGTCCTACGCGCTGCTGACTCACATGATCGCCCAGCAGTGCGATCTGGGGGTGGGGGAGTTCGTCCATACCTTCGGCGATTGTCACCTTTACCAGAACCACCTGACCGACGACATCGTATTCGAGCAGCTGAAAAGGGAGCCGCGGGCGTTGCCTCAGCTGGTGATCAAGCGGAAGCCTTCGTCAATCTTCGAGTACGAATTGGAGGATTTCGAGTTTGACGGGTATGAGCCATGTCCTGGGATTAAGGCGCCTATTGCTATTTGATCTCTAGCTGAGCCTGGCCCTTCTGTTTTGGCGTCTGCAGGTCAGCGGGTAGGAACTTCCGAAAAACGCCTCTAGACGTCCCTGTGCGGCTTGGGCTCCGCCATCCATGGCTCCGCACATTTTCGGAAGTTCCTACCCGCTGACCTGCGATCGAGTACCGGCGTTCGATTATCCGGAAGATTAGGTCAGATTTTGATGTCTATTCCGCCTTATGCTCAATCAAGTGCGCTATCGCGCAATGATTATGGATAAACTGACTGAATTGTCGGATCGCGAGAGGGCGGGAAGACGTGTCCAAAAATGTGCGGAGCCATGGATGGCGGAGCCCAAGCCGCGCATGGATGCCTTGAGGCGTTTTTTGGACACGTCTTCCCGCCCGCTTGCTGCCCCCAAATCTCGAGGGCTCCGGATTCGGAGCGCCCAAGCAGGAGGATAAACAAACAATGAGGAAGGCTCTCATAGTCGCCATGTCCCGCAACCGGGTCATCGGTCGAAACAATAAGCTACCGTGGTATTTGCCAGGCGACCTCAGGTACTTCAAACAGGCCACCATGGGAAAACCCATCATCATGGGCCGAAAAACCTGGGATTCCATTGGCAGACCCTTACCCGGACGGATGAACGTGGTGATTTCACGGAACCCGGAATGGGAAGCGCCCGCTGGAACGGTGGCGGCAGAATCGTTGGAAGACGCATTGGTCAAAGCCGAAGCTCAGGCCGAGATTGAAGGCGGGGACGAAGTGATGATCATCGGTGGTGGCCAGATCTACGCCGAAGTATTGCCGATGGTAGATCGGATTTATATCACCCAGGTACACGCCGAGGTCGACGGGGATGCCTTTTTTCCGGAAGTGAACTGGGAAGAGTGGGAAGAGCTCGGACGGGAGGATTTCTCCGCGTCCGATAACAACCCTTACGACTACAGCTTCGTCGTCTACCAGCGCCCAAGTCAGCCTTGAGCGCTTAGGTCAGCAGATCAGCCCTGGCGGGGTGGGCGCTTACCTGACGGCTTGCCACCCTTGCCGGGAGGCTTGCCCTTCGGGCCAGGGCCGCCGCGACCCTTGGGGCCCTTCTTGAAGCCGGGTTTGAATCCTGGCTTACCGCCCGGACGGCCACCTTTACGGTCACGACGTGGCGGTGCGGTGGCAGAAACCACCGGCAGTGCTTCCGGCTGTTCCAGGGGCAGCGAGCCCGGCTGGGATGCCTCCAGATAGCAAGCCAGCGCACCGGCAACCATCGCAATGTCCATGTCGTTGCGTTCGGCAATTTCATCGAGCAACGCCATCGCTTTGCCCAGCTTTCCATCTTCAGCAAAACCCAGAAGTTGTGACTCAAACTGCTCTTCCCGCATCTTCTTCAGAGCATTGGGCGAGGGCAGTTCATAGGATTCCATTGGCGAGTTGGTGGCGCGCTCAAGCGTGCGCAACCAGCTTCGCTCCCGAGGCGTGACCAGCAGAATCGCCTTGCCTTCACGACCGGCACGGCCGGTGCGGCCAACCCGGTGAATGTAGGCTTCGGTGTCGTAAGGCACGTCGTAGTTGATGACGTGAGTGATGCGGGGGACATCAAGGCCGCGGGCCGCAACATCCGTTGCCACGATGATGTCTTTCTTGCCGCGCTTGAGATCTTCCACTGTCTGCTCGCGTTGGCGCTGGTTCAGGTCGCCATTCAGTGGCGCTACCGCATGGCCACGTGCCGACAGTTTTTCCGCCAGTAGTGTGGTTTCCGCCTTGGTGCGAACGAAGATGATGGTTCCGTCTACCGGTTCCACTTCCAGGATGCGGGTCAGGGCATCCAGTTTGCGTTCGGCATAGACCGGCAGAACAAACTGGGAAATGCGCTCAACCGTGCGGGTCTCGCTCTCGATCTTCACTTCCGTGGCGTCGCGCAGATAGGTCTGGGCGACCTTCTTGATCTGCGGCGGCATAGTCGCGGAGAACAGCGCGCGTTGGCAGTTGTCCGGGGTCTTTGCCAGGATCGCTTCCACGTCGTCGATGAAACCCATGCGCAGCATTTCGTCGGCTTCGTCCAGTACCAGAGCTTTGAGGCTATCCAGTTTAAGCGTGCCCTTGCGGAGGTGGTCCAGCATTCGGCCAGGGGTGCCCACGATCACCTGGGCGCCGCGGCGCAGGCCCTTGATCTGAGGGAAAAAGTCCTGGCCGCCATAGATAGGCAGGACGTGAAAGTTGCGGAACTTGCTGGCATAGGTGGTGAACGCCTCGGCCACTTGGATGGCCAGTTCCCGCGTGGGTGCCAGAACGAGGATCTGCGGCGCCATCACAGACGCGTCTATCCGGCTCAGTAACGGCAGCGCAAAGGCGGCGGTTTTACCGGTACCTGTCTGGGCGACACCCAGTAAGTGCTTACCAGCCAACAGCGCAGGGATCGTCTGGGCCTGTATGGGAGAAGGCTTTTCATAGCCAACGGCGGCAACTGCTTCGAGGACAGCTGGATCCAGGCCGAGGTCGGCAAAAGACAATTCAGACATTAATTTACTCAGAATTCGGAGGGTAGGGCATTGCATTGCAATGCGTGTTATGGCGGGGATTATAACTGGTTTGTCGTGTCTTTAACACGGCTAATGCTGGTAGTGCAGTAGGTAGTTGCCGGCGATGACGGTTGCGTTGCGGGTAGATCTTCGGCAATCTCCGGGTTGTTTCGAATAGGATGCTAACGAGGCGGGCGCATGAATTTTGATGAGTTGATGAAGAGTGGGGCCAACGGTAAAGATCTGGTTGTCCCTTCAAGCTGGGGCCAAGGACGTGCCTCTTTTGGTGGGGTGGTTGCAGCCCTGGTATTTGACCGAATGGCCAGTGTTGTCGCCCCCGGCCGCCCCATGCGTTCAATGCAGGTGTCCTTTGTGGGGCCAGTAACACCGGATGAGCCGGCGACAGTCGAGGCTGAAATTCTGCGGGAAGGTAAGGCCGTAAGTCAGGTTTTGGGCCGCATTGTCCAGGGCGGAGAGTCGAAGTTGGTGGCGCTGGCGAGTTTTGGAAGCGATCGGGAGTCTGATGTTTCGGTCGATGCCGCACCAGCGCCTGAGGCGAAGCCGGTGGAGCAGTGCCACGGCCTGGATTTCATTGAAGGTGTTACGCCGGAGTTCATTCAGCACATTGAGATGCGCTGGGCGTTTGGCAATCTTCCGTTTAGTGGCAAAGGTGGTCGAGAGCTTGGCGGCTGGATGCAGTTCCGTCAAACGCCAGAAACGTTTTCAGATGCCCACATTGTGGCGCTTGTTGACGCGTGGCCGCCCGCCGTTTTGCCGTATGTGAAGCAGCGGGTGAAAACGAGCTCCTTAAGCTGGGCTCTTGAAATCATGCATCCCAGGCCAGTTCTGGAGCCAGGGGACTGGTTATTATACAAGGCGAAGATTGATAAGGCTGACGCGGGATACGGCCATACCCAGGCCGGCATCTGGACCGCGAGCGGAGAGCTCGTGGCGCTGAGTCGGCAGACGGTAACGGTATTTGGGTAGAGGAGCATTCTATTCAGGTTCTGAGTTTAGCCCTGCGTTTGCAGGGTAAACTCGGGGGCGAACGCTAGGGCATGACGGCCTCTGGGATCGTAATGCCCATCTTCTTCATCTGTTCTAACAAATGTCTCCGAACACTTGGCAGGTCCTGGATGCCTTCTTTCCTGTAAGCACTCACTTCCGCGCTGCTGTAGGGTTTGAAGCCTTCTGGAGAGCTCCCGCCGGCGATGCCATCGTTTTTCAACATCCAGTTCAGAAGGTCTGCTAGCTGCTGGTCGTTTAGCGCCGATTGTGAGGAGCCCGGAACCTGAACCAGAAATTCCCTTCCGCCCTCGACCTTGAGAAAGTTGCCGACAAAATCAGTCATTCGGGGAATGTCGTTACGTGGTGCGCCTTCGCCGTTGGTCAGATGGCACCCCAAACATTGCAACTGGTAATTAACAGCAGGCGAGTAGTTCGCCTGGCTCAGTGGCGTTTGCTGGGCCTCATTACCGGGAGCAGGTTTCTGAGTGGTATCAGGAATCACCCTGGCCTCTCCAAAAGGAGAGGCCAGGATCAGGCTGAGGGAAACTATTCGAGTGAATGATTTCATCGCAAAGGCCCTCAGATAGCGGTTCCTCGAATCACAGCTACCGTACAGTTATAGACATTGCTTTCGGCGCCCAGACACCAATTGATGTCGTTGTTGTTGAATGGGCGGTACATGGGTTCCTCGCTGTCGTTTCGGGTACAGGCGCACGTGCCGCAACTGTGCTTGCCGCAACAATCGTTGTACGAAATTATGTAATCGATACCATCCGCCGGGTTTCGACAGGTTCCTACCCAGGTCACGTGAGACACCTCTGTTCCCGGAGGGCAGCTGGTTACAGAGCCTCCACAGCAGCTGCAAAGGAAGCCATCCACTGAGCAGTAGCGCCAATAGTCACAGCTGGTTGGGTCCCCCGGATCACCGGCTTTGGGGGCTTCCGCCGCAAGTGCTTTGCTGGTTCTGTCGATAGGCAGCAGTACGGGCGCCGCCGTACCGATAGCCAGCAGAGAGCCAAATTTGGCAATAAAGTGGCGCCTACCGGTGGTGCTGGCGACATGGCGTGATGAACGTTCGAAAAAGCGATCCAGAAACTTCATTTTGTTGTTCTCCCTGATCAGGACGGCGTATGAACGCGCGGGGACTCGGATTGGGTCTTCAGGTACTCCTGCAGTGTCGATGAGCCAAGCATTTGGGTCTCAAAGAGGCTGTCGAGATGTTCTCGGGAGTTGACCAGGCCTTTTGCTTTCAGCGTGCCCTTGGCGTCGATGAGTGCTGCGTAGGGCAGCTTGCCAATCTGGAACGTCATGCCAACCTCGGGGCTGACGACGTAGTGGCTATTTTCCAGTCCAGCATCGGCTATCAGCTTTTCCTGCGCCGCCGGATCTCCATCGCTGACATAAATGACATCGAGGTCGTTACTTGAGCGGTCAATCGCTTTGATGGCAGGAAGCAGGGATTTGCAGATCGGGCAGGTAGGTGAAAGAAAGAACAGTAACGTTGAGCGTTCACCGGCGTAACCAATGTTCACAGGCCGGCCTGAGCGGTCCGCCGCGGTAACTTGAGGAGCTGGCTGGCCAACTTCAACGCCCTTGTCCATCATCAGTGCGCCTGCCGGTGCAATGCGTGAATGCAGGACCCCGATCTGACGAATAAGCCCAACCATGACCAGGGAGGTGGCGATCAGAAGAAGCCAGAGTAGTACGTTTGAAACAATCAGTGCTTGCATCTTATTTGTCTCCTGACAATTTAAGCAAAAGGGGTCTGTATACCAGCCACAGGTCTGCAGCGGTGTATAACAGAATGGCAACCGTTCCAGCGGCAATCATGATGAAGTTATCGTGAACACTAGTGGTCCTCTCGAATGCCGGGATGAGTGCGCCCAGCGCAAGAACACCGAGAAAGCCATTGCGAAGCAACAATATGGGATGGAGTGGTTGGCGCATGGCTGGGCCTGAGCATCCACAGTCCATATCATGGCGCCCCCGCAGCAGGTTGATGCCTATCGCCAGTGCATACGCGGCTACCAGGGCCAGAGCCAGGGAGGCTGCGTATGGCCTGCTCGTTTCCCAAAGGAGGCCAGTGGCTGCCAGGAGTTCTGTCACTGGCAAGGCAAGGGCGATGGCGGACGTCAGCAAGGGCGGTGTTAGTTGATATTCGTTGACCTGGCGCCGAAACCAGTGCGGTTTCCTGAGTTTGTGACTGGCAGCGCTGGCGAGGATTACGCTCAATGCCAGTGCTGCGGCTGTGCTGAAAATGGGATCGATCATGGGATTCCCCCTCAGTGATTCAGAACCAGTGTTGGTGTTTTGGTCACGCCTTCCATGGTTCCTGTGTGCTGGCCCGAGCCGAGATCAAAAATCTCCAGACCGCCCTCGATATTGGTTCCAAGCAGTAGTGGGTCGTCGTCGGAGGTTGCGCTGAGGCTCCAGATCAGGTTGGGCGATTCGAGCGTCCTTAGTTTCTTGCCGTTTTTTAGATCAAATTCCCAGATGATGGTGCTTGGGTCTTCCCATTTATGGGGCTTGTGGTCCGGGTGCATCAGAACATACATGCGGTTCAGTTCAGGCGCCGCGGCAATGAGCTGCCAGCCGCCGGGAGCCCAACCCTCGGCTCGTTGCTCTTCTGTTGTCAGGGACCAACGTGGCAACACTTCAGGTGTACCCCCGGACAGATCCAGCGGGACTACATCACCTTCCGTAGTAACGAAGTAATACGTTTTGCCAACGTGAGTCGCCCGCTCGACCAGCCGTTCCTGATCGGGGTCAAAAAATTCTGTTACCGACCGCCCGGTTTCCTGGCCGGCGCTGTCCAGGGTAATGACTTGAATGGAGCCGTCACCGCACAGTGATGCAAATTGCCGGTCGCCAATCGGGTAGTTGAGAATGCATCCGGGAATAGCCAGCTCACTGGCAACCGCCTGCTTTTCCGTATCGACGATGGTGACCGAAGTGGATGGCGTAAAGTTGTAAATATAGACAAATTTGTCGTCCGCACTTGTGCTGAGTGCAAACCGTTCTGTCAGGCTAAACGAACGCTTGGTCGGAATCTTGACTTCCCATTCCGGGGACAGGGTCCGGCTGTCCCAGGCGGTAAGAACATCGGTTCGTTCGCCCCGAACGTAGCGGCTGAAAAAAATATCCGCGGTGTACACAGTCTTCCGGCTGTGGGACAAGGCCGCAGGGGCAGCATGTCCGGTCGGTATCATTCCCAGGTACTTCTTCTTGTCCGGGTCAACGACGACGACTCGGGTAGAGACCATATTATTGAACTCGAAATCCACCATGTAGCTTCGGTGGTCATCGGGCGCTGATAATGTGGTCGTGCCTACTTCCTCGACGGGTAACTCTGCGTTGACAGAGGTGCTGATCAGCCCAGTGGCCAGCAACAGGCTGAAGGTCAGTTTCTTGGATGAATGCATAGTTTGGGTCCTCATTTGTTGTTCGCTCTTATTTCTTGACGCTGATAACCCGGGCCTGGGTAACGGCTTTGAGTCCTTCAAGACCAAATTCACAGCCGTAGCCCGACGCCTTGTTGCCTCCGAAAGGTACCATCGGATGGATGGCACCGTGTTGATTGACCCAGACAGTTCCAGCTTCCAGGCGACTGGCCGTCTCGGCTGCACTGGCCGCATCATCCGCCCAGACGGAAGCGCCCAGAGCCGCCGGGAGCCGGTTGGCTGAAGTGATCGCCTCATCCAGGTCGCGATAGCGTACGATGGGCAGTGCCGGACCGAACTGCTCTTCATCCACGAGTCGCTGGCCATCGCTGATGTTGCCGACCAGGGTCACGGGCAAAAAGTAGCCTTTGTCCGGTGTGTTTCCGAACTCTCTTACGTCACACTCGTTTGCCCGGGCATCAGCGACCAGTTCCCGAACTTTGTCATACTGCATTTTGTTCTGTAGGGGGCCGATCAGAACGTTTTCGTCTGTTCCATCGCCGATGGTCATCTGGCGGGCAATGTTTCCAAGTGCGGACATGACCGCGTCGTAGTCATCATCGTGAACATAGAGACGTTTGATGCAGGCGCAAGTCTGGCCCATGTTGAGGAAGGCGCCCCAGAAGAGGCCCTCGGCAATGGCACCGGCGTTGGTTCCCGGCAGGACGATTGCGGCATCGTTGCCGCCCAGTTCCAGAGTGATCGGTGCGAGGTTGTGGGCCGAGGCTTCAATGATACGCCGCCCCGTGGTCTCGCTGCCGGTAAACATGATTTTGTCGATGTCAGGGTGGCTGGTCAGTTTGCTGCCAATGCGCCCGTCCCCGGTAACGGTATTGAGTACGCCGGGCGGCAGTACCTGATTGATCAACCTGACCATTTCAAGTGTGGCTATGGGGGTGTACTCGGAGGGTTTGAGAACCACGGTGTTGCCCATCCGGAGTGCCGGTATGATCTGCCAGATGGCGATCATCAGCGGCCAGTTCCAGGGGGCTATTGCAGCCACAACGCCGAGGGGCACACGGTACAGCGTGTCCTTGCGGTCGTTGTCCTCGTAGACAACTTCCGGGGGCAGCTCCAGACTGGCAGGGACTTGTGTCCATCCTACACAGGCCTGCATCTCGAACCTTGAGCCCGGCCCCGACAAGGGTTTGCCCTGTTCCCTGGTGATCAGATCGGCGAGGTATTCCGAGTTGTTCTCCAGAACGCTGGCAATGCTGGCGGTTATCTCCGCGCGTTCCTTGTCGCTGCGTTGAGCCCAGGCTGACTGGGCGCCTCTCGCGGACTGGACTGCGTGTTCAACCTCCTCTTCGGAGCTGATGGGTGCATGTCCGAGCAGGTCGCCGTTGGCGGGGTTCAAAATTTCATGGCTATTCGTGATCTCTCCGAATGTGCCATTCACTACGTTATGATATTTCTGCATTTTCTCTGCTCCTTCTCTACCAGTCAGAAGCCGATGACAGCAATGATCTGGGCATAGGTGTTCATGTCGTCGTCCTGAAGCTGGCTGCCGCCGTTACTGGCACTGTTCTCAGGTTGGTAGAAGCCGATCACCGGGCTGACGAACAGGTGTTCGTGAACGGCCCACTCGGCATAAAAGTTGATTTCCTGGCTGTCCAGAGTTCCGCTGCCTTGATTGGTGTCGCTAAAATCGAAAAACAGTGCGCCGACGGCTAGTGCTGGCGTGGGGTAAGCTTTCACACCCAGGTGAAGCACATCGGTGTCGGTGTTGAAGGGGCCGGCATAGTTGGCGGCAACTTCGCCCTGAAACCAGGTTCCATAACCGCGATTGAATCCGAAAAAGAGGGGGTCAAAGCCCTCGTCAAACTGAGAGAAGCGGGCGGTTACACTCGGGGACCACGGCGTGTCTTCAAAGCTCCACCCCGTCTCAACGTACCAGGCCTCGGCGTCCTTTCGGGAGCTGTCGTCCTGATCCTGAGTCACAAATTCGCCAGAGAGGAACAGTTGCTCGCTGCCGGCGTTCCCCTGATACCGGAGACTGGTGGTCTTCTGGCCATCCCGGTTGGTGAGGCCGAGGGCCTGGGCGTAGCGATCGTTCACATCCAGTCCCTCAATATGAAGAAGACCGAATGTTCCGTAAGGAGCAACGTATTCGAGGTTGATCCCGGCCAGCTCTGTATCAGCTTGGACGTTGTTGTCCGATTGAAGCCAGAACAGATCCGAGCGTATTCCGGAGTCACCGCCAATTCGTGCAATGGCGGTCTGGTCGAACGCTTTCCGAGCCGCGAGCCAGTAGGCACCACCCCGATCAAAGTCGAGCCCGCCGCCATTGAGACTGTCGCCCAGGTTGAGTGAATCGCCATTGATCAGGAAGCCGTCACCGATGGTAAAGTTCTGTCGTCCGAACGACACGTCCAGTCCGTCGGTGCCGAGTGCAGGAATGAGGTTGCCGGAACGGAAACCGATATAGGCATCCTCGAGATCAGTCCGGCGTTCGTTGCCTGAGGTAAAGCCGCCGGCGTCTCCGTCACCCCAAGTGCCCGAGGACAGAACGTTGAGGGCGCCATAAGCGGCAGCGTCGCTGTCGAGTGTGTAGTCTCCGGAAACCCCGAGTTTGATATAGCCTTCCTGCCAGGTTGCTCCGTCCTGGTCAGTATCGTTCAGGTAATTCTTGTCGCTGCTGAAAACACCGGCTGCTATTTCAAGGTCGCCGTTCAATTCGTAGTCGGGGCCACTTGAGAGTGGTGCGGCGAACGCTGTCGGCGTCATTAAGTGGGAGGTTAATATCCAGAAAACGGGCTTGTTCAATCGCTTGTTCTTAAACATTCTGACACCTGATTGTTATTGATCTGAAAGCCGGTACCACCTTTATTGCGGTTCGATATGAAGGCCTTGCCGTATTGATAAGGCTCTATGCCTTATATTCGTCAACTTCGGTCCTGAGTACTTTCTCTGTCGTGCCAGAACGTTTATTGATTGCGCCAATGATGGTCAGAGTTTGCTTGACTTTTGTTTAGTATTTGCTCATTTTTAGCGCTATTGTGATACAGGTATAAGAGGTCGCAAGAATGATTTTGTGTTCCAAATCTGGCGCTCGGGGCGCTCAGTTTGAAAGCTGGATCAGTAATATCAACTCTATATGTGGCCCGTTCGCCGCTGACCCTCGGGGCGGTGAGTTCTCTGGATTGGTTGAGAAAGTGGGTGGCGCCGGCCTGAATATGTCCAGAGTGAAAATTCAGGGGGCAGATCTTTATCGAACCTCAAAAGAGATACGAAAAAGTGTAGTTCCAGACTTTTTTTGTGTCTTTCAGGTGCGAGGAAAGTCTTTCGTTGAGCAAGTGGGTAACCGTTCTTCTATGGACGTGGGCGACATCGTATTGATGGATTCGGCTCTACCTTTTCGTTTTTCATACCCGTCCGCTGCTCAGCAAATTTCGCTCATCCTGCCACGTGACATCATTGAGAGGGTGCTGAGCCTCAGTAAGATCGAGCTGGGTGTGAAAATCCCCGCTCATTCCCATATCGCGAGCTTCGCCAGTCGATTGGTGGCGGAAGCCTCCTTGCACCAGAACCTCGATGTTGATGAGGGGGCCGCCATACTTGACTCGCTCGCTACCTTGATTAAGCCATCGGTGCTTAAGAGTGTCAGCGGGGTTGATCCAAAGGACAGAGTATTTCGGGATGCCTCCGAGTTTGTGAGGGCGAGCATTGGCCAGCCGGGCCTGAATGCGGATACGATTGCGGAGTCTATCGGTGTGTCGGTGCGAAGTCTTTATCGGGCGTTTTCTGCTCGTTCAACGACGCTCTCGGAGTTTGTGAAGGCGCAGCGCCTGGAAATGTGTGCGGACTACATCAGAGCAAATAAGGGGCAACTGAATCTGACCGAGGCGTCCTATCGGTTTGGCTTTTGCAGTTCCAGCTATTTCTCGACCGCGTTTAAACAGCGATTCGGCTATACCCCATCGGACTTCAAAAAGCGCTGCGCCTGAATTGAGTGAAGGGGGGCTTGGCTGCCGGTGGTGTCTATGACATTTCTCGTTCCGTTGTGAAATCGGTCTTGCTGGCGACATCTCTCAGGCCACCGAAACGCCGATAAAACTTCTCACCGGGCCCCGGCAGAGGGCCGGAAGCGTTTTCCAGGGTTTCATCCAGCCACTGTTCAGCCCGCACATAGATTTGGCGATACAGATTTCGGCAGAGTTGCTTGGCGCTGCGCCCTTCCCAGTCTCCCGGCAGCAATTCATCGGGCAGGATGGGGTCCCGGAGCAGAATTTTCCGATACTCGTGTATGAGCAGGATGCGGACGGTCAGGCATTCCTCAGGGCTGAGGGTGTCATCGGACTGCAGTTCGCGCCAAAGCGGGCGAAACTGGCTCAGGAAGCGTCGATACCGGCCGCCGAGTTCATCCAGGTTCCAGCTTTCGCGAACTTGCAGTCGCAGTGCCCTCGGGCTCTTTTGCTCCATTGGCACCGTCTGCATGACGATGGTGTCCTCCAGGGCGCCCCATTCCTGGAGCATCGGTATCAGCTCGCTGCGGGTGAACCTGGGGTGCTCCATCAGGCCGGGTGCCATACTGCCAAAGCTGAGCCACTTCAGTTCATCCCGAACCTTCTGGCGAAGCTCGGGAGATAGCTGGTTCAGATACACCAGGCACCAGCTACCGCTCCATTCCTCCGTTTCCAGATTGTAGACGTGCTGGAAGGCCTGCTCGAAGCGGCGCAGCCCGGGGCCGGTGAGGCTGTAGTAACTGCAGCGCCCGACTTTCTCTGTTTGCAGCCAGGATTCCTGAACCAGGCGATAAACAGAGGTTCGAACCAACCGTTGACTGATGCCCATGGGCTCCACCAGCTTCATCAGGCTGCCTAGCCAGACGTTGCCTCCACGAGGAACGATGGCGTCGCCGTAGATTGTGCTGATAAGAGAACCGGCGCGCAGCGGCCGCTTTTTCTGAAAGTTTTGGACGAGTAGTTCGAGCTGGCTTTTAGCAGTCATGGACTTAAGTTCGCAAATAAGAATCAATGAAACACGTTGGACGTATTATGCGGGTCTTTCGTGTCAGGTAAAGGTTTGTCTCTCTGGTTGCTCTGCTGGCGCATTTTATGTGCGTCGACTTTGGCTCAGTGGGCATGGTGAGACTCCGTGAAATCGGTTGACACTGGCATTATGATACAATAAGTTCGTTAAATGTTCGCCATCGGTATCGAATTATATCGAGGGCGAAGAAACAAAAATACATTCAAGCCCTGCACAATATCGGGAGAACAAGAACAATGCTTAAAACAATGATGCGCCGCGCAGGACAATGCGCAGTGGTTGCTGCTGCATGCCTCATGATGAGTGCGCAGGCCGCTGAACCAATCAAAATCGGGTCGTTCCTGTCAGTCACAGGGCCGGCATCCTTTCTTGGCGATCCCGAGCTGAAAACACTCGAGATGTACGTCGAGAAAATCAATGAAGAAGGCGGTGTCCTCGGGCGTCAACTGGAGTTGATCCACTATGACGACGTTGGCAATGCTTCCTCCGCCCGTAACTTCGCCAGCCGTCTGATCCGTTCGGATCGAGTGGATATCATTGTGGGCGGCAGCACCACCGGCGCCACAATGGCTGCGGTTCCGCTGATTGAGCAGGCACAAGTTCCGTTTATCTCTCTGGCAGGTGCGGTCGTCATTACGACCCCGGTGAAGAAGTGGGTATTCAAAACCCCTCAGTCTGACCGCATGGCGGCGGAACGTATCCTGGCGGACATGAAAGACCGTGGAATTACCAAGATTGGTCTGATTTCCGGCACAGGTGGCTTTGGCAGTTCCGGCCGCACCCAGACTCTGGAGGTGGCAGAACAGATGGGTATGGATGTGGTGGCTGATGTTACCTATAGCGGATCTGATACGGATATGACCGCACAGCTGACCAATATCCGTAACACGAAAGGAGTGGAAGCCGTCCTCAACTTTGGTTTTGGTCAGGGGCCCGCTATCGTCACCCGTAACTATGTTCAGTTGGGAATGAAGCTTCCGTTCTATCAATCTCACGGTGTCGCGTCTGACAGCTTCCTTGATTTGGCGGGTTCGTCAGCCGAAGGGCTTCGCCTGCCGGCATCCCCCTTGTTGGTTCCAGACTCGTTGCCGCAAGAGGATCCTCAGAAAGAAGTGGTTCAGAATTACAAGGCCGAATATGAAGCTCACTGGGACTCCAAGGTTTCAACCTTTGGCGCCTACGCCTATGACGGGCTGATGCTGGCCGTTCGTGCCATTGAAAAGGCAGGCTCTACCGATCCTGAGGCGGTACGCGGTGCTCTGGAAAATATTCAGGGTTATGTCGGGGTGACCGGTGAGTTCAACATGTCGCCGGACGACCACAATGGCCTTGATGCCGACTCCTTCCGCATTCTGGAAGTCCAGAACGGCGAATGGAAACTGATCGACTGAACTCCCTTTTCACCTGTCTCGCGGCTGGCGGCTGTCCTTTTGGACGGGTCGCCAGCTGATGTTCGACCGGAACCACCGCTATGCTCGCAGAATTCTTACAGTACCTGTTCACCGGGATTACTATCGGTGCGACTTACGCCCTGATAGCCCTCGGTTTTACCCTGATTTATAACGCCAGCCACGTCATCAATTTTGCCCAGGGCGAGTTCTTGATGATTGGCGGTATGGCGACCGTTTCCCTGACAGCCATGGGAGTGCCCATGGTGATTGCAGTTGTGCTGGCGGTCATTCTGGCAGGTGTGCTGGGTATTGCCCTTCAGCGCTTCGCCATCGCACCGGCCAAACAGGCCGATGTAGTAACTCTGATTATCATCACCATCGGTGCATCCATTTTCATTCGGGGCATTGCTCAGGTTGTCTGGGGCAAGGAGTACCACGTGATGCAGAATTTCAGCACGGACCAGCCTATCCAGGTCTTTGGCGCAGTGCTGAACAGCCAAAGCCTGTGGGTTCTTGGTATTGGCGCGGTCATGGTGGTGGCTCTGGTGTTGTTCTTTACCAAGACCTTGATCGGTAAAGCGATTCTTGCGACATCCATGAACAAGGAGGCGGCGCGCCTGGTGGGGATCCGTACCCAGATGGTGCTCATGCTGGCGTTTATGGTGTCTGCCCTGCTGGGCTCGGTGGCTGGCATTGTGGTTGCCCCGATTACCTTCACGTCCTATGACATCGGCATCATTCTCGGCCTGAAAGGCTTTGTTGCTGCGGCTATCGGCGGTCTCGGCAGCGGTGTCGGTGCTGTTGTCGGTGGCCTTGCGCTCGGTATTGTTGAAGCCATGGCGGCCGGTTACATCTCGTCTGATTACAAGGACGCCGTCGCGTTTTCCATGATTCTGCTGGTGCTTTTCTTTATGCCCCGAGGATTGTTCGGTGCCAAAGTAGTGGAGCGCGTCTGATGTTGAACCGGTTTATGCAGTCGCGCCTGCGGGGTCTGGTGATCCTCGCACTAATTCTGAGTATTCTTCCGGCTTTTCTGGGCAACCCGTTTCACTATGAACTGGCCATCCAGATGGCCATTATCGCCGCTACGGTTGTCGGTCTGAACCTGTTGGTGGGCTTTGCCGGCCAGATCAGTCTCGGTCATGCCGGGTTTTTTGGCCTCGGTGCTTACTTCACGGGCATTGCAACCGGGACTTACGGCTGGTCTTCATTGCCCGCGCTGGTGGTAGGGGCCATCGTAGTCGGCACTATTGCCTGGCTGGTCGGGCGCCCGATTCTGCGCCTGAAAGGGCATTACCTGTCTATGGCAACCCTCGCAGTGGGCTTCATTATTGCCATCATTCTGAACAACGAACGTGCCATTACCGGCGGCCCGGACGGAATGCCGGTTCCTGCTCTGGATCTGTTCGGCTGGGAGCTAAGTACGTTTGGTCGATATTCATTGTTTGGTATCGAGATTTCTGGCGTTCAGGCATGGTATATCCTGGCCAGCGTGGTTCTTCTGGTGGCAGTCTGGTTTGCCCTGAATCTCATTGAATCGCCTATCGGAAGAGCCTTGCGCTCCGTGCACGGCTCGGAAGTGGCTGCCAGCGTAGTGGGAGTCGATACGGCAAAGTACAAAAGCCTTGTGTTTGTAATTTCCGCCATCTATGCAAGTGTGATGGGAGGGCTTTACGCTCACTTCCAGGGCTTTATCACTCCGGCCGTAGCCAGCTTCGAATTCTCTATTCTCTTTATCACCATGGTTGTCCTTGGCGGTATGGGCTCCACATTCGGCGTGATTCTGGGCGCCGTGGTTTTGAAACTGTTGCCCCAGGTTCTGGCGGACTTCCAGGAGCTCGAAACCGTCATGTTCGGCCTGATCCTGATGCTGACTATGATATTTATGCCCAAAGGGCTACTTCCGACCCTGACCGCTGCTGTTTCCAAAAGAATGCGCAAAAAAGCGGGAGGTGAGGCATGACAGCTCTGGTTGAAGTGAAAGGGTTGGATAAGGCCTTTGGTGGTGTGCATGCAGTTGAAGGGGTCAGTTTCGCCGTAGAGGCCGGACAGGTCTATTCTGTCATTGGTCCGAACGGCGCCGGTAAGACCACGCTGTTCAACCTGATCACCGGCCTCTACACCCCCACAAGAGGTGAGATCCTGCTCAACGGTGAAAGTACCGCGAAGCTCGAGCCGAACCAGCTTGCGGAGCGGGGCATGTGCCGGACCTTTCAGCAGATGCAGATCTGCATGAATATGACCGCCATCGAGAACGTGATGCTGGGCCGGCATCTTCAGCTCAGGAACAGCCTGTTTACCACGTTGTTCCGGTTGCCGTCTCTGCGTAACAACGAGACTGCTGCTCGTAAACGCGCCGCTGATCTTATGGAATACGTTGGCTGCGGTGATTACCTGGATACGGAAGCCTCCGCCATGTCCTACGGCGCGCTCAAGCGGCTCGAAATTGCACGGGCCCTGGCAGCCGAACCAAAGGTGATTCTTCTGGATGAGCCGGCGGCGGGCCTGAATGCCACGGAAACCTCGGCGCTGGAGGCGTTGATCCGGAAAATTGCGGACCAGGGCATAACCGTGATGTTGGTTGAGCACGATATGAAACTGGTGATGGGGATATCCGACCGGTTGCTGGTGCTGAACTATGGTCGCGTTCTGGCCGAGGGTGCCCCCGAAGAAGTCCGTCAGAACCCGGACGTTATTGCCGCCTACCTGGGTGGCTGAGCAAGGAGACATTTCACATGAGCGAGCAACACACTGAAATGGCGCCTGCCCAGCCAAGCAGTGAGCAGGCCAGTCAGGAGATGCTGTCTATCCGAGGGCTGGTAACATCTTATGGCCAGATCGAAGTGCTGCATGATGTGGATATCCACATCAATAGTGGTGAGATCGTATCGCTTGTCGGTGCCAATGGTGCCGGCAAATCAACCCTCCTGATGACTATCTCCGGGCTGCAGCCTACTGATCGGGGCTCGGTTTCCTTTGAAGGCAAGGACCTCGCAAAGATCGCAGCGGACCAGCGGGTGGCTGATGGCATCGTGCAGGTGCCTGAGGGCCGGCAGGTTTTCAAGGACCTCAGTGTCCATGACAACCTTCTTCTGGGAGCCTATACCCGTGGAAAAACCCCCGAGGTAATGGACGACCTGGAGCGCATGTACACCAAGTTCCCCATCCTTCGCCAGAAACGCCATAACCTGGCTGGTGAGCTTTCCGGTGGCCAACAACAGATGCTTGCCATGGGGCGGGCACTGATGGCCAAGCCAAGACTGCTGCTTCTCGACGAGCCCAGCATGGGCCTTGCACCGTTGATCATCGAAGAGATATTCAACATCGTTAAAGAGCTCAAGGAGGAGGGCATTACCATTTTCCTGGTTGAACAAAATGCGTCTCAGGCATTGGCACTGGCCGACCGTGGCTATGTATTGGAGACCGGAAAGGTGGTGATTGAGGGAACCGGCCAGGAACTGCTCAGCAACGAGAAGGTGCGTGAGGCGTACCTGGGCATGTAATGTTTTCCCGGCTCTGTGAAAACGGCCGCGAAAAAGCCCCGCACGGAGGCGGGGCTTTGGTGCTTCACCCTCTGTGAACCTTTTGTGGGGTCGTCAGATGAGATTGTAAAGGAACACCACCGTGATGCCAGCGGGCGTCAGATACCGGAGCACCAGCATAAAGGCCCTGTAGGCTCCGCCTTGCAGGCCGATATCCGCTGCCAGTCCTTGCCGCTTCATGGCCCAACCTGCGAACAGTGCAATCGTGAGTCCGCCCAGGGGCATCATCAGATTGGAGACAAGGAAGTCGAGCAGGTCAAACACCGTTTTGCCCTCAAACAACGTGATGAAGCCCAATGGATGTAAATCTTCCCATACGTTGAACGACAGCACCGTACCGATTCCGATAAACCAGATCGCCAGCCCGCCACCAAGTGCACTCTTTGCCCGGCTGACCCCTTTGTGTTCTTCCAGCCACTCCACTACCGGCTCCAGCATGGAGATAGCAGAAGTAATGGCGGCCACCAGCAGAAGGGCGAAGAAGAGGGTGCCAAAGAGAGCACCGCCGCTCATCTGACCGAACGCCAGTGGCAGGGTCACGAAGATCAGGCCGGGGCCAGTTCCGGGTTCGAGACCGTTGGCAAACACCAGGGGAAAGATGGCGAGTCCGGCAAGCAGCGCCACACTGGTATCAAGAACGGCAATGGTCATTGCCGTTCTGGCAATATTGACGTCCTTTGGCAGGTAGGAGCCGTAGGCCATAAGCACGCCGATCCCGATACTGAGAGTAAAAGCAGCATGGCCCAGAGCGGTAAGAACACCGGCGGTGCTCAGTTTGCTGAAATCGGGGGAGAACATGAAGCTCACGGCCCGGCCGAAGCTGCCGCTGTTCATGGCATAGATCACCATGACAACCAAAAGCAGGAACAGCAGCGGCATCAACATGTTGACAGCTTTCTCGAGCCCTGAGCGAATACCGCGGCCAACGATAACCACCACAATCATCATGAATACCGAATGCCACAACAACAGTTCCCAGGGATTTGCGAGTAGTCCGCCGAACTGACCACCTATGGTCTCGGCGTCCGCGCCGGTAAACAGGCCGGAAGCGGCCTTGCCAATGTAAACCAGAGCCCACCCACCAATGACGGCATAAAACGATAACACCAGGAACGAGGCAATCACGCCGTTCCAACCGATCACTCTCCAGCCCCGGGACACTCCCTCGGATTGGGTCAGGGTACGCATGGTGGCTACAGGGCTTTGACCACCCCGGCGGCCGATCATGGTTTCAGCGATCAATACCGGTATTCCAATCAGGAAAATGCAGGCTAGGTAGACAAGAACGAACGCGCCACCGCCGTTCTCTCCGGTAATGTAGGGAAACTTCCAGATGTTTCCGAGGCCAACGGCCGAACCGGCAGCTGCCAGGATGAAGGCCATCCTTGAAGACCAGAGGTTGTCGGCCTGCTGGTGTGATTGGGTACTTTGATTCATTGTGGTCTCCGGCTAGTTGTTTTTGTCGGATGAACGTTGCTGGTCTGATTGAGAGGCGGGACGGCGGCTTATTCGAGGATGTCGTTCATTGCGTCTGCCACCCTTGGCAGGACTCGATCGTTAAGCCCTGCTACATTGACGCGGCTGCTGTCGAGCAGATAGATACCATGCTCCGTCCGTAGCCGGGCAACCTGCTCCGGACTGATCCCTAGGAACGAAAACATACCTCGTTGACGGGCAATGAAACGGAAGTCTCCCACCGGGGCTAATGTGTCGGCAAAGGCATGGCGCAGGTGCAGTATGCGCTCGCACATGCCATTCAGTTCGTCCTGCCATTGGGCTCGCAATTTCTCATCTTCCAGAATGGTTTCCACGATGGCCGCGCCATGGGCCGGTGGCATGGAGTAGTGGGAGCGGATGATGCCAAGCAACTGACTCGTTGCCGCCGAGTTGACGGATGCCGTACCAGAGATCAGTGCCAGGGCTCCCGTGCGCTCGCGATAAAGCCCAAAGTTCTTGGAGCAGGACGCAGCAATGATCATTTCCGGCACGGCACCTGCCAAATGCCTCACACCTGCCGCATCAGCCTCGAGGCCTTCACCAAGACCCTGATAGGCCATGTCCACGAATGGCAGCAGGCCCTTGCGCTGAATCAGGCTGGTGACTTCTTTCCATTGCTCCAGGCTCAGATCTGCGCCTGACGGGTTATGGCAGCAACCATGAAGTAGCACCACATCACCCGCATTGGCGGTTTCAAGGGTTTCCTGCATGCCGGCGAAGTCTACCTCCAGGGTGTTCGGATTGAGGTACGAATATTCGCGGATGGTCAGGCCCGCTCCCCCCAGGAGTGGTAGGTGATTAGCCCAAGTTGGAGTGCTCACCCATACGGTGATGTCCGTTTTACACAGGCGTAGAAACTCTGCCGCCATGCGTAGGGCACCACAGCCGCCTGGGGTCTGGACAACGGAGGTTCGGCCATCTCTGATCAGCGGACTGTTGTCCCCCAGGATCAGCGCTGCCATGGCGTTGTTGAAGCCAGCAGAGCCTGCGGGCCCGACATAGCTCTTGGTGGTCTCTCCCTCCAGCAGGCGCCGTTCGGCTTCGGTCACGGCGGCCATGATGGGCGTGTTGCCGGCGTCATCCTTGTAAACGCCAATACCCAGGTCCACCTTATCCGGCCGGGTGTCTTCCCGGAATTGCAGCATCAGTTGCAGGATCGGGTCTTGTGGCAGGGGATTCAGGGCTTCAAACATGATTCGCCTCCTTATCGGCCTGCTGGGTGCGGATGAGGGTTGGGCGGCCGGTGTCGAGCGCCTTGACCAGTTGGGTCTGTTTTTCGCGGATGGCGTCTGCCGCCTGTTCGCGTACAGGCCCGTAGCCTCGAACGTCGGCTGGCAGTTCTGCCAGCTGCAGGAAGGTTTCGTAGTTGCTTGCGTCCAATTCCTGCCCAATCCGGGTGATCAGGCGTTGATAGTCTTTCAGCATGGCGCGATCCAGTTTCCGGTCTGCAGAGTAACTGAACGGGTCCACCGCGGTTCCGCGCAGGCCGCGGAATTTTGCCAACAGCCGGAAGGCCCGGAACATCCAGGGGCCGAACCGGCGCTTTTTTGGGCGTCCCTGGGCATCGGTTTCTTTGCCGAGCAGGGGCGGTGCCAGGTGGAAGTGGACCTTGAAGTCACCTTCAAAAGTTTCCTGCACTTCTTTCATGAAGTCCGTTTCCGCAAACAGCCGGGCCACTTCGTACTCGTCCTTATAGGCCATAACTCGATACAGTTGCTGTGCCACGGCACGGGTCAGGAGCAGGTTTGTCTGACCCAGGGCTTCCTCGGCTTTCCGGACTTCGGCAACACCGGCCCGGTACTGATCGGCCCAGCGCCGGTTCTGATAGTTAACCAAGTGCCCGTGACGGGTCTCGATCAGCTCATCAAGGGTCGGCTCGGACTTGGCATCCACAACGTTCGCGCCGCCGGTGTCCAGCAGGTCCGTTACCGCGCTCAGATCAACAGCCGCCACACGGCCCCAGCCGAAGGCTTCCTTGTTGCGATCAACGGCAACACCGTTGAGTTCGATGGCCTTCATCAGGGCCGCTTCAGACAAGGGCAGCAACCCTTTCTGCCAGGCAAAACCAAGCATCATGACGTTGGAAAATACGGTGTCCCCGAACAGCTTGTCGGCGATACCATTGGCATCAAGCTGACCAAAGTGGTCCTCGCCAACGGCATCCCGGAGCAGGCCGAGCCGCTTGTCGGCCTTCATGTCGGCATCGCGGAAGAGCACATAGTCGGCGGTGGGCAGTTCCGCTTCGTTGGCGACAATCCGGGTGTGGTTCGGCCTCAGTACACTGAGGGCCTTCTGGGAGGAAGCCACCACCAGATCGCAGGCAATAACCGCATCGGCCTGACCATTGCTGATCCGAACCTGATTCAGCTTGTCAGGGGATGGCGCCAGGCGCACGTAACTCAGTACCGTCCCGCCTTTCTGGGCAAAACCCATGAAATCCAGTACCGAGGCGCCCCGGGATTCCAGGTGTGCAGCCATGGTGATCAGTTGGCCCACGGTAACGACACCTGTACCACCAACACCGCCAACGAGAAGATCGTAAGAGCCGGTCATTTCCGGCAGGTTTGGCTTTGGGGTAGCTGCCAGCTTGGTGGTTAGCATCAGGCCGGTATCCATGCCTCGGGACTTGCGCAGTTGCCCGCCTTCAATGGTGACAAAGCTGGGGCAAAAGCCATTGACGCATGAGAAGTCCTTGTTGCAGGAGGACTGGTCAATCTTGCGCTTTCGGCCCAGTTCGGTTTTACGTGGCACAACCGACAGGCAGTTGGACTGCACCGAGCAATCGCCACACCCCTCACAAACGTGGTGGTTGATAAACGCCCGCTTTGCCGGGTCCGGGAACTGCTTGCGCTTGCGACGCCGGCGCTTTTCGGCGGCACAGGTCTGATCGTAGATCAGCACGGTACAGCCTGGAATATCCCTCAATTCCCGTTGAACCACATCCAGTTCGGAGCGGTCGTGGAAAGTGACGTCGTTCGGAAACTGGTTCTCATGCCCTTTGTACTTCTCGGGTTCATCGCTGAGCACCACGACCCGGCGAACGCCTTCGGAGGCTACCTGCTGGGCAATCATGGGAACGGTGATCTGGCCATCCACCGGCTGGCCGCCAGTCATGGCGACAGCGTCATTGAACAGGATTTTGTAGGTAATATTGATTCCGGCTGCTACTGCCTGGCGGATAGTCATGGAGCCCGAATGGAAGTAAGTGCCCTCGCCAAGGTTCTGAAACACATGAGGGTTGCCGGTGTAACGGCTCTTGCCGATCCAGTTGACCCCTTCACCACCCATCTGAATCAACGATTCCGTGTTCCGGCCCATCCAGGAGGCCATGAAGTGGCAACCGATGCCCGCCAGTGCCTTGCTGCCTTCGGGCACTTTGGTAGACGTGTTGTGAGGGCAGCCGGCACAGAAATAGGGTAGGCGCCTGACACCGCCCGGATCCTGAGCATTGGACATGACGCTGATCTCGGCCATGCGCTCACTGAAGTCGACAGAGAAGAACCGGCCAAGCCTGGCAGCAAGGAAGCCGGCAACCAGTTTCGGGCTCAGCTCACCGACGTAGGGAATCAGCGGGCGCCCCAGTTCATCCTGCTTGCCGGTAATCAGTACCTCGCCGGGGCGATCCGGCTCGGACATGTACTCTTTGATCTGGCTTTCGATGATGCCCCGCTTCTCTTCGATGACCAGGACTTCTTCCTTGTCATGAACGAAACTGAGAATGCCGCGGCGCTCCAGTGGCCAGACCATGCCGATTTTATAGATATCCAGCCCCAGGTCCCGGGCTTTGTCTTCATCGATTCCGAGGAGATCGAGAGCTTCCAGCAGGTCCAGGTGGCCCTTGCCGGTGGTCACAATGCCGAAACGGGCTTGTTGATTGTTGTACAGGCAGCGGTCAATCGGGTTTGCTCGTGCAAAAGCCTGCACGGCCGCCAGTTTGTGTTCGATCCGGGTTTCCAGCTGCGGGCCAGGCAGGTCCGGCCAACGATAGTGAAGACCGCTCTCGGGTGCCGTGAAGTCGTCGGGGGTTACAAACTCCGGTTCGGGTGGCAGGTCGACGGAGGCGGCGCTTTCCACCGTCTCGGAGATCGCCTTGAACCCCACCCAGCAGCCACTGTAACGGGACAAAGCGTATCCCCATAGGCCGAATTCCAGATACTCGGCGATGTTAGCCGGGTTGATGGTGGGCATGAAAAAACTCATGAACGCCACGTCGGATTGGTGGGGCATGGAGGATGACACGCAGCCATGGTCATCACCTGCAACCACCAGAACACCGCCATGGGGAGACGAGCCGTAGGTGGTGCCGTGTTTCAGTGCATCGCCTGCGCGATCCACTCCGGGGCCCTTGCCGTACCAGAGGCCAAACACACCATCCACCTGCCGGTCATCGTCGGTTTCCACCTGCTGGGTGCCGAGCATGATGGTAGCGGCCAAGTCTTCGTTAATAGCCGGGACGAAATCGATGCGGTTATCATCCAGCAGGGTTTGGGCCTGCCAGAGCGCCTGGTCATACGCGCCGAGAGGGGAGCCGCGGTAACCACTGACCAACCCCGCCGTGTTTAATCCCTGTTTACGATCCAGAGCTGCCTGCATCAGGGGTATGCGGACCAAGGCCTGTGTTCCTGTCAGAAAAACCCGACCTGACTTCCGCAAGTAGCGGTCTTCGAGTTTGTACTGGTCAAGCTGAGGGGAATCGGCGGACATGGAGTCCTCCTTTTTGTCGATATTATGACCAAAATTCTAGAGGGAAGTTCGCAAAAGGTGCTTGCGAATTAGGCAGCAGTCTGGATGGTTTGCGAAAGATTATTTTGTTAGACACAATGCTTAGAAAGGATATTGCACGAAAATAAGGTGTTACTAAATGAAACGGGTTGATCTCGATAAGCTGGACCAGAGAATCCTGTCGGTGCTCCAGCAGGATGGTCGTATCAGTAACCAGCTATTGGCGGAACAGGTGGGGTTGTCGCCAGCCGCCTGCTGGCGGCGGGTTCGGACCCTGGAGGAAAATGGCGTGATCCTGGGATACAGTGCCAGATTGGATCCTGAAAGCGTCGGGCAGGGGCTCTGCGTGCTGGTAAACCTGTCATTGCAGAGGCACAACCTCGACAGCACGGCGGAGATCGAGCAGCAGGTCAGCAGCTACCCGGAGGTGCTTCAGTGCTTTGCCGTAACGGGGAGCGCCGACTTTGTCCTGCGGGTCGTGGTACGAGACATGGCCAGTTACGATCGATTCCTGAACAGCAAGATCTTTACCTTGCAGGGCATTGCCCAGGTGCATTCAAACTTCGCATTGCGGGAGATCAAGAACACCGAGACCATCCCGGTGGATGGTCTGGTGTGAGGTGATTGAAGCAGAACCCGGACAGGTGCCTGAAGGGTTGGGGAAAAAGCCCGGGAGCCCGAGGTTATTCGGGCTTTTTTGCAACCAGTGTCAGAATATCGTAGCTCGCAACCAGTTCGTCGTTCTGATTGTGAACCTGCACATCCCAGACCACTACACCCTGAGGGTGTCCGTCTGGCGATGTCCGACCCTGATCGATTTTGCGCTTGCAGGTTAGCCGCGCCCTGATCGTATCCCCAGGGGCTACGGGTTCGATAAAACGCAGGGTGTCCAGGCCATAATTCGCCAGAACCGGACCTTCTCCCGGAGACACGAACAGGCCTGCCGCGGCGGACAGTACGAAGTAGCCGTGGGCAATGCGCTTTCCGAACTGGGATTCCCGCGCTGCAAGCTCATCGAAGTGCATGTAGAAATGGTCGCCGGAGAGGCAACCGAAGTTGACGATGTCTGCTTCGGTAACGGTACGGCGGTGGGTCAGCAAGGACTCGTTGATCTGGAGATCCTCAAAGTGGCGGCGGAACGGGTGAACCTCAGTTTCGATAACATCAGCCCCTCGCACATACTCACGGGTTACCGCTGCCAGCATACTGGGAGAGCCCTGGATTGCCGTGCGCTGCAGATAGTGGTGTACCGCGCGAATGCCACCCAGTTCTTCACCTCCGCCGGCGCGGCCAGGACCGCCGTGCTTGAGCATGGGCAGGGGAGAGCCGTGGCCCGTAGATTCTTTCGCCGCTTCTGCGTCCAGCAGGTGTAGCCGGCCGTGGAAGGCGGCAAGCAGTGGCGCGACTTTGCCGGCAATCGCGGGGTCGCGGGTGGTCAGAGTGGTGACCAGGGACCCGCGGCCTTTCGAACACAGGTCGACAGCATCCTCAATGGTGTCATAAGGAACCACGGTGGCGACCGGACCGAACGCTTCAATATCATGGGCTCCGCAGCCGTTTTCCGGGTTTCGGCACAGCAGCAGGTGGGGCTCAATGAAGGCGCCGTTCTCGGTACCCTCGCCGGTGGGCTTGAAGTTGCCCTCGCCGCCGACCACCAGTTCACTGGTTTTGAGCAGTTCCTGGATGTTGGCTTTTACATCTTCCATCTGGTCAATGGAGGCCAGTGCCCCCATCCGCACGCCTTCCACGGAAGGATCGCCAACGGTGATTTTTGACAGTCGCTCTTTCAGCTTGTCGCAGACCGCATCGGCCTGGTTTCTGGGCACCAGAACGCGACGGATCGCGGTACATTTCTGACCGGCTTTGGCGGTCATCTCGCGGCCCACTTCCTTGACAAAAATGTCGAATTCTTCGTGCTCGGGGGTTACGTCTGGCGCGAGGATTGCGCTGTTCAATGAGTCGGCTTCCGCATTGAACGGGATCGAGCGGTTAATGATGTTCGGGTGGTTTCGAAGCTTACGTGCGGTGGTGGCGGATCCGGTGAAGGTGACCACATCCTGTTCTTCGAGGTGCTCGAACAGGTCGCCGGTGCTGCCGATGATCAGTTGCAGGCTGCCCTCCGGCAGGGCACCGGATTCCTGCATCAGGCGAACCGCCAGTTCGGTCACGTAGCAGGTGGATGTAGCCGGTTTTACGATGGAGGGCATGCCCGCCAGGAACGTAGGCGCGAATTTCTCCAGCATGCCCCACACCGGAAAGTTGTAGGCATCAATGTGAACGGCCACGCCGCCCCGGGGCACCAGGATGTGAGTGCCGGCAAAGTGGTTGTTTTTGCCGAGTGGTGTTATCGGGCCTTCGTGCACCACGTTGCCGGAAGGAAGCTCACGCCGCCCCATGCTGGCGTAGGAAAACAGCGTGCCGAAGCCGCCATCAATATCGATGCCGTTGTCACCCTTGGTCGAGCCGGTGTGCATTGACAGTGCGTAGAGTTCTTTTTTGTGTTCCTGAAGGTATTGAGCCATGGCCTTGAGTGCCAGAGCGCGCTCCTGGAAGTCCATGGCCATCAGGTTCTTGCCGCCAACGGTGCGGCCGTATTCCACGGTTTTCTTGAAATCGAGGGTATCGTCGTGGGTGTGCGCCACGGTCTGGCCGTTGATGGCGCTGGGCAGGGCCTTGGCGGCCGTGTCACCGACCCACTGGCCGGCAATGAAACTTTTCAGGACTGACATGGGGAACTCCGTTCGTTTCTGAACTGCCAAGGCAAGCCCCGCTTGCGTGGAACTTGCCTTGCTCGTGTTTTGCTTGTAGGTCTTCTGGAAACTACATCTCGTCGTAATCCAGAATCACCTTGTCGCTGATCGGGTAGCACTGGCAGGAGAGCACATAGCCGGCTTCCACTTCGTAGTCTTCCAGAGCAAAGTTCTGGTCCATTTCCACTTCGCCTTCTAAAACCTTTGCGCGGCAAGTGGAGCAAACGCCGGCTTTGCAGGAGTAGGGCAGGTCCGCGCCTTCTTCGTTACCGGCATCCAGAATGCTTTTGGTGTCTCGAACCAGTGGGAACGTCAGGGTGCGGCCATCGGCAATCACGGTGACTTCGCTCACCGACTTCGGATCTACCTGGGATGGGGCTCTGTCCTTGCGGGCTTGGGGCGCACCACCGGCCGGCGTGAACAGCTCGAAGTGAATCCTGCTTTTGTCCATGCCGTGGCGAAGCAGCGAGTCCCGCACGTCTTCCGTCATTAGCTGGGGGCCGCAAATGAAGGCTGCGGTGAGCTCCTTGGCGTTTATCCAGTGATCAAACAGCGCGTCGCATTTGTCATGGTCAATTCGCCCGTTGTACAGGTCAATGTCCTGCTCTTCTCGGGTGAAGATGTAAACCAGGTTCAGCCGTGCCATGAACTCATTCTTGAGATCCTGTAGCTCGTCCCTGAACATGGTGCTGCTCGTGGCCTTGTTGCCGTAGAACAGGGTGACCTCGCTTTTGGGCTCGGTTTCCAGTGTCGTCTTGACGATCGACAGGATCGGAGTAATGCCGCTGCCAGCGGCTACCGCCAGGTAGTTGCCTTCCCGCTCGGGGTCCAGATCAATGGAGAAGTGGCCTTGGGGGGGCATGACTTCCAGCGTTTCTCCGGGTTTCAGCTGTTCATTGGCAAACGTGGAGAAGCGGCCGCCCGGAACCTGTTTGACCGCAATACGAAGCTCTTGGTCGTTAACACTGCGGCAGATCGAATAGGAGCGGCGCACTTCCTCTCCATCCAGCTGCGTTCTGACAATCAGGTGCTGGCCCTGCTTGTAGCTGAACGTGTCTGCCAGATCCTTAGGCAGATCAAAAGCAAGTGATACGGCGTTTCTTGTTTCGGGTCTGATCTCTTTGAGGGTCAGTGAGTAAAATTTATTCATGATCGTATCGGCTCTAGATGCATTTGAAATAGTCGAAGGGCTCGAGGCATTCCGTGCAGCGATAAAGGGCTTTGCAGGCGGTTGATCCAAACTCACTGACCTGTTCCGTATCCGTGCTGCCACAGTGGGGGCAGGCAATGATGTCCGGCTCTCCAAGCAGGCTCAGTTTGCTGGAGCTGCCTTCGGGGGGAGCGATTCCGAACGCCCGAAGCTTTTCTTTGCCTTCGGCTGTGATCCAGTCGGTGGTCCAGGCCGGGGTCAGCACCTGGTTGATGTTCGGGGCCCGGAAGCCTGCGGCGCGCATGGCTTCGATGATCAGTTCTTCGATCAACTCGGTAGCTGGGCAGCCGGAATAGGTAGGCGTGACATCAATGGACAGTTCTTTGCCATCCCATCTCACGGCACGGACAATCCCGAGCTCTACGACGCTTACCGCCGGCACCTCAGGATCCTTTACCGCTTCGAGAAGTGCCCAGATGTCATCCTCGGTCAGCAGATCGGGACGGGCGTTTGCCGGCACCCGATCGCTGGCAATCAGAATGTCGACGGCTGACCGGCTGTCTGAGTTACCAGGTTGTGGCATCGGGATAGGCCCTTTGCAGGAACTGCATTTCTGCCAGAATAAATCCAAGGTGCTCGGTGTGCTCGCCGTGTTTGCCGCCCATGTACATCCAGGCGTCATCGGCACCCGGTGTCAGCGTTGCCTGGGTGAGCACTTCATTGACCATTTCGCGCCAGTTGCTGGCAAGCTGGTCTGGCTCTGGGCCAATGCCCGCCTCGGCCATGATGTGATCTGTATCGTCCGGGGTAATCAGTTCGCCCGTAAAACGCCAGAGGATATCCACGGCGTCCTGCATGCGGCGATGGCTTTCCTCGGTACCATCGCCCAGACGCTTGATCCACTCGGAAGACCGGCGCAGGTGATAGGTGGCTTCCTTCAATGCCTTCGCAGCAATACCGGCAACGCGTTCATCGCTGGAGTCGACCAAACTCTTGAGCGTCAAGTAATGCCATGCATCAAAGAAGAACTGACGGCCCATGGTGACGGCGTAATCCTCATTGGGCTGCTCAGTCAGCAGCAGATTGCGGTAATTATGGGCATCGCGGCGGAACGCCAGTTTGTCGGCATCGCCACCGTCATCAATCAACTCTGCGGCGTATTCGTACCAGTTGCGGGCCTGGCCAACGAGGTCAAGGGCAACGTTCATCAGCGCCAGTTCTTCCTCCAGCGCCGGGGCCTTGCCACACAGTTCGCACAGTCGCTGACCCAGGATCATGTCGGAATCTGCCAGGCGTAACAGGTATTCCTGTAATGCTTCTGCTTGTGTCATTGGAACAGCTCCTTACATGTGTCCGACTTCATCGGGCAGCTCGTAGAAAGAAGCGTGCCGATAAATCTTGTCTTCCGACGGGTCGAAAAGTACTTCTTTCTCGTCGGATGCGGAGGCTGTAATGGTGTCCGAGGGAACAACCCAGATGCTCACGCCTTCGCTGCGGCGTGTGTAGAGGTCGCGGGCGTTTTCCATAGCCATCTCGTTGTCAGAGGCATGAACGCTGCCCACGTGCTTGTGGTTCAGGCCGTGCTTGGACCGTACAAAAACTTCGTAAAGGCGCCATTCAGACATGTGTATTCCTCCGGTATCAAGCGGCTTGAGTGCGCTGTTTTTGTTTTTTGGCATAGGCGACGGCCGCTTCGCGAACCCATCGGCCCTCGTCGATTGCTTTTTTGCGAGTGTTGATGCGCTCGCGGTTGCATGGGCCGTTGCCCTTGAGAACGTCGTAGAATTCCTGCCAGTTGATCTCGCCAAAATCGTAATGACCGGTCTCTTCGTTCCACTTCAGGTCCGGATCCGGCGCAGTGCACCCGAGGAACTCGAGCTGGGGAACGGTCTGGTCAATGAACATCTGGCGAAGTTCGTCGTTGCCCTTGCGCTTGATCTTCCAGGCCAGGGATTGCTGTGAGTTCGGGGACTCATCGTCGTGCGGGCCGAACATCATCAGGGACGGCCACCACAGGCGGTTGATTGCGTCCTGCACCATGGCCTTCTGTTCGTCTGTACCTTCACGCATCAGGTCCAACAGAATCTGATAGCCCTGGCGCTGGTGGAAGCTCTCTTCTTTACAGATGCGAACCATGGCGCGGGAGTAGGGGCCGTAGGAAGTGCGCTGAAGCACCACCTGGTTGACGATGGCAGCGCCATCAACCAGCCAGCCAACGGCGCCCATATCAGCCCAGTTCAGGGTTGGGTAGTTAAAGATGCTGGAGTACTTGGCCTTCCCCTGGTGCAGCTTTTCGATCTCTTCATCTCGATCAGCACCGAGGGTTTCCATGGCGCTGTATAGGTACAGCCCATGCCCTGCCTCGTCCTGGATCTTGGCCATCAGTTGAAGCTTGCGTTTAAGGGTGGGCGCGCGGGTGACCCAGTTGCCTTCCGGCAGCATACCAACGACTTCAGAGTGGGCGTGCTGGGAGATTTGGCGAACCAGGGTTTTGCGATAGCCTTCAGGCATCCAGTTCTTGGCTTCGATCTTGATCTCGGCGTCGACCTTTTCCTGAAATTCGCGCTCCTGGGGCGACATCTCTTCTTTCGTTTTAAGGCGCTTGCTGCCTGTTTCAACGAGCTGGGCGTACATATTTTACCTCCGAATCGGGCTTATCGTTCTGCTGCTTCCGGGCGCGTGCGGCCCGTCGGTCGTTTCAGAGCGTTACCCTCATAATATATGACACTGAATAAAAATCAAGAATCATCTTTGTGTGTCATGTTTTGTTTTATGATAAGCATTATTTTATATAATTGGCTGTTATAAATGGAAAAATTTAAAACCAAGGTGATTTTTAAAATCACCGGAAATAATAAAAATAAAAAATATAAGAAATCAGTTGGCCGAGAAGAGCGTGATCGGACTACGACCCGGTCACGCTCTGGCGCGAAAGGAACTTACGGATTGCGACGGTCGAAAACCCGTTTGGCCTTGCCTTCGGAACGCGCAATGCTGTTTGCCTCAACCACGTGGATACGGGTACTGATGCCGATGTACGACTTGATGTGATGAGCCAGCTCTTTGGCGGCCGCAGCGCGAATCTCTGAACTGTCAGACGTGCCAGGTTTCAATTCCGTGCGTATGTCAACGCAATCCAGGTTGCCCTCTTTATAGACCTCGATTTCATAGTGTGGTGCTAATGCGCTGCACTTCAGAACCTGCTCTTCAATCTGGCTCGGGAACACATTTACGCCACGGATGATCAGCATGTCATCGCTGCGGCCCGTGATCTTGTCGATACGGCGCATCGGGCGTGCAGTCCCCGGCAGCAGGCGGGTGAGATCACGGGTACGGTAGCGCATGATCGGTAGTGCCACCTTGGTCAGGGACGTAAACACAAGTTCGCCATACTCGCCGTCCGGCAGAACATCTCCGGTCACCGGGTCGATGATCTCGGGATAGAAGTGGTCCTCCCAGATGGTGGGGCCATCCTTGGTTTCAAGGCACTCCATACCCACGCCAGGCCCCATAACTTCGGACAAACCGTAAATATCCAGCGCCTGGATGCCCAGGCGCTCCTCAATTTCGGTACGCATGGCGTTTGTCCAGGGTTCAGCACCGAAGATGCCAAGGCGCAAGCGTAGTTTGTGCGGGTCAACGCCTTGCCGCTCCATTTCGTCGGCGATGTTGAGTATGTAGGACGGTGTCACCATGATGATGTCAGGCTGAAAATCGGTGATCAGCTGAACCTGCTTCTCCGTCTGGCCTCCGGACATGGGAATGACGGTGCAGCCCAGGCGTTCGGCACCGTAATGGGCGCCCAGGCCCCCCGTGAACAGGCCGTAACCGTAGGCAACGTGTACTTTGTCGCCGCGGGAACCACCACCGGCCCGAATGCAGCGGGCAACAATGTCGGCCCAGGTGTCGATGTCGCCCTGGGTGTAGCCGACCACAGTGGGCTTTCCCGTTGTGCCGCTTGAGGCATGAACCCGAACGACTTCATCCATTGGGGTGGCGAACATGCCAAATGGGTAATTGTCCCGAAGATCTGATTTGTTGGTGAACGGAATTTTGGCCAGGTCGTCCAGCGATTTGATGTCCATTGGCTTGAGGCCGATTTCATCAAACGCTTTGCGATAGAAGGGGACATTGGTATAGGCATGGGCCACGCTCCAGCGCAGGCGCTGGAGCTGTTCGTGGCGAAGCTCGTCAATGCTGGCGGTTTCCATTCGGTCGAGGTTGCCGAGTTTTTGTGATGGTAGGTTCATAGGTTTGTCCTGCGCTTATTGTGCTTAACGTTTGTACTTAGCGGGCGCTGCACCTGATCGTTCAGGCAACGTTCTCCACCCTCTCAATAATCAAAGCGATGCCCTGCCCAACGCCGATGCACATGGTGCAGAGTGCATAACGGGCTTTCTGCCCCTGCTTGTGGCGGCGCTCGAGTTCATTCACGGCGGTTGTTACCAGGCGCGCACCACTCATCCCAAGAGGGTGTCCCAGGGCGATGGCCCCACCATTCGGGTTGACGTGTTCAGCGTCGTCGGGCAAACCGAGATCGCGAGTGACGGCAAGTGCCTGAGCGGCAAAGGCCTCGTTTAATTCAATGACGTCCATGTCCGCCAGTTCCAGTCCGGCCGTCTTCAGTACTTTTCGTGTCGCCGGAGCGGGGCCGAAGCCCATGATGCGTGGCTCAACCCCCACTGTTGCCATGGCGACGACCCTGGCCCTTGGTGTCAGGGTGTATTGCTTTATTGCATCGGCATTGGCGAGCAAGAGTGCGCACGCACCATCGTTGACGCCAGAGGCGTTGCCCGCTGTCACGGAACCGTTTTCGCGAAAAGGGGTCGGCAGTGATGCCAGCTTCTCTACGCTGGTTTCCCGGGGGTGTTCATCGGTGTCAACCACCAGCGGGTCCTGCTTGCGACGTGGAACGCTGACCGGCGTGATCTCGCTTGCGAGCCGGCCGGCAGACTGGGCTTCAGCTGTTCGCTGTTGGCTTCGCGCAGCGAATGCATCCTGATCTTCCCGGGAAATACCAAACTGCTCTGCAACGTTCTCGGCGGTTTCAGGCATGGAGTCGATACCGTACTGTTTTTTCAGTACTGGATTGACGAAGCGCCAGCCAATCGTGGTATCGAAAATTTCCGCTTTCCGACTGAAAGGGCTTTCGGATTTGCCCATCACAAAAGGCGCACGGGACATGGATTCGACACCGCCTGCGAGCATCAGGCTGGCTTCGCCGGTGCGGATTGCCCGTGCAGCGCTTCCGATTGCGTCCATGCCTGATCCGCAGAGGCGGTTAATGGTGCTGCCGGGCACGTCGATGGGAATGCCGGCTAACAGCAGTGACATCCGGGCAACGTCACGGTTGTCTTCCCCCGCCTGGTTAGCGCAGCCATAAAGAACGTCATCAATCTTCGACCAGTCCACGCCCGGGTTGCGTTCCATCAGGGCTTTCATCGGGATGGCCCCGAGGTCGTCGGCCCGAACGGGTGCCAGGGCGCCACCGTAACGGCCGATCGGGGTGCGTATGGCGTCAACGATGTAGGCGTCTTGCAAGAGATTACTAGTGGTCATGACTGTGGCTCCGAATTAATGACAGGGCCGCGGACCTGGTAGGATTTTCCCCGGAAGAGGGCAACGGTGCGGCCATCCTGATTGGTTAAAGTGATGTCGTACACGCCGGTTCGGCCACCACGGGATTGCTCCTCAGCGGTGGCAGTCAGTATGTCGCCAGCCTTGGCGCCATACATGTAGTCGATGCTGCATCCGGAGGCGACGGTTGCTTTGTCGTAGGTGTTGCAGCTAAAGGCAAAGGCGGAGTCGGCCAGGGTAAACAGGTAACCGCCATGGCAGGAGCCATGCCCCTGGATCATGTCTTCGGTGACCGTCATGCTAAGAACGGCCCGGCCTGGAGCAATAGATTCGATTTTCATGCCAAGTTTCTGGCTCGCCCGGTCACGGGCAAACATGGCTTTGGCGCAATTCTCGGCCAGTTCTTGTGGGGTGTTTTCGTTCATTTGTAAAATCCCTTCCCGGCGTGATGGTTTTTACGGAGCAGCAGTGCTGGCCGGTAACGGTCCTCGCCATAGCTGTTCTGAATATTGGTAAGAGTCTGGAGCACCCGGCCATTGCCCAGTCGATCGCTCCAGCTAAGCGGACCTTCGGGGTAGTTCAGGCCTGCTTTCATGGCGAGGTCGATGTCTTCTTTGGTCGCAACGCCGTGCAGTTCCGCATCGGCGGCTTCGTTCGCCAGTGTGGCTACGGTGCGCATGACCACCAGGCCGGGGCGGTCCTTAACAGCGCTTACGGCGATATTCGTCTTTTGAAGCAGGGCAACGGCATCGTGACGTGCCTTTTCGGAAGCCTGGTCTGAGAAGCAAACAGCCAATCTGGTGGCTTTCCCAAAGTCGAATGCCAGATCAAATAACGTCAGATCTGGAGTGCCTTCCGCTTGGGCGCGCTCGGTTGCCATCCGGCCGTCAGTGAGTGCCAGTACCGCATCTCCGAATCGAATCTGCCCGGGGCCATCACGCTCGACGATTTCCAGGCCGGCGTCGCGGAAGCGGTTGATCAGCGCAGAGGCTGGCCCCAGGTCGCCTTCAACGACCAGTGTTGTGTCGTCACTCTGTCGAGCTGGTTCGGTGTCTGGTGCCGGGCGTTCACTTCCATCGGTATAGCTGTAGAAACCCTGTCCGCTCTTGCGGCCCAAGCGGCCGGCTTCCACCAGTTCCTTCTGGATAAGGGAGGGGAGAAAACGGGCGTCCTGGTAGTAGGCCTTGAAGACTGAGTTGGTTACCGCGTAGTTGACGTCATGGCCGATCAGGTCGGTTAACTCAAACGGGCCCATCCGGAAGTTTCCTGACTCCCGGATGATGGCGTCCAGCGTCGCCGGGTCGGCAGCGCCTTCCTGGAGCAGTCGAAGGCTTTCGGCATAAAAGGGTCGTGCTACCCGGTTAACGATGAAGCCGGGCGTTGAGGTGGCAAATACGGGTTTCTTGCCCCAGTTGGCCGCAGTAGCGTGGACAATCTCCGCCACAGCATTGTCCGTAGCCAGACCTTTGACGACTTCCACCAGCGCCATCAGAGGGGCCGGGTTAAAGAAGTGCATGCCGACCAGTCGTTTGGGATGGCGGAGCTTGGCGCCAAGGGCGGTCACCGAGATCGACGAGGTGTTAGTGGCCAGAATGGCGTCCTCGCCGCACAGTTCTTCGAGGTCTGCCAGCAGCGAGTGCTTGATCTCGAGATCTTCAACAATAGCCTCAATGACCATTCTGCTGTCGGCGACTTCCGAAAGGGCGCTGACCGGCTGAATGCGACCGACAATGGCGTCGACGGTTTGTTGTTCCATCTTGCCTTTGTCCACCCTGCGCTGCAGTTGTTTTGCAATGCCATCCCGGCCGGCGGTAGCGGCGCCATCGCGCTGGTCGTGAAGATAGACCTTGTGACCTGCCTGGGCGGCCACCTGGGCGATGCCGGAACCCATGGCGCCGGCACCGATGACGGCAATCGTGGTCTGGGTATCAAGTGCCTGCATTGATTATTTCCCCTTGAAGGTCGGCGTGCGTTTTTCCATAAAGGCGGCAACGCCTTCGCGGTAATCCTCGGAGCGGCCGGCCATGCGCTGGAGGTCCCGCTCGAGATTGAGCTGCTCTTCAAAGGTGTTGCTGGAGCTGGCGTGCAAGGCCCGTTTGATAAGCGCAAAGCCTTTGGTGGGCTGAGTGGCAAAGTGCCGTGCCAGTTTCATGGTCTCTTCCATCAGCGTTTCGTCGTCAACGCAGCGCCAGATCATGCCCCAGTTCTCGGCCTGCTCAGCACGGATTTTGTCGCCAAGCAGAGCCATGCCTTTGGCGCGAGCCATCCCGGCAATCCGAGGCAGTGTCCAGGTACCACCGGAATCGGGTATCAGGCCCAGTTTGCAGAAGGCTTGCACGAAGCTCGCTGAACGAGCGGCCAGCGTGATGTCGCAGGCCAGAGCAATGTTGGCGCCAGCGCCGGCGGCAACCCCGTTCACGGCACAAAGGACCGGCATGGGCAGGTCTCTCAGGCTTCGCATCATGGGGTTGTAGTACTTTTCCAGGGACTCGCCCAGATCAGGGGCGTCCTGATCCGGCGCAACACTGCGGTCAGACAGGTCCTGGCCCGCACAGAAGCCCCGGCCGGCGCCGGTAATAACCAAGACACGAACAGAGCTGTCTTTACGCACCTGGCTGATGGCCTTTCGCATCTGCTCGTGCATATCAACGTTGAAGCTGTTCAGGTTGTCTGGACGGTTAAGGGTAAGCTGGGCCACACCCTGATCGATTTCCAGAAGAATGCTCGGTTGAGTCATGGCGGTGTCCTATAGGTGGAGTGATGGGTGGTTATCGATAAAGATTTTTTGCCCTGTTTTTGTCTGGACGAAACGAGCAGGCCAGTACCCGGAGTCGCAATAATGTGACGCTCTGATGGCACGATGGCTAATTTCTAAATCAGTATATCTATTAGTTGATACCGGTCAAGGTTTTGTGAATGCATATTGTGTATCATATTATGATGTCTGTGCGCTAGTGGCATAAAATATTGAAAATAAACAATATTATTGATTTTATAATGTTTAATTCGTGGGAATTTACGGATATTTTGCCGAATTTGTGTCTATATTTCTTCGGTATAATGTCGGAAAATGGTTCTTGAATTTAAGAAAATGAATCAGAAATGTTGGCGAACTTTGAGCTTCGGAAAGAGGAGAGATGCATGCCGAGTTACAGCATTGAAGGCGTTCAACCTGTCGTTCATCCATCTGCATACGTACACCCAACCGCGGTATTGATCGGAGATGTGTGGATCGGCCCCGATTGCTACGTGGGACCGGCCGCTTCCTTGCGTGGTGATTTCGGCCGGGTTGTGCTCAAGGAGGGTTCGAATATCCAGGACAACTGCGTTATGCATGCGTTTCCTGGCATGGACACCGTGATTGAGAAAAATGGCCATGTTGGACACGGCGCGATTCTCCACGGCTGCACGGTTGGGGAGGATGCAATGGTTGGTATGAATGCGGTGGTCATGGATGAAGCAGTGATTGCTCCCCGCTCCATTGTTGGCGCCTGCGCTCTAGTGAAGGCAGGTTTTCAGTGTGAGCCGGCCTCGTTGGTTGTTGGGGCGCCGGCCCGGGTCATTCGGACGTTAAGTGACAGTGAGGTAGCGTGGAAAGCCAAGGGCACGGAGGAATACAGACGGCTGACTCTGCGATGTCATGCAAGTCTTCAGGAGTGTCGGCCACTAACCGAGGCGGACAGTGACCGACCCAGGGTTGATGCTGGCGATTTCCAGCCCAAGCATCAGTCTTGACGATTGGCGGCCTTAGGCCGCCATTTCAGACTTGCAGGCATCAATAATAATGCGTGCAAAATCGTCAGGAGAATCTTCCTGTAGGAAATGCCCGCCGCGCAACGTGATGTGCGGCTGGCCATGGGCGCCGGGGATGCGGCGTTGCATGTATCGGTCTCCACCCCGGGTAATAGGGTCGCCGCTACTGAAGCAGGTAATAAACGGCTTTTTCCAGGTTTCCAGAATGCGCCAGGCTGCCTTGTTGGCATCGCTTGAGGGGTCTTCGGCGGAAACGGGGACCAGTTTCGGGAATGCACGGGCACCCGCCTTGAATTCTGCCGACGGGAAGGGTGCTTCATAGGCTGCAATTTCGGCCTTGCTCAAGGCCCTTTCCGTTCCAAGCTGAACAATCCGTCCGACTGGAAACCACGGGCTGTGAGTGGCAAAGGTTTTCCACAGCGTGAATACGGCCGGCACTGGGGTGTCCCCGGTCGGCAGCATGCCGTTGCCAACAATGATCCTGCGGAATAGGTGAGGGTGTTCGGCCGCCAGTCGAAGGCCCAGGAGTGAGCCCCAGTTCTGGCAAACCAGAGTGATGTTCTTCAGTCCCTGGGCCTTAAGCCACTCGGACAGCCATGCCATGTGGCGCTCGTAACTGTAGTCGCTTACATCGGCTGGCTTGTCGGATTTACCGAACCCGATCAGGTCGGGGGCCAGTACCCGATGTCCCGCTTCCGCCACCAGTGGGATCATGTGACGATAAAGGTACGACCACGACGGCTCGCCATGCAGCATCAGCACGGGCGATGCGTCCCTCGGGCCTTCGTCTACATAGTGCATTCTCAGGCCTGGTTCTACGTCCAGATAATGAGGGGAGAAAGGGTAATCCGGAAGACGTGCGAAGCGGGCTTCATCGGTTCTCAGAATACGCATGCCATCGACTGTCCTGACTGAGTGGTTGCGTGGCTGGTGTTACCGCAGCCTTCAGGAATCAGGATAAATCAGATGGGAATTTAGTGTGTTTGGTTTACGTAACAGTGCGTTGACTGTTTGAATCAGGATGCTTTGCTGAAGAGTTCGTCCGGGTCGTCAAGCCGCGCCAATGCTGCATCGCAGCAATTCAGGGCACCGCAGTCGTCTGCCGAGCACAGGGCAAGAGTCTGACAGTGGCCACCATGGGACCGCAATTCTTCGTTGTGGAAAATTCGGCCACGGGACAGGGTAGAGCGACAATGCCCGCACAGTAGTGTGGGTACGGCACTGCTTTCCGAAGCGATGGCGTTGTAATGTTCTGTTTGTTGCATAAATAAACCTCCATTACCTCCAACGTAAGGTCGAACTGTGACAATTCAAAGTCAGTTCCGCGAGAAATAGGGCAAGAACTACGAAAGTATGCCCGAAAGGGCTCATATATCAGGGCGACTTCAATGATCCGGGTCGACAACCGGGCGGCGATTCGAGCGTTTGTCTTCCCAGTCCAGGGACTTCGGGTCGTACCAGCCGATTCTGTCGAGGACCTTCTCCCGTGTGGCAGGCGACAGCGTTGGCCACAGTTCCTGAAAGTCTTCCAGGCCCTGCTCCCGTTGGCGAGCCTGTTTACTCTGCAGGCGACGGATGATCTGCGGCAGCTGCAGGGCTTCGCCCAGCTGGCCCGGTATCAGTACTTCCTGGCCCATTACTTTGCGGCGGTGCGTTCTGGCTGCCAGCACGCGATTGAGGGCAGCGACCGCATCCAGCGCCGTTTCAATATCAAACTCTTCGTTATCCAACGTCGCGACCTGTTTAACGAATGACCAATAACCGTCCACTATAACCTGAAAGCCGCTAGACTGGCCACGATGGCGTGGTAGTCTAGGCCCATTCAGACAGATCCGCAGCCCACCCACCGTGAGACGACTGCACACAGGTTCAGGGAATTGCACTATGTACGGAAAACTAGAGACACGGACCTTTCTGGCCATGCTGGTTGGGGTTTCCCTGGCGTTCATTCTTCTGATGAAGCCTTTTTTTGGCCCTATTTTCTGGGCTGTGGCCATCGCGCTGATTTTTCATCCGGTTCGTGAGTACCTGGCGCGGCGGTTAGGTGACCGTCCCAATACCATTGCCCTGCTAACGCTACTGATATGCATGGTGATCGTGGTTATACCTGTGTTGGCGCTGGTGACGTCGCTGGTGGCAGAGGGATTGTCCCTGTATCAGCGAATCCAGGAGGGGCAACTACGCCCCGGCGACTACATTGACCGGGTTATCCAATCGTTTCCGGCCATTGAGTCGTTTTTCGCCCAATTCGGTATGGACTTTGCCGAGGTGAGAGATCGCGTGGTCAGTGCTTTCGTGGGGGGCAGTCAGTTCCTGGCGAAACAGGCGCTCGGTTTTGGTCAGAATACCTTCCAGTTCTTTTTGGGGCTGGCGCTGATGATCTACCTGGCGTTTTTCCTGCTCCGTGATGGCAGCAAACTGGTGGATTTGTTGATTCGTGCGCTGCCGCTCGGAGACGAGCGAGAGCGTCTGTTGTTTGCCAAGTTTGCGGAGGTCACCCGGGCTACGGTCAAGGGTAACTTGCTGATCGCCGTTATCCAGGGCGCGCTCGGGGGTGGTATTTTCTGGCTTCTGGGCATTCAGGGCGCGCTTCTCTGGGGTGTGGTGATGGCGATTGTGTCCCTGCTTCCCGCCGTTGGCGCGGCTCTGGTCTGGGTGCCTGCGGCTCTTTATCTTGCCGCGACAGGGGAAATGCTGTCGGCAATTGTGCTAACGGCGTTCGGGGTGATCGTGATCGGGCTTGCGGACAATCTGCTTCGGCCGATTTTCGTTGGCCGGGATACCAAGCTGCCCGACTACATTGTTTTGCTCTCTACCCTGGGTGGAATAGTGATGTTCGGTATTAATGGATTTGTGATGGGCCCATTGGTCGCGGCCCTGTTCATGGCGTTCTGGGGTATTTTCATACGTGAGTTCGGGGAGTCGGCCGAGGCTCTGTCAGGGAGTGTGTCTGTCTCCGCTACAGAATCACAACAATCGGATCGGTCCGGCAGTGCTTAAAATATGGTAGCCTCTGGTCGTAATGTCCATCCTGTAGGGACTGGCAACACAATAAAAACGACAGGTAACTGGAGTAGATCATGGCTAGGCAGATATTCACTCACGTTCGTATGTTGGCTGTTATCCTTGCGGGGGCAGTGGCCCTGGCAGCGGCACCCGCTGCGTCAGCAAACGATACCGTGGCGCTAAAGAATGCCCTTTATGCGGCGGGTTATGACATCAACAATGTCAGTCCGCAAATGGATGACACCACGCGCTCGGCGTTGACCGCGTTTCAAAAGGATCAGGGGTTGAACGCCTCTGGTGTACTTGATGACGCCTCCAAGAAAGCGCTGGGTATGGTTCACGTTCAGGTTGCGGCGGCGAGCTCGTCCAACACCGGGGCGTCACAGAATGCAGGCACTTCTGGTGCAGCCGAAGAGCCGGAAAGAGACCAGCCGGCAGAGCAGGCGGAAGAAGGTGATATCGAGGAGGACGATGACGGTGGGTGGTCCTTCTTCTAGATTTAAAACCTTGCTTTCCCCGTTCTGAAGTCGGGCCCGGCGTAGTTTCTGCGCCGGGCCCGCGTGCTTTCAGCCCAATTTTTCCAGATTTCTGACCGCGCCTTTGTCAGCGCTGGTTGCCAGCAACGCATAAGCCTTCAGCGCGGCCGAGACTTTACGCGGTCGCGACAACTCGGGCTTCCAGCCTTTCTTATCCCGCTCCTCACGTCGACGGTTGAGTTCGTTCTGGTCTATCTCCACGTTGATGGACCGGTTGGGAATGTCGATACGAATCAGGTCACCGTTCTCAATCAGCCCAATGGCGCCACCCGCAGCCGCCTCGGGTGAAGCATGGCCAATGGAAAGACCCGAGGTGCCGCCGGAGAAGCGGCCGTCAGTCAATAGGGCGCACTCTTTACCCAATCCCTTCGATTTCAGGTAACTGGTGGGATACAGCATTTCCTGCATGCCGGGGCCGCCCTGGGGGCCTTCGTAGCGGATAATCACCACTTCGCCAGGCTGGACCTCATCATTGAGGATACCTTCGACCGCGGTGTCCTGGCTTTCGAATACTCGTGCATTGCCTTCGAATACGTAGATGCTTTCGTCTACGCCGGCCGTCTTGACCACACAGCCGTCCAGGGCAATATTGCCGAAGAGAACGGCCAGGCCGCCTTCAGAGGAATAAGCGTTTTCAACGGAACGAATGCAGCCTGTCTCGCGGGCGCCGTCCAGTGAGGGCCAGCGAGTGCTCTGGCTGAAGGCCGTCTGGGTAGGAATGCCGGCAGGGCCAGCCTTGTAGAATTCGACCACTTCGGACGTGGGCTCCTGCATGATGTCCCAGGTTTTCAGGGCCTCACGCATGGTTTTGCTGTGTACGGTGGGCAGGTCGGTGTTGATCAGCCCGCCCCGTTCCAGTTCACCAAGAATGCCCATGATGCCGCCTGCGCGGTGAACGTCCTCCATGTGGTATTTCGGTGAATTCGGCGCCACCTTGCAAAGCTGGGGGACCCGGCGGGACAACTGGTCAATCTCGTTAAGGGTAAACGGCACACCGCCTTCCTGGGCTGCTGCGAGCAAATGCAGGATGGTGTTGGTGGAGCCGCCCATGGCGATGTCCATGACCATGGCATTCTCGAACGCTTCCATCGAGGCAATGCTCAGAGGTAGAACGCTGGCATCGTCATCCTCGTAATAGCGGCGGGCATTCTCCACAATCTGTCGTCCGGCTTTCAGAAACAGGGCTTCGCGGTCGGAGTGAGTGGCGAGCATTGAGCCGTTTCCTGGCAAGGCCAGACCAATGGCTTCGGTGAGGCAGTTCATGGAATTGGCTGTGAACATGCCGGAACAGGAGCCGCAGGTGGGGCAGGCACTGCGTTCGTACTCTGCGACCGTTTCGTCATCAGCGTTCGGGTCGGCAGCGATGACCATGGCATCCACCAGGTCGAGCTTGTGCTCCGAGAGTTTGGTCTTGCCGGCTTCCATGGGGCCACCGGACACGAAAATCGTGGGGATGTTCAGGCGCATGGCGGCCATCAACATGCCCGGGGTGATCTTGTCGCAATTGGAGATGCAGACCAGGGCATCTGCGCAGTGGGCGTTGACCATGTATTCCACGGAATCAGCTATGATTTCTCGGGAGGGAAGAGAATACAGCATCCCGTCGTGTCCCATGGCAATGCCGTCGTCCACGGCAATGGTGTTGAATTCCTTGGCGACACCTCCAGCATCTTCGATTTCCCGGCATACCAGTTGCCCCAGATCCTTGAGGTGCACATGGCCGGGTACGAACTGTGTAAAAGAGTTGGCGACGGCGATGATGGGTTTGCCGAAATCTTCGTTCTTCATGCCGGTGGCGCGCCAAAGAGCACGTGCGCCAGCCATATTACGACCTGCGGTGGATGTCCGCGAACGATACTGGGGCATGGTTGTCTGGTCTCTCTTTCTGTAGCTTGATCAATAGGGGGAGCGCAAGAGGATACCAGATTACCCGTTGATCGCATGGTTGTTTTGACGAGACGCGCTTACAATGTGTAACAAAGTCGATGAATGATTTATCAAGGAGTAGCCCTATGGCTGGCCAGGAAAGCCTGCCTCTGCGTCGTCTCAAGCAATTTCAGCCGCTGAATCGGCTAACTGATGACCAGCTGGTTTTGCTCGCAAGTCGGGCTGAAAGAAGAACCCATGGTCCGGGCCAGCGAGTGGTGGAGCGTGGTGTGCGGGATGGTCTGGACATATTCCTGATCCATGGCAGCGTAGAACTGGAGTCCATTGACGGCCGCAAGTCCATCATCGAGGCCGATACCGACAAGGCGATTAACCCCATTGCCCGGCTGCAACCCCGGATGTACAACGTGACCGCCATCAAGGCGAGCGAATTCCTGGTTATTCAGCAGGACATCCTCAACCAGCTATTGCGGGCCGCACCGGTGCCACAGGTGGAAATGGATTCCGGTGACGGGGTTGGCGACGAGAGCAGCGAAGAGCACCACCTGCTGATGGAATTCTATGCCGAGCTGCGCTCCAATCAAGTGACCCTGCCAAGCGTGCCGGATGTAGCCTGGAAAGTGCGCAGAACCGTGGACCGAGAAGACTCCACGGCGGATCAGGTTGCCAGTGCCATCTCGGCGGATCCGTCGATGGCCGCCAAACTGGTTCGGGCTTGCAATAGTCCCCTGTACCGCGGATTCAGCGATGTTCGCAATGTCCGCGAGGCCGTTATCCGGTTGGGTATGCGCACCACGCGCCAGTTGGTTACGGTGTTTTCGATGCGTGAGGTGTTCAAAACCAGGCAGGCTTCGTTGCAAAAGGAAATGGACAAACTCTGGCGCCATTCCCGTGAGATGGCGGCGCTGTGCTGGGTGCTCGCGGATAGCGCTACCTCCATTAATCCGGAGGAGGCGTTGCTCGCAGGGCTGTTGCACGATATCGGTGTGGTGCCGGTGCTGGTGCAGGCGGAGCATCACGTGAATCTGTTTGCCGATCAGGCCAACCTTGAGCATGCCATCGGCGAGCTCAGGGCCGATGTGGGGACCGCTATCCTGGAAAGCTGGTCGTTCCCTACTGGCTTTCTGGAGGCGACAAGGCATGCGGAAGACTGGGGATATGAGTGCCGGGAAGCCTCGCCCCAGCTGGTGGATATTGTGATAGTCGCCCAGTTGCATGCGATGATTGGATCCAGTCAGAACAGTACCCTGCCACCGTTTGACGAGGTGCCTTCCTATCGCCGTCTTGGTGAGCTTGAGCTAAATGCGTCCCGAAGCCTGCAATTGCTGACGGAAGCCCGTGCAAGGGTGGACGAAGTCCATCGCCTGCTTTCAATTCATTGAGGATATGACACGGTGGTCATTCCTCCGGAGCGTGTTTGCTGGTGACAGTACTAACAATGAATGTACCTCTTTTCCCGCTGAACTCTGTTGTGCTGCCCGGGGGGCGGATTCCCCTGCAGCTATTCGAACCCAGATACATCGATATGCTCACCCGTTGCCTCAAGGAAGATCGGGGATTTGTGGTCGTCCTGCTCCGGGACGGTCTGGAGACCGGTAAATCAGCGGCCTTTTACGATATTGGTACCTATGTCCGCATTATCGATTTCCAGCAGTTGGATAATGGTTTGCTGGGTATTACGGTTGAAGGTAAGGATAAAGTAACGGTGGTGCGATCCTGGCAACAGCCAGATGGATTGAATGTCGGGGACGTGGAGTGCTTGCTGGCGGAGGAGGAGCAGCTGATTCCTGAATGTTTCGCGGAGCTCCCCTCTGTGTTGAAGGCGCTGTTCCGCCATCCGGTCGTCCGGGAACTGGACATGGAAGTCGATTACGACGACGCCAGGGACGTGGGCTGGCGGCTGACCGAGCTACTGCCGCTGGATAAGCAGGAAAAGCAGCGGTTGGTGGAGCTTCAGTCACCCCTGGAACGTCTGGAACGTCTGCTGGGGCTGCTGGAAGCGCTGGAAGAAAGCTGAGCGGTTACTATGGAGCCGTGACGCTGTACAGCGAAACTGCGTTTGACCATTGCGCCGTCACGTACCAGACGACGAAGGCGAGCCACCCCCACGCCGCAAGCAATAGCGTTCCGTCCCGTGCCAGCGGGATGTTGTCATAGCGGCTATAGCTGGCCCTGACCAAGCCGCAGATGGAGAGCCCCAGAAATACTCCCGCCACCACATCGGTAAACCAGTGAACGCTCAGGTAAAGCCGGCTTAGCGCACCAAGGACAATGGGGATACTGAAAAGCAGATAGTAGCGCCAGCGCCTGATATGCCGGATTTCCCTGGCTATAAAGCTTGCCGCCAGGGTGGAGAGAACGGTGACGCCGGTTGCGTGACCACTGGGGAAAGCACCCGAATCTGGAGGCCCGAGGACAACATCCGGCCTTGGTATAGCGGTCAGGTATTTGAAGCCCCAGACCAACACAGTCGTTAACAGTGCTGCCCCTGTTACATGGATCGCGGCGGCATAGTAACCGCGAAAGAAAAGGGCCAGTGCGCTCAATATAGCGGCTGCCAGAAGGACCGGTGGGTCCCCCAGAAGTGTCAGCAGGATCATTGCCGGATCCAGCAAAGGGGTCCGCAACTGAGAAAACCACCGCAGGGTCAGGTCATCAAACGGCGCCAGCAGTTGGGTGGCGGTGGCCAATTGGCCCCAGATCATAAACAGGGCGCCAGCTCCCAGTGCCAGCGACAAGGACGGTAGTGGAAACTCGCCAGCCTGCGCGGGTCGCTGGCTGGTATACAGGCGCCAAAAGCGGTGGGTCGAATCGTAGCGAGCCGTGAGGCGCGCCAGCCACAGATAGAGCTGGCTGCCGTGTCCGAGGCCTAATTGGAAGCGGAAAAGCAAGAGGTAGATCACCAGCAGTATTCCGGCACTGACTGCGATCACGGGATAAAAGTGAGCGGGTGGTTCGAATTCGCTGGCCAGGGCACTACCAACCAGGTACCCCGGCAATACATAGACTGGCGCCCAGGCCACAGCCGATGACAGGTTGAAGGCCAGGAACCGTCGCCAGGGCATCAGGAACGCGCCGGCGATTAGCGGAATGATTGGTCGTATCGGGCCCACAAAACGTCCGACAACGACGCTCTTGCCGCCATGGCGATGGAAAAAGGCCTCGCCTTTGCCGATAAAGCCCGGGAAGCGATTCAGTGGCCACAGCGCGTCCAGGCGCCCCTGGAACAGTCTGCCGAGGGCGAAGCTGATGCCGTCGCCGGCAACGGCTCCGGCCCCCGCCCAAAACAGGACTTCGGCAACCGGTACGGCAACCTGGCCCGCCAGCACCGCCACGGCGAACAGAATAGCGACGCCGGGGATCAGGATGCCTGCCAGGGCAAGGGACTCGACGAATGCTGTGAGGAATAACGCCGCTGACAGCCAGCCGGGGTTGGTTGCCAGCCAGTCGGTCAGTGACTGTAGCCACTCCGGCATCATGATGGCCGAACGTCTCCTACGCTGTACCAGACCGAATCGGCACCGCGTTTACGGGCTTCCTCCAATGCTTGCCTTACCCGCTTTCGCAGGTCCGCCGTGCGGATGTCAGTGCTGGCGCGGGTGGTGCAGCCAAGGCTGACCGTCACTTTTCCGGCCGGAGGCCAGTTCTGTTCCGCGATGGTCCGTCGAATCCGTTCGGCTATGACGCGTACGCCTTCCTCCGGGGTGAAGGGCAGGATCAGGAAAAACTCTCCGTTTTCAAGTGTGTAAAGGGTGTCGCCTGCGCGGATAACGTCAAACAGGTGCTGGGTGAGATCCCGGAGCAGCCGTTGCATGCCGGCGTGGCCATGCAGGTCTTCGGCTTCTTCGGCGTAATCAATGGCCAGGGAAATCACCGACAGGGAATGCGACATGGCAATGGCCCGGGAGATTTCCTTTTGCAGGGTTTCGTCCAGGAAACGCGCATTGTGGGCGCCGGTCACCGGGTCGGTTATGGCCAGATCTTCCGCCGATTGCGCCATGTGATCGTAGTGCCAGATATAAAGTGCGGCCACCGCGACCAACGCAAACACCCCCGAACTGATGGTTATGGCATACATTGGGGGCGATGACAGGAGTAGAAAGAGTGCCAGGGCGACCAGCAACAACAGGGAAAGGATCAGCCCCTGCCGCAGCGGAAGGATCAGTAGATTCAGCACAACCAGGGGCATAACCCAATGACTGATTCCAGGCGGGTCAAGGGCAAACATGGCCGCCACCAACCCACTGTTCAGAGCTGTCAGGATGATGAGATGCCCAGGTGCCGATAACTGGCGGCGGCGGCATATGAAGGTATAGCCAGCGCCCGCGACCGTCAGCAAAGCCATTCCGGCAGCCAGGAAGAACAAATCATAAAATCCGTAACGAAGGTTCTGGAACGCCAGGCTTGCAATGAAAAGACTGGCGAATGCATAGCCGGCTAGATGCGTAAAGCTTCTCAGGCGGGTTTCGGTCATAGTACCGGCCCTTCTGTTCTGGGTGGAGGCGATGTGTGTGTCCAGGTACTGTAGGACTGGGCACGATCGCCCCCTTGTTGCTGGGCGCGCCGCAAGGCATTGGCAGCAGATTGCTGCAAGCTGTCCGCATCATCGCCGATATTCAGGCCGGCGATTCCCGCACTGACCGTCAGATGTAATTGGTGGGAGGCAAGCAGGGTGCGTAGTCCCTTGCGGATTGTTTCCCCCAGTGATGCTGCCTCTGCAGTGGGGATGCCTGGCAGTATGATCAGGAACTGAAGGTCTGCGACCCGATAGTAGGTGTCGAAATCCCTCAGTTGGGAGTGCAGGTAGCGGCCGATTCGTGGCAGTATGGAACGTATATCGGCATCCGGGTCACTGTCGCTCAGGTGTGTATCCAGGCCGATCATGATCACCGACATATCAGTGCCTTCCCGTTCACTGCGCTGGATTTCCTTGTGTAGATCAGCCGTCAGATATTCGCGGCTGGCAGCCTGGGTAAGCTCGTCGGTCCGACGCAGGGGCGCAAGTTGTCGCGATTTGTACTCCCGCAGGAAAACCAGCAGGCCGGAAAGCATAACAGTCAGCAGCAGTGCACTAAGCATCTGGTGGCGTTCTGGCAAGCCGGCGGACCAATGGGTGGCAGACATAGCAAGAACGGCGCAGAGCGCGGTGATGGCCCCGGCCCAGGTGACGGGTAGCAGGGCAAAGCCGACCAGTGGTGCCACGTAAAGCCAGTGGGTCAGGCTCCAGGGCCCTGTCCAGAGGCTGGTGGCCAGGAGCGACAGTAGTGCAACAAACAATAGGCGGTGGATCGCTGGCCACGGTTGCCGAGAGCGTCCGGGGTGAAAGGTATTGCCGCTGAAGACCAGCGCCGCCGCGACAATGGCGGTGATGACTGTCAGCGTTTCTCGTTGGATTACTGCAAACGCGGCAATGGCGATCAGGATCAGGAATCCAGTTCTCGACAGGCGGCTTAACAGGAATTTTTCGGCCATCTGAGCCATGGTATCCGTCCTCTCCCGGGCGTCCGTGTTTTAAAGCATACAGCAGGTTTTGTTCAATGACCCGCGGAATAAAGTGTGTCAGGCCGGTATAATAATCGCTTGGGATGCGTACTTGAAACGGGAAAGGTAAAGTTAGGTCCTGATTCGTACTATCGATTTTAAACGTGAAAGGTAATCGGATGGATATTGCAGCTTATATGGCGGAGGTTGGGCAGCAGGCACGGCAGGCCGCGAGAGCGGTGGCCCGTTCCACAACGGCTGTTCGCAACCAGGCGTTGCTGGCAACAGCCGAGGCTCTGGATGCTGCGCGCGATGAGCTTGCCGCAGCCAATGCCAGGGACCTGGAGGGTGGCCGTGCCAACGGTCTGGAAGCAGCGATGCTGGACCGGCTGGAGCTGACCCCGACGCGCATCGATGCAATGATTGAAGGGCTGCGCCAGGTGGCATCGTTGCCGGATCCGATTGGCGAAATTACCGATATGACGTATCGACCCTCTGGAATACAGGTTGGTCGCATGCGTGTGCCGTTGGGTGTCATCGGTATTATCTACGAATCCCGGCCCAACGTGACCGTGGAGGCCGCCAGCCTGTGTCTGAAGTCCGGAAACGCAACTATTTTGCGGGGGGGCTCTGAGGCCATTCACTCCAATCAGGCCATTGCAGCCTGTCTGGCCAAGGGGTTGAAGGAATCAGGGCTGCCAGAAAGTGCTGTGCAGGTTGTGAAAACCACCGACAGGGCCGCCGTCGGCGAACTGATCACCATGCCCCGGTTTGTGGATGTGATAGTCCCAAGAGGTGGTAAGGGCCTGATCGAGCGCATCAGCCGTGATGCGCGCGTACCTGTGATCAAGCACCTCGATGGTATCTGTCACGTGTATATCGACAGCCATGCTGATCCCGAAAAAGCCCTGAGCATAGCGGTGAACTCC
>Ga0189286_100106_pt1 | contig 55332 bp, 51 predicted proteins | sample UW69minimetaG_FD_130330 | JGI IMG/M metagenome (GOLD analysis project Ga0189286, IMG submission 130330) | Marine microbial communities from the Costa Rica Dome - UW69 mini metaG | ecosystem: Environmental > Aquatic > Marine > Oceanic > Photic zone | place: Costa Rica: the Eastern Pacific...
CAACCAGGTCCAGCTGCCCCAGCTTGTAAAGAACTCCTGCATGGCTTAGGCCCCCGGCGTTACGCGGGGAACAGAGCCTGAACCACCGCGAGAACCGCCACCACCAGAACCGTCACCATCCTTGCCAAACGCCTCTTTGGCGATTTCTGAGATACCACCAATGGCACCAATCAGACTCGACGCCTCCAATGGCATCATCACCAGTTTCTGGTTAGGGGCAGCCGCAACAGCCTGTAAGGCTTCCACATATTTGGTCGCCACGAAGTAGTTGATCGCCTGAACATCACCGTCAGCAATGGCCTTACTTACATCAGCCGTCGCCTGTGCTTCCGCCTGTGCTTCCCGTTCCCGGGCTTCCGCATCTCGGAAAGCAGCTTCCCGGCGGCCCTCAGCTTCCAGAATGGCGCCACGCTTCTGACCTTCCGCCTTCAGGATTTCAGACTGACGATCGCCCTCTGCCTCAAGGATTGTTGCACGCTTATCGCGCTCCGCCTTCATCTGGCGCGCCATGGCATCCACCAGATCGCGAGGCGGATTAATGTCTTTGATCTCGATTCGGGTGACTTTCACGCCCCAGGGATTGGTCGCCTCATCAACAACAGCGAGAAGCTGTGCATTGATCTTGTCACGCTGGCTCAGCAGCTCATCAAGATCCATGCTCCCCATCACGGTCCGCGTATTGGTCATGGTGAGATTGAGGATCGCATATTCCAGGTCATTCACCTCATAAGACGCCTGTGCCGCATCCATCACCTGAAAAAAGACAACACCATCGGCGGTCACCATCGCATTGTCGCGTGTAATGACTTCCTGACTGGGCACATCAAGAACGCGCTCCATCACGTTCACCTTATTACCAATGCGATTGATGAAGGGTGTGATGATAGAAAGACCTGGTTGAAGGCTCTGCGTATACCGGCCGAAACGTTCCACCGTGTAGACAAATCCCTGCGGCACCATAACCACCGCCTTGATCAGGATGACAAGGGCGAGAGCAAACAGCACAAGAACGAAAATAGTTCCACCGGACATGGGACAGGACCTCCTTTTGATTATTGTTTCTTCCTATTGAATATAGGCGATATGAAAGGCGCGCGCGTGCCGAGATCATGGCAAAAAAGCGGCGTGGTCTACAAATGAGCCACGCCTAATCTTCTTACCTTATTGAATTTACTAGCAAAAAGTCACCTCCAGGGTTCAACCAGGATTTTTGCGTGTTTCTCAGGATTGGCCAGTTCGCCAAAGGCATTTTTGACGCCGTCAACACCAACCTTGTCGGTGACCAATGGCTCCGCCTTGATTTTTCCATCAGCCAAGAACCCGAGCGTTTCAGCAAACTCCTCAGGAGTGTAGCCAAGCACGAATTGCACATTCAGCTCCTTATTGATCCCAAAGAAAGGCTCAAACTGATCAGGCTCCATACAAACACCGACAACCACAATGCGGGCGGCTTTAGGTGCGCCCTCAAGAATTTGCTGAATGATCCCTGGAACGCCAACGCATTCGAAGATCACGCCGGGCCGGAGTTGCGGCCCAATCCCCATCATGGTCATCCAGTTTTTGGGATCATACCCTTCTGGCGCAGCTTCATCCTTCCAACGCTCATAGGGCGATGTCTCGGCGGGGTCGAGCACAATGTCGGCACCCATTTTTTCCGCCAGCTTGCGCCGCGCCGGAGAAAAATCTGACGCGATGATGGGACTGACACCTGCAATCTTAAGACCAGCAATCACTGCCAGACCGACCGGGCCACAACCGATTACCAATGCGACATCTTCGTCGGTAATGTTCGCTTTTTTGACCGCGTGCCAGCCCACAGCCATAGGCTCGGTGAGCGCCGCCTGCTCAGTGGGAAGCCCATTTGGGACTTCCAGCAGCAGCATTTCACTAAGAACCATCTGTTCAGCGAAACCGCCGGGAGTGTCGTTTGAATACCCTACCGTGCTGATGCCGTCAGCCCCGATGGCGATCGGCATAGAACAAACCCGCGTGCCCGGCTTCAGTGTCTTTTGGGCGCCTGGTCCGTAATCAAGAATTTCGACACAAAACTCGTGCCCAAAGACAATGTCGCGCTTGAGGTCCATACCGAACCCACCACCAGACCGCTCCGCGATCTCTACCATCTTTGGCGCATGGTGAAAGGCGTGAAGGTCCGACCCGCAGATACCGCAAGCCAGCGTCTTAACCAGAACCTGGCCTTCGCCGGGCGTTGGGTCGGGCAAAGCATCGACCACCATGTCGCCATCTCTGAAAATAGCTGCACGCATATCTCTTCCTCCCAAAACTAGACTTCGGTCTATTTTCTTCGACCTTAGCCTTAAGCGTCTTGGGAGAAAAGAACCAAGTGCGAAACGGCGAACTCTTCTAGGCGGCCCAGCCTTGCAGGCGCGCGGCCTCTTCGCGCACCCGTTCCGGGCCGCCAAGCAATTGCCGATCAAGACCAATCCGTTTGAACCAATAGTGAAGCCCCACAAGGTCAGTGAAGCCCATGCCGCCATGCACCTCTGTCGAGGTCCGCGCAACGAACCGCCCAACCTCAGAGAGATGTGCTTTGGCATGGCAGGACATCAGCGCCCCTTCTTCAGGTATCGCATCCTGAGCATAGGCCGCATACCAGACAAGCGACCGGCAGGGTTCGAGCTCTGCTGCCATTTCCGCACACAAGTGCTTCACAGCCTGGAAAGACCCAATGACGCGACCGAATTGCTGCCGCTCTTTGGCATAGTCGACAGCTTTCTCTATCATCATCTGACCAGCACCGAGTGTATCAGCGGCAATCATGGTCCGCCCGGCATCGATCATCTGCTGAACCACCGCTGGACTGCCGTTCGGCAACCGTTCGGCAGAAACATTTTCAAAACGCAGTTCGGAGACTGGACGCGTAAGATCAATTGTCGTGAGGTCAATCCGCTCGAGACCCGTAGCCGATGCTTCGACCAGAAAGAGCGCACCTTCCTTGTCCGCGACGATAAAGAGATCAGCTCCGGGACCATCAATGACAAAAAGCGCAGAGCCTGACAACGCATCGCCTTGCGAGCTGACACCAGCGCCATCTCGCGCGCTAATGGTTTCGGTTACCGCAACACCAGCAACAATGTCTCCGCTGGCAAGGCGTGGCAGCCAGGCGGCTTTCTGCTCATCGCTGCCTGCCAAGGTCAGAGCCAACGGCGCCATCACAGCCGTCCCAACAAAAGGAATGGGAGCCACATGCCGACCCGTCATTTCCGACATCAACGCGGCTTCGAGCATACCAAGGCCCAATCCGCCATGTTCCTCAGGAATGAGGATGCCCGCCACCCCAAGCTCAGCAAAGCCCGTCCAGATTGTCTTGGAGAATGCTTCATGGGCTTCAGCAGATTTGCGAACTATGTCCAGTTCTGATGCATCCGCGAGAAACCGACCGACCGTATCCTGCAACATTCTTTGTTCTTCGGAGAGTGCGAATTCCATTATGCAGCTCCTTCTTTCCGGGCAGGTTTCGGTTCGCGGGGCATGCCGAGCCCGCGTTCAGAGATGATGTTCTTTTGGATCTGCGCCGTGCCTCCGCCAATAATAAGCCCCAGGTCAAACATATAAGAGCGTTGCCAGCGGCCGCCTGCACGCAGGTGCGGACTTCGTTCATAGAGCACACCGAGCTCGCCCAGCGCATCAATTGCCAGCGCCGCCAGCTGATGATTGAGCTCGCAACCCATCAATTTCACAACCAGGCGCGCAATGCCTGGATCTTCCTTCTTGGCACTCGCGGTGAGCAAACGCATGCCATGGAACTGCATGGCCGCCACCCGCGCCTGCAATTGAACCAGCCGGTCCCTGAAAAGCGGATTGTCGATCAATCGCTCTCCGGACACCGTCTCTTCGTGCATCAAATCGATAATCGCAGCGAGCCGCGTCCCGGCCTGATTGGGGTCGCCCAGCATGCCACGCTCGTGTTTGAGCGTTGCGTTAGCCACAAACCAGCCCTGCCCGCGCTCAGCAACAATCTGATTTTTCGGGACGCGCACATCAGTGAAGAAGACTTCATTGAACTCCGCATACCCCGTCATGGTCATCAAAGGCCGGACTTCAATCCCCGGCGTATCCATGGAAAAGATCAGATAGCTGATCCCTTCGTGCTTACGAGCGTCTGGCTCCGTACGCACCAAGCAGAAAATCATATCTGACACTTGAGCGGTACTCGTCCAGATCTTCTGACCATTGATGATGAAGTCGTCGCCATCTTCTGTCGCCTTGGTTTGCAGGCTGGCAAGGTCAGATCCGGAGCCGGGTTCTGAATACCCCTGACACCACACGACTTCCCCGCGAATGGTTGGTTCGATCCACTGTTTCTTTTGCTCGTCAGTTCCCAACTCCAACAATGTCGGAACCAGCATGGACACACCTTGGCTGGCGAGACCGAGAGGCAGCGAGGCTCTGGTGAATTCTTCGGCGATAATCCGGCTTTTCAGAATATCCGGCTCCGCACCATATCCACCATATTCAGAGGGGATTGTGCGAGCGGCATAGCCATTCTTGATGAGAAGATCCTGCCACTTGCGCTGATCGTCCGACGGGCGACCGGTCCCAGATTGCCGTGGGGATTTATCCTTATTCTCACTGACGAAACGCTTCACTTCCTCCCGAAACGCTTCGTACTCCGCGCCATATGCGAGATCCATGCATCACCCTCCGGTAACCAGGGCACGAAACGTGCCGACGTTGAGACATTTTGGAGGTTGTACTAGCAGCCCATGGGCGCGCCGTCATCTGGCGTCGAGAGAGCGGCAGATTACGCGACGGAAACAGGTAGGGCGGATTCAGAGGGTTCAAGCATTTTGTTTTCCCGAGGGAAACACACCTTGTCTTCGAGCATCTCAATGAACGCACCAGATGGCACTGGCGGACTGAACAGATAACCCTGAGCCTGACCGCAGCCCATGGAAAGGAGAAGCTCTCGCTGCTCCTCAGTCTCCACACCTTCAGCAATCACACTCACCCCAAGATTGCGTGCGAGGTCGACAATCAGCTGTGGAATAGCGTGGCTGTTTAAGTCATCTGTCATATCGGACACAAAGCTGCGGTCGATTTTTAGTGTCTGAACGGGGAACTGCTTAAGGTAGGCAAGCGAGGAATAGCCCGTTCCGAAATCATCAATGCTGATGCTGACGCCCAGCGCTCTCAGACGTCGCAGAGTGCCGATCACCTGGTCGACGTCATGCATCACCGTGCTCTCAGTCACTTCAATCTCAAGGTATTTCGGAGAGACACCAGCTCGAACAAGGGTCGCGGCAACCTGATCTGTAAAATCCGGACGGCGCAGATCAAGCGCAGACACATTCACAGCAACACTTACCGGCGGCAGTCCCATATCCATCATACGACGGATCTCAGCGCATGCTTCTGCAAGCACCCAGTCCGTGAGCTTACAAATGCTGCCATTTTTTTCTGCAACAGGAATAAACACATCCGGCGGGATCATACCGCGTTCTGGGTGACGCCAGCGGATAAGCGCCTCGGCACCCACAATACCACCCGTTTCGGTATCAACCTTCAGCTGGTAGTAGAGAACAAACTGTTCTTCGGCGATAGCTGTCCGCAGATCCCTCTCAATGGCATGGCGTTCAATCACCTTCAAGTGCAGCTCATGGCGATAGAGCTGAATGTTACCCCGGCCTTCCGCTTTCGCACGATAAAGCGCAAGATCCGCGTTCTTTAACAGGACTTCGGGATCTCGGGCATCCTGCGGGTAACTCGTGATGCCAATGCTGACACCTGGATGCACCTGATGCCCATTGATCGTTTGGGGTTCAGACAGCGCCGTCAGGATCCGGTTTGCATGGACAACGACACCGTCTATCCGATCAAGATCGTCGACAATTATCGCAAACTCATCCCCACCCAAGCGAACGACCGTATCCACCTGCCGCGAACTCTCTTTGAGAATCTTCGCAACCCGCTGAAGCAGTTGGTCACCGACGTCATGTCCAAGGGTGTCATTCACATCCTTGAAATTATCCAAATCGAGGATCATCAAGGCGACAATTTTGCCCGACCTTTCTGCATGAGCGAGCGCCATATGCAGACGTTCTTTGAACAAAACGCGATTGCCCAACCCTGTCAGACTATCGCTTTGCGCTTGATGCTCAAACCGATTGGCATTCTCCCGTGCCTCCGTAAAGGACTGCAGGACACTGCGAGCAAGCTCACCGAATTCATCAAGCCGACGCGTAAAGGGGGCCATTGTCTCTGGATCGACCGTGCGCGCATGAGCGATCGCAGACAATTTGGATAAGGGAGTGATCACCAGGTCATAGAGGAGCTTCGAGGCAACAAGCATCGCTAGCGCCAGAGCGGCAAGCAAACCGATCACCAATTGTTGTGCCATGCCGCTGGATTGCGCCGTCACGCTTTTGGTTTTCAAGCGGACAATGACGACCAGCTCTCTTGCTGCCCCACCGTCAAGACGCAGGCTCGGCGCAACAACAGCGTAGCTCGCCGTGTTGTTGCCCCACATCAGAGTTCTTCGTGATGAGGGCTCCTCAATGCTACGAAGAATTTCCAATGCCAATGCGCCATCGGGGAGATCGCGGGCCATACTTTCACGGAATGCAGTACGGTTGCTCACAAACACAAATTCAGTCGCTGGATCAACAATAAGCAACAAGTCCACATCAGGTTCAGCACCAAGAATTGCAACATACCGTTCCAATTCGGTGTGATAGCGCATGGTCTCAAGCGCATAAACGATACTGTTCGACAAATGCTCCGCGCGGTCTTCGACAACCGAATCCTGATATCGACTAAACGCCACAAAGAAGAGCGCAATTAGCGATAGTCCAATCACAGCCGCAAGAAAGCAGAAAGGGGCAAGTATCTTCCACTTCACCGATAAGTTATCGAGCCAGGAATTTGTGTCGATTGACATGAGCCTATTCCACGCTTACCCAGGAGGTGCGCGCCGAACCTCTAAAAAACCGACTAACCGATTTAGCATCTTCGCCTGCTTCGCCTGGCCATAGGATCGCGCCGAGTGCCAGTATGCCGCTAGCCAGCGGTCCACCGGGACGCAGGAATTCATCCTGCCGGTCAGCAGAAATAATCTCTATTCCCTGATATGCATCCTCAAGCTCATCGGCACTCATCCCGATATGACGACCAATCAAAGCATAGCTTTCTTGTCTGTTCGTACGAATGAGGTCGACGGCGTGTCCCCACGCGCGAACAAATGCTTCTATGTCCGCTGATCGTCTGGACGCCGTTTCCCGATTAAAAGAGACCACATCAGAAACCTCACCTGGAATGTCAGCGGAAGAGAACACTTGCGCCACAAGACCCGTTTGCTCAATGCCAGTGGAAATAGGCGGATAGGTCACCACCGCATCAACAGTTCCCATCTCAACTGCTTCTTGCAGACCCACTTGCGGCAGACTCACGATCTCGACGTCGTCCATTGAAAGACCACCTTGTGCAAGGGCACGCGCAAGAATGAACCGATTGAGGGAACTCGGCTCCAGACCGATCCGTTGGCCCTTGAGTTCGGCAATGTCAGTGATGCCTCTCTTTGCCAGAATAACATCGGCGCCGTTGGAGTAATCCGCCATGAGTGCAATCATGGGGGCACGATGACTATTGCGGTCAGCGTCAAGGACTTCAACAAGGCTTGAGGCCATGCCATCTGTCTGCCCCCGCTCAAAGGCGCGGCGGACATCAGCCAGGGATGAGAGTTCTACCAACTCTACATCAACACCTTCATCTGAGAAAAAGCCCTGATCGGCGGCAAGAAAGAGCGGCGCATAGCCCGGCCAAGGATTAATCCCGACACGCAAGGGCTGGCTTGGCGCTTCAGAACACGCAGCCAAAGCGAATGTGGCCAGCAGTCCAATAAAGGCTATGTAATACCTGCGTGTTCCGGACATTCCTTGTCCCCCTCCATGCCAATTTCTGGACATTTGGATCTGATTTTCATCAGTTTTGAAGGACCCGGTCTAAAACTTCGTTACACCATGCGCGATGAGGAACGGCACTTGTCTAAACGGTTAAGAGCTCCCTAATACCCACGCTGCATTGGCGCATTCTGAAACAAAAAAAGGGCGCCCCGAGGGACGCCCTTTCTCATTCTCTTCCGAGTTGGGTTTATGCAGCCGTGTAACCCATAACTGCTTTCACTTCGAGGAAGTCCTCAAAGCCAAACTCACCCCATTCGCGACCATTGCCTGACTGCTTGTACCCACCAAATGGCGCATTGACGTCAGGGCCCGCGCCATTGAGATGAACATTACCCGTGCGCAGTTGCGAAGCAACGTCACGCGCATGATCGATGGAACCAGAGGACACATAGCCGGAAAGGCCGTAGACCGTGTCATTGGCAATGGCGATGGCTTCCTCTTCGCTCTCATAAGGCATGATCGCAAGCACAGGACCGAAAATCTCTTCCCGAGCAATCGTCATATCGTTGGTAACACCACCAAAGACCGTTGGACGCACATAGTAGCCTTTGTTGAGCCCTTCCGGACGGCCTGTGCCTCCAGCAACCAGCTCAGCACCCTCATCAATACCCTTTTGGATCAGATCCTGGATCTTGTTGAACTGAACTTCACTGACAACGGGGCCAATCTTCGTGTCTTCAGCAGATGGATCACCTACTTTTACTTCCGCCGCCGCAGCAGCAGCGATCTTCAGCGCTTCGCCATGCTTCCCAGCTGGAACAAGCATACGTGTTGGCGCATTACAGGACTGACCTGAATTATTCATCACGCTCTGCACACCACCGGAAACAGCAGCAGTAAGGTCTGCATCTTCCAGAATGATATTCGCGGACTTGCCGCCCAGTTCCTGCGCAACGCGCTTAACCGTCGGAGCAGCAGCTTTGGCAACTTCAACACCTGCACGGGTAGAACCAGTAAACGACATCATGTCCACGTCTGGGTGAGAGGAAAGCGGGGCTCCCACTTCAAGGCCATCACCATCCACAAGATTGAACACACCAGCTGGAACACCGGCTTCATCAAAAATCTCAGCCAGAAGATGCGCATTGAGCGGTGCAACTTCAGAAGGTTTCAGGATCATCGTGCAGCCCACAGCAAGCGCCGGTGCTACCTTACAGGCGATCTGATTGACCGGCCAGTTCCACGGCGTGATGAAACCACACACGCCGATGGGCTCTTTCACGATGCGGGTTGCACCGCGATCTTCTTCAAAGTCATACTTCTTGAGGATCTCAAGAGCCGTCGCGAAATGCGCTGGACCCATTGCCGCCTGAGCAATCTGAGCAAGCCATGCCGGTGCGCCCATTTCCTTGGAAATGGTGTCAGCCACTTCCGCATACCGGCCTTTATAGACTTCAATGATTTTTTCCATGAGCGCAATCCGCTCTTCGCGCGACGTACGCGAGAAAGTAGGGAAAGCCGCTTTTGCTGCAGCAACGGCTTTGTCCACATCCGCGGCGCTGCCCATTGAAATCGTAGCAAATGCTTCTTCTGTCGCCGGGTTGATCACGTCCATTGTCTTCGGCGTGGTCGGGGCAACCCACTCACCGTTAATGTAGAATTTTGTTGTGTCTTTCATGGCTTCCTCCGTTGAGGCCTTCCTGAGATAAGGCAGGCCCTAGAGAACCAGGGCCCATTTCACATTATTTGAGCGGAGTAGCCCTCCGCATTTGGCCGACATCATAAGGGCCTGAGCCACTTTGTGAACAGGGGATCGACCGAATATTTGGTAAAATCGGACACGTTTTCGGGTGTGCACCAGCAAACACCTTGGAACCGAAGCAGATCCATCGCCAACAGACACCCGGAACGCACTTTTAAGGCCAGGGAACCGCCCTTTACAGCCAAAAAAGCACCCTCACGCCGCGGCCAACGCAGGGGAAGTTCCTTCATCAGACCGTGCGAAATCGAAAAACAGCGAATAGAGGACAGGAACCACACCAAGTGTAAGAACTGTCCCCGCCGCCAGGCCGAACATGATGACGATGGTCATTGCAAACCAAAGTTCGCTGCCAAACAACATAAGCGGCGTCAGGCCCAAAATAGTTGTGAGCGCCGTCATAATAATGGGCCGCGCCCGCACCAGCGCTGAGGCGACCACGGCCTCTTCCACCGATTTGCCCTCAGCCCTTTCAAGGTCCACCCGCTCAATCATCACGATCCCATTATTGATGATGATCCCACCAAGGCTGAGGAGCCCCAACATGGCGTTAAAATCGAGGAACGCGCCGGTGAGCAGCAAGCCCGACACGGCACCAATCATAATCAGCGGAATTGTGAGCAGGATCACCGCCGGTCTGCGGAAGGAATTAAACTGCCAAACCAGCAGCACCAGGATTGCAGCGCCACAATGCGGCAGATAGGCAAAGAGCGCACCAGTCGCCTCTGCGGAATCCTTCAATTCCCCTTGAATCTCAATCGCGTACCCCCGCGGCAGCTCAATCGCATCAAGCCCAGGCTGTAAAGCGGCATAAAACTCAGAAGCCTGACGCCCCGGCAAAATGGCAGAGGCCTTCAGGGCGCGCTCCTGATTGAACCTGTGAATTTCAAAGGGCTCGAGCACGCCGTCAATATCCGCAATCTGAATGAGCGGCACAGCCACATTGCTGGCAGACGAGTAAACAGTGATTGACCGGAGTTTATCAAGCTGGTCTCGCTGATCTTCTGCTGCCCGCATTTTGATTGGGATCACAGTATCACCGTCTCTGAAGTCGGTCACCGGCAGACCATCAAAATAGCTGGCTAGAGAATTCGCGACATCTTCACTCGACACACCCGCACGACGAGCCCGCTCTTGATCAATCTGAACCAGCACCTTCACGACCGGGGAGCCCCAATTCGTTCGAATATTCGCAGAGCCAGGTACGCTGCGGAAGACTTCTTCAACCTCGGCTCCAAGCCGGTAGAGCTGCGCGACTTCAGGACCGGTAATCTGGACATCGACAGTCCCAGGCGGTGTCGTCCCAAAGAATAATGTCTCGGCTCGGCCTTGCGCTTCGGGCACTTCGTCCCTGAAATAGGCCGATGACTTCTCCATCATAGGTCCAACAACATCCAGATCCATGACGTCAACCAGAACAAACGCCTTGTGGGGCACTGGATCAACCGGCGACATGGTAAGAAAGAAACGTGGGCCGCCGTCAGCAATGTAGGCAGCATGTTGCACGACGTCTGGATTGATCTCTTTGTCTGAAAGCCACGCAAGGAAACCATCCGTCACGCGAATAGTCTCGTTCACGTCCGACCCGGTTGGCAACTCAATATGCACAACGAACTGCGCGCGGTCTGATGGCGGCATCAACCGGGAGGTGACATATCCCATCCCAAAAATTGCCACGACAAGCAGACCAACCATCGCTGCGATGAAAAGAAGGCGCTGCGTCAGGATGAAAGACAGAACCTGTCTGTAGACACGATAGGCAGCACTGTCATAAACGTCGACACCCTCGTCTCGCTTAAGATCACCATCGAGCAACCAGAAGCAGAGCGTCGGTGTGATCGCTATGGAAAGAAACCAGGAGGCGATAAGAGCAAGGAAGAGCACCTGCGCCAACGCACCTACATACTCACCCGTAACATCTTCCGCGAGATAAAGAGGCATAAACGCCAGGATCGTGGTGAGGGAAGAGGACAGCAGCGGCATCCCCAACTCTCGGGGTGCACCCACACACGCCTCCAACCTATCAACGCCATCTTCCATTCTGCGTTTTATGTCTTCCGCAATGACGATGCCATTGTCAACCAGAAGACCAAGCGCAAAGATGATGGCAGCGATCGAAATTCGGTTAAGAGGTATTTCCCAGAGGCTCATACCGACAAGAGCGGCCAGAATAGCAAGCGGCACAATAGAGCCCACGATCAATCCCGTCCGGACGCCAAGAAATAAAATGACCACAACCAGCACGGTCGCAACGGTCTGGAGAAGGTTGTTCGTCGCATCGCTCACCGCAGCTGCCACTAGTGGTGGTTGATAAGTGGCAAACTCAAGCGCCATACCCAAAGGCAGGTCTTCTTTTAGGTCAACCAACAACGCTTCCAGAGCGACGCCAAATTCTGCGATGTTGGATCCGCTCACCATTGCAACGCCCAGCATCACAGAAGGAACGCCATTGAACTGTGTCGGACGGCTTGGCGGGTCCACATACCCCCGCTCCACCACGAATATATCTCTGAGGTAAACAATCCCGCCTTGTGGAAGCTCCAACGGCAGATCACGGATCTCATCAACGGAGGTAAAACTACCCGACGGCTCAATCGTAATCCTCTGCCCATTGGCCGCAATGGACCCACCCGGAAGAATGACATTCTGGCCGGTCAATGCAGCGATGACGGACTGCTGGGAGATGCCCAGTTGGTCCATATAGGTCTGATCTGCCGTCAGCCAGACTTGCTCATCCTGGATACCGTAGAGATCTACCTGACTGACAAGCGACAGGGCACCGATGGCATCTCGCAGATCACGCGCAACCTCGCGTATTTCCGCCATTGAGTAGTCAGGCCCTGTAAGAGCAAGTGTCGCAACTGCAACACGTCCGAAATCATCATTCACATAAGGACCGGACGTCCCAGATGGCAGAGTGGGCGTCAGGTCATTCATCTTGTTGCGAAGATCTGTCCAAATCGGGTCCAGGTCGAAATACTTGTCCCCGACCTCCACTTTCACCATCGCCGCCCCGGTGGAAGCGGTTGAAGTCATATCGGTGACCTCTGAAATCTGTTTGGCCGTTTCTTCAATCGGCTTCACGATCAATTGCTCAATACGTTCCGCCGACATGCCTGGAAAATAGGCCGTAACCACCGCTGTACGGATCGTTACCTCCGGGTCTTCCTGACTCGGATGGCTGAAATAGATCGTGATGCCAGTCACCACGAGGGCAATCAAAGCAAAAAGTGTAAAGCGGCCATTCTTGATGGCGTAAGCAGCAATGTTTCCCATGGTGTTGGCCTATTGGTTCTCTTGCCAGGGGCGTGCGGCCATGCCGTCATACAGAAAGGCAACTCCCGCTGTTACGATCTGTTCTCCCTCGGCAAGGCCTGAGAACACTTCAATGTCATTGCCACGAACATCGCCAAGACCGACCAGCCGTTTAAAGACGACCTCTTTTTCGGGATCATAAACAAAGACAGGCGCCCTATTCCTGTCCGCAGATCGCACCCCTTGAGCACCAAGGTCGGCATCCTTGATAGAGATCGCGGTCAACGGAATAAGAAATGCTTCCCGCCCATTCAGGTAGGACTGGAAGTTGAAAGTCACTTTGGCACTCATGCCGGTTCGAATATCCGCATCACCAAGCTCCACAAGAGCCACTTTCACAGCGAAGGCATTACCTGCTTCAGCACGAGACGCTATTTCTGAAACGGCTCCGCCAAAAAGCTCGCCCTTCAAGGTCGGAAAAGAGACCGAAACAGGCTGTCCATAATCCACTTCACGGATGATGGTTTCAGGCACCAGGACTCTAACTTCCAGATCTCCTGCTGATTGAATTTCAAAAAGCGTTGTCCCCACGGACACTTCCACAAAGGGGTCAATTTCCCGGCTGGAGATTGTGCCCGCAAACGGCGCGGAGAGGATGGTTCGATCAAGGTCTTTTTGAGCACGTTCTACATCACTCGTTGAAACGCTCACACTGGCAGCAGCTGCGTCATAGGCGGCCCGGGCACTGTCGACAGCGGCCTGCGTCACAAAGCCTTTGTCGATGAGAGCAAGCTTGCGGTCCAGATCCTCTTTCGCTTCAGAGCGCTTCGCCCGCGCACTGGTAAGCTGGGAGCGCGCACTATCAAGTGCAATCTGATAGTTCGTTCGGTCCAGAAGTGCCAGCACCTGTCCCGCAACCACAGTCTCACCCACCGAGACATTCACTTCTGTTACTCGTCCGCCTACCTGGAAACTGAGCGCAGAGCGGTCCGACGCCTCAACGACACCAGATATGCTGCGCACCTGTCCGGTTGCCCGTTCACTCACAGTCTCCAGTTTCACCACCGGCGGAGGCGCAACAGCTGCCTCATCCACGTCCCCGTCGCATCCCGCGACACCCAGTGACACCATAATCGGAAAGAGAAGTGACCAGCTTCGCATTGCAAACCCTCATTTTGGCCCGCAGATTCGCTGGGCTTAGACTAAAAGGACTGTGACTCGGGACCCGTCACGGTACAAGCGCCCAATCCACCCGGGGATAAAGTATTGCCCAAAATTTCGGACTGACCCTAAGACCGCCTATAATAGTCACTCAGACATTCAACCCGTTTCATATTCGACCGCCCTGGCCGTCGGCCACCGGAGTATTTTTGACAAACGCTGCCCAAGAAAAGTCTCTCGCCAAAGCCGAAAAAGCCTTTGATGAGCAGGTCCGACGTGACCTTCCCCGAAACTATGCTGTCAATCTGGTGCATGGATTGCTCGGCCAGACAGGTTTCCGGCTGGTTCACGCGCCAACTTTTGTGCCTGCCTTCATCTACATCCTGTCCGGATCAGAGCTAGCAGTCGGCCTCGCGCTTGCCGCACAGCATTTTGGCGCTGCGAGTTCGTCTCTCCTCGGCGCAACACTCATCGAGCACCGCAAAAAAGTGATCCCGATCGGATTTGTGATCGGCGGCCTTATGCGGGTGCAGGTTTTGGGCCTGGCATTGGCAGGGCTTTTCCTGGACGGGCAAATCGCTTTTATTGCCTCCTGTTTGTTTCTGGCCCTGTTCGGCTTTTTCAACGGCATGCAAGCCGTGGTCTTCAACTACATGATGTCGAAGGTGATCCCTGTAAGCCTGAGGGGTCGCCTGACAGGACTGCGCAATTTCATGGCCGGGCTGACAGCATCCGGTGTCGCCTATCTGGGCGGTCAATATTTCATCGAAACAAACGCGCTCGGGAACGGCTATTCAGCAACCTTCCTCACCGCCTTCATTCTGACGAGTATTGGCCTCGGACTTCTCGCATTCATCCGCGAGCCCGTCCCGCCAGTCATCCGCGCGCAGGCGAGTTTCTTTGGCCGCATGAAAGAGATTCCAGCACTCCTCCGTGCCGACCCTGGCTTTACCAGATTCTTCGTCGCGCGGTCGCTGGGCGCGCTCGGGACCATCGCCGTGCCCTTCTATGTGCTCTTTGCCGGTGAAGTCGTGGGCCTGAGCGGGACCAATCTCGGCATTCTCTCCCTTTCCTTTCTGCTGAGCCAGACAGCAACCAATCTCGGTTGGGGAGCCCTTGCAGATAAGACCGGCAATCGCTTCGTCTTCATAGCCACACTGGTTACCTGGATCTTGTCTACGGTTCTCTTGTTCTTCGCAAACGACATCATCCTGCTTGGCCTGGTCTTCGCGGGGCTTGGCGCAGGGCTTGGCGGCTTCCAGATTTCTTCGCAAAACATGGTGCTGGAGTTTGGCGACAGACAGGACCTACCCATGCGGATTGCGATTTCCAACATGGGTAATTCCTTCATGATGGGCCTTGGGCCTCTCATGGGTGGCTTCGTCGCCCTCTGGTTTTCCTACGCAGCCGTCTTCTGGTGCGCCATGGCCTTCATGTGCATCGCACTGCTGATGGTCGCCTTGCTGATAGACGAACCAAGAAACCGCTCCTGATACACACGAAGACTAATTTGCAGCGCTGGCCTGAAGACGCGCCGCAACCGCGTCGACTTCTGTCCAGACCCGCAGGAAGTTGCCGCTCCAGAGTTTTTCGATCTCTTCATAGGTGTAACCGCGCTTGAGGAGCTCAGCGGTGACATTTGCTGTCTCTGAAGCATCGTCCCAACCGATCACGCCACCACCGCCATCAAAGTCCGATGAAATGCCCACATAGTCGATACCCATCACTTTGACGGCGTGGTCAATGTGATCAACAAATTGAGCAAGCGTCGCCCGCGGGTAGAGCCGATTAATCTCCGCCATTCCTTCGCGGAATTCCGGCAGTTTGCCATGAGCAAGGAAGCTAAACCGCGCCACACCCTGCTCCTCAGCAATTTGGTTGCGCAGAGCCGTCACAGCAGCGGTCCGGCCAGGATCTGCTTTCACATAGGTCGAGAAGGCAACGATCTGGGCTATACCGCCTTTTGCTGCAAGTGCACGCATTTGGTCATCAGTAAGGTTCCGGGGATGGTCCGCCAATGCCGTGGTGGCTGAATGAGACGCAATCGCCGGTGCTTCAGAAAGCGCAACGGCCTGCATCATCGCATCGTGCGAGATGTGAGAAATGTCGACCATCATACCGAGGCGGTTCATCTCCTTAACGACCTCGCGTCCAAAATCGCTCAAGCCCCCGTGCTCTGCAGGCTCATCGCCGAGATCGATCCGCCGCATAGAACTGTCGGCAATGTCATTGTGTCCCACATGGGCAAGCGTCATATAGCGCGCACCGCGGTCATAATATTCTTCAATCAGAGATAGGTCTTTACCGATCACATACCCGTTCTCAATCCCGATCACGGCAACCTTGCGCCCCGACCCGTGAATATCGACCACATCCGCTGGCGTCAGCGCGAGACCGATGCGGCTCGGATAAAGCGCATCCGTCATCGCGTGGATGGCATTGAACTTAACAAGAGCAGCCTCTCTCGCTGCCGCATAGTTTTCTTCTGTCCGCGCCGTCTGCCCCACATAGACGATGAAGAACGCTGCATCGAGACCGCCGCGTTCCATTTTGGGCAGGTCCACCTGAAGCTGTGTTTCCAGACCGGGATCAACTTCGGGCATGGTTGTGTAGGTCGGCGGGATATCAACATGTGTGTCCAGTGTAAGGACAGGGCCATGCACCCTGGAAAACCCTCTGGTCTCCCCTGCCTCATCCACCATTTTAAAGGCCAGCCACCCCAGGCCAACCAGAATGGCGCCAACAGCAATGATGAGAAGAATGGGTCGTAACATGGGGTATCGTCTCCTGTTTTCGGGACGCTGGCACAGCAACCCACATGTTGCAAGAGGTTCCACAGGCAACAGTCTTGTAAGTCTCCACGACCTCCCTAAATTGTGCTAAACCAAAAGGGAGAGATCACATGACCGCAGAAAACGCAGTTCAAGGCCTCAGCATTATCATCGGAGTCGGGGCGTCAAATGGCGTCGGCGGCGCCCTCGTACATCGGTTTGCCAAGGGCGGCGCGCCTGTTCTGATTGTAGGCCGGACGGCTGAAAAGATTGAGGCTGTCGCGGAGGAAGTAAAAACGAATGGCGGCACGGCCTATACACAGGTCTGTGATGTCACAAGCCCCGATCAGGTAGCGACCCTTTTTGACCACGCCAAGGAATACGGACCTCTCGGATCTGTGCTCTACAATGCGGGTAACAATGCCATCATTCCTTTTGAAGACGTAGCGCCGGAACAGTTCGAACAATTTTGGCGGACAGGCGCCTACGGCGCCTTTCTAGTGGCGCAAAAGGCATTGAAGGTTATGGCGGAACAAGGATCAGGATCCTTCCTCGTCACTGGCGCGTCTGCATCCATGCGCGGAAAACCAAACTTTGCGCATTTCTCCTCCGCCAAAGGCGCTCTCAGAAACCTCACCCAATCTCTCGCACGGGACTATGGACCCAAAGGCGTCCATGTCGGCCATGTCGTGATTGATGGCGTTGTAAATGGCGACATGGTCCGCAGCATTTATGAAGGATATCTGGAGAGCAAAGGCAACAACGGCGCCTTGGAACCCAGCGCGATCGCTGAAGCCTTCTGGCAGCTCCATGTGCAGCACCCGAGCGCTTGGACACACGAACTCGATCTGCGCCCATTCAAAGAGGAATGGTGAACCCTCCGCTCACAACGCACCACCAGCAATGGAGAGAAACTCCTCCACTTCTTCATTTGACGTACAAAATGATGTGACCAGGCGCACAGCAATCCCGTCTGGTTCACGCTCCCACGGATAGTAAGCGGCACCCGCAGCAATGAGTGCTTTGTGTGCTGGTTTGGGAAGCACAGCAAACACCTGGTTTGCTTGAACCGGATGCCGGAGACGCGCACCCGGCAGTTTTTCGATACCAGCGGCCAGTAGGGCCGCCATCCCGTTTGCATGAGCAGCCATGTCGAGCCAAAGACCACCTTTAAGGTAAGCGGCCATCTGGGCACCGAGAAACCTGCCCTTGGACATGAGTTGGCCAGCGCGCTTACACATGAAGGGAAGGTCTGCGGCAATACCCTCATCAAAGACGATCACAGCTTCCACACCCATCGCGCCGTTCTTCGTCGCGCCGAAGGAAAGCACATCCACACCTGCCTTCCAGGTCATCTCAGCGGGGCTGCAGCCGAGCGACACCAATGCATTGGCAAACCGAGCACCATCCATATGCACACGCAGTGAATGCTTCTTGGCCAGGACAGACAGAGCTTCGATCTCAGAAACGGAATAAACCGTTCCGCTTTCAGTGACCTGCGAGAGGCTGATGGCCTGAGCCTGCGGGTGATGCACAACCCCCTGAGCAAACCCTTCCAGACCCTGCTCTATTGCCGCAGGGGTGAGCTTTCCATGTTCTCCAGCGAGCGGCAGCAATTTGGCCCCATGCATAAAGAACTCCGGAGCTCCACACTCGTCCGTATGAACATGCGCCCGTTCATGCACAAATACAGCGCCATGTGGGTGTGTTATCGCAGCAAGGTTGAGCGCATTGGCGGCGGTCCCAGTCGTCACCAAAAAGGCAGCCACATCGTGCTCAAAAACCTCAGCGAGGCGATTACACGCGTCCCTCGTGTACTCATCTGCCCCATACCCCGGGGTTGACCCGTCATTTGCGTCGGCCAGCGCAGACATAATCTCAGGCGCGACACCACTGCCATTATCACTCGCAAATTTCATGAAATTCCCCTGAGACGTCCCGCCACATGCAAAGAAACTAAATACTCTCTATATGCTAATGGTCGTTCCGTCTTCAGGAAACCAAATCCATGTCCGAGCAACGAAAACCGTTTCGAGAACCTCTTCATTCCTCAATCGATGAGGCACTGATTGAGAAGCTCGTTCGCGCGTTTTACGCAAAAATCCGTGCTGATGAAGAACTCGGGCCGATTTTTGGGAACGTAATCACCGGAGACTGGGAGCCTCATCTTCAAAAGATGTTCGCCTTCTGGTCATCCCTGACCATGCTGACGGGCCGCTATATGGGTCAGCCTATGATGGCTCATATGAAACTCAAAATGGTCGAACCTCAACATTTCGATAGATGGCTGTCCCTGTTTCGTGAAACGGCAAGTGAGGTCTGCCCGCCACCTGCCGCCGAAATCTTCATCGACAAGGCAGAGCGTGTTGCCGAAAGCCTGAAGCTCGGGATGTTTTTCAAACCCGACGAAGCGGCAGCGAAAGGCTCGCCGCCGCCTGCATAAGTTTGGGCGGTCCCCTCAAACAGCGTTTGCAAAAATCATCAGTCGGTAAATCGCAAAAGCCGCCATTGAGATGGTCGTGAATGCCATGCCTACCGCACGTCCAGCGCCGACACCGCCACCTGACCCCATAAAATTGACGGCGTAGACCAAACGACCGAGAACCAGGCTCGCACCACCGGCGAGCATGAGCCAGGAAGGTGCTCAGCCCTGAGGAGCTTCATAGGAGATGAACGCAATGCTGGCTCCGAACGGATCGCGGATAGTCGCCATGCGCCCGACACCGGGAGCATCTGCAGGCGCGCTCACCTCCTCCGCCCCGGCTTTCACAGCTGCGTTAAAGCGCTGATCCACATCATCAACGGTGATGTAAACGACCCAGACAGGATCATTGGACGGTGTATTGGGTATACCGCCAATCGGGCCTTCACCGACCATAATGCCGGGATAGCTTGAACCGTCCTGCATGGGCATATCGACGACATTCCATCCAAGAACGTTTTCATAAAATTTCCGCGCAGCTGCCGGTTCAGCACTGTTATGGGCAATCCAGCTTGGCATACCATGGGTTGTTGTGGGGGTTGTTGTCATGTCTCTCTCCCTTGTTCTTTTCGAGCCTGTGCCCGATCACCCCAAGGACGCTTGGACAAAGCCCAACCCGACAAGCAGGACTTACTTTTTCAGAGAGGAAAGACGGCTTCGGATATAGTCCCGCTCAGCATCTGACGGCCCAAGCATAAGCGCCCTTTCATACGCCTCTCGGGCGGCGGTCTCATCACCCAGGTCGGCACAAAGCGCGCCACGCGTTGAGTGGAAATAGAGATAGTTCTGCAAGTCTGCGGCGATGGCTTCCATGCCCTTAAGCGCTTCTGCTGCACCACTTACTTGAGAGACCGCCACCAATCTGTTGAGGGTCACCACCGGCGAGGGCTGCATCTGTTCCAAGGCTCGATAGAGGCGTTCTATCTCCGACCAGTCTGTCTCCTCTGCGCTTGGCGCGTCACAATGGACCGCTGCAATCGCCGCCTGGATCTGAAAAGCGCCAGGACGCCCACGACGTAGTGCTTTTTCGATCAGAACCTGACCCTCGGCAATTGCGGATCGATCCCAAAGTCTGCGGTCCTGCTCATCCAAAGGCACCAATGTCTGCGTTGCATCCTGACGCGCTGAGCGGCGGGCATCGTGCAAAAGGCAGAGCGCGAGCAACCCCATCACTTCGGGTTGCGCTGGAAAAAGCTGCAAGAGCAGACGCGTGAGACGGATTGCCTCCTGACAGAGCGCATGACGGATATGGTCCACACCGCCATGGGAGGAATATCCCTCATTGAACAATAGGTAGAGCATCACCAGCACGGCGTTTAACCGTTTAGCCCGCTCCTGAGGAGAGGGCGTCTCAAGAGCCGCTACCACAACAGCGGCCTTTTTCTTGGCCCGTGTAATCCGCTGCTCCATGGATTTCGGTTTCACGAGAAAAGCCCTTGCGATTTCCTCAACCGAAAACCCGACAACCACCTTCAGCGCAAGCGCCAACTGATCCTGAACAGACAGCTCGTCATGACAACACATGAAAAGAAGACGGAGCACATCATCTCGATAGTCAGACATATCAATCGCTTCTGCGTAATCAGCTTCAACGTCGCCCAGGTCAACCTCGGTCCCACCCTCCTCAATCACGGTCCGTTCTGTCTCGCGCCGACGAAGAGCGTCTATGCCGGCATTTCGTCCGACCAGAATGAGCCAGGCGATAGGATCTTTCGGCACACCGTTTTTTGGCCATGACTTGACCGCCCGTATGCAGGCGTCCTGATAGGCATCTTCAGCCAGATCGACAGTTCTGAAATAGCGCGTGAGCGCCGCCATCGCGCGTGGTCGCGCAGAAGAAAAATGACGGGAGAGAGACGATGACTTAGTCATCTTCTGAGGCGGTCACCTGCCCCGGGCCAAACCAGCTAATCGGCCGAACCTCAACCGAGGCAATATCCAACGGCAACAGTTTTGCAGCCTCAATCGCTTCCTCAATCGTGTTACACTCAATTGTGTAGAATCCGAGCAGATGTTCTTTTGTTTCCACAAAAGGGCCGTCTGTCACAACGGGCACACCCCCTTGCTCGCGCAGGGTCACTGCTGTCGCCGTCGCATGGAGCTTGGCCGCCGGTCCGTTCTGCTTCTCCTCCGCAAGACGGCCCTGAAGGGCATAGTGCTTACTCATCACCGCCGCCTGTTCATCCTCAGAAAGCTGATCGAACGTTCCCTCTTCCCCGAAAATCAAAATTGAATACAGCATAGTCCCTCCAAAATCGGCCAGTTCATAGGACGGGCGGACACAGCGAAATCCGACATCAGAGCATACCTCGCCGACAAGCCGTTCAAACATATGGCCTATTTTTGAAAAAGCTGAGCGTTTTCGCAGGTTGAGGCCTGATCCCAGAAATCGGCAAGATCTTATGTGAAATCTGCACCACCTTTTGGTCACGACACCAAAGGAGATTTCCAGATGCATCAACGCTTGCAATGGCTCGGCCCTCTATTGGGGATGAGCTTGTTTTTCCTAGCCCCCGTCCAGGCGAAATCACCCGACCATGAAAAACTCGTCGGGACCTGGGCACTCCAGGGTTATGGCGCACAGATTTTCATCACACCATGCGGCAACGCGGGAGAACGGCTATGTGACCAGATCACCGGGTTTTGGACCGACCGTGCGGCCGCGGGCGTATGCTAACGGACAAACAAAACCCAGCCGCCCACCTGCGTGATCGACCACTTGTCGGCACACCCATATTTCGGAATTTCGCGCCTTCGCGACGGACGCTGGCAGGGCGACGGAATTTACAACCCGGAAGATGGCAATACCTACGCGGCGTCGCTGAAACCCCGCGCGGATGGACCTCTGAACGTGACCGGCTGTGTGCTGGGCAGTTTCTGCCAGACCCAAATCTGGCGGAGACCGCAATCTGTGTGTCCTGCAACCATCGCCCAAGCCCGTCAAGAGTAGGAGTATCAGATGAAAAAACCACAATTCATTGCGCGTCAAGGCCGCCAGCCATCCGGCCTGTTTGGCTCCTTAGTTGGCCGCATCATGTCGAAAGAAACCGCCGCCGCGAACAACATTGCCACTGCTCTGTTAAACGTCTCGTCCGGCGACAGAGTGCTCGATGTCGGCACAGGTCACGGCGCCGCACTCGCGACCCTTGCGACACTTAACGATCCAGGCTCTTTGGACGGTCTCGACTTCTCATCCACCGCCCTGAAGATCGCCCAAAAGAAAAACAGATCGCTCTTAAGATCAGGCAGGCTTCATCTGCACGAAGGCATGAGCGATGATATGCCTTACGCCGACCAGAGCTTCGACAAAATCCTGACCATGCACACGATCTACTTCTGGGAGGATGCAGCCGCCCATTTCAAAGAGATTTTTCGTGTGCTCGTACCCGGCGGACGCTTCGTGATCGGATTTCGGCCAGGAGATGACACACGCGCCGCATCGATCTTCCCCAACAACGTGTATGCGTTCCGAACCATTGCCGACGTCAAACAGCTGCTTGAGAAGGCAGGGTTTCGCATCGCAGAGACAGAACGACGGGACGACCGTAAATCTATCCTCAGTTGGATTGCTGCCGAACGGCTAAGTTCCAACTAGGAAGTGCAAAGTTTAGAGGTCCATCAAGAAATCGTAGATCGGGCGAACGGTCGTGAAAGCAGAAACAGCCTGTTTGACAGCATCCTGACCTGTTGCTTTGGCATGTCCCTTATTGTCGATCCAGGCAGCAAGCCCCTTATGTTGCAACAAATGGGCATAAGCCGGGTCAATATCATATCCAGAGGGCACACGCTTCAGGTCAGGCTCACTCAACCGACAACCTTTTTGACGAGCGCCTTCATCATTTTGTCTAGTGAAGCCCCATGCTTCCCATCACATACAGCCGCACGGTATTTTTCAAGCGCTTGCTTTTCCAGGTTCATCGACCCCGCGCCATAGAAGACGCCCTTCGTATCAAGGGAGAAGTAGAACCCAGAATGCGTGCCTTGTCCCGCCTTTCCAGGCTTACCGAAAAATGCCATGCGCTCATGGGTATTGTAGGGCGTCTTGTCTTTGGAGAAGCGAACATCGCGATGAATGCGAAAAAGCTTGGGCACAACTTCGCCATTGAGCTTCTTCTCCAGCGCCGCCTGAACCTCGCTCAGAAAATGCTCCGCCAGTGCCTTCACGCTCTGCTCATAGGTCTTTTTGTTGTCATTAAACCAGTCGCGTGAATTATTCTGCTCAAGATCTTTCAGGAATTTGATCCCGGCTTTCGGAAATCCTTCAAATCCACCACCCATGTGCACCTCCCGATCCCATGTGCACCTCCCGATCCCATGTGTACCTCCTGATCAATACAGAACCGTCTTTCACTTAAAGACGCACCCGTCATCTGTAATCCGACACTGAGAGGGAACTGCTGTCTATCTCCAGACGTCCGGATCGAACGGACCCGTCCAGCCATAGGTTTTAAGATCAATGCGCCCACTCGCCCGCCAGATGATACCTTCTTCGCGCAGGAGGTCTCCTTGCAAGGTCTCCCCACCCCCTTCGGAGCGGACGCTGATCTTCCCCTGAGAATTCACCACCCTGTGCCATGGCACCTTTTTGGCATTCTTGCCATCAAGGGCGCCCAGCGCCTGCCCCACTTGCCGGGGGCCGCATCCGATAATCTTGGCAAGCTGCCCATAGGTCGCAACCTGACCAGCGGGAATTTCAGCGACTAGTTTATAAAGAAGGTCATAGTCCATAGCGCCCAGACGCTATCTTATGAGCCCATTCAAGGCCATATCCACATGGGCCTCCGTAAACACATTGAGGTCAAGTGGCGCTACCGGCTCAAAGGTCATTTTCCAGACAGCCAAAACCTTCGTCTCCCAACAGAATTGAACATCGCCTCCTGAATTCCCCAAAACATTGCCGCCAACCAAGCCTCAGCCAAAAATGAATGCTGGGCCCGCACAATCTTGTCTTGATTTTCGGCACAACTCCTGAATATTCGGCTTCTCAGGATAGCTAAGCGCTCCCCCTAATGATTGGATCGTAGCAACGATCCATTGGCTGCGAACCTTCCGGACAGTTAGTCTTTCCGCAATTTCCCAAATCAAACTAGGATGAGAGACAACCGGGGAGAACAAACATGTCCATGTGGAAAAACGACGAATGGCTGAGCCAACGAACCGAAGAGATCATTGACCCCGGTCGTGAAATCGTCGACCCCCATCACCACCTCTGGCACCAGGAAGCAACCTTCTACGACCTTGAAGAGCTCTGGGGCGACACTGGCAGTGGGCATAACATCACCCAGACCGTATTTGTGGAATGTGGCTCAAGCTATCGGGATACGGGCCCAGACCATCTAAAACCGGTGGGCGAAACAGAATATGTCGCCGACCGTGCTAAACGCTCAGCGAACACGGACGGTCAGGCAACCATCTCAGCTATCGTCGCAAGGGCCGACCTGGACCACGATGATCTGGATGACATTCTTGACGCCCATGAAGAAGCCGGCGGCAATCTCTTCAAAGGCATTCGCCACGCCGGTGCTCATGCCCACCACCCTGAAGTGCTCTCCATCCCTGGGGGTGCGCCGGCCGATCTCTATGAACGTCCGGCATTCAGGAGGGGGGTCGACCGGTTAGGTGAGCGCGGCCTCACCTTCGATACCTGGCACTATCACTACCAGAACAAGGCGTTTCTCGATCTCGCCAAAGCGGTGCCTGACACCACCATGATATTGGATCACTTTGGCACCCCACTTGGGGTGGGCCCTTACGAAGAAAAACGTGAAGAGATATTTGCTGCCTGGAAGGAGGATGTCGCCGCCATCGCGGCATGCCCAAACGTTGTCGCTAAAATCGGCGGCCTTGCCATGCCCGACAACGGCTTTGGCTGGAACACACGCGCCACCCCACCCTCATCAGACGAATTTGTAGAAGCCCAGTCCCGCTATTACCTGCACATGATCGCCTGCTTCGGCCCGGAAAGATGCATGTTCGAAAGCAATTTCCCTGTTGACCGCCTTTCGATCAGCTACCAGGTCCTCTGGAACGGCCTCAAAAAGATCGCGAGCGGCTTTAGCGATGCCGATCAAAACCAGATGTTCTCCGGCACCGCAAAGCAGGTCTATAGACTTTAATGGGAGAACTTGTCTGAGTTCTTAAGCATATAAGCAGCGCCGTGCGGCAGATTAAGCGCTGCGTTCTCGCCGAACAGGCGTTCTTTCTGCCCCCCATAAATCTCACGGTTCGCACCCAAGGGCGCAAGCTCCGCTGCCTTTTGGGTGGCCAAGGGTAAAAGCTCATCAAGCTCAGCAACATGCTGCACAATACCCGCCTCCAGGGCCTGCGGTCCCGCCCACCGCCGTGCGAGCTGGACGGTTTCAAAGAAAGCGTTTGCTGGAACTTTGTGACGGAAGAGCGCCAGCTCTGGCTCCGGAATTTTCATGCCCAATTGCACTTCGTTGGCACAGACAAAGCCGCGATCCACCCGCATCACGCGAACGTCATGGCAAAGCGACATCATAAAGCCGGCGCCAAAGGCATGGCCATTAATCGCGCAAACCGTGGGAACAGGAAGCGTGATAATGCGCCCCATCAGCGCCATAAACTCACCGCCAAAAACCTGTCTGTCGCCCCCTTGCGGGTGTTGATCAGGGGCCTGCACCCAATCCAGGTCTAGGCCGTTGGAAAAAAATTTCTCATCTGCAGAGCGTGTGACGAGAGCGGCAGCACCCTCAGACGCCTCAACTTCATCAAGCGCGTGGGCGATCTCACGGACAAACGTTGTATTCCATCGGTTTTCACCCGCATCCATCGTCAGGGTGAACACGTCCGCATTTCGTTCCAACTTAATCATTCATCGCGCTCCGATTGGTGAGTTATGGCTCGTCCTTTTTAGAGCGCGAGCTTCCGACAAGATGCCAGGAACAGCAACCAAAGATTGCGCACACCGCTGGCACCAAAAACCAACAGCCGCAGCAAAACGCTGGGCAAAGGGCCTATGGGTGCCAAACTCGCCGAGATTAAGAATGCGGTGCGGAGGCATACAGCAGGTCTCCGTCGGTCCAGTGCTCAAGAATGAAGCCTGCGGGATCATACCAATAATCATACATTTAACCATCTACGAGATGCCGTTCAATAACCCACGCAAGAGTGTATTTGTCGATTGTTTCCATGTAGAAGTGGCCCGCCATCAAATCATCTACTGACTCTGTCAGCACAAACCTACTATTGAGAGCAGGCGCTTTTGGCGTTGGCGCAGCGCAGCAGTCTGGTCCATCCGATAGAAGACCTCGACCCACAACCATAAGGGCCGCTCAACGCGACCTTCTCACCACCCCAGGCTCCGTGCTTTTGGGTAATGTCGACATTGAAGTGATCGGCAAGACGTTCTAGGTCCGCGCGCACCCGCACGATAGCCCGTCAAAGCAAATTTATTTTGGGCACCCTTCGTCGCTGTATGGATAAAGGGCGCCGCCCCATCCCCCTTGAAAAAGATCGCATCGCTCGGCCCAAAGGCAGATCGCATCGCGAGCCAACCACTTCCATCAATCCAACTTGATTGATTTCTGTTTCGCCAAAAGTCGAGCAATGCATTTCGTCTAGAGATCTATCTTCAGGAAAGTGCGCCAACCGCCAAACTCCGTGATGTCACGAGCATCTTTTAGGCCACATGGTTCGCAGACAAAGCCTTTGACCCATCGACCATCGCAGAGTTCTACATTGCCGATCGCAAGAGGGGCGGGCACAGCAGCGGTGAATTGACCAAAAGCCTCATCTGAAAGCGCCCAGACTTCGACATCGATTGCTGAGCCGCCCTCTGACTGGCGGACAAGGCCAGGCTTAGGCGGTTCTGTGTCGGCCAACGCAAAGAGGCGATATCCTGCACCAGTCTGTGTGGACGCCACGAGTTTGGCGCCCCGCTCTGTCAATTGCCAATTGAGCGGTTGGCCTGACAAGTGAGCGCCAACAACAGCGAGCTCGATGCCCTGCTTTCGATCTGCAGGAACGGAGGATAAGGGATGCTCCGTTGCGCCCGCCTTCAGCCCCGCCCCATCTGTCCTATCAAATGCCCTATGCAGCCGGTCGCCGAGCGAGAGGAGCCCCTTGTCTGTGAAGGCCGGGCCGATCAGTGTCACCCCCGCGGGCAGCCCATCTCTAAAGCCAGCGGGGATTGCGACAGCGGCGCAATCGGTGAGATTTACGAAATTGGTATAGAGCCCAAGATTGGCGTTAAGCGTCACAGGATCATTTGCAATTTCATCAATTCGGTAGGTCGTCGGTGTTGTGGGCAACAGCAGAAGATCGACGCGGTTCCAGACCTCATCAATCACCCGCCGATAACCCGCTAGTGCATATTGGCCAGTGAACGCATCAACAGCAGACACCGACTTTCCTTCGAGCACGATTTTCGCAACCGTCGGGTCTACGTCTTCGTCGCCGTGCTCAATATGGGCACCGACGGCAGCATATCGTTCAGCAACCCAGGGCCCCACATAAAGAAGTTCGGCAGCCTTCCGAAACGGTGTGTAGTCAATCGCCACCGGCATACCACCAAGATCGCGCATATTTTCGATGGCCGCGTCGTAAAGCGCTTCTACGCCCGCATCCCCCTTGAAGTCCCGGCTCTGTTCATCCAGCACGCCGAAATGAAACGCAGCTCCTGCCAAGGGTCGGTCAATCGGATAGCGCGAAAATGGATCATCGCCATCAAACCCCTCGACAACGCGCTTGACGAGAGACGCATCGGCGCACGACGCGGTAAACACACTCACACAATCCAACGTCCGGCAGGCAGGTACCACACCCCTAGTGCTACCAAGACCGCAGGTGGGCTTATATCCAACAAGATTGTTGAAGGCTGCTGGCACCCGGCCCGACCCCGCCGTGTCTGTCCCAAGCGCAAAGGAAACGAGACCCCGCGCTACAGCTACCGCAGAGCCGCTGCTCGATCCTCCGGAAATATAATCTTCGTGAAAGGCAGAGTGCGGCACACCATAGGGAGACCGCGTGCCAACAAGCCCCGTCGCAAACTGATCCAGATTGGTCTTACCGATCAAGATCGCTCCTGCTGCACGTAGGCGCTCCACCACCATCGCATCTTCCTGCGGCAAATAAGCAAAAGACGGGCACCCCGCCGTCGTCGGGAGTTCCTGGCAATCAATATTGTCCTTAACCGCAAAGGGAATGCCATAAAGCGGCAAGTCGCTCTGTGTCGCCTCCTTCTCCGCAAGAGCACGCGCAGCTGCCAATGCGTCCGCACGCGGTACCAGCGAGATCCAGATTGCCTTATCCGAGCACGCCTCGATCCGATCATAGATCGTTTCAATGACTGCCTCAGGATCAACCGAACCTTGAGCATAGGCGTCGAGCAGTTCGTGTATTTGAAAGTCGAGGTCAGCCATTTTAGCTAGCCTCCCTAGCTGCCGCCATCACCAGAACTGCCTGTCCCGGGTCGACAGTCTGGCCGGGTTTACAAAGCACCTCATGCACGACACCGCCTCGCGGAGCCGCTACTTCCAGCTCCATCTTCATACTTTCTAGGATGACGACGGGGTCGCCCTCTTCGACAGATTGTCCGGGCTCCACCAACACTTTCCATACGCTCCCTGGCAGCGCAGCCTCCACAATTGATCCACCTTCGGGAACGCTGATGTTGTGCTCATCAAGTGCAAATGCTTCTTCGATTACCTCGGCATTAATACCCTGCTCACGCCATCGTAACCTTTCAGCTTCAAAAGCCTGCTGCTGCGTCTCTTTGAATTGAAGAATGGACTCCTTCTCCTCAGCGAGCATGAGGTCATACTCGGCGAGATTGAAACTGCCCTCTTCAACCTCGATCTGATACGCACCATGCGGGAAGGCATCACGCGCCTCCGCCAGTTCCTCTGGTGAGACAGGAAAAAATTTTATCCGATCAAAGAAACGGAGAAGCCATGGCTTCCCGGCAGCAAAGCTCCCTCTTTGTTGCCACGTACTCCAAACCTGAAGCGTTCGGCCAAACAATTGATACCCACCGGGACCCTCCATTCCATAGATACACATATAGGCGCCACCAATGCCCACAGCGTTCTCAGGTGTCCAGGTGCGCGCCGGATTGTATTTTGTGGTGACGAGGCGGTGGCGAGGATCAATAGGCGTGGCAACAGGCGCCCCCAGATAGACATCACCCAGACCCAACACCAGATAATCCGCATCAAAGATGATGTTCTTGACCGCCTGTTCATCGGGCAGCCCGTTAATTCGACGAATGAACTCAACATTTGAGGGACACCAGGGCGCGTCTTCGCGGACAAGCTCCTGATATTTCTGCATTGCGAGCTCAGCCTGCTCATCTCTCCAGCTGAGCGGCAGGTGAACCACGCGGCTCGGCACAGTGAGGTCTTCAGCGCGCTGCATCTCTTCTTCGGCCCGGCGCAACATATCCAGCAACCGCGCAGTCGATAGACGTGCCGGGTCATAATGCACCTGCAAAGATCGGATGCCCGGAGTGAGATCAATAATGCCGTCGAGTGCTTCCTGCTCCAGCCAGGACATTAAGGCTGTCACCTGCAGACGCAGTTTGAGATCCAGAACAAGCGCTCCCATTTCCACAAGCAGATAGGAGTCCCCGGCCCGCCGATAGACAATGTCAATGCCATTGGTCCGCCCCCGTGCCAAAATGGCCGATGGCCGTTCCGATATCTCCGACACCCTTTCAGAAGACAAATTCGTTCTCAAATTGTTCACCTGCGGCGCCTTCAACACCCGCTTCCGGTCCTCCTGAAGCGACGCGGCCTCATCAGCCGACAAGGAGACGAAGCGCACTCTGTCACCAGGGCGAAGCTGCCCCATCTTCCAGCGCTCCGCATCCGCGATGGTTGCCGGACACACAAACCCCCCAAGACTCGGACCGTCCGGTCCCAGAATAATGGGCATATCGCCAGTAAAATCGATTGTCCCGATTGCATAGGCATTATCGTGAATATTGGACGGATGCAGACCCGCCTCACCACCATCCTCCCGCGCCCATTCAGGCTTCGGACCGATCAGCAGCACCCCGGTTCGCGCACTATTAAAATGCACTTCGTAGGACGACTGAAAGAGAGTCTCAATGTCATCTTCGGTGAAAAAATCCGGCGCGCCATGAGGACCATAGAGAACGCCAATCTCCCATTCTTTGGTGAGACCCGGGCGGTTCGCTGGTGCCACTATTGACAGCGGCGCATCGATAGCGCCGGTGCGATTGATGCGCAAAACATCTCCGGTCTTCAGCTGGCCGGTCGCATGACCGCCAAATCCTCCAAGGATGAAGGTCGAACGGCTGCCAAGGTGCACGGGCGCATCAATCCCATGTCGGACAGCAAGATAGGCACGGTTGCCTGCCCCTTCCACCGACCCCAAATGCAGCGTCTCACCTGCTGATACCTCGATAGGTTCCCAGTTTGGCACCGGGCGCCCCTCAAGCGTGGCCTTCATGTCCGCGCCTGTGAGCGCAATCACCGCAGGTGAGTTGAAGCGCAGGCTTGGCCCCGCCACGGCGCATTCGAGCCCCGCCGCATTACCCGGGTTCCCCACCAATCGGTTAGCCAGCTGGAAAGAAAAATCATCCATGGGTCCGCTGGGCGGCACACCAACTGCCCAATAGCCAACACGCCCCGGAAAGTCCTGAACACTCGATTGCGCACCGGGCGACAGGACCTCAATACGCGGCGGACGATAATCAAAATCGGCCAACACCTGCGTGCTCACATGACCCTCTGCAAACATTTCAGTGCCAGCAATCGCCGCCAGATAATCCAGATTGGTTTCAATACCATAGAGAGCTGTGTCAGCGAGTGCATCACGAAGCCGCCCCAAAGCTTCCTCTCTATCGCACCCTTTCACGATAAGCTTGGCCAGCAGAGAGTCATAGTGGGATGTGATGATCGTTCCGGTTTCGATCCACCCATCCACCCGAGCATGCTTGTCAAAGGACACTTCAGTCAGGCGCCCGGCACTTGGCTGGAAGTTGCGCGCGGGATCTTCCGCATTGATCCGGACCTCAATAGCCGCACCACTCGACACCAAATTGATATCCTTTAGGGGCTGCATCGTGCCACCCGCCTGCCGGACCATCCATTCAACCAGGTCGACGCCGAACACTTCCTCCGTGACACCATGCTCAACCTGTAGCCGTGTGTTCACTTCAAGAAAATAAAACTCACCCTCCTGTGTGTCATAGATGAATTCAACCGTGCCCGCTGATGCGTAAGCCACCTCTTCTCCGAGGCGTCGCGCCGCGTCAGCAATGGCGCTCCGCTGCTCATCCGACAGGCCAGGCGCAGGCGTTTCTTCGACAACTTTCTGGTTGCGGCGCTGAAGGGAACAGTCCCGCTCTCCAAGGGTGAGAACATTGCCCGCGCCGTCACCGAATATCTGCACCTCGATGTGGCGGGCATTGGCCACAAACTTCTCCAGGAACACGCCCGCATTGCCAAAATTATTCTCGCCCATCCGCCGAACAGTGTCGAAGGCCTTTTCCAGCTCATCGTCCGACGCACAGAGTTGTAGCCCTATGCCACCGCCGCCTGCTGTACTCTTCAACATGACGGGATAGCCGATCTCCGCAGCCGCAGAGAGGGCAGCAGACAGATCAGACAAAAGGCCCGTCCCTGGCAGAAGCGGCACACCCGCTTTCTCCGCGAGTGCCCGCGCCGTATGTTTTGTCCCGAACTCACGGAGCTGCTTGGGCATCGGCCCGATAAAGGCGATGCCCTTTTCGTGAAGACGTTCAGCGAACTCAGCACTTTCGCTCAGAAATCCGTAGCCTGGGTGGACAGCGTCGGCGCCAGTTTCCGCACACGCGGCAAGAATGCTTTCAATGTTGAGATAGCTGTCTGAAACAGCCGCCGGGCCCACACAATAGGCCTCGTCCGCGTCACGAACATGCAGCGAATGTCGATCAGCTTCTGAGTAGATCGCAACGGATTTCAGCTCCAAATCTTTGAGCGTTCTGATGATCCGGCACGCGATTTCGCCTCTATTGGCGACAAGAACTGTTTTGAACATAAGTAGGGGTACTTCTTTATCTCGTGAGACCGTCAATCAGATACGCCGTCCCAGATCAGGACCTCGATTGGAGTGGGGTTATAGGCGTTGCAGGGATTGTTCAGCTGCGGGCAATTAGAAATCAGTACAAGGACGTCCATTTCGGCACGCATCTCGACATACTTGCCCGGTGCGCTAATGCCATCCTCGAAGGTCAGCCCTCCGTCTGGCGTCACGGGGACATTCATGAAGAAGTTGATATTGTGGGTAATGTCGCGCTTCGACAGACCGTATTGCTCGTCTTCCGCCACCGCGAGAAGCCAACTGTCCCGACAGGCATGCATATATTTCGTATCGTGGGCATAGCGGACGGTATTGGATTCGGTAGCGCAGGCGCCGCCCAACGTGTCGTGGCGCCCACACGTGTCGGCAATAATCTCTAGCATGACAGACCCCTCCGTCGAGCGGAGCTTGGTTCCTGCCGTCAGATAGACATTTCCCTGCTCACGGATTGTATCAACGGCGCTATAGCGCTCGGCCAGATCATGGGCATTGTAGAAGAGCGTGTCGGCTGCCTGATTGCCTTCAAGATCGAGAATGCGGAAAACCTCGCCCCGTTTGACCGTATGCATCCAATAATCACCAGCATCAACAATTTCGCGATATTTTGCGTTTGCCGCGTCAAATTCACTTTCTTTGATCATTTTTCCCTCCTACCGATCACGCACTTGCATGAGACATGCGGCGGTAAAGCTCTGTGTTTTTAAAGCCACGACCATTTTCAGGTCGGAAGGTTCGGCAATAGTCATCGTCGGCTACAGGCTTGGCGGCAAAAACATCGAACGTCACTGGTTTGGGCGCATAAGTTGGCGACGGATCCAGCGGGTGCGGACAGGTATGAAAAAGAACCAGCGTGTCCATCTCGAAACGGAGGTCGACTTGAGCGCCGGGATCGGCCGCCGCGGGCACAAACGCAAGGTCTCCCTCGGCATTTGGCATAACCTTGCTGAACCAGTTTACATTGGCAGCAAGGTCCTTTTTCCCGAGCCCGTATTTCGCAGCCTCCACGAGAAAACTGTCCAGCCCATTTTGCGTCCGCTCATTGCGCACAGTCTGATAGGTGGTCACACCCCATCGGTCTTCGATGATCTGGCGAGTGCTGTTGCCACAGACAGTGTCATGCCACCCGTAAGTGTCTTCGACAATCGAGCAGAAGATCCGCCCCATGTCTGAATAGAGACAGTTCCCTTTTGTAAGCTTGAAGGTGTGCTGGCACTTGAGACTATCTGGAGCGTTATATCGCTCAAGCGGATTGAGCGGGTTATAGAAGAGCATGCCCACATTGGCACCGCCTTCCACATCCGTGAGCCGCAACGTAAAACCGGCCTTCATGGTCAATGACCAATGCGCCCCTCCGGGTATTACATCACTCGACAAAATCTCTGGTTCGGGTTTCATGGACATCTCCATCTGGCAGAGGCCGGTCTTGTCGCCGCCTCTCTACGCTCCAGGTCGTCCTGGGCCATGTCTCATCGACCGGCTCCACGCCAGCCGCCGGGCCGTCCCGGCGAGAAACGAAAATCATGCCGCCGCGTCCTTTGCAGCCAGTTCTGTCACGAACGGCGCAGGATCAGACGGCGTATCAAAGGCAATGGTTGCGCCATAGCGCTCTAACTCTTCTTCTCTCTTGCGCACACGATCAAAGGCGATCACGCGCGTACCAAGATAAAAAGCCTCGCGCAGGTCATGGGTCACCATGAAGACAGTCATTTGGTTTTCCCACCACAGGCGCAACATCAGGTCATGAACCTCTGACCGGATACCAGGGTCGAGGGCGCCAAAGGGCTCATCAAGCAAAAGAATACGAGGCTTTTTGATCAAGGCTTGCGCAATGGCAAGGCGCTGCTGCATGCCACCTGACAGCGCAGACGGGTATTTGGACGCCGCGGCGGCTAACCCAACCCCGCCAAGATATTCCATGGCCTCTTCCCGCGCACGGCGCTTGGCCCGACCATACAGACGACCCGTAAAACCGCCGCGGTCCAACTCAAGGCCAAGCATGACATTCTCCAAAGCCGTCAAATGCGGAAAGACGGAGTATTTCTGAAAGACAACGCCACGATCAGGTTCTGGGTTAGGTGGCAGTTCTTCACCATCAATGAGGATTTGCCCCCGGGATGCTTGCTCTTGGCTCAGAAGCAGGCGCAGAAACGTCGACTTCCCGCATCCAGACGGCCCCACCAGGGAGACAAAGGAATGAGGCGCCACATCAAAATCGATGCGCTCCAGGACAATCTGGTCCCCATATTCCATCCAGAGATTGCGGACGCTGATTTCGGTCATGACTGCGCCCTCTCTGATACGAACCAGGGATAAGCCCAGACCTGGTAGCGGCGCAGGATGAAATCGAAGACCACCGCCAAGAGCGTAATCCAGAACACGTAGGGCAGGATCACATCCATCGCCAGGTAACGTCGAAGCAGAAAGATCCGATAGCCAAGACCGCTTTGCGCCGCGATCGCTTCAGCTGCGATCAAAAACAACCAGGCCGACCCTAGAGAGAGGCGCAGTGCATCAATGATCCGCGGCATCATTTGCGGCAGAACAATGCGCCAGGCAATATGCCAGGTAGAGGCACCAAGCGTCTGCGCCTTCACAATCTGCTCAGACGGCAGTTCGGAAACTCGCAAAGCCAAGTCACGCATCATGAAAGGTGCGATCCCAAAAACAATGAGAGCGACTTTCGATGTCTCCCCAAGACCGAAAGTAATGAAGAGAATCGGCAAAACTGCCAATGGCGGGATCATCGCAAAGACGGCGATGAAGGCTGACATGGTCCATCTGGCATAAGGAATGAGGCCGACTGTGATACCAATCCCCGCCCCAAGAAGGGTCGCAAGCAACACACCGCCGCCCAAACGCGACAGGCTGGCAACCGTATCAACCCACAGCAGATAATCCCCGGTGCGCTTGTCAGGCTCAAACGCCATACGCTCGACAGCATCTGCTAAAGAGCTAAAGCTGGGAAGCAACTTATCGTTAGGGTTCTCAGAAAGTCTAATGTCTGAACCGACCGCATAAGCGAGCAGCAGGAGTGCAAAGGGAAGCACCGCAAGCAACCGCCCAGCCGCCGATCCAGGATGTTTGTTGATAAGCCGTCCGCTACGTGACAGAGCCATACGTGTGCCTGAATTTTTTTGTTTTGTGTGGGTCTGTTGCGGAAGGATCAACGCTCACGGATTACAGAGATCCGTCTGCCGCCATGCTCATATAGTCAGCATTGAAGCGAAACTTCACGTTTCCTTCATCGCCCAGAACGGAGCCATCAGGAAATGCGATCCCAACAATGTCCGGGCTGGAGGCGCCGTCACCGAGCAAACCCCGCTCAAACAGGAATGTCCGCACAGATTCCATCGTAGAGGTCACGCTCTCCGAGGTCGTGAAAGTGACCGCATCGGAAGCGGTGGCGAACATCTGTGTAGAGGCGAGCTGCATGTCATATCCGGCAAGGTCAGTACCAGACGCTTCGCCCATAGCCGCACGGGCCGCAGCCCCTTCAGGTGTATCTGACAACATGATCGACATGGTCTCATACCAGGCACCGGCGAGTGCTTTCCCGAAGGCAGGATTATCGGCAAGGGTTTCCGTATTGACGACCGTCAGGTCCATGATTTCACCTGGAATGTCGGAGGAATCGAAAACCTTGTTGGCACCAGGTATTTCGAGAATTTCTGCCACCAGCGGGTTCCAGGTAACAACCGCTGTCACATCATCGGTCTGATAGGCGGCGATCATGTCCGCATCAGACATATTGACCACAGCAACATCTTTTTCGGCTTTCCCAAGTGTCTCAAGAGCCCGCGCCAACAGGTAGTGCGACACGGAAAGCTCGACCAGATTGACATTCTGCCCAAGGACAGCGTCAAGCGAGTCAGCGCCTTTAAGGATCAACGCGTCATTGCCATTTGAAAAGTCGCCGACGATCAAAGCTGTCGTATCGACGCCACCGACGGACGGAATGGCAAGCGTGTCCATATTCGTAGCGGTCACACCGTCAAAGGCACCCGCTGTATATTGGTTGATCGACTCGATATAGTCATTGAATTGCACGACTTCGATTTCGATGTCGTATTTGTCCGCCCACTTATCGACGATCCCTTGATCGGCGGCCCATCCCCACGGCATCCAGCCAACATAAATCGACCAGGCAAGTTTGAACTCTTTCTTCTCTTCTGCGTTCACCGAAGAGGCACCAGCGACCATAAGGCTCATTGACGTCGCCAGAGCGACCAGTGTTTTGGAAAATAGCTTCATAACCAGTACTCCATTGTCGGTCTTGGAGTCTGGTGGTCACGGCGGTACGGACGCTGTTTTACCAAACGCGCTAGACCTCCCGGGCTTTTATCCCGCCGTGTACCCTGCCGCTGTAAACCGACAGAGCCGCAGCTCTCGGACCAGTCACCAGATGTCCGATAAGATCGGACACCAGCCGGAACCCTAGCTGCTAATGCTCCCTAACAAATCAAGAAGCGTGCCAGTTCTCATGTACCGTTTTTCGCCGGTTATCCCACGCATCATCTGACCAATGCCTGTTGTTTGGTCACTATGCGCAAGAGATGCCTTCGAAATGAGCGAGCGATTAACTCGGCACGCGGTGGCCATATGTTGTGGGAATGTGTAGCAGACGCAAATCATGAAACACGAAGCTAACGCCTTAGAAATGGGGCTGTTTTAAACAGATAGACACACCGCCACGATCCATGCGGCTGCGACCTTCAGGTTTTTCACCCAACGCTCATAGGTCATCGCAAAAGCAAAAAGCCCCCGATGCCTGAAACAGCAAGGGCTTTTCTTTGGTTGCGGGCGGCCCACGCCATTCTCGTCCCTCCAACCAAGGTGAAAAACGCAATAACGCCGCCTCGCCAAGCGTCGTCGGCCTGGCGGTAATCATCAAACCGCCTCACGGCGTCAATCCTTGCCGCTTTCTGCCCGCGCCTTGATTTTCTCGAAACCCCTCAGGGTAAAGCCCGCGTCCTTGACGATTTGATCGGCCTGCGCCTCGGTCATGGTAGCGCCCTCAATCGTAGTGACCGTCACGGCCCCAGCATTGATGTCGATATCGATAGCTGCGATACCGTCCGTCCGCGTCAGTTCCTTCTCGATCCCGTAAGCGCAGAACGGGCAAGCCAATCCATCGACCTGCAGCCGATACTGCGTCTGCGCCGCGAAGACAGTCACGGGCAGCAGGGCAACAAGGGCGAATACCGCTGTTCGAATGATCCTGATCATGAAAGTCCCTCGTTATCTTGGCAATGTCTGAGTCCAATATGGGTTCCGTACTATAGTACAGGGTCTACTCACAAAAGTGTGATCGGCGCGCCACAAACCATTAATAGCCGGGCCATTTCTCAGAAGTGATAAACGAGCTCGAGCCGTGCCCGGTAATCGGGCGTTGCCTGTCGTTCGTTGAGGCTCTCAGCAATGGGGATCTGCACACCGCCACGAACTGCGGTCTGCTGGTAGGTCCACCAAAACACGGGAGAGAAAAACAGCTGCCAGCCCCCCGTGTTAGCAAGATCGCTACCGTTCAGTTCATCGCGCCCGGCGCGCTCCCAATTCAGCTCTAGCATCAGCACCGTGTCTGGCTCTTTGTACTCAGTGAGGATCGGACGCACGCCGCCGACGACGTTGAGAAACTGCTTGTCGCCCTTCTCAAGGCCGCCTGCCCCCTTGGTGTTCACTCGATAGGCACCGCTCGCGAACCAATACCAGCGGCGCGATTCGTACCCGGTAGCAATGCCTGTAAAGACATCCGTCGACCCGCTTCCCAGCCTAGGCGTGCTATCGTCATCGCCGGTCGGAAGCTCGAGCTGGAGAAAGGCCGCTGCCTTGTACTGGGCTCCGGGGAGATCGCGCTTCCAGAACTGATACTTCGTGTCGAGGACGATATCGCCGAGGCCATTGGCGGTACGGTCGGTCTCCTCCTTCCAGGCGTAAGGGATCTCTATCCCGACCTGCCAGTCGGCGGTGACCCCATACTCGGCCTCCAGGAACGGCTTATACTCTCTTGCCACTTCGCCGACGCCCGTGGCTCCCTCCGTATCGAACCCCAGCGTGAGCTGCGTTCCGCCCTTGAAGATCGTCTCGGGGCCCGGGCTGAAGACCGGCCCGTGCGCCTGAAGCGGCTTATTGGCCGCAACCGTTGCAGCGAGGCCGATAGCGGCAGATAGAAAGAACTTTCTCATCGCGGTTCGTCCCTTCCGTTAGCACCGACGACGCCATCTTCCGCATCCGTGAGCGCCTCCAGAATCGAGCGAGCACGCAGAGCGCCGCAATCCGGGCAGGCCGCGATCAACGCCTCAAGGGCGCCACGAATCTGCTTGAAGTGAGCGATCTTACGGTCGACCTCTGTCAGTTTGGCGGTCGTGCGACCCCGCATGTCGCTGCAGTCAGCCGCGGGGTCGGCGCGCCGCGACAGTAGCTCCTCAATCTCGCAACGCGAAAAGCCGATCTCCAGGGCCAATCGGATGAAACGGATCCGTTGGCCCGTCTCCACCGGGTCGTCCCTGAAGGCGGAGTCCTCCGGCTTCGGCGGCTGTGCGATCAAGCCCTTACGCTCGTAAAACCGGATGGTCTCGACGCCGACGTCGGCCTTGTAGGCAGCTTTGCTGATTGTCATGCCTTTCATAGTGCCCCCCTCCGACCGCACTCTGCCTTCCGTACTACGATACGGAGTCAAGCGTCTATTTTTGGAAAATTGGCCGGTTAAATCAGAACGGGGAAACAGACTCGTGCTTACAAGGCGACGCGGGTTTTGAAAGGGCAGATTGCGCGGGCGGAACCGGCTTACGAGCCAGGGTAGACGCGGCGGCGAAATTCACGGTGAATCACTGGGATTGGTCTTCGATGCTTTCACTTCGCGGCTTTAGCCTGAACTTGATCTGCGATAGTACCCCTATGGTACCCACGCCCTGAAAGCGCAGATAACCAGAGAATCAAGAAACCCACCATCCTATTGAGATGGTGGGTTTTTCTTTGGTTGCGGGGATAAGACTTGAAATGCACCCAATCTATCTCATTGATCTGCATGATGTATATTGATTGAACAATGTGACTGTGTAGCAAAGTGTGCAAGTTTTGGGTGGTGTCACGTCACACAGTACCACCGCAATTTGGTCGAGCGTCGGCCGCCTCCGGTAGATCGCCCCAAATCAAATCGCGACATATCCGCCGTCAATCGGAATGGCGGCCCCATTTATATAGGAAGAGTTGGGTCCACAAAGCCACGCAGCGAGTTCGCCGATTTCGGAAGGTGCCGCCATGCGTTTTGCGGGCACATTTTCAATGAGCGGCTCCAGGATCTCCGGTGTCGATTCCATGATTTCGCGCACCATACGTGTTTCCACCGGGCCCGGACAGATCGCATTCACCCGAATGTTCCGCGCGGCATATTCAGCGGCCCCACTCTTCGTTAACCCCAACACACCATGCTTCGACGCCGCATATTGCACAATCTCCGCGCTCCCAATCAGCCCCATGACGGATGACATATTCACGATCGCACCACCACCCGATGCAGCCATATGTTTGAGCTCGTGCTTCATGCACAAAAAGACGCCCCGAAGATTGATCGAAATGACATCATCAAAGTCTTCGGCCCGCGTATCAGCAAAAGAACACAGCGCTCCCTCGACGCCTGCATTGTTGACCGCGAAGTCGAGCCGTCCAAATCTCGACACCGCTGCCTCTAGTGCGCCCGCAATGTCTTCTTCCTGGCGCACATCACCATGGGCGAAGATGGCTGGTCGTTGAGACTCCGCCAGTTCTTTCACAATACTTTGGCCCGACTCCAGGTCTCGGTCCACGCCCACCACATTAGCCCCATAGGAGGAGAACACCCTCGCGGTCGCCTCTCCAATGCCAGAGCCGACGCCTGTAATCAGAACCGTTTTGCCCGTCAAATCCATATCTCACTCCCTGCTTTAACCTTTCGACCGCATCAATCACCGGGAATGGCGGACTAATTAAACTCAATCGGCATTTTCCCCATCACACGGAAAAACGACTCTGACCACTCAAACTCGTCATAACGAATTTTCGCCTGAGGCATTCTGCTGCAAAAAGACCGGAAGGCGTGCCGCGCTTCCATGCGCGCGAGCTGATTGCCGAGACAGGTATGAGCCCCGCCACCAAACGAGATGTGCCCGACATTCTTTCGCTGAACATCAAAGACATCCGGGTTCTCGAACTGCAACGGATCATGGTTCGCGGATCCCAGCATCATCCAAAGCACAGCATTGGTGGGCAGGGTCGTGTCACCAACCTTGTATTCTTCTGTCAACACACGCCAGTTAAAGAGCACCGGCGTGTCGAAACGCAGGCACTCTTCGACCGCATTCTGCGCGAGATCAGGTTGCTCTTTGAGAAGCTGGCTTTGCTCGGGATTTTCAATGAAGGCTCTGGTTCCGTTGCCGATTAGACCAATGGTCGTTTCAAACCCTGCCGTCAACAGTCCGATCGCCTGCACCGCAAGCTCGACATCGCCCAGTCGGTCGCCATCCTCCTCCGACTGAATCAGGTTGCTCAACAAATCGTCTGCTGGCTGGGCTCTGCGCTTCTTGATCATGCCTTCGAAATAGTCCGCCATGTCTTCGCCCGCCTTGCGTGCGGCAGCAACAACTTCGTCAGGCAGAAACCGGGCAAAGAACGCGTTTGTGCGCAAAGCTGTCCACTCAGTGAAGAGATCAATGTCCTCTTCAGGCAGTCCCATGATCCGACAGATCATGCGAGAGGGAACCCGCAAAGCCAGGTCTTCGACGACTTCCATACCGCCGTCTTTCAAAGCCTTGTCCAAGGCCTCGCCGACAATCAACTCAATCTGATTTTCAATGTTTTTCAGGGCGCGGGGTGTAAAGGCGCCCAACACCAGTCGGCGCAGACGAATGTGATCAGGCCCATCCTTGTTGAGCATAAATTCTCGGAAACTGCCTCGATTGTCCTGATCATCCATATTTGGCGAGGAACCATCGGGCAGGGTCATGCTTGTGGGCGCGTTACGGAATACATCCGCGACATCCGCATATCGCGATATCCGCCAGGTCCCGACGGGTGTCAGATTGACGGGGTCGTTCTCCCGTAATTGGTTCAGCGCCGGATAGGGATCATCCCGAAAGCTCGGCGCAAATGGATCTGCGCCGCCCCAATCACCGACAATAGCATTTTCTGCTGTTGCATCACTCATGTCTCTTCCTCCCGGTAAGGCCTTCAGCCCACCTTGAAAACGTCATAGAGAACTTTTCCGCTGCCGAATTCCCGCATACATCCCAGAAAAACATGTCGGCCAAGCCAGGCGTGTTTTTTGGAATCCGTCTGAAAATAGGGTGTGGAGTAAAAGTACATTTCACTGCCGGGAATGGTGCCTCCGGCTTCGATCGTCGCGATCTGTCCCGGCGTTAAATCACCAATGCCGTTATAATGGCAGTAGGCGTGCTCGCCATCGTCCAGTTCGACGGAAAACCTGACATCGAGGTACCAGACACCATTCGGCATAATGGTGATCCAATCGCCCGCAGGGGCGACGATCTTGCCCTCAATTCCCGGGCCCTTCATATCGATCTGGGTGACGTTCCAGACCATCTGCGTGCCCACATTGTGGATGGGTGCTGCAACAGCGTCCCAGGTGAACGCGTATTCAAGTTTAGGAGCCGGGACCACACCCGATTCCGACATTGTGGCTGCACCCATGGATATGTCCTCCCGTTGACCAAAGATCGTCTGGGAGGAAGCTGACGGCTTTTAGGGGTTTTCAACCCACCAGTATTGGTGGGCTTTAGTCCACAAGGTCCAGAAACTGCGCCGCATTTGCCGCCGCGGTGCGATTATTCACGCTCAGCTTCGCAAACAGGTTCTTCAGATGCCACGCGACGGTGTTCTGAGTGATCCCGGTCTCATAGGCGATCTGTTTGTTGGTCTTTCCCGCTTTGAGCGCAAGAAGAAGCGTCTTTTCGCGAGCAGTCAGCGGTTCGATCGGCGCTGACATCTCCGCTTCGCTACCTGCATTCAATTCCAGGTCAAACAATGCCGCAAGCTCTGAAAGATAGCCTTGCGGCACCGGCGAAATTCCTCTGATCCGTCCTTGGTCGATCCGTCGGATCGTTTCGCGAACAAGATCTTCTGCACCCCAGAGCTGATCCAGAAACACCCTGAGATATCGCCCCGGGGCCGCCCGTGAAATCGCCTTAGCCAGCTGTCGAATGGCCCGGTCTTCTCTATTTGCCAACGCCAACGCACGGGCATCAGAGAGCAGAAACTTGATCAGAGCGCCCACCCGACCTGCCGCTTCCGCTTCCACCAGAAACGGCGCAAGCAGACTTCTCGCCTCTTCGATATCACCTTCCAGGCTGAGCACCAGAGCCTTCGCCCTGACATACTGACTTCGCAATCGAGGCCAGGTGCGATGCGAAATCTCCTTGTCCGCCTGGGTGATCTGATCAAGCTCACCAACAATCGCAGCCGCATCGTCACGCCTGCCAAGGGATGCCAGACACACAATTCTCTCGGCAAGCGCATGAACCAGCAACCGTCGATGCCCCTCTTGCTTGCCAACAATTTCGGCCCTGGCCAGAACCTCCAGCGCTTCCGTTGGACCATACTTTGCACGGACGAGCCGCGCTTTGGTCAGGAAAAAGGCAATGACCGCATCAATCGCAGAAGAGCGATTATGGGTGCCTTCCGCCAGCCCTATCTGTTTTTCAGCTGCCTCAAGGTCGTTTCGCTCATAGTCAATCTCTGCAAGAAAAGCATGTGGCATGGGGAAATCGGACTGAAAGTTTTCCGCCGCCAGTTTTGAGATCGCAAGAAATGTACTGCGCGCCGCATCCAGATCGCCAGAAATGTTGTAGCCGACACCCTTAAGCACGCTTGCGTAGATCGCGCCGAGGTAATTTTGGGATTCTGATTGAAGGTTGGTGGCGAACTCTGCCAGGCGCGATGCTTTGTCCATGCTCCCGGAAAAAATATGGGCGTAGATGACAACGTCCAGCAGGATGCCCTGGTGAAACGGTGACAGCCGTTCAAGCCCCGTCATATCCAGATCACTCAGATAGGCAATAGCGTCAATGTCATCGGCAACATAATCGATCGCTGCATCGAGCAAAAAAGTTTCGAGGTCAAGCGGGTCGGACGGAAGCACAAGCGGCACAAGATCGTTATCGGTCTGCACTTTGGGCACGTCGAGCGATTTGAGAACCTGTCGTGCATCTCCCACCCGACGGCTGAGCAGCAATGTCCATGCAAGAGCGATCCGCAGCTCTGCACGCTCGGACAGCGTGCCCTCGGGCAAACGTCGTATCCAACCTTCCAGCTGAACGATACGATAAAGACTGAGGAAAGGTCGCCACACCCTCTCAATGGCATCAGCTGCGTCCTCCCAAAGCTCTGCATGAAGTGCATGATTGATGGCGTGCTCATCCAGTCCTTTTGAACAATACCAACCATGAGCCAACGCATGGCGTCGCTTGCTGGTAGCCTCATCTGCCAGAAAATGCTGCTTCAGGAAATCCCGGAAGAGATGGTGATAGCGATACCATCCTGCCTCCTCACCTACTGGCTGAAGAAAAAGATTTAGACGCACAAGCTCTTCCAGCTTAGCACCGCTCCCGCTGCACTCAGTAACGACATCGCAAAGCTCTGGCACAAGAAGGTCCAGGTCAGCCGTATCACCGAGAAATTTTTTCGTACTCTCAGACAGGTTTCCGATCACATCTCGAGCCAAAAACTCCATGACATCAACATTGCCAGTCGTAAAATTCTCAATAAGTCGATCAAGCTCACCAGAGTTGGACGACGCAATCGCTGCAACCTGCAGTCCGATTGCCCAGCCGTCGGTATAACGGTAGATCGCACCCAGCTGGCTTTGGTCAACAGCCAAGCCGTAACCGTCACCCAGAAATTCACGAGCTTCAGCTTCGCTGAACCGCAGATCCCTCGCGCTCATCTCGACGACCTGATCTCGCACCTTAAGCGCCGCGATATTTAAACCAGGCACGCTGCGACTTGAAACCACCAGACAAAAATTAGCGGAGGCGTATTTCAAGACGACCTCGATGAGCGCAACCGTCTCAGAGTTTTCTATGCTGTGAAAATCTTCAAGGAACAAAGTGACATTCGTGGCTGCCTGGTCGACGGTTTTCATGAGCGCACTCAAGACCATCTCCGGCGCCGAACCACCCCCCCCTTTTAAGAATTCTTCCGTAAAGCCTTCGAACCGAGCATCAGCAATAGCAAAGGCTGTAACGATGGACGTGAGAAGCTTCTGTGGGTCGGCGTCCATTTCATCCAACGACACCCAAGCACACACCTCATTGCGGGCGACCAGTTCTTTGCACCGCTCCGTCAGAAGAATGGTCTTCCCATAACCCGCGGGCGCATGGGCCAAAGTCACCAAGGCACGGGTTCTTCCATCAAGAGCCGCCTGCAAAGCTGGGCGCGAGACCACATACCCCCTGACATGCGGGGGGCGAAGCCTTGCTGAATCCAGAACCTGCTCCATCCTTAACCTATGCCTCCGAGACTGCCCCTGGACCCACCAATTGGTGGGCACAATCCCACTCTAACGGCATGCAACTACCAATACCCACCCAAATTGGTGGCACCCCCATAGGGTGAGCCGTGAAAACTGTACCCCACGCGGGCGATCAGGCGCCGCATTTGCACACATGGGAGAAGAAAATGCGTGTGGGACTTCAGATGGTTTTTCAGAACTACATGAAACGGGTGCCGGATTCTCAGGTTTTCCAGGAGGAAGCGGAAAACGCAGTGCTGGCGGATGAATTGGGCTTCGACGAGCTTTGGCCGGTGGAGCACCATTTTGCCGACTACGCCTTCTGCCCGGACAATATGCAATTCCTGAGCTATGTGGCCCCTCAAACCAAACAGATCCAGCTCGGCACTGGTGCGGTCATTCTGCCTTGGAACGACCCATACCGTGTGGTCGAAAAGATGATCATGCTGGACATCATGTGCAACGGCCGCGCGCTTTTTGGCATGGGCCGCGGCCTTTCTAAAGACGAATATGGCCCTATGGGCATTCCGATGGATGAAGCCCGGGAACGGTTCGATGAAGCCGCAGAGATCATTCTGCGTGGACTGGAAACCGGCAAGCTCTCCGCAGACGGCAAGTTCTGGAAGCGTGCCGCGACAGACGCGAGGCCCGCCCCAATAAAGTCCTTCAAAGGCAGGGCGCTCTCTGTCGCGATGTCCCCTGACTCTGCATTACAGGCAGCCAAGCTGGGCGTCGGCGTCATGATGTTCACACAGAAGCCAGTTGAAGCTCTCTTGCCAGATTTGGACCGCTACCGAGATGCCTTTAAGGAACATCAGGGACATGCATCCCCACCCCCTCGTTTCGCAGACTTCGTTTTCTGTGCTGAAGACGCAGACGAAGCTGAAGAAAAGGGTTTTGAAAACATTGCTGCCTACTACTCGCAAGTGATGCAGCACTATGACCTGATGGGAGAACACTTCGCGAAAATGAAAGGTTATGAGTCCTACGGCCAGGCCGCAGAAATGCTGAAGGACATTGGCCTCGAAGATCAGGTGAGGTCTTATGTGGACCAGCAGGCTTATGGCACGCCGGATCAGATCATCGCCAAACTGGAGCACCGTAGGAAGATCTTGGGCCCATTCTCGCTCAACTGCTGCTTCCGCTTCTCAAACCTCGAAAAGAACGACGTGCAATCAAGCATGCGTCTCTTCGCTGAGAAAGTACTCCCTGTGGTGCGTGAGTGGGAAGCTGACACGGCATCAGCTGCATAGCCATCTGCTGATCTTGTCTATTTGGGCTCCACTATGACGCCGCGTTCGATGTCACACTGGGGCCCTTTTTCGATATTCAAGCAGAGCTGAAAAATTGAATGCCGACCATGCCGGACAACTCACTTGTCTCAGCAAGTGTATAGCTGAAGTGCAAGCATCAGAGACCCGAATCGACAAACCTTTGTCCCAAAATTTTTGGTTCCATTTCTTAGAGCCCAGATAAATCCACTCAATCTACAGCCTTCAGGTATTTCACCCAAAACTTGTGGCGCGCTCAAAAGCAAAAAGCCCCTGATGCGTGAAGCACCAAGGGCTTTTCTTTGGTTGCGGGGACAGGATTTGAACCTGTGACCTTCAGGTTATGAGCCTGACGAGCTACCAGACTGCTCCACCCCGCGTCAGAGCCGCCACTTCACTGTGGAGAGCGCGCTTTATATCAGCTTTGTCAGATTTGTGAACCTCCAAAGCGCCCTTTTCTCAGAAAAGAATTCGCAGAAATCTGCGAATTTCCTCCAATCCGTTATGGGGCGAGGCCGACAGCAAAGAAAGCCAGAGTTTGGCGCGATTATTCAAGCACAGCCATCCTAAAGACCCACATCTTCCTTCAGGCAAACGAGGGGAGAGAGAAAATGGATTTCACCGTGAATGGACGTTCCTGGCAGGTAAAAGACGCCCTCGTCGGCAGCCCCCTGATCTGAGTCCTGCGCGATGAACTTAGGCTGGTGGGAACAAAATTCGGGTGTGGCATCGGCACCTGTGGCGCTGCACCATTCATGTTGACGGACGAGCGGTGCGGAGTTGTCAGACCACACCGGGCGAGGTCGTAGAGCACCATGTCATCACCATTGAAGGACTCGCTGCGACAGCATTCACCGGCACACTTCACCCTGTACAACAAGCGTGGATTGAGCGCCCCGTTCCCCAATGCGGATATTGTCAGGCTGGACAGATCATGTCGGCCGCGGCCCTCCGCGCTCCAGATCAAGTGCGTACACAAATAGAAGGAGATCTCATTTGGGGTCTGAGCATGGTCAAAAGCGAGGAGCTCTCAGTCGAGCAAGGACGCCTAAGCGCCGACTATTTGGGTGATTATCAGATCCCAACAATCGCTAATGCGCCCATCATCTCAATTGAGTTGATCGAACCTGAAAACACGGCGCCCGTCGGCGCCGGGGAAGCGGCAATCGTTGCATCAGGGGCGGCGATTGCAAACGCCGTGGCGGCATTCTCGGGGCACCCGATTACAGAACTCCCCATCCGCTTATAGCGGCTGGGGACAACGCCACAGAATCAAGTGCCCGTTATGTGTCTTTTGATCGTCAGGTTCAACGGCTCCCTTTGCTGACCATCAGGCGAGTTTCTCACACCTGTCAGCCATTCCTCATAGGCAGGTTCCAGCGCCTGCCACTCCCGGTCGAGGATTGAGAACCAGGCCGTGTCTCGGTCACGGCCCTTATAGACATTCGCTTGTCTGAAAACGCCGTCAAACCGAAAGCCCAGACGTGTCGCGGCCTGGCGTGAGGCCTCATTGAGCACATCGCATTTCCATTCATAGCGACGATATCCCAGTTCCATGAAGGCGCGACGCATCATCAGATACATCGCCTCCGTCGCCGCCGGACGTTTTTGCAAGAGCGGTGAAAAGTTTAGATAGCCGACCTCGATAGACCCCGCCACTGGGTTGATTCTCAGATAGCTAGCAATGCCGACCGCGTGACCAGTCTCTAAGTCAACAATTGAATAGAATTGTATGTCCTCCTGTCGGCAGATCGCGACCATCCATTCGTCAAAGATGGGAAACTCAGAAAAGGGCCCGTGCGGAAGATAGGTCCAGTTGCCACCCTCACGATCGAGCGCGAAAGCGTCGAACAGATCGCGGGAGTGCGTGGAAGGGTCCAACGGCTCGAGCCTACAAAAGTGCCCTTCCATGGGCGTGTGGGGCGGAGCTAAGGCAGGCGACCAATCCGGCACGGCCCTCCCGATCGGCTGCCCCAATTCGTTTCGCTCACGCGCGCTGCTATAGGCAACGCCATCACCTTCCCCCATCCGCTCTTCCTCTAGTCATCCACCCCCCGCCAATCATGCATGAAACTGGGCTCACCTAAATGACCATTAAGAAAAAGAAAGAAAGGCCAATTGAAACCTATTTATTGGTCGAGGCGCGCATCTGCGCCTGTAGGTCGCGCGTCAGCTCCCCTTTGCCATCCGGCGCCCAGCCCGGAGGCTGAAACAAATGCCCGAGCGCATTCTTCAACGACCCGGAGGATTTAATGTCCTTGCCCAACGCGATCCACTCATGGAAAGTCGCCTTGATCGGGTTATGCGTCTCCAACTGATGGCGAATCCCGTACACCACTTCCTCGTCTTCCACTTCATAGGTCCCGAAAAGTCGATCCCAGATGATGAAGGTTCCCCCATAATTGCGATCGCAATATTGCAGGTTGGATCCATGATGTACCCGGTGGTTGGACGGCGTGTTCATCACATATTCAAGCGGTCCCAGTTTGCCGATATGTCGCGTGTGCAACCAATATTGGTAGAGATGGTTGAGCGACAGAAGCGCGATCACCATGATGGGGTTGATGCCGATAAGAAGCGCAGGGATCATGAAAACAGGTTCAATCCAGGCTTCCGCAAACGACGCTCTGAGCGCTGTCCCCACATTGTACTGCTGACTTGAGTGGTGGTTCACATGCGCCGCCCACCCAAGACGCACTTCATGGATCGCGCGGTGATACCAATAGAACAGGAAGTCGACAAAGATATAGGCCGCTGCGATCATCAACACGCTGCTGGTCCAGTCAATGTCAAAGAAGGCGAACTGATGCACCCAGTAAAAAGTCAGCAGCACGGTCCCGGCCGCCAAAGCAATGCTGGCCGCGTAAAAAAGCCCCATCGCCACTGAGCAAAGGGTATCTGACATCTCGTAGAACTTGCGCCGCAACACCCATGTCAGCGCCACCTCACCTAGCAACAACACCAGGAGGATTCCAATCTGGTCAACATCCCGGATGGCCAATAGTCCTTGAAGAAAGTCCAACATGCCCGTTCCCTTTGCAAAACGTATGTTCTGTAAAAACTTATTACAAAACATACGTTGTGTAAAGGGTGAAAAACGGCTAAATTCTGCCAATGCCAAAAATAGTTGATCACGATGCGCGAAGACGGGAGCTGATCGAAGCCAGCTGGCAGGTGATTGCCACAGACGGTCTTGAAGGCGTCACCATGCGCAAAATCGCGGCAGAGGCCGGCTGTACGACGGGACGGCTCACCCATTATTTTGCAGACCGGGAGGCGCTGATCCTCGCCTCACTCAGAGCATCTTACGAAATGACCGGTGATCGTGCCCGCTCAAGCATTGCGAACAATACCGACCACAAAGCAAAGCTCCTGCACTTTGCAGAAGAAATGCTGCCTGCCGATGAGGAACGCTTGCGCGAATGGAAAGTCTGGATTGCGTTCTGGAGTGCCGCAACCGTCGACAAAGCCCTCGCCGTTGAAAACGACACACGCCACCAAGCCTGGGCAGAAGAACTTGCCGACCTCATCAAGGGCGCTGCGCCCGCGGCAAATGCGAGACAGGAAGCAGACCTTCTTATCGGATTGATCAACGGCGTGGGACTGCACGCAGCAGTCAACCCCACGAAAGAAAATCTGGACCGTGCCCGAAGGCTTCTTCGCGGGCACATTAAACAGCTGACCGGCTGACATCTAAGCCTTGCCGCCCACAAAACCGTCACCAATCTCCTGAAGAACCCTGCGAGCGTAAATCTGCACTGGGGTCAAACTGTTCAGGCTCATAAAGGAGCGCAGTTTGAGCCAGCAGCGGCTCAACCTGTCCGACGAGCCCAACGGCACGCTCTGTCAGAACCAGCTGTCCCCTGGAGGTAACAAGAAAGATCATCAGAGAAGGCCGCCCTCAACTGCCCCGAAATTCCACTCCCGCTTGATTGCGTCAGGCCAAGAGTATGGGCAACCCGAGTGACGCCCTACCTGATGGAAGAATTTGCAACGCAGATTGATCGATATGGATTGGAAGACGTCTATGCGTTTTCCACCGACTTCCCCCATGAAGAAGGCGGGCGCGACCCGATCGGATGATTGGGTGGCAATGTCAGTCGCTTGGGCAACGAAATGCGTGATCGCTTCTTTGTCACCAATGGGAACTTTTGCTACCAGCATGATCACACGGCAATCAAAACGTCAACGGGATCGTTCTTTTTCAAGAACGATCCCTAAACGTGAGCGCGCTAACCCGCTCGAGTGACTTTCCGAAGAAAGCCTAGCGTTTTAGGAGGTAAACGAAGGTTGCTCCATCTTCCCCTGGCCACACTTTCTCTTCCGAGTTAGCGACGAAATCTCACTGGACATCGGATCACCTCCTTTCAATGGTTGAAAACATGCCAAGCATGAACTGATTTGGCGGAATCGGTAAAGCCCCATTTTGAAAAAAAGTGGTTCGCACCTCATGTTCCTGGCTGGCTCCTCCCAGACCGGCCACCATCCACCACCCTCCCGTCATCCAAGGAGGACCGAGCCATGATCAAATCCCAGACGAGCGACCACCCATTTATTCAACAATTTCGGGATGTCTGGAGCAATCCAACACTTGATGACCTGATGGCACCTCTGCGCGAAGACGTGACGCTGATCCAGCCGCTGTCAGCAGCTCTCAACGGAAAACAGGCGGCGCGCAAAGCCTTTCGGAAAATTCTGACACGGTTCCCCGGCTTACAAGGTGAAGTCCATGGCGGCCTGGGAAACGGCGAGCATGTCTTTATCGACTGGACAATGATCGTGCCAATTGGACGCGGAGAACAACGCTTACCGGTGATCGACAAAGTCACCTTGATTGATGGACTTGTGAAAGAAAGGGTTGCTTATTTCGACCCCTCTCCACTTTTCGGTCCTATTGCGCGAAGTCCAAAGACTCTAGGTCGCCACCTATTGTCCGCATTCCGCTAACAAACGCGACCGCGCACAAAAAAGGCCCGGCATAATTGCCAGGCCTTATTGGTCTAAAATCCAAGCGTGGTTTACTTAGGATGCACCTGAACTGGCAGGTCAGTGATGCCATGGACGAAGATTGAATTAGCGCGGGTCTCCTTGCCGACAACTTCAACCTTGTCGAAACGCTTCAGAATTTCTTCCCACAAGATGCGGATCTGCATTTCAGCAAGACGGTTGCCCATGCAACGGTGAATACCAAACCCGAAGGAAAGATGCTTCCGCGCATTCGGACGGTCAATCAGGAATTCATTTGGACGATCAATGGCGGCTTCATCCCGGTTGCCCGAAATGTACCACATGGCAAGCTTGTCGCCCTTCTTGATCTGTTTGCCACCAAGCTCCGTGTCTACCAACGCAGTGCGGCGCATATAAGCGAGCGGTGTCTGCCAGCGGATAATCTCAGACACCATATTCGGGATCAAAGAAGGATCAGCTTTGAGCTTGGCATATTCTGCTGGGTTCTGATTGAGGGCCAACACACCGCCGGACATTGAGTTCCGCGTCGTGTCATTGCCGCCAACGATAAGCAACATCAGATTGCCCAACAATTCAAACGGCTCCTGCTTCGACATTTGCGGGTCATGAGCCATCATCGAAATGAAGTCTGATTTCGGCGGCTGCTGCGCTCGCTCAGCAAGCAGCTTTGAGAAAGTTTCGAGGCACACAAAAAGCTCAGCTCGGCGCTCATCTTCGTCGAGACCGGTATCACCACCGTCTGGACCCGCAGTTGTCACGTCGGACCAAAAAGTCAGCTTCCGGCGCTCTTCAAACGGGAAGTCGAACAGGGTAGCCAGCATCTGCGTGGTGATCTCAATGGAGACTTTATCCACCCAGTTAAACGTCTCGCCAACAGGCAGACTGTCGAGCACTTTGCCGACGCGCTCACGGATCAGACCTTCAAGCTCTGCGAGCGCTGGAGGCGCAACGGCGGGGGACACTACCTTGCGCTGAACGTCGTGCTTTGGCTGATCCATCGCGATGAACATTTCAGGCGCGAAATCTTCTTCCAGGTCCGGCAACACAATGGTCGGCTCAGACGAGAAGATCTGGTGGTTTGTGTCCACATGCATGATGTCCTGGTAGCGCGTCACTGACCAGTAATCACCAAGCTCTTCAGAGTGCGCCTTATGAACAGGGTCTTCTTTCCGAAGCCGCTCAAACAACGCCCAGTGCTGCTGGTTGGCGAAGTACTCAGGCTGAGCAATATCAAGCTGTTCAATGGGGAGCGAATAGGGGTCGAACGCCTGTTGATCGTCTTTTATGGCAGCCTGGGACATGTTTCCTCCAAATAGAATGCGCTTACTTCCACCTACACTAGGTCAATAATGACGCATGCGTCAACTTTACATATGGGGTCTCTTCACACAGGGTCAAGAGAGTGTAAAGGCTATCAAACTAGCCTTAACAGCGTCTGACAACGCAAAAAGGCCCAGTAAAACCGGGCCTTTTCAGAAAAAATCTATATTTCCAAGAGAAATATTTAGAGCGGGTGCACAACCACTGGAAGATCAGTAATCCCCATCACGAAGCTGGAGTGAAGCCGTTTTGGCTCGCCAACCACCTCAACGCGATCGAAACGCTTCAGGATTTCTTCCCAGAGAATCCGAACCTGCATCTCACCAACGCGGTTACCCATGCAACGATGAATGCCAAACCCGAAGGACAGGTGCTGACGCGCTTTAGGACGATCAATCAGAAATTCATTCGGCCGATCAATGGCACTGTCATCACGATTTCCCGAGACATACCACATAGCAACCTTGTCGCCCTTCTTGATGGTTTTGCCGCGAAATTCAATGTCTTCCAATGCAGTCCGGCGCATATAAGCAAGCGGCGTCTGCCAGCGAATGATCTCTGAGACCATGTTCGGAATGATGGACGGATCCGCTTTCAGTTTCGCAAACTCTTCCGGATGATTGTGGAGTGCGAGCACGCCGCCAGACATGGAATTCCGGGTCGTGTCATTGCCGCCAACAATGAGCAGAATGAGGTTCCCCAGAAGGTTCATCGGATCCATATCTTTCATGGCTGGGTTATGCGCCATGAGGGAGATGAAATCATTGGTTGGTGGCAGTTCTGCCCGCTCCGCATAGAGGCGACCAAACGTTTCTAAACACTCCAACAGATGTTCCCGACGCTGGTCTTCCGTCAGGCCATATTCCTCAAGAGTTACAGGGTCGGCGGTCGTGATATCAGACCAATAGGTCAGCTTCCGGCGATCCTCGAACGGGAAATCGAAAAGCGTGGCAAGCATCTGCGTTGTGATTTCAATGGAGACTTTCTCCACCCAGTTGAATGGTTCTCCAACAGGCAGACTATCCAGCACCTTGCCAACACGCTCACGGATGAGCGGCTCAAGTTCCGCAAGAGCAGGCGGTGCAACAGCAGGTGTTACCGCCTTGCGCTGCACATCATGCTTAGGCTGGTCCATCGCGATGAAGGTTTCAGGATTGAAGTTGTTTTCCTGAGACCGGAGCTCATTCTCCAATGTGGTCAGAAAGATCGATGGCTCCGAGGAGAATTGTTTGTGGTTCGTATCCACGGCAACAATGTCTTCGTAGCGTGTGATAGACCAGTATCGACCGATAATGTCGCTGTCGCAGAAATGGACTGGATCCTCTTTGCGCAGGCGGTCAAACAGCGCCCAATGTTGTTGGTTCTGATAATAGTCCCCGTTCGCCATATCCAGCTTCTCAAGCGGGATGGCGTAGGGATCAAAATCTGTGGCTTCACGATCAAGCACGGCCGATTGCGACATGGTTCCTCCAAAGACCGACCCCACAAGTGGCGGGGCCAAAATGACGTTAGCGTCAACTTTCCATATTGGGATTGTTTCCGCAAGGTCAATCGCCAAGACATAGAAAAACCGCCGCTCATGGGGGATGAGCGACGGTGGCGCCCTTCTGGGAAGGCGCGAAACCGGACCGATACGCCGTCCGGCTGGGGACTTTTTGGAGCTATTTCGCGTGCAACTTAACCGGCAAGTGTGAATAGCCCATGACAAAGTTTGACGTCACACGAACCGGTTCACCAACCAGCTCAACATTGCTGAAGCGTCTCAGGATTTCCTCCCACAGGATCTTGATCTGCATTTCCGCCAGACGGTTGCCCATGCAACGGTGGATGCCAAACCCGAAGGAAACATGGTGCCGCGCTTTTGGACGGTCGATGATGAATTCATCGGGCCGGTCAATCACTTCATCATCGCGGTTGCCCGAGATGTACCACATGACAACCTTGTCGCCTTTCTTGATCGTCTTCCCACCAAGCTCAACATCCTCAAGCGCATTGCGACGCATGTGGGCAAGCGGCGTCTGCCAGCGAATGATTTCTGACACCATGTTGGGGATCAAAGACGGGTCTGCCCGAAGCTTGTCATACTCTGCTGGATTTTGGTTGAGCGCCACGACACCACCCGACATGGAATTCCGGGTCGTATCATTGCCCCCGACAATCAGCAGCATCAGGTTTCCGAGATATTCCATCGGGTCCATGTTCTGCATATCGGGATGATGAGCCATCAAAGAGATAAAGTCGTTCTTGCGCGGCTGCGCCTTGCGCTGCTGCCAAAGTGCGTTGAATTCCTCAAGGCACTTCGTGAGTTCCTGCAAACGAAACTCCTCCGTCACGGAATCATCACCCACCTGCGGACCAGATGCAGAAATGTCAGACCAGTAGGTCAGCTTGCGGCGCTCTTCGAACGGGAAGTCAAACAACGTCGCCAACATCTGCGTTGTGAGCTCAATGGACACACGGTCCACCCAGTCAAAGGTCTCTCCCACCGGCAGGCTGTCCAAGAGGTCGCCAACCCGCTTGCGGATCATCGGTTCGACTTCAGAGAGCTGGACCGGCGACACCGCAGGGGTCACAACCTTGCGCTGCACATCATGCTTGGGTTGATCCATCGCAATGAACATAGGCGGCTGGAAATCAACCGCGTCGCCAATCACAATCTGTGGCTCAGAAGAAAACTGCTTGTGATGGGTGTCCACATGAACAATGTCATTGAACTTCGTGATGGACCAATAGGGCCCGAATTCCTCTGACTCGCAGAAATGAACCGGGTCTTCCTTACGAAGCCGTTCAAAATACGCCCAATGCGCTTGCGCTGGATAGAGCGCAGCTTTCCCCATATCAATTTCTTCAAGCGGAAGGGAATAGGGATCAGGGATAACACTCTCTTCTGATTTTACGGCAGCTTGGCTCATAACGGTCTCCTCCAGAGCAAAC
>Ga0189286_100107_pt1 | contig 55226 bp, 53 predicted proteins | sample UW69minimetaG_FD_130330 | JGI IMG/M metagenome (GOLD analysis project Ga0189286, IMG submission 130330) | Marine microbial communities from the Costa Rica Dome - UW69 mini metaG | ecosystem: Environmental > Aquatic > Marine > Oceanic > Photic zone | place: Costa Rica: the Eastern Pacific...
CTCACCGGCAAATACAGCGCCAAGGGTGCAGACGGGCGTCTTGCCACAGATGAACGCTATGCCGCCCGCTATGACGTTGATTGGATGCACAAAACCGCTGCCGACCTTTCCGAACTGGCCGCTGCGCGGGACGTACATCCGGCCACATTGGCCGCCGCCTGGGTCGCCAAACACAGCGCTGCGCCGAGCCCAATCCTCTCCGCGCGCAACCTCGCACAGCTTGAACCCTCGCTGGCCGCGACAAGTTTTGAGATGGACGACACGCTCTACGCCGAAATCACCGCCCTCAGCCAAACGCCCGCCCCCGCCACTGACAGATTGGACGAAGCATGATTGATTTCCTCATCATCGGCGGTGGCATCGGCGGCATCTCCGCCGCCGCCCGCCTGGCCCCTTTGGGCAAAACCGTTGTTCTGGAAAGAGAATCTGCCCTCGGCTACCACGCCTCTGGTCGGTCCGCCGCATTGTTTGAACCCAACTACGGCTCCCCCAGCACGGTGGAACTCAGCCACGCCAGCGGCGACTTTTTCAAATCCGAGGATGGCGGCTTCCTCTCCCCACGCGGCGTGATGTTCCTGGCCGCCAAAGGCGAAGACGAAGCGTTCAAACGCTGCTGCGAGAGCTTTGACGCCGCCCCGATGGACCTGCAAAACGCTGTCGACATGGTGCCGATCCTCAACACCGATGCAATTGGCAATGTTGCCCACCACCACTCCGGCGAAGACATCGACACCGACCGGCTGATCCAATGGTTTGCCAAGACCTGCCGCGCCCACGGTGGGGAGGTCCATACAAGCCAAGAAGTCACCAAAATCACAAAACTTTCAGACGGTTGGGAGGTTATGGCAAACGGCGAAACCCATACCGCCAAAATACTGCTGAACGCCGCTGGCGCCTGGGTGGACGAGGTCGCCAAACTCGCGGGCATCAAACCTCTCAACGTCACGCCCCTGCGCCGCTCCATGGCGCGCATTCCAGCGCCGGGCGGACATGACGTGAACCGTTGGCCGATGCTGCTCGACATCCACGAAAACTGGTATGCCAAACCGGACGCAGGCAGCCTGATTGTGTCTCCCGCCGAAGAGGATCCGATGCCGCCCTTTGATGCCTGGCCAGATGACATGGTCATCGCCGAAGGCCTTGCACGCTATCAGGAATTTGTCACCGAAGAGGTCACCCGCGTCGAAGCCACATGGGCGGGCCTGCGCAGCTTTTCACCCGACCGCAATCTGGTCATTGGCCCCGACGCCAACGAGCCCAGCTTCTTTTGGGTGGCCTGTCAGGGCGGCTATGGTTTCCAATCCTGCCCTGCCGTGGCGCAATTGGTCGCTGACCTGATTTCCGGACAGACCCCCGCGATCGAACGCAAGGTCATTGCCGCCCTTGATCCCCGGAGGTTTGCCTGATGCCGCGCCGGCTCAACCTGCCAGATAGTGCTTCTGTGGCCACGCCAGACAGCGGCGGCAAGCTCTTTGCCCCGTCCGCCGCGCGCAATACAGAACCGTTGACCAAGGCGCTGGCGGATTTCGTTCCACCTCATGGCCGCGCTTTGGAGATCGCCAGCGGCACCGGCCAGCACATCGTCTCTTATGCCAAGGCGTTCCCACAGGTCATGTGGCAACCCACAGAAGTTGCTGAAGACCGGATCGCCAGCATCACGGCCTATCTGTCCGAAGCTGCGCTAACCAACGTGCAAGCGCCACTCCTGCTGGATGCAACGGCACCGGGTTGGGGCGGCACGTCCGGCCCAGCGGGCCTGATCCTGCTCAGCAACCTGCTTCATTTGATCAGTCAGGCTGAAGCCGAGGTACTCATCTCGGAAGCTGCACAAGCTTTGGCGCCAGGCGGGTGCCTTGTCATCTACGGTCCATTCTCGCGTGATGGGGTTTTGGTCTCTGACGGCGACGTACAGTTTGATCAAAGCCTGCGCACGCAAGATCCGGAAATCGGGTACAAATCCGATACCGCCATCCAGAGTTTTGGCGCCTCCTGTGGCATGACGCCCAATCAGCCCATTGAGATGCCTGCCAACAACCTCCTCCTGACCTGGCGCGCGTCGATCTAGGAAGCCACGTCACGCTCTCCTTATTGCGCCGTACCTGATCGAGATCAATTTCACATTCCCCAGACGGAATATGATGCGCGCAGACCAAGGAGATTCCCATGAGCTGGACCGACAAGATTTCTGAAACCCGCACCCAACTGCGCGGATTGAACAAAGTCATCCCCGACACCGCCCGCGCCTTTGGCGGATTGAGCAAAGCCGTGAAAGAAGGCGGCGTGCTTGACGTGAAGACCAAGGAATTTGTCGCGCTTGGCATGGCCGTGGTCAGCCGCTGTGAACCTTGTATCTCCCTACACTGTGACGCCCTCGTGCGGGCCGGCGCCACCAAGGAAGAAGTGGCCGATGTGCTGGCCATGGCGATCCAGATGGGCGGCGGGCCAGCGATGATGTATGCGGCAAAAGCACAGGAGTGTTTTGAAGAGCTCTCTGCGGGCTGACACTGCCCCAATTGCCACTTAAGGTTGGGTCCAATTGTTCCGCAACACATTGGACCCTCCCATGCGACGCTCACTTGTTTTGGCTGGCTTTCTGGCCTGCTCCACCGCCTTCACCGCACAGGCCGCTGACATCTCCAGTTGGAGTTTCGGCAGCGACGGCACCATCACGCGGGCCGACGTAGAAGAGCTGCGCAAGACCATCTTTGAGACCTTTGACACCGATGGCGACGGCGCGCTCAGCAATGAGGAATACACCAACTTTGACAAGGCCCGCGCGGAGGCCGCTGACAAAGACGCCTCCTCCCTGCTGTTGCGCGCGGTGTCTGGTTTGGGCCGGGAAAACACAGACCTGAACCTCGACGGTTCGGTCACCCGCGCGGAACTGGAAACCGCTCTGCGCATTTGGTTTGAACGGGTGGACGTCAACGACGACGGCGTGATCACCAAAGGCGAGTACTAAACGCAAAACGCCCCGCTCAATGGCGGGGCGTTTTCTTTTCCTACGAACAACTTAACCGTCTTTGCGGATGGTCTCGTTTTTCGGATCATACGGGCTGTCGCAGGTCACGGTGGCATCCCACAGCTTATCCAGCATTTTGACTTTCAGCTTGGTGCCTTCCACCGCCAGTTCCGGCTTCACGTAGCCCATGCCGATGCTCTTCTCAAAGGCCACCGAGTAGCCGCCAGAGGTCAAACGCCCAATACGTTCGCCTTCTGGCGTGTAAAGCACCTCACGGCCCCATGGGTCTGCATCTTCCGGCCCATCGATCAGCAAGGTACAGCACTTCACCCGCACGCCCAGCGCTTCCATCTCGGCCTTGCCGTGGAAGTCTTTGGACAGATCGATGAAGCGTGGCAGGTCGGCCTCGGCTGGCGTCGCATCCCGCCCCAACTCAGTGCCAAACGCGCGATAGCTTTTCTCCTGACGCAGCCAGTTCTGCGCCCGTGCGCCGACCAGCTTCATGTCAAACTCCGCGCCCGCCTCGGTCAGCAAATCCCACAGGTAGTTTTGCATCTCAATCGGGTGGTGCAGCTCCCAGCCCAGCTCACCGGTATAAGCCACACGGATCGCATTCACCGGGCACATGCCCAGTTCGATCTGGCGCGCAGACAGCCAAGGGAAGCGCTTGTTGGACAGCGCGGTGCTTGGATCGGCGTCGCTGATGACCTTTTTTAGCACATCGCGGGATTTTGGACCGGCAATCGCAAACACACCCCATTGTGTGGTCACATCCTGAATCTCAATGTAGCCGAACTCTTCCCTCTTGTCCTCAGCAGCTTTGCGTAGGAAGTCCGCGTCGTATTCGGTCCAAGCCCCTGCGGAAACGAGATAATAGTTGTTCTCGCCATTGCGCACGATGGTGTATTCGGTGCGTGTAGTCCCCGCCGCCGTCAGCGCGTAGGTCAGGTTGATGCGGCCGACTTTAGGCAGCTTGTTGCAGGTGAACCAATCGAGGAATTGGGTTGCACCGGGCCCTTTGACCACATGTTTGGTAAAGGCCGTCGCGTCAATCAGGCCCACGCCCTCACGGATCGCTTTGGCCTCATCCACGGCATATTGCCACCAGCCACCCCGGCGGAAGCTGCGGCTCTGCTCATCAAAGTTCGACGGCGCATCTAATGGGCCATAGTAGTTTGGCCGCTCCCAGCCATTGACCCAACCAAACTGCGCACCTTTTGCTTTCTGACGATCAAACGCAGGCGAGGTTCGCAGTGGACGGCAAGCTGGCCGCTCTTCGTCCGGGTAGTGGAGAATATAGACGTGCTCATAGCACTCTTCGTTCTTGCGCGCCGCAAACTCGGTGGTCATCCAGTTCTGCGAATAGCGTTTCGGGTCGAGCGACGCCATATCGATCTCGGCCTCGCCATCCACCATCATCTGCGCGAGATAGTAGCCCGTGCCGCCCGCCGCGGTGATGCCAAAGCTAAAGCCTTCGGCCAGCCACATGTTGCGCAGCCCCGGCGCTGGCCCCACCAGAGGGTTGCCGTCCGGCGTGTAGCAAATTGGACCGTTGAAGTCGTCTTTCAGGCCGCTTTCCGCACAAGACGGCACACGCTCCGCCATCGCCATGTACTGATCCGCAATCCGGTCCAGATCGAGCGGGAACAAGTCGGCGCGGAAGCTGTCCGGCACCCCATGCTCAAACCGCGCCGGTGCGCCGTGCTCGTAGATGCCCAGAATCCAGCCACCACGTTCCTCACGCGCATAGCTCTCATTGTCCGCATCCCGGACAACTGGATGCTCTGGGTTACCCGCTTCACGCCATTTCACCAGCTCCGGGTCTTGGTCCATCACGATAAACGTGTGCTCGACAGGGATCGCTGGCATCTTAATGCCGAGCATCTTCGCGGTGCGCTGCGCGTGGTTGCCGGAGGCGGTCACCACATGCTCGGCAGTGATGACAAAGGTCTCTTCGCTCGGCACAAGGTTGCCGCCCTTCTCCACCATCTTGGTGCAGGTCACTTCCCAGTGCGTCCCGTTCCAGTGGAAACCATCCGCTTGAATTTTGCGGACAATCTCAACGCCCCGCTGACGCGCGCCTTTGGCCATCGCCATGGTCACATCCGCTGGATTGATGTAGCCATCCTCAGTGTGGAACAGTGCGCCTTTGAGGTCATCGGTCTTGATCAGCGGCCAACGCTCGCTGATCTGTTCAGGCGAAAGCCACTCATACTTCACGCCACAGGTTTCTGCAGTCGAGGCATAGAGCATGAACTCATCCATGCGATCCTGCGTCTGCGCCATGCGCAGGTTGCCCACCACAGCAAACCCAGCGTTCAACCCGGTCTCTTCTTCCAGCGTCTTATAGAAATCCACCGAATACTGGTGAATGTGGGTCGTCGCATAAGACATATTGAACAGCGGCAAGAGCCCCGCCGCGTGCCAGGTCGAGCCTGAGGTCAGCTCGTCCCGCTCAATCAGCATCACATCGTCCCAGCCCGCTTTGGCAAGGTGATAGGCAATCGACGTGCCAACGGCACCGCCGCCAACAACAAGGGCTTTTACGTTTGTTTTCATGAGACAGGCGACTCCCCTGAGCATAATCCTTTTGCGCAAACTGTACCGAAACCGCGCAAAAACGCGCGGTCCAGCCGACGCTTGATTGCTCAATTGCGACGCCACGTTGCCGCAAAAAGCCTTGCTGCATCGCAGCGGGGGCATTACACCCCACAACCACCTTGAAGGGAGACAGGCACGAATGCGTATTTGCCGCGCGATTTCGGACTGCCGCGCCGCAGTCCAACAGCTTCGCGCCACCGGTGAAACCGTGGCAATGGTGCCCACCATGGGCTTTCTGCACGCCGGCCACATGTCGCTTGTGGAAACCGCCAAGGCAGAAGCCAACCATGTGGTGGTGTCGATCTTTGTGAACCCCACCCAATTTGGCGAAAGCGCCGATCTGGACGCCTATCCCCGTGACGAAGAGCGTGACCTCGCGATGTTGCGCGACGCAGGTGTTGCCCTGGTCTTTCTGCCCGAGGTGGAGACGATGTACCCACCAGGCGACGAAACCATTGTGGAAACTACGCGGCTGGCCAACATGCTGCACGGCGAAGTCCGCCCGGGCCATTTCCGCGGCGTGACCACCGTGGTCGCACGGCTGTTCAACATTGTGCAGCCTGACGTGGCTGTCTTTGGGGAAAAAGACTACCAGCAGCTTCAGGTCATCAAGCGCATGGTTGCCGACCTGCATATGCCGCTCACCATCATTGGCGCCGCCACTGTACGAGAGGCCGACGGCCTTGCCATGTCATCGCGCAACGTACGCCTATCGGCTGAGGATCGCAAAGCCGCGCTGGTCCTTTCCAAATCCCTCGCAGCCGCCGAGGCCGCCGTAACCGGTGCCACGGTTGCCGACCTGCACAAGGTCATCGCCGACACCATCGCCGCCGAGCCACGTGCTGTCCTCAAAGGGCTAGACATCGTCGCCGCCGAAACGCTCAATACCATCGACGGGGCTCTTAGCGGCCCCACCGCCATCATGATCTCCGTTGCCTTCGGCGACATTCTCCTGATTGACCAAAGGGTTGTCACACCATGAGCACACAGACCCCCATCCGCCGCACCACGGTGCCACAGATCGCCAATCGCAAGGGTGGCGAGCCGATTGTAAGCCTCACCAGCTACCACGCCCACACCGCGGCCATCGTCGACAAGTACGCCGACTTCATTCTGGTCGGCGACAGCCTTGGCATGGTCATGCACGGCATGGAAAGCACCGTGGGCGTGCCGCTCGACCTGATGATCATGCATGGCAAAGCGGTGGTGCGCGGCACCCAAAAAGCGCTGGTTGTCGTGGACATGCCCTTTGGCACCTATGAGGAAAGCCCCGCCGTGGCCTTCCGCAACGCCGCAAAAATCATGAAAGAAACCGGCTGTGGCGCGGTCAAACTCGAAGGCGGCAAGCGCATGGCAGAGACCATCCGTTTCCTCACCGAACGCGGCATCCCCGTGATGGCCCACATCGGGCTCACGCCACAGTCCAGCCATGTCATGGGCGGCTTCAAAACCCAGGGCCGGGACGAAGACACCTGGGCGATGCACGAAGAAGACGCGCAAGCCGTGTCCGAGGCCGGCGCCTTTGCCATTGTGCTTGAAGGCATGGTGGAACCCCTCGCGGCCAAGATCACCAAGCAAATCCCGATCCCAACCATCGGCATCGGCGCTTCGGCAGAATGTGACGGTCAGATCCTCGTGCTCGAAGACATGCTCGGTTTGAACGAATGGACACCCAAGTTTGTGAAAGTCTACGGCGACCTCGGCCCCGCCATCGAACGCGCCGTCAGCCAATATGCCGACGAGGTCAAAGACCGCAGCTTCCCTAGCGAGGACGAGGTCTACCGCTAAGCCCTCAGGGCTCATTTGACCTCAAACATCCCCGCTTGCCCTCTCGGCGCTCAAACAGCAAAAAGCCCCGCGCAACCGCCGGGGCTTTTCCTTTTCCCAGGTGCGAGATTTTACAGCGGCGCCACCGCCTCCAATATCGCAGGCACAATCTCCACAAACAAAAGCGTGTTCATGCGCTCGGTCTCGGTCTGCGGATAGCCGCCATTCATCGCAATCACCGTGTCGGTCGCAGGCTCCATCACCAGCGTCTGCCCGTTAATGCCCACAAACACGATGATCTTATGGCCTTTGATGTTCAGCACGCGGATCTGATCTTTGTACCAGCCGTCCGGTGCCAGCGCCGCCTCTTTGCCAACGGACCAGGCCGCCCGCACACGGTCATTGCCTTCCCACAGCGCTTCAAGGAACGCGGCGGGCACCACTTGTTCACCCAGATGGTTTTGACCTTCGTTGAGGAACACACGCCCCATTTTAGCCAGGTCGCGTGTGCGCATGTTCAAGCCGCCGGAAGCCACCGTGTTGCCCGCCGCATCCGCCTGAAAATAGGCCGGCCCTTCGGCCCCCAATTTGCTCCAGATTTTTGCTTCAAGGTAATCTGCAAGTCTCTCGCCAGTGGCCTTCTCCAAGATCAGACCCAAAATCTTGGTGTTTGGGTCCTGATACTGATAATGCGTGCCCGGTGCGTATTTCTGGCTATCGATCGTCAACAGGTAATCCTGAATGCCATTGAGCCCGCTGTCATTGGGGCCGTTCCATTCCTGCGACTGTGTAAACTTCGGGTCCCAGGACAAAAACGGCGGTGTCTTGATGTCCAGGCCGGAATTCATATCCGCCACATCCTGAACCGAGACACCTTCAAATGCTGTACCTTTGAACTCGGGTAGATATGCCTCCACCGGCAGGGACATGTCCAGCTTGCCTTCAGCCACCGCAATTCCGGCCAAAGTCGCGGTAAAGGATTTGGTCACCGACATGTCCAGATGTGTACTCTCCGCCGTCATCCCGTTCCAGAAATGCTGGTGCAACAGCCGATCACTTTTGAGCACCACCATCGAATGGTTCTTCAGGCGGTACTTCAGCAATGTGTCCAGCGTCTGCTCGCCGTCCGCATCCAGACCGGTCAGCTTGGTGAAATCGAGCGCTCCCGTCTCATCTTTCCACTCCTCCGGCGCCACTGCGCTCCCGGGGTCGACCACATAGTGCCGCGTGAATTTATAGGCGTTGGGGAAGGTCACCGACGCATGTTCACCGGTGTCCCAGTTGGCTTGCGAAATGCCAAAATGTTCAACTTGCGCCAGGAAATCCTCATCCACGGGCTGCAACTCTGCAGCCATCGCCATTGAGGAAAAAGAAACACAGCTCACCAGAGCCAGATGCTTGAACATGGTTTGGTACTCCCAAAAGTAATCGTTCAAAACCGAGGGTACATCACCACCATGGCGTGCGATGATCTCGATTACACCGAAGACTTAGGGAAGGTTGCCGACAAAAAAAGTCAGGCACTCACAAAAATGTGACCACTCGGCCATTTTTGGCCGAGTGAGCTCCTACCAACTTGATAAAATTAGAAAATCTTGCCCGGGTTCATGATGCCGGCCGGGTCGATGGCCGCCTTGATCGCCGCCATAACGTCCACCGCGCCGCCCAGCTCTTTGCGCAGATACGGCTTTTTGCCCTGCCCGATGCCATGCTCACCGGTACAGGTGCCGCCCATCTCGATCGCCACATCGTTGAGCCAGCTGACATAGCCCTGCGCTGCGGCCACCTCATCCGGGTTGTCCATATCCACCAACGGCAACATGTGGAAATTGCCGTCCCCGACGTGGCCCACAACGGTGGAGATCAGACCCAGCTCATCCGCCTTTTCCTTGGCCGCGGTCACACATTCCGCCAGCCGCGAAATAGGCACACAAACGTCGGTTGAGATGCCTTTGGCGCCGGGACGCAACGCCAGCGCCGCCCAATACATGTCATGCCGCGCCTGCCACAGTTTGCTGCGATCTTCAGCCTTCTGCGTCCACTCAAACCCAGTGCCGCCAACCTCTTCGGCGATATGACCAAACATCTCGGCTTGCTCTGCCACGCCGGTTTCCGAGCCGTGGAACTCCAGCAACAGCAAATGCTGCTCCGGTAGATCGAGCTTGGAGTAATCATTAGCAGCCTTCACCGCGAGCGAATCCAGCAACTCAATCCGTGCCACCGGGATGCCATACTGAATGGTCCTCATCACCGCCTGACAGGCGGCATCGATGGTCTCAAACGAACAGCGCGCCGAAGACATCGCCTCTGGAATACCCTGGAGCTTCAGCGTGATCTCGGTGATGATGCCCAAGGTGCCTTCCGAGCCAACCATCAGACGGGTCAGATCATAGCCTGCACTGGATTTTTTGGCGCGGCTTGCGGTACGGATCACCTCACCAGATGGCAGCACCACCTCAAGGCTCAAGATGTTGTCTTTCATCGTGCCATAGCGCACCGCATTGGTGCCGCTGGCGCGGGTGGAGGCCATGCCCCCCAGCGACGCATTGGCCCCGGGATCAATCGGGAAAAACAAGCCTTGGTCGCGCAGCTCCAGATTCAGCTGCTCGCGCGTCACTCCCGGCTGCACCACACAATCAAGGTCCTCGGCGTTCACCGCCACAACCTTGTTCATCTCGATCAGGTCGATACACACACCACCTGCCGGTGCGTTCACATGCCCTTCAAGCGAGGTCCCTGTGCCATAGGCAATCACCGGCACCTTATGGGTGGCGCAGGTCTTCACGATGTCGCTCACCTCTTGTGTGGACTTGGCAAAAATCACCGCATCCGGCGCCTGTGTCTTGATCCAGGTGGTGGTGTGCCCGTGCTGCTCACGCATCGACTGACCGGTGTGAAACGCCTCGCCGAATTGCTGTTTCAACACACCCAACGCCGCCGCAATTCCCTCTTCATTGCGCGGCAAATCCACTGCCAGTCCCATGGGCACTCCCCTATTCCATGTCGGTATGCGCCATGGCTACGCGGCACCTACCTCAAGGTCAAGCGCGGCTATTCGCCATAGGCCAGTCCCTCGCGTCGGTTATCCGCGCCCCCCTGCAAACCTTCCCCAACGGCGATTGCGTGCAGGCCGGAATTCAGGTCGCGTGCATTCACTTTGTAGCCCATGCCGGTCAGCGGCTCGCCAAACTCCATCGCCGCGCTTTCCGCTTCAATGTCATAGGTGCCAAAGCGGTTCACCAGATGCGGCAAATCAATTGCCTGCTGCACGTCCATGCCCCAATCCAGATGCGCGATGATGGTTTTGGCCACATAACCAATGATCCGGCTGCCGCCCGGTCTGCCCACCACCAGCGTTGGCTTGCCGTCTTTCAACACAATGGTTGGTGCCATAGAGGAACGCGGCCGCTTGCCCGGCTCAACCCGATTGGCCACCGGCACGCCGTCGCGATGAGAGCGGAAAGAGAAGTCCGTCAGCTCGTTGTTGAGCAAGAACCCATTGGTCATCACCCGGCTCCCAAAACCGTTTTCAATGGTCGTCGTCATCGACAAAGCGTTGCCATAGCTGTCGACAATAGAAATGTGTGACGTGGAGGGCTGCGCAAACCTCACTCCATCCGCGTAATTCAACGCGTGGTCAAACTCCGGTGCGCCCGGCTCCACGCTTTTCAAAGCCGCACTGCCTTCCAAAAGCCTTGCCCGTTCCGCTAAATACTCCGCGGCGAGAAGCCCCGCGCTTGGCACCGGCACATAGTCACTGTCCGCCATGTAGCGACCGCGATCCGCAAAGGCGAGGCGTGAAGCATCGCCAATCAGCCGCCAAGCGTCGGCGCTGTCCGGACCAAGCCCTGCAATGTCATAAGGCTGCACCAATCCAAGGATTTGCCCCACGGTCAGCCCGCCAGAAGACGGTGGCCCCATGCCACAGACATCATGCGCGCGGTACGCCACACAGACCGCAGGCCGCTCCTTGACCTGATACAGCGCCAAATCCACCGCGCTCAGCACGCCCGGATTGTTGGCGTCCTGCACCGCGCTCACAATATCCGCCGCGATCTCCCCCGTGTAAAACGGGGCCGCGCCCTGCGCCGCCATTAAGCGCAGGCTCTTGGCGTAATCCATGTTGAACAGGATCTCACCTTCCGCCAGCGGTTTGCCCCCTGGCAGGAAATACCCAGCGGTGACGGGATGAGACGCCAGCCGTTCCGCATCCCGTGCCACGGATGCGGCCATGCGCGGCGACACAGGGAAGCCGATTTCCGCGTGGCGAATGACGGGCAAAAACAGGTTTGGCCACTGGCTACGCCCCCATTTGCGGTGCGCCACCTCCATCAACATCGGCGTGCCTGGCACGCCCACGGACCGCCCGCCCACAACTGCCTCAAAGAACTTCAACGTCTCGCCGTTTTCGTCCTGGAACAGGCTTGGCGTGGCCGCCAAAGGCGCGGCCTCGCGCCCATCCAGCGTCGTCACCTCTCCGCTTTCAGCGTCATACCAGACCAGAAAAGCCCCACCGCCCAAACCAGAACTCTGCGGTTCGACCAGCCCCAACACGGCCTGCACCGCCACCATAGCATCCGCCGCCGTGCCACCGTCGCGCAGAACTTCAGCGCCAGCTTCCACCGCTAAGGGGTGCGCCGCGGCCACCATCCAATCCTTTGCCTCAGTGGGCGCGCCTTGCGTCTTAGCGGCGAGAGCTGCCTGCAGGCTTTGCGGCACAGTCATGCCCAGCGCAGAACCTTCCTCCGGCGCCACACCATCCGCCGTCTCCTGCGCCCCCGACACGGACGCCATCAAGCAAGTAACAGAAACCGCAGAAAAAAAATCGCCTCATGACCAACTCCCAAACCAAAATGCAATCCGGCAACCCAAGGTTTCGGTCGCCATTTGAAAATCAGCTTAGGTCAGGACAGCCCCTGCACCAACAACGGATAACTGCTCAGTATCTCATAGACCGCGCCTTCCGAGGTCAAAGACGAACGATACAAGGCGATTTCACTCACAAGGATCGGATCAATTTCCAGTGAGGCCCCGCGAGAAAGGGTCGCCTGCACCCGCTCGGGCGGCTGCTTTCCATCGCGAAACCGGCTCAGCGTCACATGCGGGCGAAACCGCCGTTTCTCCAGCCCAATGCCCAGCCGTCGCGCGGCTTGGGCCACATCCGCCTGCAGCGCCATCAACACCGGATCAGGCGCCGCCAACAACCCAAAGGACCGGCTGCGCGGCGCACCAAAAATATCCATGCCTTTGAGGTGGAGTTCAAACTGTGACTGCCGGATCAGTTCCAGCTCTTCGTGTAACGCCTCCAGCATCTCCACTGGCTGGTCGTCCAGAAACGCCAAGGTCAGATGCAAATTCGCCGCTGGCACCTCGCGCCCCACAGCAATCCGCCCCTGCACATCCAGAAGCGCTTCCGCCTCTGGCCCGTCCAACGGAATGCCAACGAAAGCACGCATGATGCCTTAGAGCATCGCCGGAACCACCAGATCCGGTGGCCGGTGCCCATCATCGAAGGTCTTGATGTTAATGAGGACTTTCTCCCCCATCTCGATCCGCCCTTCCACCGTGGCAGATCCCATATGCGGCATCAGCACCACATTAGGATGTCCCCGCAGATCCGGGTGGATTTCATGCCCGTGCTCATACACGTCCAGCCCAGCGCCAGCAATTTCGCCAGCTTTGAGCATCCGCACCATCGCGTTCTCGTCAATCACCTCGCCACGCGAGGTATTAATGATCACGGAAGAAGGCTTCATCAGCTTCAAACGCCGCGCATTCAGCAGGTGGAATGTCGACGGCGTGTGCGGACAGTTCACCGACACCACATCCATGCGCGCCAGCATCTGATCGAGGCTCTCCCAATAGGTCGCCTCATATTGCTCTTCGATCTCGGGGCGTAGGCGGCGACGGTTGTGGTAGTGGATCTGCATGCCACAAGCCTGCGCGCGCCGCGCCACGGCGGTGCCCACACGGCCCATGCCCAGAATGCCAAGACGCTTGCCACTCACACGACCGCCCAAAAGCGCGGTTGGTGCCCAGCCGTCCCATTCGCCAGACTGCATGCGCTGCACCCCTTCGCCCACGCGACGGGTCACACCCAGGATCAGCGCCAGCGCCATATCGGCGGTATCATCAGCAGACACACCCGGCGTGTTGGACACCAGCACGCCGCGTTGACGGGCAGAAGCCACATCGATGTGATCCACACCCGCGCCGTAGTTGGCAATCAGCTTCAACCGCTCACCGGCTTGGGCAATCAGATTGGCGTCAATCTTGTCGCTCAAGGTGGGCACCAAAACGTCCGCGTCTTTCATCGCTTCGGCCAGCTGCTCGCGGCTCATTGGCGTGTCATCGTCGCGCAGGCGTACGTCAAAGAGTTCTGACAGTCGTGTTTCAACAGCTTCCGGTAAGCGTCGCGTAACGACAACACTCAGACGTTGCTTTGGCATGCAGGGCCTCCCAATGCTTTCCAATTCGGCGCGTTGCTGCCACACTGCCCCACAGGTCAGTCAGGCACAAGAACCTGCGAGCGCCACCAGAGCAGAAAAATCAGGCAATATGTTCACCTTGGGTACAAAATCTCTCGTGAGCTTGGGCGCGGCTTTGCTATTGGCGCTCACGACGTCTGTCGCGGCTGAGGCCCCGGCAGAGAAAAAACGTGGGCCGGTCACCAACCTGCCGATGCCACGCTACGTGTCGCTGAAAGCCACCAAAGCCAACGTGCGTCGCGGCCCCTCGCGCACCCACCGCATTGATTGGGTGTTCACCCGCAAATCCATGCCGCTGCAGATCACTGCCGAATATGGTCACTGGCGCCGTGTACGCGACATCGAAGGTGCGGGCGGCTGGGTGCATTATTCCCTGCTCTCAGGTGTGCGCACCGTGATTGTGCAAAAAGACATGCTGCCGCTGGCCGTGCGCCCCGGCGAAAAAGTCGCAGCCGCCGCGCATCTCGAACATGGCGTGATTGCCAAATTGGAAGAGTGCAACCCGGACTGGTGCCGCCTCAATGCAGGCGGCTACAAAGGCTGGGTTTTGAAAGAAGATCTTTGGGGCGTGGAAGCGGACGAAATCCGCGAGTGATCCCGCCCCAAACTCTGCGCTTTACTGCGCCGCTTCGGCGGCCGCACGAATCGCGCGGATGTTCTCACCGTAGACCTCTGCCTTATCCACAGAGCCGCCTTTGAACACAGCAGAGCCCGCCACCAGAACGTCGGCACCGGCTTCGGCCACCAATGGCGCGGTTTCGGTGGTCACGCCGCCATCGATCTGAATGTGGATCTCACGATCGCCGATCATCTGACGCAGGCGGCGGGTTTTCTCGACGCCTGAGTGAATGAACTTCTGACCGCCAAAGCCAGGGTTCACGGTCATGATCAGCACCATGTCCACCAGATCCAGCACATGTTCGATGCTCTCCAACGGCGTGCCCGGGTTGAGGCTCACACCAGCTTTCACGCCCTGCGCTTTGATCGCCTGAATGGTGCGGTGAATGTGGGGACCAGCCTCCACATGCGCGGTGATCATGTCAGCACCCGCTTCGGCATAGGCCTCAATATAAGGGTCCACCGGCGCGATCATCAAATGCACATCCATGAAGGTTTTGACGTGTGGGCGGAACGCTTTCACGGCGGGTGGACCAAAGGTCAGGTTTGGCACAAAATGCCCGTCCATCACATCCACATGCACCCAATCTGCGCCTTGATCCTCGATCGCACGAATTTCCTGGCCAAAGTTGGCAAAATCCGCTGAGAGAATGGACGGGGCAATTTTGATTTTGCGATCAAAGCTCATGTTGGGCTCCTTTTCCGGACCTGTGCCGGGCTTTGAAAGTGACCCTTGAGAGGCCACCAAACACCTGATTTCAGGCGATTCGAAACTGGCGGCAAAATGGCCTTTGACGGGTCAAAACACAATTGGGCACGGACAATCTGCCGCGCATTCACAAATTGCGCAGTTTTTGGGCGCCCCCGTAGATTTTGACTAATTTTTCATCACGCCCTTTTGCACCTGCTCATTTCCGCAGCAACTCATCTTTTGACCTCTGATGAGTGATGCCAGCGATAAGGCAACCGGTCAGATCAGGACACACGCCATTACCGCCTTTGCGCCCATATCACTGCCTCCTCAGGCCCAGCAGCCCCGCGCCATCGGCACGGCTGACATCCGCAGCAAACTGCGCGATGGCCTCTCTGTGTTGGATGATCTGCGCCTGTCCGGCTCCAGCCGCGTGTTGTTCCCAAACGCCAACTACCCAAACGGGCGCACCGCTGCTCTCCAAGCTGTCCTGCTGAACACCGCTGGCGGCATCACTGGCGGAGATCAGTTTGATGTCAGCACGCATGCAGGCGAAGGCAGCCACCTGACGCTCACAACTCAAGCCGCAGAGCGCGCCTATCGCAGCATCGACGTGCGCACAGGCCGCCTTGACAGCACACTCAGCCTCGCGCCCGGTGCGCGGATGGATTGGCTGCCACAAGAAACCATCCTGTTTGACGGCGCCGCCTTGTCGCGCAGCCTCACCGTCGACATGCACAGCACGTCACGCTTCCTGATGGTGGAACCCATGATCTTTGGCCGCACCGCCATGGGAGAAACCGTGCAAGCCGCAGACCTGTTTGACCGCATCACCGTGAAACGAGACGGCGACTTGCTTTTTGCCGACCGCGTGAAACTGTCAGGCGACGTACAAAAACACCTGAACCGCACCGCCATCGCGGGCGGCGCGCGCGCCATGGCCACGCTCTTGCTCGCCGCGCCGGATGCGGATCGCTATCTGGACACCCTGCGCAGCCACCTGCCGCACACCGCTGGCGCCAGTCTGATCCGCGACGGCCTGCTGTTTGCGCGCATCCTCGCAAGTGACGGCCATGCCCTGCGCCAGTCCCTCATTCCCGCGCTGACCTACCTGAACGGCGCTGATCTTCCTCGAACATGGATGCTCTGACCCGATGCAACTCACGCCACGTGAAAAAGACAAACTGCTCATTGCCATGGCCGCAGAAGTCGCCCGCAAGCGTCTCGCCCGCGGCGTAAAGCTCAACCACCCGGAAGCCATCGCCCTGATCACCGACGCCGTGGTCGAAGGTGCGCGTGACGGCACATCCGTGGCCGACCTCATGCAATCCGGCGCCCGCGTCATCACGCGAGACCAATGCATGGATGGCATCGCCGACATGATCCACGAAGTGCAAGTGGAGGCCACCTTCCCGGATGGCACCAAGCTTGTCACCGTGCACAATCCCATCCGCTAAAGGAGCCTTCTCATGCAACGTTTTGCCATTGCCGCCCTCGCCACAACCGCCACAACGCCCGCCCTAGCGCACTCCGGCGCCCACCTGCATCCGCACGCTGGCGACCCTGCATGGTTGCCTATCCTTGTAGGCACCGCGGTTGTTGGCGCACTGGCGCTTTTGGTGTGGAACCTGAAATGATCCCCGGCGAACTGATCCCTGCGAGCGGCGACCTGACCCTCAACGAAGGCGCGGAGGTGACCACGCTGATGGTGGCCAATACAGGCGACCGCCCAATCCAAGTTGGCAGCCACTACCACTTTGCCGAAACCAACCCCGCGCTAGAATTTGACCGCACCGCCGCCCATGGGTTGCGGCTGGACATCGCCGCTGGCACCGCCGTGCGCTTTGAGCCGGGTCAGCGCCGAGAAGTGCACCTGATCCCGATTTCCGGTGCCCGCCGTATCTACGGCTTCAACCAGAAAGTCATGGGACCGCTCTCATGACCTAACCCAAGGAGACTTTGATGACGACGTTTGCAACTCACTCCATCACAACTTCACTGAATGGTTATTTCTTTATGTCCCGCATGGTTGAGCGCCAGATGCGCATGACCCATGCCATGAACCGCGCATTGGTCAGTTCCATGCTCGCACCGTTCGGCAGCAGCGCACCCAAGCCCGCGGTCACAAGCGCGCCGGTCAAAAAAGCCGCGCCAAAACGCAAACCTCGCGCCAAGTCGATTTCGACGACTAAAACCAAAGCCGCCGCACCTGCCTCCAACACGGCAACAAAACCTGCGCCCTCCGAACCGGCATTCAAATCCGTTGCCCCGAAAGCAAAGGCTCCAGCCGCGCGAAAACCTTCAACGAAAGCCAAGACAAAGGCACCACGCAAACCCCCGGCCAAAGTTAGCCCTGCGGCCGTGAAATCAGTCAAAGCTGAAGCGCCGACCACACAGCCTCCTGCAGCGGTTTCCAAAGCCAAACGCCAGCCGTCAAAGCCTCCCGCCATGCCTGCACCAACGACAAAACCCAAACAAAAATCCTGACGCGCCACGCGCCGCCTCAATCCAATCAAAGAGACCTTCGATGCCCGCCAAAATCTCCCGCTCTGACTACGCCGCCATGTTTGGCCCCACCGTTGGGGACAAACTCCGCCTCGCGGACACCGATCTGGTGATTGAGGTTGAGCGCGACCTGACCGGGCCGTACGGCGAAGAGGTCAAGTTTGGCGGTGGCAAGGTGATCCGCGACGGCATGGGACAGGCGCAAACCACCCGCGCCGAAGGAGCGGTCGACACGGTTATCACCAACGCGCTGATCGTCGATCACACCGGCATCTACAAAGCCGACGTTGGCCTCAAAGACGGGCGCATCCACAAGATCGGCAAAGCAGGCAACCCCGACACGCAGCCGAATGTGGACATCATCGTTGGCCCCGGCACCGAGGCCATTGCCGGCGAGGGCAAAATACTCACCGCCGGTGGCTTTGACAGCCACATCCACTACATCTGCCCGCAACAGATCGAAGACGCGCTGCACTCCGGCCTGACCACGATGCTCGGCGGCGGCACCGGCCCCGCCCATGGCACGCTCGCCACAACCTGCACCCCCGGCCCTTGGCACATTGGCCGTATGCTGCAATCTGCCGACGCCTTCCCGATGAACCTCGCCTTCGCGGGCAAGGGCAACGCATCGCTACCTGCCGCGCTCGAAGAACAAGTCAAAGGCGGCGCCTGCGCGCTCAAGCTACACGAAGACTGGGGCACCACACCTGCCGCTATCGATTGCTGCCTGTCGGTGGCAGACGATATGGACGTGCAAGTGATGATCCACACCGACACCCTCAATGAGTCGGGCTTCGTGGAAAACACCGTCGCCGCAATGAAAGGCCGGACTATTCATGCCTTCCACACCGAAGGCGCCGGCGGCGGCCACGCGCCGGACATCATCAAAATCTGTGGCGAAGAGCACGTGCTGCCTTCCTCCACCAACCCGACTCGCCCCTTCACTGTGAACACGGTGGATGAGCACCTCGACATGCTCATGGTCTGTCACCACCTCGACAAAGCCATTCCCGAAGACGTCGCCTTTGCCGAAAGCCGCATCCGCCGCGAGACGATTGCGGCCGAAGACATCCTGCACGACATGGGGGCCTTCTCGATCATCGCGTCCGACAGCCAAGCCATGGGCCGGGTTGGCGAAGTGCTGATCCGCACATGGCAGACGGCCGACAAAATGAAGAAGCAACGCGGTCGCCTTCCCGAAGAAACCGGAGAAAACGACAACTTCCGCGTCCGCCGCTACATCGCAAAATACACCATCAACCCGGCCATCGCCCACGGCATCAGCCACCAGATCGGCTCCATTGAAGAAGGCAAACGCGCCGACCTCGTGCTCTGGTCGCCCGCCTTCTTTGGCGTGAAGCCTGAAATGGTCCTGATCGGCGGCTCGATCGTCTGCGCGCAAATGGGCGACCCCAACGCGTCGATCCCAACGCCCCAGCCGGTTTACAGCCGCCCCATGTTTGGCGCCTATGGCCGTGCGGTGGAAAACGCCGCCGTGGTCTTTGTGTCTGAGGCTGCCCAAGCCGAGGGCATCGGCAACAGCTTGGGCTTGGCAAAACAAACTCTCGCGGTCCAGAATACCCGCAACGTTGGCAAGTCAGATCTGAAACTCAACGCGGCGACACCTGAAATTGAAGTCCATCCAGAGACTTACGAAGTGCGCGCCGATGGCGAGCTCCTAACCTGTCAGCCTGCCGAGGTGCTGCCGATGGCACAGCGGTACTTTATGTTCTGACCGGAGCCCCCAAATGCGCGCAGCCCTCTTTGCCTTCACTTGCCTTGCCACACCTGTCTTTGCCCAATGCCCCACCGCATCGGACATGGACACGGGCGTGCGCCTCACCGATCTGGACGGCATCACCGAGACCTACACCCGCGACGGAGCCCACTTCGTCCGTGGCGTGTGGGACGACGGCCAGGACTACGGCACGCGGTTCTTGCTGCTCAAAGGCCTCTATGTGGTGGAGCAATTTGACACCGAAGATGGCGACGTGGTCTCCGGCAGCCGCAGCACCCATGCCTACCCGCTCAAACCGGCCGACGCGCCGATCCCGGTTGCGGACGGACGCTGGGACACCGAAGTGATCACACTGGATTCCGAAGGCACGCTGACGACCCGCGAAAGCCATATCTTTGGCCCCAGCACGCAGGTCACCAGTGGCGGCTGCTCATACGAGATGATGCCGGTCATTGGCATCTATCACGACGATGACGGTTATGAGGAAACTCTGCACTATCTGCCGGAACTTGGCTTTGCCTATTTGGTGGAAACCCGCGCCAAGAACGAAAAAGCCGAGCGCTACACCTACATCCGCATTGAAGCCGTTGAAAAATAAACAAACTCTGACTCGCCTTGCATCAGATGCAAGACGGCTATGACGAAAGACCGACTGCACATGGCAACCGTTTTGACCCATATTCAGAGCCAAGGGAGGACCATAGGTTTATACGAAACTGAGGTTCAAAATGGCACTGACAGCTACACACACCGAACACCACTCGCTGGGTCACATCCTAGCAGCTCCATTCCGCGTCATCGGCAACGGCCTGATCGCGATCATGGAAAGCAACAGCCGCGTGCAATACGTCGATCGCCTGAATGCGATGACCGACGAACAACTGGAAGCCAAGGGCATCAAGCGCGACGAAATCGTGCAGCACGTCTTTCGCGACCACATGCACCTGTAATCTGTACATTTGGGGGGCGCCCATCATGAGCGCCCTTCCCACTGCACATGATTACCACGTCCATGGCCACGCCCCGGAACAGGGGCGTGTGGCCCTGACCTACGAAGACCGCTTCCTGCGCCGCAAAACGTTGCGGCTTGAGGATGGCACTCGGATTCTCGTAGATCTGCCCAAAACCACATCTTTGGATCACGGCGGCGTTTTGCGCCTGACCGATGGTGGCGAAATCACCGTGATTGCCGCACCGGAACCGCTTTTGCAGGTCACCGCTGCGCATTTGCCGCGCATCGCCTGGCACATCGGCAACCGGCATACCCCTTGTCAGATCGAAGACACACGCCTGCTCATTCAGCGCGACCACGTGATCAAAGAGATGCTGGAGCTACTGGGGGCAACCGTCACCGAAGTCACCGAGCCCTTTACGCCCGAAGGCGGCGCTTACGGCCACGGCCGCACCCATAGCCACGACCACAGCCACCCGCATGCCCATGATCACACGATGGATCACGGCCACAGCCACGATCATGACCACTGATCCGGTCCTGACGCTGACCCAATGGTTGTCGCCCGCCTTTCCGGTGGGCGCGTTCACCTACAGCCATGGACTTGAAGCGCTCGTGGACGCTGGCACGGTGCATGATGCCGACAGCTTTTCAGAGTGGCTAACGGATACGGTCCAACATGGCGCGGGCCAAAACGACGTGATCTTGCTGGCGCATGCCTACAAAGCCGACACCGTCGAAGCACTGACCGAAATCGACTCACTCGCCCGCGCCCTTGCGCCCTCTGCCGAACGCCTGCTTGAAACCGACCAACAAGGCGCCGCCTTTGCACGCACCGCTGCAGCCATCCACGATTTGGACCTCAGCACTTTGACCTATCCGGTGGCCGTTGGCCGTGCCGCGCACCTGCAGAACCTGCCTTTGCGCGACACCGCGCGCCTGTTCCTGCACGCCTTTGCCTCCAATCTGACCTCCGCCGCCACCCGCCTCGTGCCCTTGGGCCAAACCGAAGCACAGGCCACCCTCACCGCCATGACACCGCTGTGCCAAGACGTGGCGGACCAAGCGGTCACATTGTCACTGGATGACATTGCCGCGTCGACTTTTGCCTCCGACATCGCTTCCATGCGCCACGAAACGCAATATTCGAGGCTCTTTCGCTCATGACCTGGCTCGCCGTCCTGATTTCCGCTTTGCTGTTTGTCCCCGCCGCCCTGCACCTGCTCTGGGCCATCGGGGCTTGGGTGCCGATCCGCGACGAGGCGGCATTGGCCCGCGCGACCGTTGGCGCGCCCGGAATCACCAAAATGCCCGGCCCCATTCCCTGCGCGGTGGTGTTCGTGGCGCTGAGCTTTGCGGCCGCCTTACCCCATCTGACAACCTTCCCACTGCGCACCCTTCTCTTGTTGGCCATCGCCGCCGTCTTCTTGCTGCGCGGTATCGCCGCCTACCTGCCCGCCTGGCGCAAACTGGTTCCCGAAGAACCCTTCGCCACGCTGGATCAACGTTACTACGGCCCGCTTTGCCTTCTATTGGGCGCAAGCTTCCTCCTTTTCACTCTTTCAGGAGCCTGACATGACCTCTCCAAACGGCCCCCTTCGCATCGGCATCGGCGGCCCCGTCGGCGCGGGCAAAACCACACTGACCGCCAACCTCTGCCGTGCCCTGCGCGACAAACTCTCTATCGCCGTGGTCACCAACGACATCTACACCCGCGAAGACGCCGAAGAACTCATGCGCCGACAAGTCCTGCCCTTGGAACGCATCAAAGGTGTGGAAACCGGCGGCTGCCCGCACACAGCCATCCGCGAAGACGCATCCATCAACCTCGCCGCCATCGACGAACTGAATCGCGAAATTCCCGACCTCGACATCGTCCTGATCGAGAGCGGCGGCGACAACCTGTCCGCCACCTTCTCGCCCGAACTTGCGGACCTCACCATCTATGTGATCGACACCGCGGCAGGCGAAGAAATCCCGCGCAAAGGCGGGCCAGCCATCACGCGCTCTGACATCCTGATCATAAACAAAACAGACCTTGCGCCCTACGTCGGCGCGTCGCTTGAGGTGATGGAACGCGACGCCAACAAAATGCGCGGCACGCGGCCTTTCGTTTTCACCTCCCTGCGCCACGGCAAAGGGCTCGACGCACTCCTGCCGCTCATCGGTGAAATCGGCGGCGTGCCTGCGCTGATGCAAAGCTAACTAATGACACTTGGGGGAAATTTTCCCCCAATCCGCGCCCTAATCCGCTTCTAAGTCCTAAAATACCCCCGCCGGAGGCGTCTGCCGCTTCAACCTGCACCTCGATGCGGCTAAGAGCGCGCCACGAACAACCGGCGGAATCCTCAATGATCAAGCTTCAAAACGTCAGCGTATCTTTTGGCACGCGCACCGTTTTAGACTCACTTACCCTTGATCTCACCGAGCGCCGCATTGCCATCATCGGCGCCAACGGCTCCGGCAAATCCACTTTTGCCCGCCTGCTCAACGGCCTCGCACTGCCCACCTCCGGCGACGTGCTGGTCGACGGCCTCAACACCCGCATAAAAGGCCGCGATGTGCGTCGCAAAGTTGGGTTTGTCTTCCAGAACCCAGACAATCAAATTGTTATGCCCGTGGTCGAAGAAGACCTCGCCTTTGGCATGAAAAACCTCGGATTCTCCAAAGCCGACATTGCCACCAAAACCGATGAAATCCTCGCGCGTTACAATATGAGCGACCTGCGCGAACATCCCGCGCATCTACTCTCCGGCGGTCAGAAGCAACTGCTTGCCATCTCCGGTGTGCTTGTGATGACCCCCGACATCGTGGTGATGGACGAGCCCACCACGCTGCTGGATCTGCGCAACAAACGCCGTATTGCCCGCGCCGTAACCGCACTTGAGCAAATGGTCATCACCGTGACCCATGACCTCGACCTGATCGCCGATTATGACCGCGTGATCGTGATCGACGAAGGTCAGATCTTCGCCGACGGAGCCCCCGCGGAGGTCATCCCCGCTTATCAGGAGCTCATGGCCTGATGCTTGATCTTTACTCTCCCGGCACGTCGCCGCTGCACCGTCTGCCCCCCGCGCCCAAAATGCTGGCCATGATGTTGGGCGCCACGCTTCTATTTCTCACCCAAAGCCTGCCGCTCACCCTTGCTGCAACGCTGTTCATCCTGGCCCTCTACCCCATTGCACAGCTCACCCTAAAACAGGCCTTTGCGCAGATCCGCCCCCTGCTGATCATCTTTGTGCTGTTCTTCGCGGTGCAATGGTATTTCTCCGGCCTCGAACTCGCCGCTTACGTTGTCCTGCGCCTCGCAGCGCTGATCCTGCTGGCAAGCCTTGTGACCTTGACCACCCGCAGTAGCGACATGATCGACACCATGACGCGCGGCCTGCGCCACCTCAAACCGCTGGGCGTAAACCCGGAAAAGGTCAGCCTCGCCATATCACTCGCCCTGCGCTTCATCCCAGTGCTGGCCCAAATCACCCGAGAGGTCCGTGAAGCCCAAAAAACGCGCGGTCTCGAACGCTCCGTGATTGCCGTCGCCATGCCCATGGCGATCCGCGCCATCAAGATGGCGGACGATATTTCTGACGCCATCGATTCCCGAGGATATCGTTCCTGAGTTGCGCTAACATCGCGCCCAGCGCTTGAGCATACCAGAACGCCTTCCCTATCCGTCCGTCAAACGAACAAGACCAAAAGGGACGGACCCCATGGACACCACAGCATCCCGTGGCCTCGCCACCAAAGACATCGTCTACATCGCTCTCTTCGCTGCTCTGACAGCAGCACTGGGCCTGATGCCACCAATCCACTTTGCTGGCGCGGCCCTACCTCCAATTTCCGCTCAGTCTCTGGGTGTGATGCTGGCTGGCGCCGTTCTCGGCTCAAAACGCGGCGGCCTTGCTCTGCTGTTGTTCATCGGTCTGGTGGCGGTTGGCCTACCGCTTCTTTCCGGTGGACGCGGCGGCTTTGGCGTGCTGATGGGCACCTCCGGCGGCTTCCTACTGGCCTGGCCTCTGTGTGCCTACATCATCGGCTATCTGATGGAAAAAGACACCGCTGCCAACGCCATCAAAACCGGCCTTTATGTGGCTTTTGGTGGCATCGTCGTCATGTATGCTGCAGGTATCCCGTGGATGGCCTTCATCGGCAAACTGGGCCTCACCAAATCCCTCACAATCATGGTGGCCTATATCCCGGGCGATCTGGTAAAGGTGGTATTGGCGACGATCATCGCCCGCGGTCTGCGCCGCGCCTACCCAAACCTCTGAGGACGCGGTTGCCTTTACGACACGCATTAGATCACCACGCACGCCAGCGCCCAGACGCGCTGGCGGTTGCTATTTCAGACACGCGCCTTACCTACGGCGCACTGTATGATCGGCTCAAACAACTGCACGCTGCGCTCAGCAAGCTGCCCCTGCAACCCCGCCCTGACCTGCCGCTACCAGACGGCGCCCGCAATTTTGCCCTCTCTATCGGCAATCACGCGCAAGCGCCCACACTGCTCGCAGCGGCGCTTGCCACGCCGCACGCCGTGACCCTGCTGGACCCGCATTGGCCTGACGCGCTGCACCAACGTGTGCTGGCCAAACTGCCGCCTGACGCGCTGTTCTGCCTCTCAAGCCAAACCGGCCTGATCGATGCCGCCAAACGTCTCGGCATCCCGGCCATCAGTATGGACACCGACGCATTTGAGACCTTCCTTGCCGCGCCCGAAGACATCCCTTTCACCGATCCGCGCGCGATTTTTATGGTCGGTTTCACCTCCGGCACCACATCTGAGCCCAAAGCCTTCGCCCGCGCCCGTCACAGCTGGCGCGCCTCGCTTGACGCCAGCCGCCTTGCCTTTGCCTTGACCGAGCAGAGCCACACCTTTGTGCCCGGCCTACTGTCCCACGGCATAACACTCTATGCGCTCGCGGAAACCCTTGAGCTTGGCGCCGCCTTTCACGCCTTGCCAAAATTTGACCTCGCCGAGGCCCACCGCGCCATGGCCCACACCCGCCGCATCGTCGCCGTGCCCAGCCTGCTTGGCGCGCTTTGTCGGGACAAACCGCAAGACCAGATTGTCGAAATCACCACCGCCGGTGCCAAACTCGATCCCGCCTTGCTCGAGAAAGCCCGCACCTTCTTTCCCCGCGCCCGCATCCACGAGTACTACGGCGCCAGCGAACTTGGATTTGTCAGCCTCAACACCCACGGCCGCGAAAGCTCTTCGGCACCAGCCTACTCAGTGGGGCGTCCCTTCCCGCATGTGGAGCTCTCCTTGCGCCAGAATGGACAAGAAGTCGCCCAAGGCGAGCCCGGAACCATCTTTGTCCGCGGCGACCTGGCCATCGACGGCTACCTCTGGGGCGGTCGCAACTCCGGCTTCCGCCGCGAAGGCCCCTGGGCCACGGTCGGCGACGTTGGCAAGCTGAACTACGACGGCAGCCTCAGCCTCCTGGGGCGCGAGGGCGGTATGGTCATCACCGCAGGCCACAACGTCTACCCGCAAGAAATCGAAACGGCGCTGGCCGAAATCCCCGGCATCTCTGGCGCGGCGGTTTTAGGCGTCGCCCATCAATCGCGCGGCCAAGAGCTGGTCGCCATCCTCAACGGCGACACGCCGCTCGCGGAAATCAAATCCCAACTCGCCATCCGCCTGCCGCGCTACAAGCTGCCCAGGCACTTCTACCGCCTCTCAGACTGGCCACTGACCACCTCTGGAAAACCTGACCGGGGCCGCCTCCTGTCGTGGCTGCACAAAAAGGACCCGCGCCTTGTTCCCGCCACTGGCTGACCTGCTGCCTGAGGATCGCCAGCCGGTGATCATCGCCGCAAGGCGCAGTGCCATTAGCCGCGCTGGCGGCATGTTTGCCAGCCTTGATGCCGAAGACCTCGCCGCCCCCGTCATGATGGCCACGCTCGCGGATGCCAACGTCACGCCAGACCAAATCGACGACGTCATCCTCGGCAACGCCGCAGGCCCCGGCGGCAACATCGCGCGCCTCTCCGCACTGCACGCAGGCTTCCCCACATCCACCCCCGGCGTCACCGTGGACCGTCAATGCGGCTCCGGACTTGAAGCCATCATGCAAGCCTGCCACGTGATTATGTCGGGCGCGGGCACCACCTACCTCGCGGGCGGCGTCGAAAGCCAATCCCGCGCCCCCCTGCGCACCCTACCCGCCAGCGGCACCCTGCCCGAGCACAACTACACACGCGCCCGCTTTGCGCCCGAGGCAGTCGGCGATCCGGAGATGGGCGCCGCTGCGGACACCGTTGCCCAAAAGTTCAACATCTCCCGCCAGCGCCAAGACGCCTTTGCACTGCGCTCGCAACAACGCGCCGCACAAGCCCGCGACGCAGGCGCATTTGACGCCGAAATTGTCCCCATCGCAGGCCATATCACCGACGAATGCATCCGCGACACGATGACAGCCGAGCGCCTCGCCCGCCTGCGCCCAGCTTTCACCAAAGACGGCACCGTCACCGTCGGCAACGCCTGCCCGCTGAACGACGGCGCAGCCACCGTGCTTGTCACCACCGCCGCGAAAGCTCGCACCCTCGGCCACACCAAAGCCCTTGCCTACCTCGGCGGCGCCTCCGCGGGTGTGGACCCCAATGTCCTCGGCATTGGCCCCGTCGCCAGCACCCGAAAACTGCTGAAACACCACCCAAACCTGTCGCTAGCCAATCTCACCCACCTCGAGTTCAACGAAGCGTTTGCGTCCCAAGTCCTCGCCAGCCTCGACGCCCTGCACATCAACGAAGACTTCCCGAACCAACACGGCGGCGCCATCGCCCTCGGCCATCCCTTCGGAGCGTCCGGCACCATCCTCGTCACCCGCCTCTTCAGCCAACTCATCCGCCAAGGCGCCCAAGACAACGCGTTTGCCATGGCCATGATCGGCATCGGCGGCGGCCAAGGCCTCACCGCAGCCTTCTCCCCCATGGCCCTCTGAACGGCTTGAGCCCACAACGGCTCATTGCCATAGTCCTCCCAACACAAAGGACATCTTATGGCCAACTCGCTCATCACCTCCGAAGTCCCCTTTGACCAACCCGGCAAACACACCGGCTTCCTACGTTTGCCACATTCTGTGACCACCTCAGCCTACGGCTGGCTCCCCATCCCGATCTGCGTGATCCAAAACGGCACTGGCCCGACGTTGCTCATTTCCGCAGGCAACCACGGCGACGAATACGAAGGCCAGATCGCCGTCAGAAAATTGATCCAGAGCCTTGAAGCAAAAGACATCCAAGGTCGCCTGATCCTGCTTCCCACGGCCAACGCCCCCGCCGCCGAGGCCGGCACCCGCACCTCCCCCATCGACAACGGCAACCTCAACCGGTCCTTCCCCGGCGATCCCGAGGGCACCCCCACGCAAATTATCGCGCATTATATCGAAGAGGTGCTACTGCCGCTGTGCGACTACGCCGTCGACCTGCACTCCGGCGGCACCTCGCTGCACTACCCCGCCACCCTCCTGCGCGGCCCCGCGCACACACCCGAGGAGGAGGCCGGCCTTTCGCTCCTGTCGGAAGCATTCGACCTGCCCTACGCCTGGATCTTCACTGGCGGAGGCGGACCCCAGTCCACCGCCCGCACCGCCATGGGCGCCGCCAATCGCAAAGGCGTGATCAACGTCATGGCCGAACTTGGCGGCGGCGGCACCATCACACCCGACATCTTGGCAGGCACCGAACGCGGCCTGCAACGTATCCTGCACGCACTCCAAATGCTCCCCGCCTATGAACCAGGCGCCCCACGCAGCTCCCGCGCGCTAAACGCCCAAGGCTCCGTCTTTGCCTATGACAGCGGTCTGCTGGAACTCCTCAAAGACATCGGCGATCCGGTCACCTCAGGCGACACCATCGCTTTCATCCACGACCTCGCCACCCCCTGGCGCGCGCCCATCCCCGTGACCTCGCCTTACGACGGCATCGTGCTGGCCAAACGCCACCTGACCCAAGTCACGCGCGGCGACGCCGTTGTGCAAATCGCACAAGACGCGTCTTAGTTCGCTTTCTCATTACCCAAATATCTCGGGGAGGAGGCGCAGCGCGCCGGAGGGGCTGGCCCCTCCCCCCAAGCCACAAACAAAAACGGGGCCGCCCAAACGACCCCGCCTCTATCTCATACCGAATAACAAACTTATTCGTGGTCTTCGTCCAGCATCCGCACCGCGCCCAGCGAGGCATTTGACACATGCGCGGCATAGACTTTCAGCGCTTTGGACACCGCCCGTGGCCGCCCTTCCGCTTTCCAGAACTTCTTATCCGCCTGCGGATGGTTGTCTCGACGGCGCTGAAGCTCCTCGTCGCTCACGTCCAGATGGATGGTGCGGTTTGGCACGGAGATTTTGATCTTGTCGCCATCTTCCACCAGCCCAATCACGCCCTTCTCCGCCGCTTCCGGCGAGGCATGGCCAATCGACAAGCCGGCGGTGCCGCCGGAAAAGCGCCCATCGGTCAGCAGCGCACAGGTGGTGTCGAGTTTTTTGGATTTCAGATAGGCGGTTGGATACAGCATCTCCTGCATGCCCGGACCACCTTTCGGACCTTCATAGCGGATCACCACCACGGAATACGGCTGCACCTCATTCTGCAGAATGCCGTGCATCGCGTCTTCCATGCTCTCAAACACCTTGGCGGTGCCCTCGAACTCATACATCTCTTTGATCACACCAGCGGTCTTCAGGATACAGCCCTGCTCCGCGATGTTGCCAAACAGCACGCACAGGCCACCTTCCTGGGAATAGGCATTCGCGAAGTCGCGCACGCAGCCGTCTTCAATATCCAGATCCAGCTCAGTATACATCCGTGACTGGCTAAAGGCCTGCGTCGTGCGCACACCTCCCGGCGCCGCAATGAACAGATCGCGCGCTTCATTGCCAGCGCTCTCGCGGCGCACATCCCACTTGTCGATGAATTCACCCATGGTGCGCTCATGCACGGTCGCACAATCACGGTGGATTTTGCCTTCGCGTTCCAGCTCGCCCATGATCCGCGCGATACCACCGGCACGGTGCACATCTTCCATGTGGTACTTCGGTGTTGAAGGCGCCACTTTGCTCAAATGTGGAATCTCACGGCTCAGACGGTCCATGTCGGCCATGGTGAAATTCACGCCACCCTCATGGGCAATCGCAAGCAGGTGCAGAACGGTGTTCGTGGAGCCACCCATGGCAATATCGAGCGCCATCGCGTTTTCAAAGGCTTTGAAGGTCGCAATGCCACGCGGCAGTGCGGTCTCATCACCCTCTTTGTACCAGCGATCACACAGCTCAATGATCTTGTGACCGGCTTCTTCAAACAGCCCACGACGCTTAGAGTGTGTCGCCAACAGCGAACCGTTGCCCGGCAGCGCCAGTCCCAGCGCTTCGGCCAAACAGTTCATCGAGTTTGCAGTGAACATACCGGAGCAAGAGCCACAGGTTGGGCATGCAGAGCGTTCAAGCTTATCGACCTCTTCCTGACTGCGGTCTTCATCGGTCGCACCCACGATGGCCGTCACCAAGTCCGCCTTGTGCTCGCCATCCTTCAGGATCACTTTACCGGCTTCCATCGGGCCACCGGACACAAAGATCGCCGGGATGTTCAGCCGCATCGCCGCCATCAACATGCCCGGTGTGATCTTGTCACAGTTGGAAATACAAACCAGCGCGTCCGCACAGTGCGCGTTCGCCATATACTCAACAGAGTCGGCAATCACTTCGCGGCTTGGCAGGGAATACAACATCCCGTCGTGGCCCATGGCGATGCCATCGTCCACCGCAATGGTGTTCATCTCTTTGGCCACACCACCGGCTTTCTCAATCTCACGCGCCACCAGCTGGCCCATGTCCTTGAGGTGCACGTGACCTGGCACAAATTCGGTAAAGGAGTTGACCACCGCCACAATAGGTTTGCCAAAATCTTCTGTTTTCATACCCGTCGCCCGCCACAGCGCGCGCGCTGCCGCCATGCGGCGACCAAAAGTCGACGTTTTGGACCGAAGATCTGGCATCTTATGCTCTCCTAAAGATGGCGCGGGCACCCCATCCGACGCCCTTTGCATATCTGAACTGCACGGGTGCCATCCTCAGGAAGCGAATGCAAGGGAGTCCGGCAAGATTGTTACCCAAAATCGCACGCAAAGCTTCCACAAAGAACGATGCGTGTGTCTTGGGCGCAATCCGCCGGACAAAATCACCCCAATGCCACCGCCTGCGCGAGAAAACCCGCACAGCCCTTCGCCTCGATGTCCGCCACACTGCGCAGTTTCAGATGCCGCCGCGCCTTACCACCGCCTTCAAGCATTCCATCTGGATCGCTCAACCGCGCCCCATGAGAGAACTCAAAGGACACATGCGCCTTGTAGCCGAAATATCCCCCTACCGCGGTGGCTGCGACACCGGCCTCGCGCTCCAACATCTGCCCGCCATACATGCGGCGCCCGTGAAGTTCTGGCGCCACCTCGGCCACCATTTCCTCCAAGGCGTCTATGATGGCTGCTTGCGTGGTCTCGTCCATCTCAGCCCTCCAGATTCATCGGCGTGGCAATTTCCACCAAGCACCCGTTGAGATCCCGCACATAAGAAATCGTCTGCCCCCAAGGCACTTCATGTGGCTTGCTCACCGGCGAACACCCCGCCGCCAGCGCTTTCTCAAATGCGTCCGGCACGTCCTCGGTGATAAAGCAAATCTCCCACCCCGCCGGAATGGCGCTCTTCTCATTTGGTGCAAAGGCCAAGCCATCCAGCTCGATCACCTCTTCCGCGGAAAACGACAGCACCGTGTCCCCGGTCTCCATCTCCGCATAAAGCGTGCTTTCATGCATAAACCGCTGGGTCAGGCCAAAGGCCGCCTCATAAAACGCCACGGTCTCCGGCACGTTTTTTACGTAAATAATTGTGTATCCAAGTTTCATAACAAACACCTCACATTGCTTGGCATAGACCTAAGCCCCCCAACACCAAAGCGCTTGAAGAAATCGGACATTACCTCTTAAGCCGCACGATTTCCCCACAACCCGCCGGACACATCCGGCCGGATCAATCCCTCCGGAATGTCTGACGGCACAAACCCGCCAAACCGGCGCATGGCCCGCGTCATATGGGCCTGATCGGCATAGCCCGCCTCAAACGCCGCGTCCGACAGCGAACCGCCTGCCTCACACACCAAGCGCAACGCCCGATGAAACCGTACCAACGACGCGTAGGTTTTCACCGAAAGCCCCACCGTGCCTGCAAACATCCGGTTCAAATGCCGCGTCGAGCACCCTGCCCGCGCCGCCAGTTCCGCCACTGAAAACCGCCCACCTGTCAGATGAACCCGCCGTACGCTTTCGCCCGCGCGATGCCCCTCCGGCGACAAAGGCCTACCTTCCACAAAACGCACCAAAGCTTGCCGCAAGTCCTTTGCCGACACGCCAGCCACGCAAAGCCCCGCCAATTCCGGTACCAAATCCTCCGCCTCATCCTCCAGCGCCACCTGATCTTTCGCACATCCCAGGTCATCCCCCCACAAAACGCCCCCGCGCTCCGGCCGCAGCCGCACACCAATCCACCGATCTCCAGCTTCAAACGTGACCCAATATGGCTGCGTCGCAGGCCCGCTCACCACCAACCGTGGCACTACCATCGGATCGGCGTTGTAGCGCACAATCACATCACAGCGCCCATCCGGCAGGATCAAACTGCGCCCCGCCTGCAGCTCTTCATGCCTCCACACCGCCTCCACGCTGCGCGCCTGTTGCGGCGTAAAAACCCGCTCTTGATACCCGTCTGGCAGACGCAAACTAAACCCTCACCCAATCGTCAACCGCGCCAACAGCTCAGTGGCATTCTTCACCTGGAACCGTTTGTGCAGCCGTGCGCGCACATCCTCAATGGTCCGTGGCGACAACCCCAACTCGCGCGCAATCTCCTTGCTGGTCAACCCGCGCCCCAAGCCGCCCACCACCTGCCGCTCCCGCACTGAAAGCGACACCGGCGGCCCGTCATGGATCACCGCAAAACTCATCACGAGTTGCGCCAGCGGATCTTCTGGCGTCAGCGTCTGGGCTCGAAATCGGCACCACACCTGCCCACCATCACGCCGCCGCACCATGCGCTCGTCACTGTAGGGATGGTCGTTCATCAGAGGTGCCAAACCAATATCGCGCACCTGCTCAAACTCCTCGTTTGATGCATAGAGCAGACGAAAGGACTGCCCAACCAGCTCATCCTTTCGATAGCCCAACATCTCGGCAAATCCAGTGTTGCACCCGCGGATAACCCGCTGTTGCGTCATCACAATACCAACCGGCGCCGCATCAAAGGCAAGCTGTTCCCAGTTCATTTCCCCTCCCCCGCCAAACCGTAATCCTACGGTGTTGATACCGTAATGCCCAACGGTCCATGCTGACGCAAGTTTAGATTGCACCTGGTGTTCCAACACAACGACGCCCACCGCCAAAACCAAAATTGAGGTTCTGCCATGCCCTTTGACACCGATCGCCTGATGGCCCGCATCGACTCCATGTCTGAGGATTTGATCCAACTGACCCAGGATTTGGTCAGAATCCCTTCACTCAACCCCCCCGGCGAACTCTACCGCGATGTCTGTGACTACTTGGACAAACGCCTCACCCGCCATGGCTTTGACACGCAAATGCTGCGCGCCCACGGCACCCCCGGCGATTGTGACAAGTACCCCGCGTGGAACATCATCGCCCGCAAGGAAGGCAGCCACACCGGGGAATGCATTCACTTCAACAGCCACGTCGATGTGGTCGAAGTGGGACAAGGCTGGACCTTCGATCCCTTTGGCGGCGAGGTCTCTGACGGCAAAATCTACGGTCGCGGCACTTGCGACATGAAAGGCGGCTTGGCCACCTCCATCATCGCGGCCGAGGCCTTCATCGCCGAATTCCCGGACTTCCACGGCGCCATCGAAATCTCTGGCTCCGCGGGTGAAGAGTCCGGTGGTTATGGCGGTGTTGGCTTCTTGGCCCACCAAGGCTTCTTCTCGCCCAAACGTGTGCAACACGTCATCATCCCTGAACCACTGCACAAAGACCGCATCTGCTTAGGCCATCGCGGCGGATGGTGGGCCGAGATTGAAACTATGGGTGAAATTGCCCACGGCTGCATGCCTTTCCTAGGCGACTGCGCAGTCCGGCACATGGGGGCGGTTTTGGATCGGTTTGAAAAAGATCTCTACCCGGCCATGGCGGCCCGTCACACCGAAATGCCCGTCGTCCCCGCAAGCGCGCGGTCCTCGACCATGAACATCAACTCCATTCACGGTGGCCAGCCTGAGTACCCAGAAGGCTCCGACGCGTTGCCTACCCATTGCGTTCCGGACAGCTGCCGAATCGTCATTGATCGCCGCTATTTGGCAGAAGAGAGCTATGAAGACGTCAAAGGCGAGGTTACCGCGATCCTGGATGACCTTGTAAAAACCCGGGACAACTTCAGCTACACCCTGCGAGAACTCAACCACGTCCCTCCATCTATGACAGACCGGCAAGCCCCCATCGTGACCACAGTACACCGCGCGATCTCAGAAGTTCTTGGAACAACACCAGAATATGTGGCGAGTCCGGGCACTTACGACCAAAAACATGTTGATCGCATCGGCAAGCTCAGGAACTGTATCGCCTATGGACCCGGGCTACTGGAGATGGCGCACAAACCGGACGAATACGTTGGAATTCAAGATATAATCGATGGCGCCAAAGTCATGGCACACAGCATGACACAGCTCCTATTGCCCAACGACACACACTAAATTTGGCGCAACGCCCAAGAACAACAAAAAGCAAACAGTTAAGGGAGAGAGACAATGACATTTTTCACGTCACGACTGGCCAGCGCCAGCGCCGCTGCACTGATTGCAGGGACACTGGCCGCGCAGGCCGCACAAACCGACATCACCGTCGCCATGCAACTGGAGCCGCCGCATCTGGACCCAACCTCCGCCGCTGCCGGCGCGATTGACAGTGTGCTTTATGCCAATGTCTTTGAAGGTCTCACTCGTTTTGCCTCCGACGGCTCGATCATCCCCGGCCTCGCCAAAAGCTGGGAAATTTCTGAAGACAGCCTGACCTACACCTTCATGCTGAACGACGGCGTGACCTTCCACGACGGCTCCGCCATGGACGGCGAGGATGTGAAGTTCTCCTTGGATCGTGCCCGCGCAGAAGACAGCGCCAACGCGCAAAAAGCGCTCTTTGCAGGCATCACCGATGTGACCGTGGTCGATCCGCTGACCGTCAAAGTCACGCTTGATGGCCCCAATGGCGACTTCCTGTTCAACATGGCCTGGGGCGACGCCGTGATTGTCGCGTCCGAAAGCATCGATGACATCAAGACCACCCCCATCGGCACCGGCGCGTTCAAGTTTGCGGATTGGGTTCAGGGCGACAAGATCACCCTCACACGCAACGATGCCTACTGGGGCACGCCTGCGACACTCACCGATGTAACCTTCAAGTTCATCTCAGACCCAACCGCCGCCATGGCCGCCATGATGGCAGAAGACATCGACGTCTTTGCCGGCTTCCCAACTCCAGAAGCGCTGCCGCAGTTTGAGGCTGATCCACGTTTCCAGGTGCTCGTTGGCAACTCTGAAGGCGAGACCATCCTGTCGACCAACAACAAGATGCCGCCACTGGCCGACGTGAAGGTGCGCAAGGCCATCGCCCACGCAATTGACCGTCAGGCGATCATTGATGGCGCGATGTTTGGCCTCGGCACACCGATCGGCACCCACTTTGCCCCACATCATCCAGACTATGTCGACCTGACCGGCAACTCGGCCTATGACCCGGAACTGTCCAAGAAACTTCTGGCCGAAGCTGGCTATCCCGATGGCTTCACCACCACGTTGAAACTGCCACCCCCTTCTTACGCCCGTCGCGGTGGCGAAATCATCGCCGCGCAGCTGCGTGCCGTTGGCATCAACACCGAAATCTCCAATCTGGAGTGGGCGCAGTGGCTGGAACAGGTGTTCCGCGGCAAGGACTTTGGCCTGACAATCGTCAGCCACACCGAACCCAACGACATCGGCATCTACGCCCGCCCGGATTACTACTTCCAGTATGACAATCCGCAGTTCCAACAGATCATGGAAACCTTGAACAAAGCCACCATCCCGGCAGAGCGCACCGCCCTGCGCAAAGTGGCCCAAACCATGATCTCTGAGGACTATGTGAACGGCTACCTGTTCCAACTGGCGTTCCCTACCGTGGCCAAAGCTGGTGTGCAGGGCCTCTGGCTCAACGCGCCCACCCAAGCCACCGACCTGACCGCCGTAAGCTGGTCAGAGTAACACCCCCCGCGCTGGGGCCACATCGCGTGGCTCCGGCGCAAATCCAATCGAAAGCCGCTGCCATGATCGAGCATATCCCCGCAGGCACACTGCCCAGCCGCAAAGCACCGTCTGAGTATTTCACCGGCGACGTGCGCATGGATCTGATCACCGAAAGCCGCCCGCCATCACAAGTGTTCGCCGCCCGCGTGACGTTTGAACCCGGCGCACGCACCGCATGGCACACCCATCCCGTCGGCCAAATCCTGCATGTGCTCTCTGGCGTTGGACTGATTGCGCTGCGCGGCGAAGCCCCCCGCACCATTCGCCCAGGCGACAGCCTCTGGATCGAACCCGGCGTCGAGCACTGGCACGGCGCCACACCCGACACCGCCATGTCTCACATGGCCATTCAACAGGTCGAAGACGGCTCCGGCGCCACATGGCTCGAACACGTCTCCGACGACGACTACCTCAAGACCCCAACCTGACGGCCCATGCTCCGCTACACACTCAAACGCGCCCTGTCTCTGGGCCTTAGCCTCGTGGTGGCCTCGCTGGTGATCTTCTTCGTGATCGAAGTGGTGCCCGGCGACCCTGCCAGCTTTATGCTGGGCCTCAACGCCCAACCGGACACCATCGCCGCCCTGCGCAGTGAGCTGGGGCTGGATGTGTCCAAACTGGAGCGCTACCTCGCGTGGGTTTGCGGCATGTTGCAAGGGGATTTTGGCACCTCCTACACCTATCGCACCCCCGTGACCGAGATGATTGGCGACCGCATTTGGGTCTCCCTGCCGCTCGCACTCTACGCGCTCACGCTCTCCACCCTGATCGCCTTCCCGGCAGGCATCTACGCCGCCTCCCGTCGTGGCAAACCGGGTGACATGGCTGTCATGGGCGCAACCCAACTGGGCATCGCGGTGCCGAATTTCTGGTTCGCCATGATGCTGGTGCTGATCTTCGCCATCAACCTGCGCTGGTTCTCTGCCGGCGGCTTTGCCGGTTGGGACAAAGGCGTCGCTGCCGCCATGAAATCGCTCACTCTCCCCGCCATCGCGCTGGCCCTGCCCCAATCCGCCATCCTCGCCCGCGTCATGCGCTCTGCCCTGCTGGATGTGCTCGGTGAAGACTTCATGCGCACCGCCCGCGCCAAAGGCCTCACCCGCCGCCAGGCGCTGATGCGTCACGGCCTGCGCAACGCCATGATCCCCGTGCTGACCATCATCGGCATGCAGTTCTCCTTCCTGCTCGCCGGTGCCATCATCATCGAGCAGGTCTTCTTCCTGCCCGGCCTCGGCCGTCTGATCTTCCAATCCATCTCCGCCCGCGACCTGATCGTGGTCGAAAGTGTGGTCATGTTGCTGGTCTTTATGGTCATCCTCGTGACCTTCCTCCTTGACCTCGCCTATGCCGCTGTCGACCCCCGGCTGAGGTCCCGCACATGACCCTCTCCCGCAACATCCTCTTAGGTGGTCTGCTCTGCCTCTGCGTGGTCACCGCCGCGCTCATTAGCTTCCTCTGGACGCCTTATGACATCACCGTCATGGACATCCCCAACAAACTGCAAACGCCCAGCGCGCTGCATTGGTTTGGCACCGATCACTTTGGCCGCGACATCTTCTCAATGATCATGGTCGGCGCCCGCACCTCCCTCGCCGTTGCGCTGGTGGCCGTCGGCATCGGTATGGGCCTTGGCGTCCCCCTTGGCCTCTGGGCCGCCGCCAACTCCGGCAGCTGGCTGGACGAGTTGATCATGCGCGGCAATGACCTGATCTTCGCTTTCCCCAGTCTCGTGATCGCCATCCTGATCACCGCCATCCTCGGCCCCGGTGCCGTCAACGCCATCCTCGCGATTGGCATCTTCAACATCCCGGTCTTCGCCCGCCTCACCCGCGCCGGGGCCCTCCCACTCTGGCAGCGCGACTTCATCCTCGCCGCGCGCGTCGCAGGCAAATCCCGCGCCCGCATCTCTGCCGAACACATCCTGCCCAACGTCGCCAACCTTTTGATCGTGCAAGGCACCATCCAGTTCTCCCTCGGCATCCTCGCCGAAGCGGGCCTCAGCTACGTGGGCCTCGGTGCGCAGCCCCCAACGCCCTCCTGGGGCCGTATGCTGGCCGACGCACAAACCATGGTCTCCTTCGCGCCGCACCTTGCGCTGATCCCCGGCCTCGCCATCATCGCCTCCGTCTTGGGCCTTAACCTTTTGGGTGACGGCCTACGCGACCACCTCGACCCCAAAATCCGGGTGATGCGCACATGAGCCTGCTCTCCGTTCAAAACCTGTCCCTCTCCATCGGCCCCGTGCCGATCCTGAAAGACGTGACCTTCTCCATCGCCCCGGGCGAAATTGTGGCCGTCACCGGTGAAAGCGGCTCCGGTAAATCCATGACCGCCCTCGCGGTCATGCAGCTCCTGCCCGACAGCGCCCAGACTACCGGCCACATCATGCTGCGCGACGAAGAGCTCACCGCGCAGTCGGAGAAATTCCTTTGCGCCATGCGCGGCAACTGCATCGGTATGGTGTTTCAGGAACCCATGACCGCACTCAACCCGCTGCACACCATTGGCCAGCAAGTGGTCGAAACCATCCGCATGCACGCCGTCATGCCCAAAGCCGAGGCCGAAGCGGAAGCCGCCGCCATGCTCACCCGCGTGGGCCTGCCCCAAGACCGTTTCCCACTGTCGCTCTTCCCGCATGAACTCTCCGGTGGCCAGCGCCAGCGTGTGGTCATCGCCATGGCCATCGCCCGCCGTCCACGCCTGCTGATCGCGGATGAACCCACCACCGCGCTGGACGTCACCACACAGGCCAAGATCCTCGATCTGCTGAAAGATCTCGTCGAAGAATACGACATGGGTCTGTTGATGATCACCCACGACCTCGCCGTTGTCGCGGATATGGCGGATCGCATCGTGGTCATGCGCAAAGGCGAAGTGGTCGAGCAGGGCGACACCAAACACCTGCTCACCAACATGCAGCATCCCTACACCAAGGCCCTGTTTGAGGCCTCCGGTCATCAGGTGGATTTGCCCAGCGCCAAAGACGGCACCCCTGCCATCCTGTCGGTACAGAACGCCGTGCGGGACTACGCCCTGCCGCGCACCCAACTCTTTGCCCCCCGCGCCTACCACCGCGCGGTAAAAGGCGTCAGCTTTGACATTCACCACGGCGAACGGGTTGGGCTGGTGGGCGAGTCCGGCTGTGGAAAATCGACCCTAACACGGGCCATCTTGGGCCTTGAGCCCCTGCAGGACGGCAGCATCACCGCCTTTGGCGCGCCGGTTGGCCCCGACATGCCCGCAACCTCCCGCATCAAAACGCAAGTGGTGTTCCAGGACCCCTATAGCAGCTTCAACCCACGCCACCGCGTGGCCCGCATCCTGACCGAACCCTTCCATCTGGTCGACACGCCCCCAACAGGCGAGGCGCTTACGCAGGTCATCTCAGATGTACTCACCGACGTCGGTTTGCAGCCCACAGACGCGCAAAAATACATCCACGAATTCTCTGGCGGCCAACGCCAGCGTATCGCCATCGCCCGCGCTCTGATCACCAAACCCGAGCTGATCATCTTTGACGAAGCGGTCTCCGCGCTGGACGTCTCAATCCGCGCACAGATCCTCGACCTGATTGCCGAGCTGTCACGCCGCCACAACCTGGCTTATCTGTTTATATCCCACGATCTCTCCGTCGTGCGCTCCGTGACCGACCGTGTGTTGGTCATGCAAAACGGCGAGATTGTCGAGCAAGGCGAGACCGAAAAGGTCTTCACCACGCCACAGCACCCCTACACCCAAACCCTGATCAACGCCGCGCCGGTCTTGCCGGATCTGGCCGCGCTGACCTCCCAATCCGAGACATCCCATGAATCTGCCTGACCTGTTTTTTGACCCGTCTAAATGCCTGATTGGCGGTACCTGGCAACCCGCCGCCTCTGGCGACACGCTCGCACTAACCAACCCGTCTGACGGCACCCATCTGGCCACCATCGCGCGGGGCACCTCCGCAGACATCGACGCCGCTGTGGCCGCCGCCCATGCCGCCCGCGCGGGTGATTGGGGCCGTGCCACCGCTGTCGAGCGCGGGCGCATCCTGACCCGCATTGGGCAACTGGTGTTGGAGCACACCGATACGCTGGCCAAACTCGAAGCTTTGGATGTGGGCAAACCCCTGACCCAGGCCCGCAACGACGTGATCGCGCTGGCCCGCTATATGGAGTTTTACGGTGGCGCGGCCGACAAGGTGCATGGCGAAACCATCCCCTACATGGATGGTTACACCGTCTACACCCTGCGCGAGCCCTTTGGCGTGACCGGCCATATCGTGCCGTGGAACTATCCCATGCAGATCATTGGCCGCTCCGTTGGCGCGGCGCTCGCCATGGGCAACGCCTGCGTCCTGAAACCGGCGGAAGAAGCCTGCCTCACCGCACTGGCTTTTGCCGAGCTTGCCCAACAGGCCGGCCTGCCCGCCGGTGCTCTCAACGTGGTGCCCGGCCTTGGTGCCGAAGCTGGTGCAGCACTTGCGGGCCACTCGGTCATTCAACACATCTCCTTCACCGGCTCGGTCAACACCGGACGCCTTGTCCAAACCGCCGCGGCGCAAAACGTTGTCCCCGTCACGCTGGAACTCGGCGGCAAAAGCCCGCAACTGGTGTTTGCGGATGCTGACCTCGACGCCGCGCTGCCATTTCTCGTGAACGCAGGCATCCAGAATGCCGGTCAAACCTGCTCCGCCTCCTCGCGCATCCTTGTGCAGCGTTCGATCTATGATGAGGTCACCAGCCGCATGGCCGCCGCTTATGCCGAGATGCGCGTCGCCCCAGCATTGGACGACGCCAACCTCGGCCCACTGATCTCTGGCCGTCAAAAAGAGCTTGTCTCCGGCTTCCTTGCCAAAGGCGCAGACCTGAACACCGCCGCCCAGGGCCAGATCGTCACCGATGCCCCCGGCCATTATGTTGCACCAACCCTTTTTGCCGATGTCCCGCCAAACCACACGCTGGCCCAAGACGAAATCTTCGGCCCAGTCCAAGCGCTGATCCCGTTTGATAGCGAAGAAGAAGCGCTCGCCATCGCCAACGGCACCAAATACGGCCTTGTCGCCTCCGTCTGGTCCCAAAACGGCGCGCGCCAAATGCGCCTCGCCAAATCCCTGAAGGCGGGTCAGGTCTTCCTCAACAACTACGGCGCTGGCGGCGGTGTAGAACTGCCCTTCGGCGGCACCGGCCACTCAGGTCACGGCCGCGAAAAAGGCTTCGAAGCCCTGTTCCACTTCAGCCAACTCAAAACCGTCGCCGCCCTGCACGGCTAACATTCACTGTCTACAAATATCCCCGCCGGAGGCTTCCGCGGGCGCAAATAAGGACCATCGCAATGCGTCTTCAAAACAAAACAGCCATCATCACCGGCGGCGCTCAGGGCTTTGGCGCGGGCATCGTCGACAAATTCCTCGCCGAGGGCGCCAATGTGCTCGTCGCCGACATCAACGGCGACATGGCCGCGACCAAAGCTGCCGAACACGCCAACGCCATCCCCTGCACCGTCGACGTGGCCGACGCCACCAGCGTGCAGTCCATGGCCGACACCGCGCTCTCTGCCTGGGGCCACATCGACATCATCGTCAACAACGCCGGGGTCACCCACCTGCCCGCGCCCATGGAAACCGTCACCGAGAGCGATTTTGACCGCGTCTTTGCGGTGAACTGCAAATCGATCTACCTGATTGCCCAAGCTCTGGTACCACACATGAAGTCCCGCCAAACCGGCGCGATCCTGAACGTTTCCTCCACCGCGGGCCTCTCCCCGCGTCCCAACCTAAACTGGTACAACGCCTCCAAGGGCTGGGTGAACACCGCGACCAAAGCCATGGCCGTGGAACTCGCCCCCCACGGCATCCGCGTCAACGCAATCAACCCGGTCGCTGGAGAAACCCCACTCCTGGCCTCCTTCATGGGTGAAGACACCCCGGAAATCCGCGCCAAGTTCCTCTCCTCCATCCCCTTGGGCCGATTCTCCCAACCCGAAGACATGGGCAACGCAGCCGCCTTCCTGTGCTCGGATGAGGCCAGCATGATCACCGGCACCCTGATGGAAGTCGACGGCGGGCGCTGCATTTAAATCAGTTTGCTCCTGTAAAACGCAAACTGCTGAAAACGCCGCGCCCTTAAGCAAACACCGCACAACCGCCCAAAGTTTCAGCACTTCGGGCGGTTGCCCCACGGCATCTATCCCCCCTCTCTCTGGTCCTTCGCCGCAGCGCAGCGTTAGCTTGGCGCGTTACCAGCCAGCGGAGCCCAAAGAGCCGTGACCGCAAAGCTCACCATCTTGATTGTCGAACCCGACAAGACCCGCGCCGATGCGATCATCGACAGCCTGATTGCCACCGGCGACCACCACATCCGCGTGCTGTCGGAATCCACCGGCCTCGCCCGCTCCGTCGCCGAACTCAATCCGGACCTCGTGCTAGTTGACGTCGCCAACCCCAGCCGCGATGCCATCGACGCGCTCACATTGGCCTCCTCCCCGCTCGAACGCCCTGTCGCCATGTTTGTCGACCGCTCCGACGACGGCCTCACCAAGGCCGCGATCGAAGCCGGTGTGTCGGCCTATGTCGTCGACGGCATGCACCCGGACCGCATCAAACCTGTGCTGGATGCGGCCATCGCCCGCTTCCACATGTTCTCCCGCATGCGCTCGGAGCTTGAGGCCACCAAACGCGCGCTGGAGGAACGCAAGATCCTCGACCGCGCCAAAGGTATTCTCATGCGCGCCCGCAACATGTCTGAGGACGAAGCCTACGCCCTCATCCGCAAAGCCGCGATGAGCCAAAACAAAAAGATCGCCGACGTCGCGCAGGCATTGGTCACCGCCTCGGAGCTGCTGTCATGAGAACCCTGCCACTCTCCGTGGGCTTCATGCCTCTGGTGGACGCCGCCCCACTGATCATTGCCCGCGAATTGGGCTTTGCCGAAGAGGAAGGCCTCGCTCTGAACCTGCAAAGCGCCCCCAGCTGGTCCACCCTGCGTGACCGGCTCATCCTTGGCCAAATCGAAGCCGCCCACATGCTCTCCCCGGTGCCTGTCGCCATGGCGCTGGGGCTTGGTGGCCTGCCCACCCAACTTGATGCGCTCAGTGTTTTATCCATTAATGGCAACGTGATAGGCATCTCCAACGCTTTGGCAGATGAGATCGCCGCACAAGGCATCATGCCGGATTTCCTCGATGCGCAAGCGGCGGGCAAAGCCCTCGCGGCCCTCAACAGGCCGCTGCGCATCGGCGTGCCCTTCCCGTTTTCCATGCACGCGGAACTGCTGCATTACTGGCTTTCTGCCTCCGGCCTCAACGTCGCCAAATCGCTCGACCTGCGCACCATACCGCCTCTGCTGATGGCGGATGCCATTGCGGCAGGCGAGGTGGACGCCTTCTGCGTCGGCGAACCTTGGGGCTCGATCACCGTGGAACAAGGCGGCGGCAGCCTGCTCTTACCCGGTGCCGCCATCTGGCAGTTTGCCCCTGAGAAAGTTCTCGCCGTGCGCCGCGACTGGGCTGCATCCGAGGACGACCTCACCGGCCGCCTTATGCGCGCTGTCTGGAAAGCGGGGCGCTGGTTGGGCCGCGAAGACAAACGCGCCACCGCCTCCGAAATCCTGAGCTGGCCGGAATACCTCGGCGTCTCAACCGAAATCACCGAACGCGCCCTGACTGGCAATCTGCTGATCAACGCGCGCGGCAAGTCCCGCACTGTGCCACGCATGATGGAGTTCTTTGACGGCGCCGCCACCTTCCCCTGGAAAAGTCAGGGCGCCTGGATCGGCGCGCGCATGGCCGCGCGCTTTGGCTTGGACCGGGCGCAATCTGCCGCCAAAGCCGCCGCCGTTTTCCGCTCTGATCTCTACCGCCGCCACCTCGGCCCACTAGGCGCAGACCTGCCTGCTGCGTCTGAAAAGCTCGAAGGCGCGCTGACTTCACCAACATCGGCGGCGACGGACTCCGGCACCCTGATTCTGGGCCCAGACCGCTTCTTTGATGACCAAGTTTTCGACCCGCGCCGCCCGGAATGCTAGTTTTTTGTGCAAACACAGTGTTCGACCGCTGCATCGCAGCAATTGAACCGCTTCGGCCTTGAGACTCACTCTCACAGCACGCCTAATGGCATCAACGCGCAGCAAGGACGCTACGCAAACCGCCCCGAATGATTGGGGACCTATCTGAGCAAAGCCGCTCGACCCGCCGAAATTCCTCCTTCGGTGCTGGTCGCGCGGCTTTTTTCGTTTTCCGCCCTCTCCTCCATCCAAAGGGCACAACATGAAGGACAGTAAGATGAAACGCATTGCTTCGATCCTGGCAGCCACGACCGTGTTCGTGTCTCCAGCCCTCGCAGAACTGGAACTCGAAAAAGATGAGCTGACCTTTGGCTTCATCAAACTGACCGACATGGCCCCGCTCGCCGTGGCTTATGAGCAGGGCTATTTTGATGACGAAGGCCTTTTCGTGACGCTCGAAGCCCAAGCCAACTGGAAAGTCCTGCTGGACGGCGTGATCGATGGTCAATTGGACGGCGCGCACATGCTGGCCGGTCAGCCACTCGCCGCCACCATTGGCTACGGCACCGAAGCCCACATCATTACGCCTTTCTCCATGGATCTGAACGGCAACGGCATCACCGTATCCAACCAGATCTGGGAAGAAATGACGCCGCACGTGCCGCTGATGGACGATGGCCGCCCGCAACACCCAATCTCCGCCTCCGCGCTGAAGCCGGTTGTTGAGAAATACACCTCCGAAGGCAAGCCGTTCAACATGGGCATGGTCTTCCCGGTCTCCACCCACAACTACGAACTGCGCTACTGGCTGGCCGCTGGTGGTCTGGAGCCAGGCTACTACTCCCCGGAAAACATCACCGGTCAAATTGGCGCGGACGTGCTCCTGTCCGTAACCCCACCGCCACAGATGCCTGCGACCATGGAAGCCGGCACCATCTACGGCTACTGCGTGGGTGAGCCATGGAACCAGCAGGCCGTGTTCAAAGGCATCGGTGTGCCTGTGATCACCGACTACGAACTCTGGAAGAACAACCCGGAGAAAGTCTTCGGCCTGAACGCTGAGTTTGCCGAGAAATATCCAAACACCACGCTGGCCGTGACCAAAGCACTGATCCGCGCAGCGATGTGGCTGGATGAAAACGACAACGCCAACCGCGAAGAGGCTGTGCGCATTCTGAGCCAACCGGAATATGTCGGTGCGGACTACGACGTGATCGCCAACTCTATGACTGGTACTTTTGAGTACGAAAAGGGCGACAAGCGTGAGGTTCCAGACTTCAACGTATTCTTCCGCTACAACGCGACTTACCCATTCTACTCCGACGCCGTCTGGTACCTGACCCAGATGCGCCGCTGGGGTCAGATCGCCGAAGCGAAGCCTGACAGCTGGTATGACGAAGTCGCGAAGTCTGTCTACAAGCCTGCGATCTACCTCGAAGCGGCCCGCCTGCTGGTGGACGAAGGTCTGGCAAACGAAGCTGACTTCCCATGGGACAGCGACGGCTACAAGGCGCCAACTCCGTCTGAGGACATCATCGACGGCATCGCTTACGACGGCCGCGCACCAAATGCCTACCTCGACAGCCTGCCGATCGGCCTGAAAGGCGACCAACGTGTCGTGGGCACAGAGGTGCAAGGCTAACGCACTTCGTCGCGGGAAGGACGGCTCCCCCCTTCTCCCGCGACGCAACGGACGGGCGGTTAACTCTCGCCCGTCCCGCCAAACCGCACCTCCGCGAAACAGTCGCGATACCGACAGAATACCGACGTCAAAATCAGCCGCTCCCCGGCATTAACCAATACCGCAACAGCGCCCAGAGCCACGGACACGCCAATGACCACAATCGACCCGCAAAACATCGCAGATGAAGAGCGCGAAGCCCGCCGCGCCCGCCTCTTCACCCGCATCAACAAGGCCGACGCCTGGTTTCAGGTCATCGGTCTCAGCTTCATCACCCCGATTTTGAAAGCCGCTGCTGGCGACAACCCGAAAGCGCAAGCTGCTGAAATCTGGCGCCTTTTGGGCGTGCCGCTCCTGGCCATTGCTATCTTTTTAATGCTCTGGGGCAGCCTCGCACCCAAGGTGCAAACCTCCCTTGGCGCTGTTCCCGGTCCAAAAGAGGTCTGGACCGAAGCCGTGCTCTTGCACGAAGACGCCCAAGCAAAGGCTGCCAAAGAAGCGAAATTCAACGAACGTGTTGAGAAGCGCAACGCAAAGTTCATCGCCAACGGCCAGCCTGAAAAAGTCAAAGATATCAAATACACAGGCAGCCCAAGTTACTACGATCAGATCTGGACTTCGATCAAAACCGTGTTCTTCGGCTTCCTGATTGGCACCGTGATTGCCGTGCCAATTGGCATCATGGCTGGCCTGTCACCTTACGCGAACGCCGCCGTGAACCCGCTGATCCAAATCTTCAAACCGGTCTCCCCACTGGCTTGGTTGCCGATCGTAACCATGGTGGTCTCCGCCACCTATACTGTGGATGACGGCTTGTTCTCCAAGTCCTTCTTGACCTCAGCCATCACCGTAACCCTTTGTTCTCTCTGGCCAACTCTGATCAACACTGCGCTCGGTGTGGCCTCCATCGACAAGGATCTGGTGAACGTTTCCAAGGTTCTGAAGATGAACACCTGGACCAAAATCACCAAGTTGGTGCTGCCGTCCGCCCTGCCGCTGATCTTCACCGGCCTGCGTCTCTCGCTCGGTGTAGGCTGGATGGTTCTGATCGCCGCCGAAATGCTGGCGCAAAACCCGGGCCTCGGCAAATTTGTCTGGGACGAGTTCCAAAACGGCTCCTCCAGCTCACTCGCCAAGATCATGGTTGCGGTCTTCACTATCGGCATCATCGGCTTCCTGCTTGATCGTCTGATGTATGCGATCCAGTCGCTCTTCACCTTCACATCTAACCGGTGATCGCCATGAGTGTTCTGAAATTTGACAATGTATCCATGAGCTTCGGCGAAGGCATCGCCAAAACCGGCGTTCTGAAAAACATCAATCTCGAAGTGCAGGAGGGCGAGTTCGTCATTCTCCTAGGCTTCTCCGGTTCCGGCAAAACCACGCTGATCAACCTCATGGCGGGCCTCGAAATGCCCACCTCTGGCAGCGTGACATTCAAGGGCGAAACCATCACCCAACCGGGCCCAGAGCGCGGCGTGATTTTCCAAAGCTACTCTCTGATGCCTTGGCTGACGGTGAACGGCAACGTGCGCCTGGCGCTCGACAGCGTGTTCCCCAACATGCCCAAAGCCGAAAAAGAAGAACGTGTTGACCACTACATCAAAATGGTTGGCCTCTCTCACGCAGCCAGTCGTCGCCCAGCCGAGCTGTCCGGCGGCATGCGCCAGCGTGTGAACGTGGCCCGCGCCTTGGCGATGAACCCCGAAGTTCTGCTTCTGGATGAACCACTTAGCGCGTTGGATGCACTGACCCGCGCCAACCTTGCGGACGAGATCGAAGCGATCTGGGACGCGGAAAGAAAGACCTGCGTGCTGATCACCAACGACGTGGATGAAGCGATCATCCTCGCCGACCGCATCATCGCGCTGAACCCTGACGGCACTTTGGGCCAAGAGTTCAAAGTCGACATCCCCCGTCGTCGGGATCGTATGGAGATGAACCACCACGAAGGCTTCAAGAGACTTCGTGCTGAAGTCACCAAGTATCTGATGGACGTGGGCATTGCGGCCAAGGCGGAAGGCAAAAAAGTGCTGCCCGACGTTACGCCAATCCACGGTGTTCCAGCTGCGGTCAAAGATGCTCAAAAGGGGATGATCGACCATAATTTCTTGGACTTCTCACAGCTGCACAAGATCTATCCGACGCCCAAAGGCCCGCTGACCGTGGTTGAGGATTTCGACCTGAAAGTGCAGCGCGGCGAGTTCATCTCGCTGATCGGTCACTCAGGCTGTGGTAAGTCCACCGTTCTGACCATGGCAGCAGGTCTCAATCCGATTTCCAAAGGCGGTATCCGTCTCGACGGGCGCCACGTAGAGGGCGCCGACCCAGAACGTGCCGTGGTGTTCCAGTCACCCAACCTCTTCCCATGGCTGTCTGCCAAGGAAAACGTGGCGATTGGCGTGGACAAGGTGTACCCAAAAGCCAGCCAAGGCGAACGTCAGGACGTTGTTGAATACTACCTAGAGCGTGTTGGCCTTGCCGACGCCATGGACCGCCCGGCGCACTCCATGTCCAACGGAATGAAGCAGCGTGTTGGTATCGCTCGCGCCTTTGCCTTGTCCCCAAAACTTCTGCTTTTGGATGAACCCTTTGGCATGCTCGACAGCCTGACCCGCTGGGAGCTGCAAGAAGTTCTCATGGAAGTCTGGGACCGCACCAAAGTGACCGCGATCTGTGTGACGCATGATGTGGACGAAGCCATTCTGTTGGCCGACCGCGTTGTCATGATGACCAACGGTCCACAGGCCACAATCGGCAAAATCGTGGACGTGGATCTGCCGCGTCCTCGCACCCGTAAGGCCCTGCTCGAGCACCCTGACTACTACCGCTATCGCCAAGATGTTCTTGATTTCCTCGAGGAGTACGAACACGGCGCCAAGCCCAAAGCAAAGCCATCCAAAGCCATCGCGGCGGAGTAAGCTATGACACAGAAACTTATCATCATTGGGGCCGGGATGGCCGCGGGTCGTGCACTCGAACATCTCTTCGAAGCTGCCCCCGACGCCTACGACGTCACTCTTTTCAACGCTGAGCCCCGCGGCACCTACAACCGAATCATGCTGTCCCCGGTTCTGTCGGGCGACAAGGCCTTTGACGAGATCGTCACCCACACAGCCGAGTGGTACGAAGAAAACGGCGTCACCACACGCTTTGGCGAAAAAGTCGTGAACATCGATCGGGTCTCACAGACCGTGACAACTGACAATGGCGACGTACTTGCCTATGACAAACTCATCATCGCCACCGGCTCCAATCCGTTTATCATCCCGCTGCCAGGTCATGATCTGGACGGTGTGATCGCCTATCGCGATCTCGAAGACACCAACGCGATGATCTCACTTGGCGAGGTTCCAAACGCCAAAGCCGTGGTGATTGGCGGCGGCCTTCTCGGCCTTGAGGCGGCTGCCGGCCTTGCCTTGCGCGGTGTGGACGTGACGGTGGTGCACATCATGGGGCACCTGATGGAACGCCAGTTGGACGAAGCGGCTGGCTACTTGTTGCGCAAGGCACTGGTGGACAAAGGCATTACCGTCAAATGCTCTGCCAACTCCAAGGAAATCCTTGGCGAAAACGGCAAAGTCAAAGCGCTCTTGCTGGATGACGGCACTGAACTGCCGTGTGATTTGCTGGTCATGGCCGTGGGTATTCGCCCCTCCGTTGCACTAGCGGCCGACGCGGGTCTCGCAACCGGGCGCGGGATCCATGTGGATGACCAGATGGTGACATCAGACGCCAACATCCTGTCGCTTGGCGAATGTGTGGAACACAACGGCGACATCTTTGGTCTTGTGGCACCGATCTATGACCAAGCAAAAGTTATCGCCAAAACACTGGCCGGCGAAGCTGCTTCCTTTGTGAACAAAGAAGTGGCCACCAAGCTGAAAGTCACTGGCTGCGATCTGTTTTCCGCAGGCGATTTTGCCGAAGCAGAAGGCCGCGAGGACATCGTGTATCGCGACCCGGCGCGCGGCGTCTACAAACGCTTGGTTATCGAAGACAACCGCATCGTCGGTGCCGTCATGTACGGCGACACGGCGGACGGTAACTGGTTCTTTGGCCTGATCAAAGACCGAGAGGACATCTCTGAGATGCGCGATACGCTCATCTTTGGTCCTGCTTTTCAAGGAGGGTCCCCTCTGGACCCTATGGCAGCCGTTGCAGCCTTACCGGATGATACCGAAATCTGTGGTTGCAACGGCATTTCCAAAGCTCAAATTGTTGCCGCGATCAACGACGGCGCCCACACGCTGGACGATGTAAAAGCCATCTCCAAGGCAGGTTCTTCTTGCGGTAGTTGCCTTGGCCTTGTTGGGGATTTGTTGGGTGTCACGCTTGGTGACGACTTCAAAATGCCTGAGAAGGAAGTCGTTTGTAAGTGTACCGACCTGTCGCATGACGATGTTCGCAAGCTGATCGTTGCCAAGGAACTCAAATCCATCCCGCAAGCCATGCAGGAATTGGATTGGAAAACCACCTGTGGCTGTCACGTCTGTCGCCCGGCGCTGAACTACTACATGGTTGCGGCTTGGCCCGGTGAATACGACGACGACGGCAAAAGCCGTTTCATCAACGAACGTGTGCACGCCAACATTCAAAAAGACGGCACCTATTCGGTTGTGCCGCGCATGTTGGGCGGGATCACCACACCGGACGAGCTGCGCGCCATTGCCGATGCTGCGGACAAGTTTGATGTGCCAACGGTCAAAGTTACCGGTGGTCAACGGATCGACTTGCTGGGTGTCAAAAAAGAAGACTTGCCTGCGATTTGGTACGACTTGGGCAAAGCTGGCATGATGTCTGGTCAAGCCTATGCCAAAGGCCTGCGCACTGTGAAAACCTGCGTGGGATCAGAGCATTGCCGTTTTGGCACACAGGACAGCACCGGGCTTGGTATTAAGATCGAAGACGCGATGTGGGGCGCCTGGTCGCCGCATAAGTTCAAGCTGGCCGTGAGTGGCTGCCCGCGCAACTGCGCCGAGGCGACCTGTAAGGATCTCGGCATCATCTGCGTTGACAGTGGCTACCAAATCCTCGTCGGTGGCGCGGCGGGTCTGGACCTCCGTGAAACCGATCTTCTGGTGCAAGTCGCGACCGAAGAAGAAGCTATCGAGGTCTCTTGCGCCTTCTATCAGCTTTACCGCGAAGGGGCGCAGTACTTGCATCGCCCTTATAAATGGATTGCCAAAGTGGGCCTTGATTGGGTCAAGGAGCAGGTTGTCGATGATCTGGAAAACCGCAAAGCGCTGGCCGATCGGTTCCACTATTCGCAGAAGTTCTACCAGATCGACCCATGGGCGGAGCGCGCAAAACAAGGCAAAGACGCCCATGAATTTGCGCCGATTGCAGACTTTTCAAAGGTGGCCGCAGAATGACCGATTTTATCGATATTGGTAGCATCAATGACATCCCCTTGCGGGGCGCACGGGTGGTTCGGACACATCGCGGCGACATCGCCGTGTTCCGCACGGCCACCAACAACGTCTACGCTTTGGATGAATATTTGCCGGGAAAAGCTGGCCCACTTTCCAATGGCATCCAACACGACGAGAAAGTCACGGACCCAATGTACAATTGGGTCTTTGACCTCGCCACTGGCGAAGCGCAGGGCGCGGATGAGGGCAAAGTGGCGACCTATGACATCAAATGCGACGGCGACCGCGTTTTGATCTCTGCAGCGGCCGTCAGCCCATCGGTGGCCGCAGAATGACAAATTCCATCTGCACCACATGTCCGTATTGCGGCACCGGCTGCGGCGTGTTGGCCACGCCGGACGGTGCAGGTGGGCTCACCATCAAAGGGGACCCTGATCACCCGGCCAACTTTGGCCGCCTCTGTTCCAAAGGGTCGGCGCTCGGAGAAACCGTCGCTGCGGACGGTCGTCTCCTCGCGCCGCAGATCGACAAACGTCCCGCAAGTTGGGATGACGCGCTCGATCTGGTGGCCGAAAAGTTTCGCACCACGATTGCGGAGCATGGACCTGATAGTGTGGCGTTTTACGTCTCTGGTCAGCTGTTGACCGAAGACTACTACGTCGCAAACAAGCTGATGAAAGGCTACATCGGCTCGGCCAACATCGACACCAACTCGCGGCTGTGCATGGCCTCCACAGTGGCTGGTCACAAGCGCGCCTTTGGCACAGATACCGTGCCAGGCACCTACGAAGATTTGGAGTTGGCGGACCTCGTAGTCATTACCGGTTCGAACTTAGCCTGGTGCCATCCGGTGCTTTACCAGCGCATTGCAGCCGCCAAAGCTGAGCGGCCCGAGATGAAAGTTGTCGTGATCGACCCGCGCCGGACTGCGACCTGTGATATTGCGGACCTTCACTTGGCACTCGAACCAGGCACTGATCTTGCGCTGTTCAATCACCTGTTTACGCAAACTTATGCTCAGGGGGCCTTGGACGCAGCGTTTGTCACCAAACACACAGATGGCTTTGCCGAAACGCTGGATACTGCCAGTATGACAGATGTTTCTGTCACCGGACTGTCTGAGCAGCAGTTAGCCGCCTTCACGCGACTTTGGCTCAGCACAGAGAAAGCCGTCACAATCTTCTCACAGGGCGTCAATCAGTCTGTTCATGGCACAGACAAGGTGAACGCAATAATCAACTGTCATCTGGCAACGGGAAGAATTGGCAAACCTGGAAGCGGCCCCCTCTCGGTAACCGGGCAACCCAATGCGATGGGCGGGCGTGAGGTTGGGGGGCTTGCTAATATGCTTGCGTGCCACTTGGATATCGAGAATCCGACACACCGAGAAACCGTGCAGACCTTCTGGCAGTCACCAACCATGCCGACACAACAAGGACTAAAGGCTGTCGATATGTTTGACGCCGTCGAGTCAGGCAAAATCAAAGCTCTGTGGGTGATGTGTACAAACCCAGCCGTAAGTATGCCCAATGCTAGAAAAGTGCGCGGCGCCATCGCAAATTGCGATTTTGTGGTTGTCTCAGACATGTTTGCCAGCACGGACACAGCAAAACTTGCCGATGTGGTTTTGCCATCCACTGGCTGGGGCGAGAAAGATGGGACCGTCACCAACTCGGACCGTACAATCAGCCGGCAAAGAGCAGCGCTGCCTCCTCCAGGCCAAGCACGGCACGATTGGGACATAATGTGTGATGTGGCCCGCCGCATGGGCTTCTCCACCGGGTTCAACTACTCAGGTCCGGCACAGATATTCCGCGAGCACGCAGAGCTGTCCGGACATGCCGCAGGCCTCGGAAAGGATTTTGATATTTCCGGATTAGCAGGCCTCACAGACCTTGAATACGAGGATTTCACGCCAACCAAATGGCCAGTTCCCCGTCAGGGAGACACGCATCGACCACGATTTTTTGGTGACGGCCAGTTTTATACCCGTGAAAGACGTGCCAAGCTTGTGCCGGTTAAGCAACTGGAGTTGGCAACCAAAAGCGATGATCGGCCATTCCGCCTTAATACCGGCCGCGTGCGTGACCAATGGCACACAATGACCCGGACCGCGCGGGCGTCTCGATTGAACCAACACTATGGCGAGCCATTTTTAGAGCTTCACCCAAGCGATGCGAACAGCCTTGGTGTATCTGACGCGGACTTGATTGAAGTGCGCAATGACTTTGGTGTCGCAATTCTCAGAGCGTTGATTACCGACCGCGTCTCACAAGGCAGTGTCTTCGCTCCGATACACTGGACCGGTGAGGTTGCGTCCCAGTCCATCGTATCCGATTTGGTCCCTTCCGTTGTCGACCCGGTGTCCGGTCAGCCAGACAGCAAGTCCGCTTACGTCAGCCTCTCAAAATTCTGCGCCAAATGGTATGGCTACGCTGTGAGCGTCTGCGAGTTGAACGCTTCCACCCAATACTGGGCAATAGCCAAGCTGAACACAGGCTGGCAAGTTGAGTTAGCCGACGACAAAATGCCAGACGACTGGACAGAGTTTGCCCGCAACCTGTTTCATGCCGACGGGCTCGAATGTACCAGTGTGATTGACGCCCCTAGAGAGCGCGCGCGCATAGCCTTTCAAAAAGACAATAAGCTCTTCGGCGCATTGTTTGTGGATCGAGTTCCGGTTCAAGTGTCACGCAACTTTGCGGGATCGCATTTGGGACAAGACAGCCCTCACATTCTGGCAGGGCGTCCAGGCACAGCGCATGTGGATCCAGGCCCGACCGTTTGCGCCTGTTTCAACGTCGGTGTGAACACCATTTTATCCGCGATAGAGCGTCAAAATTTGATCTCGGTTGAGCAAATTGGCACGGCTCTGTCCGCAGGGACAAACTGTGGATCCTGCCGCCCCGAGTTGGCTGCACTATTGGCGGGAACACGCCAGAAACTTGCAGCCGAGTAACACGTAGACAACCGTGCAAACGTACCGTCCGACCTTCCAAGAGGTGCGTTCTCGCCTCTTAACTGCCGTTAGGTCAGCGCATGTCAAACTTGCCTAAAGCGAACCTACACACATAAAAATTCACGCCTAGCGAGTAATTCCCCGCGTCTGACGACAATTTCGTTAAAGTCTGAAAACGTCATATCTGTCGGTTTTGAACCATGATATGACGGTTTTCTGAAGGCACGGCTGCGGCAGTCGCTCCTGCACATAGAGTCGACGAAAACTTTGTGAGCTTTGACACATTTTTCTTGATTTGTGTCGCGAGCGGGTCGCAGCATGAAGAAAAACAAAAGATTCAACATGGGAGTTTCCAAATGAATGAAGAGCTTAAGTTCCTAAGCCGTCAGGCTGCTTTGGGCACAATCACGCGCCGTAAGTTCCTCGGCCGCGCGGGCGCGCTGGGCGTTTCGGCTGCCGCAGCCAACACAATGCTGGCAAGCGCAGTGCACGCGGCGGGACCTCAAAAGGGCGGCACACTGCGTATGGGTCTGCAGGGTGGTTCCACTACTGACAGCCTTGATCCGGCATTGGCGACCAATACCGTTGCGGTGAACTTGATCCGCATGTGGGGTGAGCCACTGGTCGAGCTCACCGACGATGGTGGCCTGCAGGGCAAAGTTGCAGAGAGTTTTGAAGCGTCTGCCGACGCAAAAACGTGGACCTTCACAATCCGTCAGGGCATCACTTTCTCCAACGGTCAGGAAGTCACCGCGGCGGACGCAGCAGCGATGCTGGACCGTCATTCGGGTGAAGAATCCAAATCCGGTGCGCTTGGCCTGCTGCGCGACATCAAAAATGTCAGCACCAACGGCCGTGACGTGATCATCGAGCTGAACAACGGCAACGCTGACCTGCCATACCTGATGAGCGACTATCACCTGATCGTGCAGCCGAACGGTGGCAAAGATGCACCTGACGCAGCGATCGGTACCGGCCCCTATATCATGAAAGAAGTTGATATGGGCGTGCGTTTTGTGGCGGAGAAGAACCCAAACTATTGGGGCGACATCGGCCACGCGGACACCATTGAAATGCTGGTGATCAACGACAACACCGCACGTGTTGCCGCCCTTCAATCCGGTCAGGTCGACATTATCGACCGCGTGCCGCCACGTACCGCTGGCCTTGTTTCCCGCGCACCGGGCATCACTGTTGCTTCCACTGCAGGCCCTGGCCACTACGTGTTTATTGCGCATGTGAACACCGCACCGTTTGACAACCCGGACCTGATGATGGCGCTGAAATACGGCATCAACCGTCAGGAAATGGTCGACAAAATCCTGTTTGGCTATGGCTCTGTGGGCAACGACTCTCCAATCAACGCGGCCTATCCGATGTATCAAGAGATGGAACAGCGTGAATATGATCCGGAGAAAGCGGCCGCGCACTTCAAAAAATCCGGCCACGAAGGCCCAGTCCTGCTGCGCACGTCTGACAACTCCTTCCCGGGTGCACCGGATGCGGCAGCCCTGTTCCAGCAGTCATTGAAGGCTGCCGGCATCGAGTTGGAAATCAAACGTGAGCCTAAC
>Ga0189286_100108_pt1 | contig 55225 bp, 59 predicted proteins | sample UW69minimetaG_FD_130330 | JGI IMG/M metagenome (GOLD analysis project Ga0189286, IMG submission 130330) | Marine microbial communities from the Costa Rica Dome - UW69 mini metaG | ecosystem: Environmental > Aquatic > Marine > Oceanic > Photic zone | place: Costa Rica: the Eastern Pacific...
GTGACCGGCTGAATGGAACACCAAGAAAGTGTCTGGGATGGCGAACACCTACAGAAGCCTTCAGAGACGAGTTGATGAAACTGAGATAGAGGAAAACGTCGCAACGAGTCTTGAGCCATCACTCCTGTCGCCCCCGGCATAGGATTGCAACTGCCTCATCAACCGACCACCCTGCTGTCTCGCAGCACCAGAAAACCGCAACTGCCGCGCTGCGTCCAACGCAACCCCGTCGCGCTGATCCACCAGATCGCCAAACCGCCGATTGTGGTGCACCACGGTGCCGTCGCTTGCCACCACCGCAACGCCCAAGGTCATCCGGTCCAGCGCCGCGCTCACCGCTCTAAAGCGCCCCTGCAACAGTCGAAATGGCCGCATCATGTCCAGGGCGGCGGCAAAGTGCTGCATATACACCGGCGCGTCCTTTTTGGCCCGGTCACTGATCCCCGGGTGATTCACAGCGTAATTCAGCGTGATGGAATCAAACCACAGCGGCGTCACCGACAGCCGCGCAGCATAGCGTTTGTCCAACCCCATATGCTCGCGCGACCAGGCTGTGCCCGCGCTGATGTCATCGCCAAGATCATGGGCGTCGGCCTCCGACATAAACTGAAAGCGCTCGTTCATTGCGCCCACTTTGCGCACAACCTTCTGCTCGTCTTGCCCAAACAGCCGCATAAATTCCGCAACCTTTTCAGCGATGTCGAGTGGGCTAAAATGGATCTGCGACACAACCGGCTCGACCACATCATTGACTAGAATAGACGAGCCGGCCGCCTCATACCGGCTTGCAAACCGCGCCAATGCCGGCACAAAAGCCGGCTCAAGCGAGGCCGAACGATAGATCTCGGAAATCAGGGTATGATCGATGTCCATGAAGCAAACCGTCTCTTGCAGATTGGAAAACCCGCTCCCTTGGCGGGCGGCGGTATTAACACCACCGCAGAAAAACACACGACACCCAAAAACAACTTAACAAGTGAAGCGTGCTTTTCCGGCCTCATGTGCCATCTTGCACATGCCCCGACTCGTTTGCAGTGAAAAAAGTCAAACCGCCCCGTGAGTGGTGGCATTTAGCCAAAGCCTTTTTAGCACCAACCCGTTGTACATCCCTGCCCGGCGGTGTCTGTTGGATGCCGTCGGGCTTTTCACATCTTCCGCCCCCGCCTGTTTGCACATCTCTCGCCTTCTGACACGGTCAGACCCCCCTTGCGGACAAACTCCCGCAAATCCACCTTGCCCCTCGCGGCAAACTTGCCTACATACGCCGCTAGAAAATCCGAACGCTCGCTTTTACAGGTCCCAATGGAAAACGTTGTCCTCATCATTCACCTTCTTCTGGCTCTGGCGCTGATTGGCGTCGTTTTGATGCAACGTTCCGAAGGCGGCGGCCTTGGCATGGGCGGCGGCGGCGGTGCCGTGTCCGGCCGCGCAGCAGCCACCGCGCTGACCCGCGTGACCTGGATTCTGGCGGGCGCGTTCATCTGTACCTCGATCGCCCTGACCGTGATCGCAGCCAACAACTCTTCCTCCAGCTCGGTGTTTGACCGTCTGGGCACCTCCGCGCCTGCCGCGGAAGAAACCGCACCAACCCTGCCCGGCGCAGGTGACTCGCTGCTGCCGCCATCTGAGGGCGACAACGCGCCATTGGTGCCACGCGCCGACTAAACGTCGCGCACTCTGAACAAGGTCTGGCGGTTCTTCGGAGCCGCCTGATTTTTTGCCCCCATCGGGCATCCACCACAGCTTGAGGCCTATCAGCCAACCGCAACAGCATCTTGCGGTCCGGTTGCCTTTTTGCTGCGAATCCTATATGACTTAAGTCCCGTGATGCTGGGTCAAATTTGCAGGCGAATCTGCACTGACTTGGGCGCTGCTACATCGACAATCGTCCGGCCTGAGGGTCGACAATCACGGGGGATGCCACGCACATGGCGCGCTACATTTTCATTACGGGTGGGGTTGTTTCTTCGCTGGGCAAAGGTCTGGCGTCAGCGGCGTTGGGGGCGCTGCTGCAAGCACGGGGCTACACCGTGCGCCTGCGCAAACTGGATCCCTACCTGAACGTGGATCCCGGCACCATGTCGCCGTTTGAACATGGCGAAGTCTTTGTCACCGACGATGGCGCAGAAACCGACCTCGATCTCGGCCACTACGAGCGCTTCACTGGCGTGCCAGCGCGCATGACCGATTCCGTCTCCTCCGGCCGGGTCTACTCCAACGTGCTGGAAAAAGAGCGCCGCGGCGACTACCTCGGCAAAACCATTCAGGTGGTCCCCCACGTCACCAACGAGATCAAAGACTTCCTGCATGTGGGCGACGACGAAGTTGACTTCATGCTCTGTGAAATCGGCGGCACCGTCGGCGACATCGAAGGCCTGCCGTTCTTTGAAGCCATCCGTCAGTTCAGCCACGACAAACCACGTGGCGAATGTATCTTCATGCACCTGACGCTGCTGCCCTATCTGGCGGCTTCCGGTGAGCTCAAGACCAAGCCGACCCAGCACTCCGTGAAAGAGCTGCAATCCATTGGTATTGCGCCGGATGTACTGGTCTGCCGCTCCGAGCAACCCATCCCGGAAAAAGAGCGCCAGAAGATCGCCCTATTCTGTAACGTGCGCAAAGAGCACGTGGTCGCTGCCTACGATCTGAAATCGATCTACGAAGCCCCGCTGGCCTATCACCGCGAAGGTCTCGACCAGGCTGTTCTCGACGCCTTTGGCATCGCCCCGGCCCCACGCCCTGACTTGACCGTCTGGGAAGACGTGAACGACCGCATTCACAACACCGACGGTAAGGTCAACGTCGCCATTGTGGGCAAATACACCCAACTGGAAGACGCCTATAAATCCATCAAAGAGGCGCTGACCCACGGCGGTATGGCCAACCGCGTAAAAGTCAACGTCAGCTGGGTGGACGCTGAGGTCTTTGACAAGGGCGACGCCGCCCCACATCTGGAAGGCTACGACGCCATTCTGGTGCCCGGCGGCTTTGGCGAGCGCGGCACCGAAGGCAAAATCAAAGCGGCGCAGTTTGCCCGCGAGCACAAAGTGCCCTACCTCGGCATCTGCCTTGGCATGCAAATGGCCGTCATCGAAGCCGCCCGCAACAAAGCAGGCATCGCCGACGCAGGCTCTGAGGAGTTTGACCACGAAGCCGGCAAAACCCGCTTTGAACCAGTTGTCTATCACCTCAAGGAATGGGTGCAGGGCAACGCCAAGGTCACCCGCAAGGCCACTGACGCCAAAGGCGGCACCATGCGCCTGGGCGCCTATGATGCCGCGCTGACTGAAGGCTCCAAAGTGGCCGAAATCTACGGCGCCGCGTCTATCGAAGAACGCCACCGCCACCGCTACGAGGTGGACATCAAATACCGCGAGCAACTCGAGGCCTGCGGTCTGCGTTTCTCCGGTATGAGCCCGGATGGCCGCCTGCCAGAGATCGTGGAATGGGAAGACCACCCTTGGTTCATCGGCGTGCAGTTCCACCCGGAACTCAAGTCCAAACCGTTTGACCCTCACCCGCTGTTCCGCGACTTCGTGCGTGCCGCCAAGGAAAACAGCCGCCTGGTCTGATCAAGACGCGGCTTGAACGTCTCACAAAAGGCGCGCGCTCCGGCCCGCGCCTTTTTGCGTTCCCTCCCCTAAGCCTCCCTGCTTCTTCTAGCCCCAAATATCCTGGGGTGAAGGGAGGCGCTGCCTCCCTGAGGGGCAAAGCCCCTAACCACATCGGCCTCACATATGACGCGCGCGGCTTTTTTCTCCCCCTAAGCCGCGCTTGACCAAACGGTCAATTCACACCGAAACTCCGCCTCAATTGTTCAACTTATTGAGGAAGCCACGAATGATCATTCCTGCACGTATTCTGGCCGCTGCCACCCTGTCCCTTACTGCCCTACCAGCAAGTGCCGCAAATGAGGCTTCCGACAAATTGCTGAAACTGATCCGCGACAACGGCTGTCAGATGACCGCCATTGAGGCCGGAGAAACCCTTCCCAGACATGGCTTCACGCCGGACCAAACCCGCGACATTATCCGCGACTGGGACAAAAAAGGCTGGCTTGACGGCCACGGCTTTGCCGGCATCAAGCTCTCCGCCACCGGCTGCAAAGGCTAAGTCTGCTCTGGCGGGTGTTGCTGTTGCACCGCCCGCCCCATTTACCATGACGTGCACGTCAATTTTTGCACCGTTGGAAAACTGTCGGGATACCGACGTATTACCGACACGAATTTTGCAGGTTAACACGCCCCTTCCCAATAGCATTTGACCCTCCTGCTGCGGCCCGCTACCAAACTGGCAACACCGGCAAAAGGGCATCGGCCATGATCTACACATCTGCGCAAGACTGGCGCGACGCGGCGCAGAAAAAAGTGCTGCTCTTTGGCATGTCGGGATTGGGGAAAACCCATATTTCCAACACCTTACGCGACAATGGTGATTGGTTCCACTACTCTATCGACTACCGCATCGGCACCCGCTACATGGGCGAACACATCACTGATAACGCCAAACGCGAGGCGATGAAGGTCCCGTTCCTGCGCGAACTCCTGATGAGTGACAGCATCTACATCGGCTCCAACATCACCTTCAACAACCTCGCCCCCCTTTCCACCTACCTCGGCAAGCCCGGCAACGCGGAAAAAGGCGGCCTGCCATTTTCGGAATACATGCTGCGCCAACGCCAGCATCGCACCGCTGAAATGGCTGCTTTGATGGACACAGAGCCTTTCATTTCCCGCGCCCATGATCTCTATGGCTATGACCACTTTGTCTGCGACACCGGCGGCTCGATTTGCGAGGTTGTTGACGCAGACGATCCCAAAGATCCGATCCTGACCTCCCTGTCGCAAAACACGCTGATGGTCTGGATCAAAGGCTCTGACGCCCACACCGAAGAGCTGGTCCACCGATTTGATAAGGCGCCTAAGCCGATGTATTATCAGCCGGAATTCCTTCTGTCTTGCTGGCACGCCTATCTCGATGAGACAGGTCAGGACGAGAGCGCCGTAGACCCAGATGCCTTTGTGCGCTGGACCTATGCTCGCGCGTTGGCCCACCGTCAGCCCCGTTATGAGGCCATGTCCCGCTGGGGTGTAACTGTAACCGCCGAAGCCGTCTCTCAAGTGGCAACAGCGGCTGATTTCGTCGACGTGATCGCCGCAGCCCTTGAGCATCCCGCGATCCCCGCCTAACTATGGCCCTCACGCCAATTTACTCTACTGACAGACAAAGAGACTGACATGCCCATCAAGATCCCCGCCGACCTACCCGCCTTTGACGTGCTCAAGCACGAAGGCGTTATGGTCATGGCCGAGGATCAGGCCTCCCGTCAGGACATCCGTCCGATGCGTATTGGGCTTCTTAACCTGATGCCGAAGAAAATTCAGACGGAAAACCAGTTTGCCCGTCTGATCGGCGCCACCCCGTTGCAGCTGGAATTGTCGCTCATCCGTATGTCCGAGCACAAAACCCGCAACACAGCGGCGGAGCATATGGCGGAGTTCTACCGGCCATTTCAAGAGGTTAAGGCGTCTGGTGAAAAGTTCGACGGCCTCATCATCACCGGTGCGCCGATTGAGCATCTGCCGTTTGAAGAGGTCACCTATTGGGACGAACTCTGCGAAGTGTTTGACTGGACCCGCACCCATGTGCACTCCACCTTTGGCGTGTGCTGGGGTGGCATGGCGATGATCAACTATTTTCACGGCGTGCAAAAACACATCCTGGATCACAAGGCTTTTGGCTGCTTCCGCCACCAAAACCTGGCGCATTCCTCGCCCTTTTTGCGCGGCTTCTCCGATGACTGTGTGATCCCGGTAAGCCGCTGGACGGAAATCCGCCAGGACGAAGTCGATGCCCGCCCGGAGCTGCGCACACTGTTGCACTCTGAAGACGTTGGCCCCTGTCTGATCGAAGCGCCAAAAACCCGAGATCTGTTTATTTTCAACCACTTCGAATACGACAGTGACACTTTGAAACAGGAGTACGATCGGGACGTATCAGAAGGCACGCCGATCAATGTGCCCTCCAACTACTACCCGGATGATGATCCCTCCAACCCGCCGCAGAACCGCTGGCGCAGCCATGCCCATCTGCTCTACGGCAACTGGATTTCCGAGATCTATCAGACCACACCGTTTGACATGTCCCGCATTGGCCATGAAATCACCGACCTGCGCGCCTGACCCCGGCGCGCGGCCATCGCGATTGCACTGCGGTGCAGGACGCCCCATATTGGGGAAAACGGAGAGCTTTCATGGACTTGCCCTTTGACGGCGCGATCAGCGCGTACTTTGAAAACGACGCCCCCGCCAAAGTGCGCGTGGCCATTCAAAACGCGGGCAAGAACGACTTACTCTCTGATAGCTACCCACACAAAGACCGTTTGGGACGCAAAACTTACGAGGCCGACCTCGAAGCGTTGCAAATCGAACTGGTGAAAATGCAGCATTGGGCGAAACAAAGCGGCGCCCGCATCGCATGCATCTTTGAGGGGCGCGATGCCGCAGGAAAAGGTGGCACCATCAAGCGCTTCCGCGAGAACCTGAACCCGCGTGGCGCCCGTATTGTCGCCCTATCGAAACCCACCGACGCAGAGCGCAGCCAATGGTACTTCCAGCGCTACTTTGACCACCTGCCGTCTGGGGGCGAATTGGTGCTCTATGACCGCAGTTGGTACAATCGCGGTGTGGTCGAAAAGGTCTTTGACTTCTGCGAAAATGACGAACGCGAACGCTTCTTCCACCAAGCACCCAATCTCGAGGAAACCCTCGTAAACGACGGAATTTACTTGTTTAAATTCTGGCTCAACGTCGGCCGCGCCGAGCAGCTGCGCCGCTTTCTGAGCCGCGAAACTGACCCATTGAAACAGTGGAAATTGAGCTGGATCGACGTCGAAGGTCTCAAGCGTTGGGATGCCTACACCGCCGCGATCAGCGAGACGTTGCAGCGTACCCATTCTGAGGCCGCGCCCTGGACCATCATCCGCTCTGACGACAAACGCCGCGCGCGTCTTGCGGCCATCCGTACCGTACTGCACGCGCTGCCCTATGACCGTAAGGACGTGGACGCCATCGGCGCCATCGACGGAAAAATCTGCGGCGGACCGGACATCTGGAATGCCTAAACGCGGCTACCATCACGGCAATCTACGCCAGGCTTTGGTTGAGGCCGCCTTGAGCCTGATCGAAGCCAAGGGCCCCACCGGCTTTACCTTGTCGGAAGCCGCCAAAACAGCTGGCGTGACACCGGCGGCGGTCTATCGGCACTTTGAAGGCCGCGAAGACCTCATCGCCGAAGCCGCCCGCCAAGGCTACGAAATCTTTGCCGATTTGATGCAGTTTGCCTTTGACAAGGGCCAACCCTCCGCGCTCGCCTCCTTTGAGGCCACCGGTCGCGCCTACCTAGCCTTTGCCCGCAAATATCCAGGCCACTACATCGCGATGTTTGAAAGCGGCATTTCCGTGAACCGCACACCCGAACTCGCCGCCGTCGCCACCCGTGCACGAGGTGTCATGGAGCACGCGGCCGCCGAGCTCTCAAAACACATCCCGCCGGAAAAACGCCCCCCTGCCAGCATGTTCTCCGCCCATATCTGGGCCATGAGCCACGGCGTGGTCGAGCTTTATGCCCGGAACTCCCCGGGCACCCAAAGCCCCTTTGCCCCCGAAGACCTGCTTGAAAGCGGCATTGGCGTTTACCTGCGTGGACTGGGATTAATTGAAGGCGACCTCTGAGAGCCTCACTGATAGGCCAGCGCCACCCAGATATGCACGGCCACCAAAGGCACCAATGCGGCGGACAAGCCAATGTGCGTGATCAGCCAGATCAGATAAATCACATTGCTGCGATACCGCAGCACCTCGCGATTGAGCACGCCAGTAAGGGCGATCAAGAACACCACCACGCTTAACGTGCTCATCCACACATGCCCAAAGCGCACGGCGTGCAAGGCGAACAACAGTGTCGCCGCTGCCCCCACCCAGCGATGACGCCCCAGCACCTTACGCGCATTCCGATTTTCCTTCGTGACCCGTTTGAAAAACAACACCCACTGATAGCTAAACAGCGCCAGCAGAAGCGTGCCTGTGATCACCTGTTGGGCAAACCCGGTCAAAGGAAACGCCAAAACGGACTTCGCCTCAGACGACAACACCACACCGGCGAACACGACGCCAAACAAGATCAGAGGCACGTAAGGCGTGCGCTGCCAAGTGGCCCTTAGAAATCGCACGGCACATATCCTCCCTCAATCGCTTGCAGCGCTTGCACGGCCAGCGCATCCTGCGCGTCGCTATCGGGATGCCGCCGCACCTGCATCATGGCCTGCAGAACAGCGGGCGACGCCTGCGTCTTCACCTCCGCCAGAAACACCTCTGCTTCGGGCAAAATCCGCGCGCCTTCGCTGGGCCAGTCCGCGCCAATCTCATCCGGCACCTCAAAGACAGCCGCCTTGCCCAAATAACTCTCGTAGGTGTGGCTCACCGACAGATACATCGCATCCAGCACCCCCAGATACTGGTCCGCCGTCACCTCCGCATCGGGATAGGTCCAGGTGGTCGCCCCCATCACATCATTGAGTTTCCAATCCTTTTTCGGACTGTCGGGATGTTCGTTATGACAGGTCACACAAAGCGCCACACCGGCCACGTCCGGATACATCGCCACAAACCCGCTTTGCGCATCCTGCGAATAGATCGGCGCGCGCGTGGCTTTTACCGCCTCAAACGCAGCGGCTTGTGCCTCGCCAAACAGGTTGGATTTGTTGATCGGTGCATCAGACCCCAGATACAGCCCCATCTGCGGCGGCAGGGTCTCCATATGCGCCGCTGTGGCCCGCAGGAACAGCGCTGGTAACGGCCCTTGCTCCACGCCCGGCTCTTGCCACTCTTCCCCAAATTTCAGGCCCGCTGCAATGCCGCCGCCCACAATGCGTTTGGTATAGATCGTGCGCGCCGCTTCATTGATCGCATTCACCCCGTCAAACAACGCGGTCACCGGATGACGACAGCCCGCGACCTCGGCCTCGCCATCCGGCAAAGGCGCTGGCGCGGGGGCAAACAGATAGATGCCGAGACAGGCAAACACACCGACAAAAAAGATCCGCGGCAAGGTCATGGCGCTTTCCCCTCAAAAAGTTTTGGATTGCCAAAGGGATCTGCGCCGCCCTCAAAATAAGCCCAGATCGCCTGTGCTGGCAGTGCCTCAGCAAGCTTGCTTGGCGCTTTAAAGGCGTGGTTGCCATGAAAATCATGGCACCCCAGACAGCTGTCCCAGTTGTCCTGCGTCACAAGCGTGACATGTGGCGTGTCCACAGGATCGTTTTTGACCTCCAGATCGCCGTGACAGGCCTGACACAGCGTGGGCTGGGCCGTTACAATCTCCGGCCTGTGCTCAGTGTGGCACCCAAGACAACTGCGCGCCGCCACCTGTTGAACAGCCTCGGCAAAACGGGGCTCGCGGAACCGATAGATCGGATGACGCTCATTGGGCCGCGCATGACAGTCCAGACATTGATCCGATTGCACGGCAGCATAGCCAAAATCCACCGGCGTTTCCCGCAATCCCAATACATAGCGCACCTGCGCCTGGACCTGCTGGCGCACAGTTCCGGGCGTTTTGCTGTGACAGGCCACACAAGCAACACCATCGTGCGCTGCGACAAGCGGCCCGTGAGCCAAAGCTGTTTGAGTCTTGGACTGTGTCAGGGCCAATCCCGCCCAGAGTGCTGTCGGCATAATCGCCAAAACAGCCCATAATCGCACCGTCCGGGCAGATGGCAGCGCCATGCGACCCTCCGAAACCAAAAACAAATTACCAACACGCGAAAGTGTCGCGAAACAAAGTTAATCAATCTTTAATTGTAAAAAATTCGTTAAAGATGAAAGGCGCGCCAACCAGCACGCCTTTTATCCAGCGTCGCGGACTTTGAGACAGTCACAAAAGCCCGCGCACCCAGTCCAGCCTCGCCTTCGGAACCAAACCGTAGTTGTAAAGATTCACGCCGGTCGCGCCGCCCCTACGCAACAAATCAATCCGCTGCGCAAAGTCCTCCCGCCCAGAGAATTCCGGATAGCCCAACCGCAACGCAACCTGCCCGCCAGCGCCGTTCGGCAAGCGGGAGGCATAAGACATCAGCCCCTCCGCTACTTCCGGCCCCATATCGTAAGCACAGAGCATCACTTTTAGCCCAAGATCAGCCGCCGCGTCATGATCACAACCGCCAAGCCATCCGGCTTGCCCATCGATCAACATCAACTCCGACGTCGCCGCACAGGCATCTTTGGCCAGTTCTAAAACCGCATTCACATGATCAAAGCGCAAATCCAAATAGGCCCGCAATTCCGCATCAAAATCAAAGGCATCCAGCCCACGTTCCGGGAAATCAGGGCACACTCGCTGGGGTGTATCCCCTGTACACATCTGATCGATCAGCCCCCGCACACGCGCTTGCAACGCTGGCATATCCAGACCGGCGGCCTGCCCCGCAGCCTGACAATGCTCACAGAAGCACAGCGCCATTAGAAAATCTCCTTCCGGCGGCAACCCAACCATGTCTTTCTCATGGTGATACTCATGGGCAAACCCTAGGAAATTTGGGCTTTCCAGTTCGATCCGGTTGGGCTGATAGTTCTGGGAAATGTCACGCACCAGATTGCCCACATAGGCCTGGGCCCTCGGGTTGGCCGGACAAAGGTTATAGGAATTTGCATCCCCAAACGCATTGCGCGTCACCAGATCGGGATTGGCAAAACCCAGCGCGGAATTGTGCAGACACACGATCCAACACGACACATCCAATCCGCCAGCGTCCCGCGCCTCAATCATTTCGCGCAGCACATCCTGTTCCTGCACCAAAGAAGACACCAAAGGCTGTACCGCCTGCCCTTGCCAGATGTTGGCATCAGGGCGGAAATACAATGTGCCATCTTCGGGGAAATACGCCCGCCTCTTGGGGCTGCGCACCTGCAGGAACCGCCCTGCGTGGTACACGGTAGCCAAGCTGATCATATCAAAGCCCAGCTCACGCAACTCAGATGACACCACCTCTTGTCCAATATCAGCGACATCCCAGGGGTAGGTCCAAAGTGCGTTGCTCACAGTCTTTCCTTTCAGATCAGCGGTTTGGCTAACGGGGTTGTATCGGAAAGCCACCACACTGCGCAGTCTGAAAAATCGTCAAAATCGGAAATTCGCCTACAATGCGCGCAAACAAAAAGGCCGCTCCCAAAGAGCGGCCTTTCCAAAAATCTTGGTATCCAGCGATTAACGCTTGGAGAACTGGAACGAACGACGCGCTTTGCGCTTACCGTATTTCTTACGTTCCACAACGCGGCTGTCGCGGGTCAGGAAGCCAGCAGCTTTCAGGGCGCCACGCAGGGAGGGTTCATAAAGCTGCAGAGCTTTAGAAATACCGTGCTTCACCGCACCGGCCTGACCGGTCAGACCACCACCTTTAACGGTGGCGTATACGTCGAATTCACCTTCAACGCCGGCAACCTGGAAAGGCTGACGCAGGATCAGCTGCAGAACTGGACGTGCAAAGTACTTGTCCTGGTCCTTGCCGTTCACGATGACCTTGCCGGAACCCGGCTTGATCCATACGCGGGCAACGGCGTCTTTACGTTTACCGGTCGCATATGCGCGGCCCAGTTCGTCGCGTACTGGCTCACGAGGAGCCGCTTCGACTACAACAGCTTCTTCACCGGCAACGGCGTTCAGCTCTTCAAGCGAGTTGATTTGATCGGCCATGGATTAGCTCCGGGTGTTCTTGCTGTTCATGGACTTCACGTCCAGCACTTCTGGGGCCTGTGCTTCATGCGGGTGCTCTGCACCAGCGTAAACGCGCAGGTTGGTCATCTGCTTGCGGGACAGGCGGTTGCCTGGCAGCATGCGCTGAACGGCTTTGGTCACCACGCGCTCTGGGTGCTCACCTTCCAGGATCTGCTCCGCAGTGCGGGACTTGATGCCGCCTGGGTGGCCAGTGTGCCAGTAGTAGGTTTTGTCAGCGCGCTTCTTACCAGTCAGCTGGATTTTGTCCGCGTTGATCACGATGACGTTGTCACCCATGTCCATGTGCGGGGTGAAGGACGCCTTGTGCTTGCCGCGCAGGCGCATGGCGACGATCGATGCCAAACGGCCCAGCACCACGCCTTCGGCGTCGATGATGATCCATTTCTTCTCGATGTCTGCCGGAGTAGCAGAGAAGGTTTTCATGTTAGGTCTTCCATGATTGGTTGACAGATGCGACAGGAGTCTGACGCATCAAAATGCGATGGGCGGGTTATAAAGCACCCTTTTGTCACGTCAAGCGCACAAAACCCAAATTAAACAAGCAAAAACAATGGCTTGAAATTTAGGTATTATTTTACCCCACTAAACTGGCGCATGTTGAAGTGGTTTTGACAGCATTTCCGACATGGTTTCCAACGCCGCCTGTAGATCCGCCTCCGATACCTCCGGTGCCAAGGCAATCCGCACTGCATTGGGCGCTCGTTCATCTGCCAAGACATATTCATCTGCGGACTTGATCCGAATACCCTCCGCGTCACACGCCCGCACGAAAGTAGACCCGCGCCAACCTTGTGGCAGCTTCAGCCAGATGAACGGCACAAACGGCCGCCAGCGGATGTCCCAACTGCCGAGCACATTGACCGCCAACTGCACTCGCTTGTTAATGAACTTTTCCACCTGCTGCCGGATTTCATCCGCCTGCCCGCTCTGGATCAGTTCGGCACAGATGTCGAGCATTGGCTGCGGCAAACCGTAAAACATGGACTGCGCCACATGCCGCGCGGTTTGCGCGCTGCCTTCTGGTGCCACCAGATAGCCAAACCGCAAAGATGCCGAGACCGATTTAGTCAATGAGCCAATGTACCAGGCCCGATCCGGACAGAGAGCTCGATAGGACGGCGTGTCCGCCGGTCCCAAGGCGTGGCAATCATCCTCAATGATCTGCAAATTGTAACGCCGCGCAATTGCAGCGATCTCCTGCCGCCGCTCCAGAGGCACTTTGATTGCCGTCGGACTATGTGCTTGCACAGAGGTCACAAGCACTTGCCCACCGTGGCGCCGCAACGCCTCTTCCAGCTTTTCCGGCCGCATCCCATGCGCGTCCATCTCCACGCCAATCACCTCCGCCCGCAGCAGACGCCCAGCATGGCGCACGCCAGGAAAGGTCACCGCTTCGGTCAAAATCACCGGATGCGCCCCATGTAAACAACACTGCAACGCTGTCACCGACGCATTCTGCGCCCCCATCGTCAGCACAACATCATCCGCCGCGATCCTCCCTGCCACATCTGGCCCAATCCAGTTCACCACGGCCTGCCGCGCATGCAAATCCGTCGCTGATGTTGGACAGGACAAGTAAGACATGTCGCCCTGCGCCGCGACGCGCGCCATCGCTTCCCGAATGACACGATCCTGCCCCACGTCCGGCACCCGTACTGCCCGCATATCGAGGTCTTCCGTTTGCGACAGGGAGATCAACGGCTCCGGCGGCAACACGGTTTCCGGCCGCCCGTCCGCCACAAACGTGCCGCGCCCAACTGTGGTCTCCAGAAGCCCCTCTTCCACCGCCAGCTTATACGCCCGCGCCACCGTGCCTGGTGTGATACCCAACTGCCAAGCCAATTCACGCACAGGTGGAAGCTTCTCACCAACAGGCAGATGCCCACTGCGCACCGCCCCCCGGAGAGATTGTATCAATACAATGTATTTCGGATCGGTACAGCCATTAAAATCTGGGGGCCAAATTGTATCAATCACAATGTTTTCCTCGCAATTGTGTCACAGCAGGGGTACATCACCCTTGTAACAAACTTGAGGATTGTATCAATACAATATTGGAGACGACCATGACAATGACCACAACAAACCTGCAAATCCTGACAAACCACAATGCAAATGCACAACTGCCAGTTGTTGCACGTGCGGCGCTGTCGTTTGCGGCAGTGGTCACGGAATGGGACAAGCGCACCCGCACCCGTCGTGCGCTCGCCCGGCTGAGCAAGGCGCAGCTGGAAGATGTTGGATTGACTTTGCATGACGCCCGTATCGAGGCGCGCAAAAAGATGTGGCAGATCTGATCCCCGTCAGACGCCTCTTCCACTGGGTCGGGCTTGTCCCGACCCTTTTTTGTCTGCCGCCCTGTCTCGCTTTAGTAGCGGCGCTTCAAATCCCACAGCAAACCAGAACTCAACACCGAGGGCGCTGGGGCAGACTTCACCCCGGCCGCGCGCAAGGCCTGTGACACCCAACTGTTGCAGGTCTGAAAGAGATGATATGCGCCACGCGCCTTGTAAAACGCGCTCTTACCATAAAGACCGTCGCCGAGCTGCTCCGTTGACGACACGCTTGCCTCCACAAACGCCAACAGCTCTCGCAGCGCCTCGTCTGTCACCGGAATCTCGATACCTTCAGAATTGACAAACCGACTCCAAGGTGACCCACGGCCGACAGCCACATGCATCACACTGTCTGTCGGCCACAAAAGCGCCTTTGCGCCAATGGCAAAAGTCACATTCGCCAGCGTGGGCACCTCAAAATAGAAGCCTTGGTCGCCCCATCCAAACTCGAACCAATCCGCCTCAGGAAATTGCGCCAACCATGCGTGAGCGTGATCGCCGCCAAACTCCTCCAAGGTACTCCGCTCTAGGACCAATCCGGCATGATACCCGTGATCAAAGATCCAAATCGGTGTTCCTCTGTCTCGGTCATAGCCATCCGAAGCCCCAAGCGGGAAAAACCGAGTCAAAACTCCCAAGACGAGCACCAGAACAAGCCAGCGCCTCCAGCTCATTTAGGAGGGATCGCGTAGGTCATATTGGCTCGCGCAACAGGCATCTCTAAGCCTTCCGAGTATATCAGCACGTTTGACACAGACAGCGTCCGCCCCAACTTCAGCAACTGCGTTTTGGCAATCAGGTCCTTGCCCGCTTCCGGTTTGCGCATGAAATCCAGCGAGCAGTTTGTGGTCACGGTCAACGCCTCTTTACCGATGATAGCCATGGTCGCCACATAAGCCGACACATCCGCCAGGGCGAACATTGACGGGCCCGATACGGTGCCACCAGGGCGCAGATGCCACTCCTGCACCATCATCCTCATAACGGTGTTCACCCCGTCGATATGCTCGACCACAAAATCATCTTTGACCTGCGGGAACACCTGCTCGAGCCACGCGCCCATTTCTTCAGCTGTCATCACGGCTTGCATGCTTTTCCTCCGTCTCTCCCCGCGCTACCCTCGCGCCAACTTGGGAGGAGAGCAAGATGACACTTTTGGAACGTCACGACACAAACGCGGTGGCACATCTCACCATGAACGCGCCAGAGCGGCTCAACGCACTTTCCGACGAGATGCTGGCGGCCCTACAAACAGAATTTGATGCCCTCAAGGACGACACTTCCATCCGCGCCATCACACTTTCAGGCCGCGGCAAAGCCTTCTGCGCCGGACATGATCTCAAACAAATGACCGCCGGACGGCAATCAGAGGATGGCGGACGCGCCTATTTTGCCGACTTGTTTAACCGCTGTGCCGCCATGATGCAGACCATTCAGCAGCTGCCGCAACCAGTCATCGCCCAAGTGCATGGCATTGCCACCGCGGCTGGCTGCCAGCTGGTCGCCACCTGCGACCTGGCCGTGGCTGCCGAAGGCACCCGATTTGGCGTGAACGGCGTGAACATCGGCCTATTTTGCTCCACCCCCATGGTGGCCCTGACCCGCAACGTTCCCCGCAAACAGGCGTTTGAGATGCTGACCACCGGCGAGTTCATTGACGCCACACGCGCAGAAAACCTCGGTCTCATCAACCGGGTGGTGCCGCTTGAAGATCTGCAAACTGAGACCACACAGCTCGCAGAAACCATAGCACAAAAACTCTCCGCGGCCGTGAAAATCGGCAAACAGACCTTCTACGAGCAGCTGCAGATGCCAACCGATCAAGCCTACGCACATGCTGGCAATGTCATGGTGGAGAACATGCTCTATGCGCAAACCGAAGCCGGCATCGAGGCCTTCCTCAACAAACAAACGCCCAAGTGGGACCAGTAGCGGGTTTCCAATCCCCAAACGGTGTTTTTCCAACAAAGCTGTGTCGAATCCCATTCAACTTTGCCACAACACACCCAACCGAACCCCACAATTTTGTGGCCCAAGTCGCTAAGCGGCCCCGCCATTTGCAGGGCCGCGGGTTGCGTGTCGCCTCTCAGGTCGCTTTGTACTGCTTACCTCTGACCTGAGAGGCGCACGCCACTTTTTTGGCTTTGCTCTTCCCAAATGCCGATCCCTGCCCTATGTCCACCCCCATGACAGAGACATTGCATATCGTGGGCGGCGGCATGGCCGGCTCTGAGGCCGCATGGCAGGCCGCAAACATGGGCGTGAACGTGGTGATCAACGAGATGCGCCCCAAGGTCGAAACCTTTGCGCACCGCACCGGACATCTGGCGGAAATGGTCTGCTCCAACAGCTTCCGTTCTGACGATGACGAGCAGAACGCAGTTGGCCTGCTGCATTGGGAAATGCGCGCCGCCAACGGATTGATCATGGCCATGGCCGACAAACACCGCCTGCCTGCTGGCGGTGCCCTTGCAGTCGACCGCGATCCTTTTGCGGAATCCGTGACCGCCGCACTGATGGACCACCCCAATGTCTCCGTGGAATACGGCGAGATTTCCGAATTGCCCAGCGATGGCCACTGGATCATCGCCACCGGCCCGCTGACCTCCACCGCCCTTGGCGCGGCCATCCAGGAAGAAACCGGCGCGGACCGTCTGGCCTTCTTTGATGCCATCGCGCCAATTGTCTATGCCGACAGCATCGACATGGACGTGGCTTGGCTGCAGTCACGCTATGACAAGGGTGATACCGAGGAAGAGCGCAAAGCCTACCTAAACTGCCCGATGACCAAGGACCAATACGAGGCCTTCATCGACGCACTGTTGGCGGCAGACAAAACTGAGTTCCACGAGGGGGAAACCGCTGGGTATTTTGATGGCTGCCTGCCGATCGAAGTGATGGCGGACCGTGGCCGCGAAACCCTGCGTTTTGGGCCGATGAAGCCTGTTGGCCTCACCAACGAGCACAAGCCGGATGACAAACCTTACGCCGTGGTCCAATTACGCCGCGACAACGCCTTGGGCACGCTTTACAACATCGTCGGTTTCCAGACGAAAATGAAATACGGCGCGCAGACCGAGGTCTTTAAAATGATCCCCGGCTTGGAAAACGCCAGCTTTGCGCGCCTTGGCGGAATTCACCGCAACACTTTCATCAACTCGCCAACGCTGTTGGACGATCAGATGCGCCTGAAATCGCGTCCGAACATCCGGTTTGCGGGTCAGGTCACCGGTGTCGAAGGCTATGTCGAAAGTGCCGCCATGGGGCTTTTGGCAGGTCGCTTAGCGGCCGCAGAGATCCTCGGCAAAGCGCAAGAGACCGCGCCGCTCAACACCGCCATGGGCGCCTTGGTGCACCACATCACCGGAGGAGCGGAGGCCAAAACCTTCCAGCCGATGAACGTGAACTTTGGTCTGTTCCAACCGGTCGAAGGCCTCAAAGGCGGGCGCCGTGGCCGCAAGGATCGCTACAAAGCATACACCGACCGCGCCAAGGCGGATTGGCAGTCCTGGATTGACGCGCAAGCGTAACTGGACGGCGCAAGTTTCTTCCAATATCGTCAAAAGAGCGGGCCAATCGGACCCGCTCTTTTTTGTGACGACCACTCGATAAGCGACTGAAACCGTGACTTTTATCACCCGCTTTGCCCCATCCCCAACCGGCCCCTTGCACTTGGGGCACGCCTACTCTGCAATGCTGGCACACGACAGGGCACAAGCGGAAGGTGGCTCCTTTCTTTTACGCATTGATGACCTCGACCAATCCCGCGCACGCGATCATTGGGAGACACAAATCTATGATGACCTCGCCTGGCTAGGCCTCAGCTGGCAGACGCCCGTCCGCCGCCAATCCGACCACTTCGCAGACTACGACGCAACATTGCACAGGCTTTCGGAGATGGGCCTCACCTACCCCTGCATCTGCACCCGCCGCGACATCGAAGCGGCTGCAAATGCCCCGCAAGAAGGCGTCCCGCAATTTGGCCCCGACGGGCGCATCTATCCCGGCACTTGCAGAGACGCTGGGCATGCCTACTCAGACGCCAAATGCATCCGCCTCAACATGCGCGCCGCCTGCGAGCGGGCCCTGCCGGCTCATTTGAAGGAAAGCGGCCCAAACCACTCCGGCACGCACGCCTTAGATCTCGACGCAATGGTCTCAACTGTGGGCGACGTCGTCCTGGCCCGCCCCAACATGGCGGCATCTTACCACTTATCGGTGGTGCTGGATGACGCCGCCACCGGCGTGACGGACATCATCCGGGGGGCCGACCTGTTTGAGGCCACAGCAATCCATGTGGTGATGCAAAGTCTGCTTGGCCTACCCACGCCGCGCTATCATCACCACAAGTTGATCCGCGATGAAAATGGCAAACGCCTCGCCAAACGCGACGACGCACGCGCTATTTCAAAATACCGCGCAGAAGGCGCAAGCCCCGCCGACATCCGCGCCATGGTAGGTCTTTAGTCCTCTATCGGCTTCATCAATTCCACGGTCTCACCATCGCGCACTGCCGTATAGAAACACGTGCGACGGTTGGTGTGGCAGGCCGCGCCGGTCTGCTCTACCAGCACCAAAATACAGTCCTGATCGCAGTCATAGCGGAAATCGACCAGCTTCTGCACGTGGCCCGAGGTTTCGCCTTTGATCCAAAACGACTGCCGCGAACGGCTCCAATAGGTGACCTTCTGGGTCTCCAACGTTTTGGCCACCGCTTCGGCGTTCATCCACGCCATCATCAGCACTTCGCCGCTCTCGCTGTCTTGCGCAATTGCCGGGATCAACCCTGCCTCATTGTATCTCAGCGCTTTAGGATCAAATCCCATACCATCGTCCCCTTTGCATCCGCGATTTTCCTCTCTATCTAGGAATGGCGCAAAAAAGGAAACCGCGATGTCCGGCGAAACCGACCTGATCAAGCTCTACTCTGGCCAGATCCTGCAACTCGCAGCGGCCATCCCGCACACTGACCGGTTGGAGGCGCCCGACGCAACAGTGAAAAAACGCTCACCGCTCTGTGGCAGCACCGTAACTGTGGACCTCAAACTCGAAGACGGCCGCATTGCCAGCTTTGGTCAGGACGTGAAGGCCTGCGCTTTGGGTCAAGCCGCCGCCTCTGTTGTTGGCGCCAATGTCCTAGGACAGAACCGGGAAGGCATCAAAGCGGCCCGTGATGCGCTCAAAGCCATGCTGAAAGAAGATGGCCCCACCCCATCAGCGCCATTTGACGGGCTTGAAGTTCTGCGCCCCGCCCGAGACTACAAAAATCGCCACGCCTCGATCATGCTGGCCCTGGACGCCACCGCCGAGGCCTTTGACGCGGCTGAACAAGCCAACTGCGCCTAAATTTCTCCCGCCTCTCCCCCTAAAACGCCAGCTAGCCGCGCCATTTCAGCGCGGCTTTTCGTTTGCGCCTGCTCACAACAAAAAAACCGCCGCACTTCCATCGGAAGGCGGCGGCAAGCGCAAGCGGTTTTCGCGTGGGACCCAGTCCATCCGACTTAGGGGGAGGCAGACCCCCAAGAGGACTATGAGCAGGCAGTATCAGTCAGGACGCATCAAATGGGGACAGATGCGCGGACAGACCGGCACGAATTTCGCAGGCAGAATTAGATCAGACTCACCTCGTCACACTGGTACAAACACAAAAGTCACATCAAAGTTCACACAAAACCGGGGACATGCAGCGCAAGCACGAGCATGATCACCAAAGCCACACCGCCCACAGCATCCTGCAAAAGCGTGTCGCCAGAGTTGCGAACAACGGATTTGATTTGCTGCATCATGGTGGGTCTCCTTCCCTTCAGTCTTGTTGCTACTTTGTTCTCACATTGCGCGAGTCGAGTAAAGAACTTTTTGAGAACATTTGAGAACATTAAGTGAATTTCAGGATTGAACTCAGCCTAACCCACTGAAATCAAACGGATCGCCTGATCCTGTTCCATCAGCCACAAAAGAACACGGGCCGCCTGCCCCCGGTCGCTTTCCAATGTCGGATCATCATGCAAAAGCTTGCGGGCGTCTGTCTGCGCCACCGCCATCAGGCTCGCTTGCGTTTCCACGTCGGCAATCCGGAACCGCGGCAACCCGGACTGCGCCGTGCCAATCAAATCACCCGCCCCACGCATTTCCAAGTCGGTTTCCGCAATCACAAACCCGTCTTCGCTTTCCCGTAGGGTCTTAAGCCGCTTCTCGCCGCCTTCCGAAAGTGGTGCTTGATACATCAGCAAACAGGTCGACGCCTGGGAGCCGCGTCCCACGCGCCCGCGTAACTGGTGCAATTGCGCCAACCCAAAGGCCTCCGCGCGCTCAATCACCATGATGGTCGCGTTTGGCACGTCCACGCCAACTTCGATGACCGTGGTGGCCACCAGAACCTGCGTTTTCCCCGCCTGAAACGCCGCCATGGCCGCGTCTTTTTCCTCCGGTGGCATCTGCCCATGCACTAGACCGCACACGCCTTCCCCAAGCGCACTGCGCAGCGCTTTGAACCGCGCATCCGCCGCCGTGTAATCTACCCGCTCGCTTTCCTCGACTAACGGACAGACCCAATAGGCCTGCTTGCCCTCTGCCACCGCTTTGCGCAGCTTCTCCACCACCTCGTCGAGCCGCTCCGTGGGAACCAACGCCGTGGTGATCGGTTGCCGTCCCGGTGGCTTTTCATCCAGCACCGACACATCCATGTCGCCATATTGCGCCAAAGCCAGCGAGCGTGGGATCGGCGTGGCGGTCATCACCAGCACATCCGCGCCCTCGCCTTTCTTGCCTAGCTCCAGCCGCTGGCGCACACCAAAGCGATGTTGCTCGTCAATAATGGCCAGCCGTAGATCGGCAAAATGCACATCCTCCTGGAAGACCGCATGTGTCCCAACCAGAATATGAATGTCGCCCCGCGCCAGCGCCTCCAGCTTGGCACGACGTTCCTTACCTTTGTCGCGTCCGGTAAGCACCTCAACCACAACCCCAGCACTCTCCGCCAAAGGCTGAAGTCCGGCCATATGCTGCCGCGCCAAAATCTCGGTTGGGGCCATCATCACGCCCTGCCCGCCAGCTTCAACCGCCACCAAAAGCGCCATAAAAGCTACTAAGGTTTTGCCCGCGCCTACATCGCCTTGCAGCAGGCGGTTCATGCGCTGATCCGTTGCCATATCCCGCGCAATTGCTTCAATCGCCCGCTCTTGCGCGCCGGTTGGGTTGTAGGGCAACGCAGCCCGCACCTTGGCCTGCAAAACACCAGTCTGCTCAGAAATCACACCTTTGGCGCGTTGCAACTGGCTCCGCGCCAGCGCCAACGTCAGTTGATGCGCCAGAAACTCATCATAGGCCAACCGCTCCCGTGCCAGATGGTTGGGCGACACCTGCTCCAATGCTTCGGGTCGATGCACCAGCTCCATCGCCTCGCACCAGTTGGGCCACTTCGCCTTGTCTTTTTGCGACGGATCGATCCACTCCGCCATCTCTGGCGCCCGGTCGAGCGCCGACCGCACAGCCTTCACCATGGTTTTCTGTGTCACACCATGCGTCAGCGGATACACCGGTTCAAACGCCGGGATCTCCTCGGCTTCGTCCGGCCCCACCACATATTCCGGGTGCACCATCTGTGCGACACCGTCAAACAACTCGACTTTTCCAGACACCACGCGGCGCGCACCCTCCGGCAGAATTTTCTTCAGGTAGTCGCCACGCGCATGGAAAAACACGATCTGAAACGAAGTCAGCGCATCCTGCACTGTGATCAGATACGCCCCGCCCCGGTTGCGCGGTGCACGGTGCGCCCCAACCAGCACCTGCGTGGTCACCACGCCAGGCAGCTCCGCCTCATTGACCGAAATCTTCAGCCCGCGATCAATTCCCGAATAAGGCAGCAAAAACAAAAGGTCGCGCGGCTTACTTACATCAATCTGCTCCAGGTGCTGGGCCGTTTTGGGTCCAACACCGTCCAGTTTTGTCACATCCGCAAACAGCGGAAACAGAAGCTCGGGACGTCCACTCATAGCCCCTCAATCAGTGCCAGCCAGCCATCTTCATCGATGGTCTCAATGCCCAAATCCGCCGCCTTATTGGCCTTGCTGCCCGCACCCGGCCCAGCCACCAACAGGTCAGTCTTCTTGCTCACAGAACCAGATACTTTCGCTCCCAGGCTTTCCGCCCGGGCCTTGGCCTCCGCCCGCGTCATCTTTTCCAAGGAGCCAGTGAAGACCACCGTCTTGCCCGCCACAGGGCTGTCTTGTGTTGGCGCATCCGGCGACACGACACGCAACATGCCAACCAGCCGATCAATCTCTCCACGCTCCCGTTCATTGGCAAAGGCATCGGTCAGCGAAAGCCCAACAGCCGCGCCAATGCCATCGATGCCGGTCAAATCATCCCAGGCCGCCTGCGCCTCGTCAGACACCTCATGCGCCACCAAAGCCGCGTCTCGACTTTCCTTGACCTTTGCGCGCCGCCCGTCAGCTTGCGCCGCTGCCCGCTCCCGATCTTCCGCCAAATCCGCCGCGCGCCACGCCAATGCCGCTGGCCGCGCCTTCTCAGCCGCCGCCGACATGTCCTCCCACGTCATATAATGCAGCGCCAAGTCCTTGGCAGCCGTTTCCCCTACATGCCGAATACCCAGACCAAACAGCAGCCGCGCAAAGGCAATCTCGCGCTTGTGCTCAATCGCGGCAAAGAGGTTGGCCACGCTCTTGTCTTTCCAGCCTTTTCTGTTGGAAAGCTTGGTCAGGTTCGCGCCATCCCGTTCCGCTAGCGTGAAAATATCCGCAGGCGTTTTGATCGGCAGATCGGGGTCTTCGTAAAACATCTCAATCTGTTTTGTGCCCAGACCTTCAATGTCCAACGCCTTGCGTGCCACAAAATGTTTCAGTTTTTCAACCGCTTGGGCCGCACAAATCAAGCCACCGGTACAGTACCGCACCGCGTCACCTTCTTCGCGCACCGCAGGCGAGCCGCATACCGGACACAGCTCAGGAAACTGATAAGGCACCGCATCATCGGGACGTTTATTGAGGTCCACATCCGCCACTTTCGGGATCACGTCCCCGGCGCGGTACACTTGTACCCAGTCGCCTTTCCGGATGTCTTTTCCGTCGCGAATGGGTGCGCCTTTGCTGTCCCGCCCCGCAATGTAGTCCTCGTTGTGCAGCGTCGCATTGCTGACCACCACGCTACCAACAGTCACCGGAGCCAAACGCGCCACCGGGCTCAAGGCCCCCGTGCGGCCCACCTGAATGTCGATCGCTTCCAACCGCGTCCAGGCCAACTCGGCTGGGAATTTATGCGCAATCGCCCAACGCGGTGTGGTGGAACGGAATCCAAGCCGCTCCTGTAATGCCAGATCGTTGACCTTGTAGACCACGCCGTCGATGTCATAGCCCAACGTCGCCCGGCGCTCTTCGATCAACTTGTAGTGGGCAATCAACGCTTTGGGACTGTCACAGACTTTCGTCAGATCATTGATCACAAACCCAAAGTCATGCAGCCGGGAAATCGCCCCCATCTGGGTGTTGGCCAAAGGTTCTGACACCTCCCCCCAAGCATAGGCAAAAAACTTCAACGGCCGCTCACGGGTGATCTGTGCATCCAACTGCCGCAAGCTGCCGGCCGCCGCATTGCGCGGGTTTGCAAACACGGTCTTTGGTTTTTTGCCAGCTGTCTCAAGCCGTTCATTTTCTTCCGCAATCCGGGCGTTTAACGCCTCAAAGTCGGCGTGGCTCATGTAGACCTCGCCGCGCACCTCCAGCACCGCGGGCGCGTTGGCAATGTTCTGAGGAATATCCGCAATTATGCGCGCATTGGCGGTCACATCTTCGCCCGTGCTGCCGTCACCCCGGGTTGCCGCATAGACCATCTCCCCATTTTCATAACGAATGGAGAGGCTTAGCCCGTCAATCTTCGGCTCTGCTGTAAAGGCAAGCGGCTCACTACCCATGCCCAAATATTTACGAATGCGTTCGTCAAAATCCGCCACATCCTGATCTTCAAAGGCATTGCCAAGGCTCAACATAGCAACCTTATGGGCAATCTTACCAAAGCCTTCGGAAGGTGCCGCCCCCACCTGTTCGGTCGGGCTGTCCTCACGTTTTAACGCAGGAAACCGGGCCTCAATCTCGGCGTTTCGCCGTTTGAGCCGGTCGTATTCCGCATCCGAAATCGTCGGCGCATCGGCCCCGTGGTAGTCGCGATTCGCCTGGCCCAGCAACGCAGACAGGCGCGCGAGGGCCTCGCGCGCCTGATCTACAGTCATATCTGTGACAGCAATCTCTTCGGCCACGGTCGCCTCCCTATTCTACCCTCCCAAGCAATAGTGGTGACAACCGTCAACGTCCAGAGGTCGCCGCGCCTTAGGCGCGCATTGCCACCTGATCGTCAGAGCCAGCAACTGGTTCCGGATCGCGCAGCACGTAGCCACGGCCCCAGACGGTCTCGATGTAGTTCTCACCACCGGTCGCCTCAGAAAGCTTCTTGCGCAGCTTACAGATAAACACGTCAATGATTTTCAGTTCTGGCTCGTCCATGCCACCATACAGGTGGTTCAGGAACATCTCTTTGGTCAGCGTGGTGCCCTTGCGCAGGGACAGCAGCTCGAGCATCTGGTACTCTTTGCCGGTCAAATGCACAGGCTTGCCTTCGACCTCGACAGTCTTCGCGTCCAGGTTCACGTTAATCTGGCCGGTCTTAATAACCGACTGAGAGTGACCTTTGGAACGGCGGATAATGGCGTGAATCCGCGCCACCAGCTCCTCGCGGTGGAACGGTTTGGTCAGGTAATCGTCGGCACCGTAGCCAAAGCCTTTCAGCTTGCTTTCGGTGTCATCCGCGCCCGATAGGATCAGGATTGGAGTGTCGATACGCGAGGTGCGCAGCTGACGCAGAACCTCATGGCCGGTCATATCCGGCAGGCCCAGGTCCAGCAAAATAAGGTCGTAGTCGTAAAGCTTCGCCAGATCGATGCCCTCTTCACCCAGATCGGTGGCATAGACATTCAGGTTGGCATGAGTCAGCATCATTTCGATGCTTTTGGATGTTGTAGGATCGTCTTCGACCAGCAGCACTCTCATTGGTTCGGCTTCCTTACATTGGAGGGTTACTGTCGTTAACCTTAATGATTAAAGGTTAACGACTGGTTACCGATTTAGGAAGGTTAACAGAGATTGCTAGATTTAGCGATATTTTTGAACGGCTGTCGCTTTTAACGCCTCGGTTCCATGGGTCGACACGGCAGTCACCCACTCATTAAATTCATCTTCACTTAAACTATACATTTCAAGGGCTTCCCGCTTGGTAATTAGGCCGTAGGCCACGCCGCGCACCACGGCTGCTTTGCGGGATGCCACCCATCGCTTGGTCTTGGCTGGGGGCAAGTCGGCACGCGTCATCACCTGTCCATCAGACAGAGTCACGCATCTTGGGCCTTCCACTTTTTTCAAAAACATCTCGCTAATCCTCTTGGTGAGGAAATATTCGCCTAAGGGACTTAACGAGGCCCTAAAGCGCCTCTTGAGAGTATCTAAGATTTTCCTATATTCTCGTGGACTTCTGACCCGGAGAGACTCACCATGCCGCTTGATGGCGACACGCCCGTAAATTCGCTAGGTTTTGCCAAGCCACCGTCCGAGACCCGTGTGGTCGTCGCCATGTCCGGCGGCGTCGACAGTTCCGTGGTCGCCGCCCAACTGGCGGATGAAGGCTATGACGTGGTTGGCGTGACCCTCCAGCTGTACGATCACGGCGCGGCGCTGGCCAAGAAAGGCGCCTGCTGTGCGGGCATCGACATCCACGACGCCCGCCGCGTGGCCGAGGAAAAAGGCTTCCCGCATTACGTTCTGGATTATGAAAACATCTTCCAGGATGCGGTGATCGATGAATTTGCCGACAGCTATCTTGGCGGGGCCACACCTGTACCTTGCATCCGCTGCAACGAGAGGGTGAAATTCAAGGATCTCCTGGAAACCGCCAAAGACCTGGATGCAGACTGCATGGCAACCGGCCACTACATCCAACGCAAGGTGGGCGACAACGGCGCGGAGCTCCACTCCGCGGCCGATGCCCGTCGTGATCAAAGCTATTTCCTGTTCTCCACCACACCGGAGCAGCTCGATTATCTCCGCTTCCCGCTGGGCCACCTGCCCAACAAAGACGCCACCCGCGCCTTGGCGGCAGAATATGGCCTTGCCGTGGCGGACAAACCAGACAGCCAGGACATCTGCTTTGTGCCCAACGGCGACTACGCCAGCGTAATCGAAAAACTGCGCCCCGGCGCGGCGGAACCGGGCGACATTGTCGACCCGGACGGCAACGTGCTTGGCCAGCATAATGGCGTGATCCACTACACCATCGGCCAACGCCGTGGTCTCGGGATTGGCGGTCTCAGCACGCCGCTTTATGTTGTGAAACTCGACGTGGACAAAAAGCAGGTCATCGTTGGCCCAAAAGAGATGTTGTCGACCCGCATCGTGCCGGTGCGTGAAATCAACTGGTTGGGCGATGAGCCGTTTGAAAGCCGGAAAGAATGGCACATGGCCGTGAAAGTGCGCTCCACCCGTCCCCCACGCGAAGCCATTATTCGGCCAACCGGACCAGACACAGCAGAGGTAGAACTGCTCACCCCTGAAGAAGGTGTGTCCCCGGGACAAGCCTGCGTGTTTTATGACAACGACAGCTCCCGCATCTACGGCGGCGGTTGGATCTGGCGCGGCTACTAAACCGCGGCATCCTCACGTAATATCGGTGCCGGTGTTGATCACCACATAAAGCCCGATCGCGATCATCACATAAGGCGCCAGCCATTCCAGCCGTTCAATTCGGGACACTTTGGCTGGTGCCATCGCAGCCAAGGCTGCCCCCCAAATGCCAGCGCCACAGCAGAAACCCCTGCCCCAAGCAGGATCGGCAGCGTGTAGCTTGGCCCGGAGTCTGCCAGCAACGGCGTAAACACAGCAAAGCTGTCAAAAGACACGCTCAAAAACAGCGCGACCAACGCATAGACGCCCAATCCAATTGGAATAAATCCAAGGTAGCCCACCTGATGCGGCAAACCGGTTTCGAGCCCTGCAGACACAAACACCGCAGCCGCCAACATAATGCCCTGAGCAATCAGATAGCCACTGAGCGTGCGGAGCTGTCCCACAGTCAGGATCAAGCCAACCATAATCGCCAGATTGTCCAGATTGGTGGCAAGATGCGCCGTCACTGCTGAAAGCGCAATGCCAAGCTCATCGATCATTTTTCCAGCCCGTCCAGAACAGCCTGCGCCGCACGCAGCCCAGGGAACTCCTGCCCCCGCCCCAGTCGCTCCATGGTCAGCGCCATCGCCTCACGTTGCTCCGTTGCATCTTCCAAGACCCGCAGAATGGCTGGCGCAATCTCTTCGGCTTGAAACGCGGGCCCCAAGAACTCCGGCACGGTCCGGCTTTCCGCCACCAGATTGGCCAACGTCACCGTATCAATCAGCGCCATGCGGCTCATGATCTGCCAACTGATCCAGTTCATGTCATAGCCAATGACCATCGGCGTGTCGCTGGCCGCCAACTCTAGCGACACTGTGCCAGACGCCGCCAAAGCCACGTCCGCAGCCTTAAACGCCGCGCGTTTTTCCGCCTGCGCTGTGTCAGCATCCATTTCATTGGGATCCAGCACAATGGGCGCGACTTTCCAGTCCGCCACCAGCTCTTTCACAAGATCCGCCACAGGCGCAGCCGCCGGGACGACCACCCTTAGGTCCGGCTTCTGGCGCAGCAACCGCGCAACCACCTCGCCAAACGTCGGCGTCAGCCGACCAACTTCGCCCCGCCGCGAACCCGGCAAAGCCAACAGCAAAGGCGCATCACCTATGCCATGTCTCTGGCGGAAATCCGCAACCTCGGCCTCACTTGCCACAGGTTCCGTCACCACCGGGTGCCCAACAAAATCGCACCGCAGGCCAACGGCCTCCATGTAAGGCGGCTCAAACGGCAACAGCGCAAGCACCTGATCCACATGTTTGGCCATTTTCTCAGCCCGCTTGGGCCGCCAGGCCCAGACAGACGGCGCCACATAGTGCACGCAGCGCAAATCGCTCTTGGCCTTCACTTCGCGCGCCACGCGCAAGCAGAAATCAGGGCTGTCGATGGTCACCATCACATCCGGTTGCCAATCCAGCGCCGCATCCGCCGTCTGATGCATACGTTTCACCAGATGGCGGTACTTGGGCAGCACCTCAGCAATGCCCATCACGCTCAACTCATCCATCGGAAACAGGCTCTCAAGCCCCTGCGCAGCCATTAGCGGCCCGCCTACTCCGGCGAACTCTACGTCCGGCACCAATTGGCGCAGCCCTTGCATGAGCGCGCCGCCAAGTCGGTCGCCCGACAATTCGCCTGCAACCAGAAACACCTTCATCAGATCACCCGTGATAGTAGGAACAGCCCCGTGTCTTCCAGAGCGGCCAAAGTCTTGGGCCGGTCCAAAACAACAACCCGCCCGGCAGACACCACGATACCTTCCACGCCCGCTTTGGCCGCGGCCCGCACGGTGTCCGGCCCAATCGCCGGCATATCAACCCGCAGGTCCTGTCCACGTTTTGGTGCCTTCAAGAAAACTCCCTTGCCGCGCCGCAAATGGTCTGGTGTCTCCGCCACAAAGCGCAGCATTGCGTCGGTGCCTTGTAGCGTCTCAATGCCCAACGCGAGCCCTGCCGCCACAACAGCACCCTGCCCCACGTCCAGCGGCGACAGCGCCAACAGAATATCCGCCGCCCGACCGGCATCCTGCAAAGCTTGCTCACACGGCTTCGGACCAGCCAGCAAGCCTTCCTCTGCCGTTAGCCCGTCAAGCAGCTCATGCGCGCCCACAACCTCAAAACCCTGCTCTTCAAACACCGAGATGATCAACCGCAGGATCGCATCATCGCCGCCTTGCAACGCAGGCAACAAACGTGGCGCAATCGCCATCATCCCGGCGTCAAACTCAGCGGGGTTCAGCGCCGGGCGGCCCAAACCGCCCGCCATCACCAGGCGCGTCACGCCACCGGATTTCAAAGCCTCAAACAGCCCACCCATCTTCTCAAATCGATGGGTGTGGACTTCATCCGGCATGTCATGTGCCACGCCTTCAAACACCACGCACATCGCATCCGGGTGCGCCGCAGCCAACGCCACTGGCAAACTGCCGCCGCCACAGAGAATAGCCAGTCGGCTCATGGAATTACCTCGGTGTCAGGAAGGAACGGTCCGTGTCGCCCATGATAAAGGCCACAATCTCTTGCACGTAATCGCTGTCGGTTTCTTCGCCCAACCGCTTGGCCCGGGCCTGAAACGCACCTTCCCCTTGCGCCAGCATCTGAAACGCGGCCCGCAAAGCCGTGATGTCAGAGCGCGCCACACCGCGACGCTTGAGCCCGACTAGGTTCAACCCGTCCAACTCGCCGCGCGGCCCTTGCACCAACCCATAGGGGATCACGTCATTGGTCACCATGCTGACCGCGCCAATGATGGCGCCGCGGCCAATACGCACCCATTGGTGAATGCCACACAGCCCGCCGATGATCACATCATCTTCAATAACACAGTGTCCGGCCACAGCAGCCGAGTTCACCACAATCACGTTGTTGCCGATCTGCGCATCATGGGCAATGTGACAGCCTGCCATGAACAACCCGTCGTCACCAACGCGAGTCACGCCGCCACCGCCTTCGGTACCGCTGTTCATTGTAACATGCTCACGAATACGGTTGCGTGCGCCGATGATAAGCTTGGTCTTCTCACCACCAAATTTCAGGTCCTGCGGCACCTCACCAATCACGGCAAAGCTGAACACCACCGTGTCCGGGCCAATCTCGGTGTCGCCAGTCACCACCACGTGGGATTTCAGCTCCACGCCCTTGTGCAGCACAACCTGCGAGCCCACCACGCAAAACGGGCCGACAATACAGCCGTCTGAAACAACCGCGCCGTCTTCAATCACCGCGGAGGCATGCACCTCTGCCTGTGCAGAAACTGCCATCAGCCTTACTCCTTAGGCAGGTCCATCATTGCGGTGAATTCAACTTCACAAGCCACCTCACCGTCAACCGTCGCAGTGCCCGCAAATTTCCAGACTTTCCCTCCGGGCTTGCCACGCGTGGTCTCAACCTTCATCTCAAGCACATCGCCCGGCACCACCATGCGGCGGAACTTACATTTGTCGATTCCCATGAAGTAAACCAGAAGATCCTTGTCCGCCAAATCCAGCGCCACGCCTACCATGATGGCAGATGTCTGCGCCATGGCTTCAACAATAGTCACACCCGGCATGATCGGCTTTTTCGGGAAGTGACCCTGAAAATGCGGCTCGTTCATGGTGACCATCTTAATGCCTTTGGCCGATTGATATCCATCGATATCGACGACCTTGTCGACCAGCAGGAAAGGATAGCGATGCGGAATGAGCCGTTGGATCAGTTCGATATCGGCGCTTTTGAGATCTTCGGACATTTTTTGCTCCTCATGCGGCCTAAGACTTTGATCCTAGCCCTAACAACCTGTGCTCCGAGGAGCAAGCACTCGCCCAAAGGCAATGGCTTAAGATTTCAGGCAAAAGCCCGCCTTTGTACGAGGTTACTCGTCGTCCGGCACTGCGTCCTTGGGGCGCCCCGCACCCAAGGTCTCGTTCAGTCTTTCAATAGCAAACGACGTGATATCCACCGCCGGGTCGCCTAGCAAAACTTCGCGCCGCTCCAAGATCACACTGGCGCCCGCATCACGCATAAGAGTTGTCAAAATCGGGCTGGCAACACGGATAAACGCTTCCTGCTCACGCTGCCTGCGCTGCTCGATGTTGGCCGCCTTGGCATCCTGCTCCTTACGGATTTGAACCACCCGCGCATCAAACGCCTCCGCCACCGCACGAAATGCATCCGCATCCATTTCGCCACGCTTCTCAGTAAGTGCTTTCTCTTCCGCTGTTAGTTCCGCCTGAATGCGGCGGTTTTCGGCCAACAGAACAGATTCCTCCGCCGCCAGTTCCTGCGCCACGCGTATGCCAAACTGCGACTGACTGAACATCATGTCGCTGTCCACAGTAAGAACGGGAGACTGCGGCAAAACCCGCTCTTGGGAAAAGGCAAACGGGGCGCTCATAAGCGCCCCGGCCAAAACTGTTATGCGAAGTGTGGTCCGCAGCATGACAGATCAGAACTGCGCACTGATAGTGAAATCAAAGTTCTGATCGCGGTCGAACTCTTCTTTCTGCAACGCTTTGGTGAAGTTAAAGCGCAAAGGACCAATTGGCGTGGTCCAGAAGATCGACGCCCCAATCACGTGACGCAGGGAGAAGTCTTCGTAAAAGATTTGGCCACGGCCGCTGGTATTGTCCAATCCCCAAAGCGAGCCCACGTCGTAGAACAGACCGCCGGTGATACCGAGTTCTTCCGGCAAGCCCAGCGGGAACTCCGCTTCAAACCGCGCAGAAGCATAATATTTGCCGCCAAGCGCATCATCAAACTCGTTGCCACTGGCATCAATACCACGCTCCCGCGGCCCGATACCATAGGGCTCAAACCCCCGGATGTTGCGGTTGGTCACAATATAGCGGTCATCAATCCGGCTGTCGCCATCCGGCGAATATAGAGCACCACCTTGCAACGTCGCCCGCAGTGTCACTTCCTCACTCCAGACTTTCGCCTCTGCCACCGCCCGTGCCGTGGTAGAAACAAAGGTATAGTCCCCGCCCAGACCACCAAAGTCCTGGCCAAATTCCACGAGGTACCCGCGTGTGGGATCAAGCCCGCCGCGACGGGTATCAAAGCGATAAGTGTAGCCTACAGAGCTTTTCCAGATTTCGCCACGCGCCGCTTCGTTGTCGATGATAGAACCCGGGATCGCGTTGCCCGACGGCACTTCCATACCGGAACGCTCCAGCTTGTAGCGCAACTGCATGTTGGAGTACTCGCCCAATTCAAAACCCAGATAAGGAGACAATTCACCAACGGTGTTGGTAAAACGCGCCTCGCTGGGCTCAAACTCTTTGTAAAAGAATCCAAACCCTGCTGTCAGGTTACGGCCCAAGAAGGCCGGCTCCGCAAAGGACAGGCTGTAGTCCTTAATATCCGAGGACGTCGAGAACGACAGGCCAAAGCTCTGTCCACGGCCAAGGAAGTTGGCTTCATTGAACCGTACGACAAGTCCAATCCCGTCGTTGGTCGAATACGTACCACCAAGAGCAAGCGACCCCGTAGGTTGTTCCTCAACATCCACATCCACAATCACCTGGCTTGGGGTGCTGCCCTCGCGCGCATTCACATCCGCCACGGTAAAGAAGCCAAGCGCACGGATACGCTCCGCACTTTCGCGAATTTCACGCGGGTTGAACGGGTCCCCTTCCGCAATGCGGAACTGGTTCCGGATCACCTTGTCCAGGGTGGTTGTGTTGCCTTCAATATCAATACGCTCAACAAAAATCTTCGGACCTTTGCTGATGGCAAATTCCACATCCAAGGTCAGATCACGATCGTTGCGCGAAATGCGTGGATCAACCCGCAGGAAGTCCTGCCCTTGCTTCAGGCCATAGCGCTCCATACGGGAAATCGAGTTCTCAACCAAGGTGGGCGAGTACACCACACCCGGCTTCAAACGCAGCGTCTCCAAATACTCTTGCGCGTCCACGCCATCAATTTCACTGGTCGCAGTGATGTTACCAAATCTGAACTGCTGGCCTTCTTCGATGTTGAAGGTCAGGAAATACCCATCGCGCTCTCGCGACAGCTCGGCATTGACGCCCAGTGTCCGGAAATCGACGTAGCCTCGCGACAGGTAGAAATCGCGCAACACCTGTTTGTCGAATTCGATCCGGTCATTCACAAAAGTGTCCTGCTTAAAGAACGCCCGCAGGATACCGGCCTGTTTGGTGGCCAAGACCCGGCGCAGACGGTTGTCGCTGAAGTTGCGGTTGCCCACAAAGCCAATCCGCTCAATTTCTACAGTGCCGCCTTCAAACACTTCAAAAATCAGATCCGCACGGTTGTCGCTTCGGCGGATGATACGGGTGTTCACACGCGCAGCCAGTCGGCCTTGCTCGGAATAGGCCTGCGTGATCCGCGCCGCATCGCGCTCGGCTACGGTTGGGTTCAGAACGCGACGGGATTGCGATTCAACCAGTTGCTGCAGCGCTTCGTCTTTCAAGCGCTTGTTGCCCTCAAAGCTAATGCGGTTGATGGTTGGATATTCTTTGACCTTGATCACCAGCGTGCTACCGCTTGGCACAAGTTCAACTTCCTCAAACACACCGCTGCCCAAAACACGCTGGTACGCCGCATTCACTTGCCCCGCGGTCACCGTAGTGCCCCGCGGAATCGCCGCATAGTTGGCCACGGCAGCAGATTCGATCCGTTGGTTTCCTTCAACCCGAATGGAGCTGAAGTTATACGTCTGTGCGAAGCCAAGTGTCGGCAACGCCACCAAGACCGCAAATATTGTGAAGAAAAACGCCGTTAAGAGGCGCCGCTTCTGCACCTCTCCCCCGTCTTTGGCGATCGCCAAAGCCCTCGATTGTTTGGTCATTCCCAAACTCCGCAGTACATCCCAGTTGGATTGTGACTATCGGGTCTGAGGGCTGATGTCAAAACAGCATTGGCCTTAAAACACAGAGAATCGGCTTGCATTGCATCGGCACTCCTAGCGGCTTGGCCTGTCAACACCACACAATGTAGTGCGCAGACCTCCGCCAGTCAGATTGGCCTTACTGCAGACCACCGTTCAACATCATCGTGCCGATATAGGCGCCAAGTGACAACCCGGCGATGATTGCTGTCGGAAACAACAAACGCTCCCAGTTGATGTCAATCAACAGGCCAAGCGCGCGGTATCCATCTTCGATTGTATGCATAGTTCCAAACCCAATTCCTACCTACCCGCTAACCATAGCCGGAGAATTGGGCGAAAATTGGGCGCGGAGCGAACCCCACGCCCATTTTGCAGTTTACGGACAGAACAAGTCGTTGGTCAGACCAAACACCATCATGCTCAGCACCAGCACCAAACCCGCCGTCATCAGGATACGTAGCACACCGTCCGCCGGAGGCTTCCCGGTCACCGCCTCATAAGCGTAGAACACAAGGTGTCCGCCATCCAGCATCGGGATCGGGAACAGGTTCAACAATCCGATCGCGGTAGAGAGTACAGCAATAAACCAAATGAAACTCTGCGCGCCCTGGCTCGCCATCGCACTGGACGTTTGCGCAATACCGACTGGACCAGACAGGTTACAGCTGCTGATCGCACCTGTGATCATGTGATAGAGGCCACTTACGGAACCTTCCATGATACGACCAGTCTGGCGCACACCAGCCATAAACGCCTCGCCAACTGGCAACGTCTCAGTCGCGGGTTCAAAGGCCAAGCCACCACCAATGCCAATACGCCAATGGGTCACAAAGCCACCATCCGCCTGCGGCTCGTCCACGCGGCGCGGCGTCAGGTCAAACTGATCCACCGCCCCCGCACGGTCCACGGTCAGCGCCAATGTGCGCCCTTCCCCGCCTTCCACAGCTTCTTTGAGCTGGGAGAACGCCACAATCGGTGTGCCATCAATCGCTGTGAACACATCACCAACTTCAAGACCCGCATTGTAAGCGGCGGATCGTGGCGCCAAAGACTGAACCATCGGCGGGTACAAGAACGGCCCGGACACGTCCAATGTTTCACCACCGCGCTCCACAGTATATGACAGCACAGCCTCCTTTGGCATTGCCTTGGCAAAGGCATCAAAGGCTTCCGGATCATCAAACGATGGAATGGCTGTTCCTGCTATCGCAGTGACTACATCGCCTTGCTGCAGCTCATAAGGCGCATCCGGCAGATCCCAGATCTCGCCCACAATCAGCTTGCTGCCAATCTGGCCGTTGAACATCATCACACCGGTGAAAATGATGATCGACAGAATGAAGTTGAACACCGGCCCCGCCAGTACGGTGGCTGCCCGTGCCCACAGCGGCGCGCCATGCATGGTATGACGACGTTCCTCATCGGTCATCCCTTCCATGGCTTCGCCGTCTTTGCCGCTCGCGGCATTGGCGTCGCCTTTGAACTTCACATATCCGCCCAGCGGAATCGCTGCGATCTGCCATTTGGTGCCGCGTTTGTCATAGCGCGAATAGATCACTGGACCAAAGCCCAGGCTGAAGACATCCGCGCCAATCCCGCTCCAGCGGCCGACGATGTAATGCCCATATTCATGGATCGCGACAATGATCGACAGCGCCACAACAAACCACAGCACGGTCAAGCCGCTGCCGCCAATTCCCGAAATCAGCGATGAAATATCCAAATGCACGTCCTCTTTTTGGGGCGTTATGCCAAATTTTGCATGACCAGTCCGGCCGCCTTTCGGGCCAGATGGTCGGTTTCTCGTACCGTATCAAGGGTCATTTCGGCATTCTTGCGGCAATGTGATGGTGAAAGCCGCAAAACCGGCCTCCCCACAAGACATCGGTTATGTCGCTGGCAGCCCCAGTACCGCCCCGAGCACCAACACCAAAAGTGCCGCGCCCAACATCGCATCAAACCGATCAAGCAAGCCGCCATGGCCGGGGATCAGATTGGAACTGTCTTTGATGCCGGTGTGGCGCTTGATCGCGCTTTCCGCCGCATCGCCCATCTGCGAAGCAAACGCCGTCAGCACCGACAGAATGATCAGCGGTGTCCCACCAAATGCCATGCCGACACAACCTGCAGCCACCCAGCCCGCCATGGTGCCGGACCAGGTCTTTTTTGGGCTCACCTTTGGCCAGAACTTCGGTCCACCTATCAGGCGACCAGCAAAGTAGCCAGCCACATCGGTCGCCACCACAACGGCCACCAACCACAGCACCCAATAGGCGCCACGCACATCGCGCAAAACAATCAAGCCATAGCAGGCCAACATCAACCCCGCCGCGTAAGCGACGAAAATCGCACGATCTTTCTTAAGTTGCCCCGCACCCGCCAGCGGCACCGCCAGTAGCATTGGCAGGATCGCTTGCCCCGGCACAAAGTCGGTCAATGCCAACACCACAGCCGCCAAAGCGCCCATGGAGAGTGACACTTTTTGATCACCACCGGACAGCATCCGGGTCAACTCCCAGACCATGCCGCCACAAATGATCACAACAAATTCGTGGAACAGAAATCCACCCTGCCAGATCGCCAATCCTCCCACGCCAAGCAGCACCACTGCTGACAGGGTTCGGGGCAGCAAATCGCCCCACTTGCTAGCCGTACCGCTCATACTGTCACCGCGCCAAACCGACGGTCGCGTTTGGCATAGGCGTCCACCAGCTTACGGAACTCTTCTTTGGAGAAGTCCGGCCACAGGGTGTCGATAAACTCATATTCCGCATAAGCTGACTGCCACAGAAGGAAGTTGGAAATCCGCGCTTCCCCGCTGGTCCGGATGACCAAGTCCGGATCCGGCAACACATGGGTGTCCAGATACTTCGGCAGTGTCTCCTCACCCACATCTTCGGGCTTGAGCGTGCCATCCGCCACATCCTGCGCCAACCGCTGGGTCGCGCGGGCAACCTCGTCCCGCCCACCATAGTTCAACGCAATGGTGAGGTTCACCTCATTATTGTCGGCGGTAAGCTCTTCCAGCTCATCCATCAAGGCGCGCAGCTTTTCGTCCAAACGCGGACGATCACCGATAAACCGCACCCGCACCCCTTCCGCCTTCAGCCCACGGGCCTCTTTGCGGATGTACTGGCGGAACAGGCTCATCAAGCCCGCAACTTCCGCCTGGGTACGCTTCCAGTTCTCGGTCGAGAACCCAAAAATCGTCAGATACTCCACGCCCAAAGGCTTGCAAGCGCGCACAATCTCTTTGACGCGCTTGGCTCCGGCGTGGTGCCCAAATAACCGCGGGCGACCGCGCGCCTGCGCCCAGCGGCCATTGCCATCCATAATAATGGCCACATGCCGAGGGCCGGTCGCGGGAATCTCGTCACCCATTTTGATCAGACCTGCATGATCTCGGATTGCTTGTTCTCAAGCGCCGCGTCGATCTGCTTGATATAGCTGTCGGTCATTTCCTGAACTTCAGCTTCCCAAAGTTTTTGGTCGTCCTCAGACATACCGTCGCCTTTGGCTTTCTTGATGCTGTCCATACCATCACGACGCACGTTGCGCACCGCCACACGGGCGTGTTCCGCGTATTGTGCTGCCACACGGGCCAACTCAGTCCGGCGCTCTTCGTTCAGTTCAGGAATCGGCAGCATCACAATGGTGCCGTTGGTCTGTGGGTTGATGCCCAGACCAGAGTTCATGATCGCTTTCTCAACCGCACTCACCAGCGTTTTGTCCCACACATTGATGGTTACCATACGCGGTTCTGGCACGTTCACGGTGCCCACCTGGTTGATCGGTGTCTTAGAGCCATAGGCATCCACCATCACCGGCTCCAGCATGTTGGCTGAGGCACGGCCTGTGCGCAGCGAGGCAAATTCTGTTTTCAACGCGCCCATAGCGCCATCCATGCGGCGGGTCAGATCGTCGGTATCGAGTTCAAAATCTTCAGACATTGCTGCTCTTTCAGTCTCTCATGTTCTGCTGACAAAGCTCTTAGGCTATTGTGTTCAACTTGTATAGCACAGGCAGGCGTCGGTGAAGCCCTGATCCCTTTGGTTTTGCCGCACAATCATTCCTCAGTCGCGCACCGGGAAAAGCCTTTGAGACGTCGCTTTCAGAATTTTCATTACCAGAGTGTTTTAGTAGGGATTCTGCAACGCGCGACTCGACAGGACCAAAATGACGCAAGTGACCCCCACTGGGCTAGACGCCCACAAGCCCGCAGAGATCACCCAGCTGATCCGACTTTCCGGCATTGCCAAAGCAGAAATGCCGCTGGCGCCACTGATCACACTTTCGGTTCTTGGCGGCGTTTTTATCTCATTAGGGGCCTTGTTCTATACACAAACCACATCCGGATTTGCGGATTTAAATGGTGGCATTACGCTCATGGGAGGTGTGGCGTTTTCCCTCGGGCTTATCTTGGTCGTGGTCGGCGGCGCAGAGCTCTTTACCGGCAACACCATGATTGTCATGGCCTACGTCGACAAACGCATCACCTCCCAGGCGTTGCTACGCAACTGGGCAATTGTGTTGCTTGGCAACGCCATGGGATGTGCCGCGATCGTTTCACTTGTTTATGGCGCCGGGCTTTTGGACGGCGCCCTTGGCCAACGTGCCGCAGCCATCTCCAATGCAAAAATCGCATTGGCTCCTTTTGAGGCGTTTTGTCGGGGAATCCTGTGCAACGCTTTGGTGTGCCTCGCGGTCTGGCTGGCTGTGTCTGCCCGAACTGCCATGGGCATGATCTTATCTATCGTTTGGCCCGTGGCCGCATTTGTCGCAATCGGCCTGGAACACTCCATCGCGAATCTTTACCTGATTCCCGCTGGCGCGCTTGCCGGAGCGCCTGTGTCTTCTGGCGCGCTTGTTGCAAACCTCTTACCTGTGCTGGCAGGTAACGTCATCGGCGGCGCTGGAGGCGTGGCCTTGGCCTATCGTCTGGCCTACGGACGGAGCTTGCGGGACGAGCCAGCAACCAGCCTTTAGCCCAACAAAAAAGGAGGCCCCAAAAGACCTCCCTGTAACTCTATTCGCTGGGTGTCTTAGACAACTTTTGTGTAGGTGCCCTTGCCGGCGAGAATGCCTTTGAACCCGCCCGGCTCGTCCAATGGGAAAACAATCAGCGGCAGGTTGTTGTCGCGTGCCAATGCAATCGCGCTTGCATCCATCACCCGCAGACGCTTGGCCAGCACCTCATCATAGGTGATCTCGTCATAGCGCACCGCGTCATCATGCTCGGCTGGGTCTTTGTCGTAGATGCCATCCACACCGTTCTTGCCCATAAAGATCGCCTCACAGGCCATCTCATTGGCGCGCAGGGTCGCGGCAGTATCGGTGGTGAAATACGGGTTGCCAGTCCCTGCTGCAAAGATACACACACGCTTTTTCTCAAGGTGGCGCACCGCGCGGCGGCGAATATACGGCTCAGCCACCTCATCCATGCGGATGGCGCTGATCACACGGGTGAACACGCCCAGCCCCTCCAACGCGCTCTGCATCGCCAGCGCGTTCATCACGGTTGCCAACATGCCCATGTAGTCGGCCGTGGTGCGTTCCATCCCTTGAGCTGCCCCGGACAAGCCGCGGAACACATTGCCGCCGCCGATCACCATGCAGATCTCGACGCCCATGTCGTGGACAGATTTCACTTCCTTGGCGATACGCTCAATTGTGGGCGGATGCAGGCCGTAGCCCTGATCTCCCATCAACGCCTCCCCCGAAATCTTCAACATCACACGGTTAAAGGTTGCGTCGGCGGGGACGGTGTCGTCGCTCATGTTGCACTCCATCTGCGCATCGTTTTAGAATTGGCCGCAAAATGTCGGAAAACGCGCGCAGGTTCAATGCGAGAGTTGGGGATAACCGACAAAAGTAAGCGCAAAGTCAGGTCTTTCTCATGTCACAGCTGCCGCCCATCGCACCGGACCAACCGGTTCTGATCGCAGGCCCCACCGCCAGCGGCAAAAGTGCCCTCGCTTTGCAGATTGCACAGGCGCAAGGCGGCGTCATCATCAACGCCGATGCGATTCAGGTGTTTGACAACTGGCGCGTGCTCACGGCCCGCCCGCCGGAAGAAGACGAAGCCGCCGCGCCGCACCTGCTTTACGGCCACGTTCCCTATGACGCAGATTTTTCCGTGGGTCATTGGCTGCGCGAGGTTGCGCCGCTTTTGAAAGGCGGCCCCCGCCCGATCATTGTTGGCGGCACAGGGCTGTATTTCACTGCGCTGACGCAAGGTTTGGCCGAAATTCCCGCCACGCCCCCGGCGCTGCGCGAAGAAGCCAACGCCCGCGTTGCCAAAGAAGGTTTTGAAACCCTGCTGGCGGAACTCGACGCAAAAACAGCTGCCCGCATTGATTGCCAGAACCCGATGCGCGTGCAACGCGCTTGGGAAGTGCTCACCGCAACCGGTAAACCCTTGGCGGACTGGCAAGACAACACGCCTCCCCCGCTCCTGCCGCAGTCTGATACATTGCCAATTGTGTTTGATGTGCCCAAGGACTGGCTCAACAACCGCATTGCCCGCCGCTTTGACCTAATGCTGAAACAAGGCGCGCAGGAGGAAGCCAAGGCCAACTTGGCCACCTATGATCCAACCCATCTCTCCGCCAAAGCCATTGGCGCTCCGGAGCTTATTGCGCATCTGCGCGGTGAAATTGACTTAGAAACCGCTCGAGAACAGGCCACAATCGCAACACGCCAGTTTGCCAAACGCCAACGCACGTGGTTCCGCTCCAAAATGAAAACCTGGCATCACTACACACCAGAAGGTCTCTGACCCGCGCGGGTTTTTGCCAGTTTGTGACAAAAGGCGCCGAGTCCCCACTTGTTCGAATCGCACATCCTGCGCTTAATCAGCTGCAAGATGGCAGACAAAAATTTACATATCCCGTCATTTATGACCAAACCGGGCATGGGAGGCATGGCCGCACCTGCGCGTAAACCAACCGCGCCGGTTGAGCCGAAACCTATGCTGCGGCCCATCGTGCCCGATCAGCCTTTACCGCAAATTCGTGTAGAAACACTTGCCGGTATGACCAAAGGCGCGCCTTGGTTGCTGGAACAGCTGCATGTGCGCACGCACCACATCCTGCTCTGGACCACCCGTGGTCAGGGCCGGGTTCTGCTGCATGGTCTGCGGCGTGGCTTTGGCGCCCACAACGCGATCTTTGTCCCTGCGGGCAAATTGCTCGCGTTTGAATTGGGGCTGCAAGTGCAAGGCCTCGCCATGCTGATCCCGGACGATGGCCGCGTTACCCTGCCGGATCGCGCCCAGCATCTACGCCTACAAGACGGCACCGAACAGGCCGAGTTCACCGCCATCCTAGACGCGCTGCGCCGTGAGCTGCACGACCAACGCCCCTTCATGGCCGAAGCGCTCAATGCCCATGCCCGCCTGCTCTCCGTCGCGCTGCGCCGCGACCTTCAGGAGGCGGGCCCGCCTCCGCCCACACGCGCCTCAGAGCGGATTGTGCGCCGTTTTTGTGACATCCTTGCTGCCGAATACACCAATGGCCACCCAATGGCCTGGTACGCGGACCAGCTCGACATCACACCGACTCATCTGACGCGCGTCTGCCGCCAAGCCGCCGGTCTCACGGCTGCAGAAATGCTCTCGCAAATGACTCAGCACCGCGCCCGCAGCCTGCTTTTGGACAGCGACCTGCCGATCAATCGTGTGGCTGATTCTCTAGGGTTTGGCAGCGCCGCCTATTTCACGCGCTTTTGCCAGCAACACTTCGGCGCCGCGCCAAGTCAGGTCCGCAAACAGGCCCGCGCCTAAAGGGTTCAGAATTTCGAGGAGATTATCCGCCCCAGATCACCCGCACATAATTGCGAGTCTCGGCATAGGGCGGCACACCGCCATATTTCTCCACCGCGCCCGGCCCAGCGTTATAGGCCGCCAAGGCCAACCGCCAGCTGCCAAACTTCTGGTACTGCTGCTTCAAATACCGCGCCCCACCTTCCAGGTTCTGCTGCGGATCCATCGGATCCACCCGCAACAACCGCGCGGTCTGCGGCATCAACTGCGCCAGACCCAAGGCCCCTTTGTGGGACTTGGCCGTCGCATTCCAATTGCTTTCCTGCTGCACTAGCTTCAGGAACAGATCCACCGGCACGCCATGGAGCAACGCCGCCTCCTGCGCCATCGCCAGATACGGCCCCCGGTATTTGCCCTGATAGCTGCCATTGCCCCATTTGGAGGGCGTGTAAATCGGCTTCGGCTTCAGCCGCACAGAATTGCGGTACTGCTCAGACGCACGTCCATCGAGCACTTTTGTCTGGTTCTTAAACAACCGCGCATTGGATTTGGTCGACAGGCTCTGCGCCGCCACCGGCCCAGCAACCAAGGCCAATCCAATCACCAGTCCCAAAATCCTGCGCGCCATCTGCGCCTGCTCCACCCTGCTTTTGCGGCTTTCTTAACCAAATTGTAGGCTATTTTCCAGACCGCAGAACCGTGCTTGGCAAATTCCCGCGCGCCCTGCGGGATTTTCACCGCAGGTTATCCACAAGAAACCGCTTCCCATTCAGCCCCCGCAGTGGTGTATGGTGCCCCAAATCGAGAGAAAGAATCCGTGGGAGACATAGGCGCATGGCCGGATCGGTGAACAAAGTAATCCTTATTGGCAACCTGGGCCGCGACCCTGAGGTACGCTCCTTCCAGAATGGCGGCAAGGTCTGCAACCTGCGCATCGCCACCTCTGAAACCTGGAAAGACCGCAACACCGGCGAGCGTCGCGAGAAAACCGAATGGCACTCCGTGGCCATCTTCCAGGAAGGCCTCGTACGCATCGCCGAGCAATACCTGCGCAAAGGCTCCAAAGTCTACGTCGAAGGCAAGCTGCAAACCCGCAAATGGCAGGACCAGTCCGGCCAGGATCGCTACTCCACCGAAGTGGTGTTGCAAGGCTTTGACGGCGTTCTGACCATGCTCGACGGCCGCTCTGGCGGTGGTGACGGCGGCGGCTTTGGTGGCGGTGGCGGCGGCTACGACCAAGGCGGTGGCGGCTACGGCGGTGGCTACGATCAAGGCGGCGGCGGCAACTTCGGTGGCGGCGGTGGCGGCAACCAGGGCGGCCCAACCCCAAGCCGCGACATGGACGACGAAATCCCGTTCTAAGTCGCAGACACACGATAGATCGCATAGGTCGCCCTTTCGGCGGCCTCTTTTTTGTGCGCAACCAGCCGCCACCTACGCTTTACACGGTCGCAAACTTCTCCCAATGTCATGCACAAGTGAACGATCATTCAGCGAGGCCCGACATGACCGACTCAAATCAGTTCAACCAGAAACTCACGGACCGCCTGGTCACCTATTGCGCCATCGACAGCCAGTCGGACGAGCATTCCACCAGCATCCCATCCACCGACATCCAGCTCGACGTCTCCCGCCATCTGGTTGCGGAGCTCGAACGCATTGGTGCGCCAGATGTGGAACTGACTTCCTACGGCGTGGTCCTCGCCACCGTGCCCGCCACCGTGGACACTGCACCCACAATCGGCTTTTGCGCCCATGTCGACACCGCGCCACAGTTCAACGCCACCGGCGTGAAACCGCGCGTGATTGCCAATTGGGACGGCAGTGACATCACCTACCCAGACAACCCTGATCTGGTTCTGAACCCGTCAACTTCTGCCTACCTCGAAGGAAAAGAAGGCGAAGACATCATCACCGCCTCCGGCCTCACCTTGCTGGGTGCCGATGACAAAGCGGGCGTTGCGATCATCATGACCATGGCCGAGCACCTGCTCACGACGCCGGACCTAAAACACGGCAAAGTCCGCCTCGCCTTCACCCCAGATGAGGAAATTGGCAAAGGTGTGCACGCGGACCTTCCTGCCGACTTTGGCGTCGATTTCGCCTACACGCTGGATGGCGCCAAACGCGGCACGATGGAGTTTGAAACCTTCTCCGCCGACGGCGCTGTGGTCACCATCACCGGCACCTCCGCCCATCCCGGCTATGCCAAAGACAAGATGACCAACGCGCTGCATGTGGCGGCACAGATTGTCTCCGACCTGGACCAGCCCGGCACCACCCCGGAAACCACCTCCGGCCGCGAAAGCTTCACCCATGTCTACGCTCAGGAAGGCGGCAGCAGCGAAGTCACCCTGCGCTTCATTCTGCGGGCCTTTGAAATGGACGATCTCGAGGCACAGGCCACACGCCTGCAAGCCGCCTGCGCCAAGGCTGAAAGCGACTTCCCCGGCTCCAAAGTATCCTGCGAGATCAGCAAGCAGTACCGCAACATGCGCTACTGGCTCGAAAACGACATGATGCCAGTGGACCTCGCCCGCGAGGCCATACGCACCGAAGGTTTCGAGCCGGGCTCCGTACCCATTCGCGGCGGCACCGACGGCTCCCGCCTCACCGAATTGGGTGTGCCCTGCCCCAACCTCTACACCGGCATGATGGAAATCCACGGCCCACTGGAGTGGATCTCAGTGCAAGACATGGCCAGCGCCACACGCATGATCTCCAATCTCGTGCAAATCGCTGCCAAATAACAAAAAAGCCGACCCTCAAGGTCGGCTTTTCATTTCGACTGTCGGCAAGTTTACCGCCGCGCCAGCTCTTCTTGCAGCAGCTGGCGCACCACATCACGCGGCACATCTGCGGTCACAAAGGCCTCGCCAATCCCACGCGCCAAAATAAAGCGCAGCTGACCATCGACCACCTTTTTGTCCTGCCCCATCAGGTCCAACAGCCCATCAGCATCTGGCAGCTCGCCTTCAATATCCTTGAGGTCCACCTTCATGCCCATAGCCCGTAGATGCTCCCGCACCCGGCTTGGCACCTCTTGCGAGCAGAGCCCCAACCGCATCGACAACTCAAACGCCAAAGCACACCCCACGGCCACGCCTTCGCCATGCAGCAAGCGGTCGCCATATCCCGTGGCCGCTTCCAGCGCGTGACAGAATGTGTGCCCCAGATTGAGCAAGGCGCGATCCCCCTGCTCGGTCTCATCACGCATCACAATCTCGGCCTTCATCTCACAAGACCGTTTCACCGCCGCAATCCGCGCCGCCTCATCACCTGCCGCCAGTGCAGGACCCTGCGCCTCCAGCCATTCAAAGAAATTGGCATCGCCCAGCATGCCGTATTTCACCACCTCGCCATAACCGGCGAGGAAATCGCGTGGCGTCAGCGTGCCCAATACATCTATGTCCGCCAGCACCAAACGCGGCTGATGAAACGCGCCAACCAGGTTCTTACCCAGCGGACTGTTGATGCCGGTCTTGCCACCAACAGAACTGTCCACCTGCGCCAAAAGGCTGGTCGGGATTTGCACAAACCCAACGCCACGGCGCAGAATGGCTGCCGCAAACCCGGTCAAATCGCCAATCACACCGCCACCAAGCGCCACCACAAGGTCCTTGCGCTCCACGCGCTGCGACAGCAGCCACTCAACGGTTTGCTCCAGATAGCCCCAGCTCTTGGTGCTCTCGCCCGCAGGCAGCACCAGCGCCTCCATGCCAATGCCATCCGCTGCCAGCCCGTCGCGCAATGTCTCCAGATGCAGCGCCGCGACGTTTTCATCCGTGACCACGCAGACCTGTTTGCGCGCCAACATCGGCCCAATCAATTCGCCAGATTGCGCCAGCAAGCCCGGCCCGATGTGAATGTCATATTCCCGGCCCTCAAGGCCCACATGCACGGTTTCCATCACGGCTTATGTCTCCGCCAAAACATCGGGGCGCGCGTCCAACAACGCCTGCGCCACCCGATCTGCCATTTCTTCAATGCTCAACCCGGCCTCCGCCTTCACCGGCAAATCTGCCAGACTGTAGAGCGGCACCCGCGCATCAAATATCTCTTCCAGCGTTTTGCGCGGATTGTCCGTGCGCAACAGCGGCCGCGTGTCCTTGTGTTTCACACGGTTCCACAGCAGTTCCACATCGGCATCCAGCCACACGGCCACGCCGCGCTTGGAAATTTCTGCCCGATTGCCCTCGGCAAGATAGGCACCACCACCGGTAGACAGAATGCAGCGCTCTTCCTCCAGCAGCCGGGCAATCACTTGACTCTCCTTTAGGCGGAAAAACGCCTCTCCGTCTCGCTCGAAAATCTCGGCAATGCTCATATTGGCAGCCTTCACGATCTCCGCATCGGAATCGATAAACGGTACATTAAGTTTGGCCGCCAAGGCTTTGCCAACGGCGGTTTTTCCCGCCCCCATCATGCCAACAAACACAACGGTTTTTTTCAAATCATAACCCATCAAACGCCCGCAATCGGCTAAGCCTTGCCCAAAAGTGTGGTTTCCGCATTGAATGACGTGATCTTGCCCAAAAGGCCAGTTATAAGTTGAAAAAAACAGGCAGGATAATCGAGGATATTATGGGCAGACTCTTTCGAGCCTTGTTGTTTCTGGTGGTTTTGGCAGCAGTTGCGCTGGTGGCTTACGCCTATCTCGGGCCGATCTTTGGCGCGGATTTCTCCGCGCCACAGGCCGAGGTGCGCATTCCTCTGGAACTGACGGGGCAATAATCAGGTGATCCGCGCGTTTCGCAGCCCAGTCGCCGCCCTCTTGCTCGGCACCGCGCCGCTCCATGCACAGGACGCGCCGCTCTCCGCCATCGACTGGCTCGACAACACGCCCACGGTGACCCTCGACATGGGACTGCCATTCACCGAAGATCCGGTGAGCAAAGGCGTCTCCACGCCCACCATCAATGTCAGCCCGCTGTCGGAAACAACCCAGGACGCCGTGGGCCTGTTGCCGTCCAACGTCACCGGCCTCCCCGCCTCACTTTGGTCCGCCTCTGACGCGGACACGCTTGCCGAACTGGTGGATGCGCAGCGTCCCGAGGTGCTACCCGCCATGCAGGCGCTCCTGTATACCCTGTTGCTTGCCGAGGCCGACGCCCCGCGCGAAACTGGTGTTACCAACGAACTCCTGCTGGCCCGTGTCGACAAACTGGTCGAGATGGGCGCATTGGAACAGGCCGAAGCCCTGCTTGAACGCGCAGGCCCCTCAACACCGTCGCTGTTCAAACGCTGGTTTGATGTCACCCTCCTGATGGGCCAGGAAACCCGCGCCTGTGAGGCCCTTATGGCCGCGCCGCATCTTGCCACGGACTATGCTTCCCGCATCTTCTGCACCGCCCGCGCGGGTGACTGGCGTGCTGCCGCGCTCACGCTGGACACCGCCAAAGCCCTCGGCCTGATTTCTGAGGAAATGGACGCGCTGCTTCTGCGTTTCCTTGATCCAGAACTGTTTGAAGGCGAGCCGCTCCTGGTGGCCGCCAACGGCCCCGACCCGCTCAAGTTCCGCTTGTATGAAGCCATTGGCGAAGGCCAAACCGCCGCTCGCCTGCCACGCCCCTACGCTCATGCAGACCTGCGCGACACCGCAGGCTGGAAAGCCCAGCTGGAAGCCGCCGAACGCCTCGCACGCACCTCCGCGCTGCACGAAAACGCCCTGCTTGGCATCTACACCGAGGGTTCCCCCTCCGCCTCCGGCATGATCTGGGACCGCGTCGCCGCGCTGCAAGCCTTTGACCGCGCTATGACCGCACAAGACATCCGTGACGTCTCCGACACCCTGCCTCAAGCCTGGGCCGCCATGCAGCAGGTTCACCTCGAAGTGCCCTTTGCCCGCCTTTATGGCCCGCAACTCTTACAATTACCCCTGCAAGGCGTCACCGCCCGCTTAGCTCGCGACATTGCACTACTGTCCTCCGACTACGAACGCGCCGCCCGCTCCGGCCCACGTGATTTCCTGGCAGGACTGGCCCTTGGCACCCCGCCGCGCACGCCCACCGATCCGGTGCACCGCGCCATTGCCGACGCCTTCCACGACGCCGGTGTGCCACAAGAAATATCCACCATGCTGGCCCGTGGCCAACTGGGCGAAAGCCTGTTGACGGCGATGGAACTGATGGATGACGGTGCCGCCGGCAACCTCGGTGCCTTGACCGAAGCCCTCGCCACCTTCCGCGCCGTCGGTCTGGAAGACACAGCCCGCCGCGCCGCGCTTCAAGTGGCGCTTTTAGACACCCGAGGCTGATCTATGACGGCTCCCGCTGACAGGCTGCAATGGATTGCCACCTTCCTGGAAGCGCAGGCCGCCGAACTTGGCGCGTCGCCCAACACGCAAGCAGCCTACGCCCGCGACCTGCGCGACTTCGCCACCTGGGCCCACGGCAAATCCCGCAGCTTTGACACGCTGTCTCAATCAGACGTCGAAGGTTACCTGCTCTTCTGTGACGCCCAGGGCCTCGCCCAATCCACCCGCGCCCGCCGGCTCTCCGCAATCAAACAACTCTTCCGCTTTGCTTTTGAAGAAGGCTGGCGTCGGGATAACCCCGCGATCCAGATCAAAGGCCCCGGCCGTGCCAAGCGCCTGCCAAAAACGCTGGAGGTCACCGAGGTCGATGGCCTGCTCGCCGCCGCCCGCACTCACGGGCGCAGCACCGACGACCGGTTGCGCAACACCTGCCTGATGGAGCTGCTCTATGCCACCGGTATACGCGTGACCGAGCTGGTCAGCCTGCCGGTCTCCGCCGCCCGCGGTGATCCGCAAATGCTATTGGTGATGGGTAAAGGTGGCAAAGAACGCATGGTGCCGCTCTCTCCTCCGGCTCGAGATGCCCTTGCGGCTTGGCTCATCTGCCGTGACGCTGCCGAGGACATAGCCCGCTCCAAAGGCAAACCCGCCTCGCGCTTCCTCTTCCCGTCTCGTGGCACTTCCGGCCATCTCACCCGGCACCGCTTCTATATGTTGATCAAAGACCTGGCCGTCGCTGCCGGTGTCTCCCCAGCCAAAGTCACACCGCACACACTGCGCCACGCGTTTGCGACCCACCTCTTGGCCAACGGCGCTGACCTACGTGTGATCCAGACGCTGTTGGGCCACGCCGACGTCGCTACCACCGAAATCTACACCCACGTGCTGGATGAACGCCTGCGCGAGCTGGTTACCACCCATCACCCCTTGGCCAAAGACGGCAAGCGCAATTCCTGAGGCAGCACATCTTCAGACGGCCAATAACCGCTGAGCAACGCGCGATCATAGCCCTGCGTTAGCCCGACGGCCTGCATCGCTGCCTGCGCGGCCACCGCATTATAGGCCAACTCTTTGATCTCAGCGTTGCCATCCCCCAAAACAACAAACCGCGTCTCCTGCCGCCCATCGTGCTCCGGCATACCAACGGCACCGGCATTCACCCAGGTCACACCGCCAACCTGCCTCTCAAACGCGATACCGGAGTGCCCCGCGATCACAACATCCATCGGTCCAACCAACGCTTCAAGCGCGGCAAGCTCCTCCACGAACACAGCCTCCGGCGACACCGAAAACACAAACCGCGCCACATCGGTCACCCCACCATGGATCACGGCAACACGCGCGCCACCCTTCTGAAACGTCACCACATCCGGCAATCCCGCCATCCAGCGCCGCGCCTCGGCGCCCACCTCGGCGTTCGCATGGGCATACCATCCCGCTGATAACAGGTCACAAGTCGTACCCGCTTCAAATCCACAGCCACAATCCAGCGCATTGGCCGCCAGTTGCTTTTCACAGTTGCCTGCCACCACAACCGCCTGCGCCGCACGCACCGCCGCCACCGTCTCCGCTGGTTGCGCGCAATAAGCCACCACATCACCGGTGCAAATTACGTTGCCAGTGGGCAGCCCAAGCACCCCGGCCTGCGCCAGAACCGCCTCCGTGGCCTGCAAATTGGAATACGGCCCGCCAAACAACAGCACCGGCCCTGCCAATTCACCCAAATCCTGATGTCGCACAGCCCACCTCCGCCAAGTCGTTGCCGCAGGTTTACGACGTCCAGCCCAAAGCGCCAATCACATGACCGTCAGACAACAAAAGGCCGGGCACATGGCCCGGCCTTCCCGACGTCACCTCAAAAGAGATTTAGTCGTACTTCGCTACGAAGGCTTCTTGGGTACCGTCAGCGAGGATCGAGTCAATCGCTTCGTCCATGCGGGCAATCACGGACTCATCTGTGGTCTTGGAACATGCCAGGAAGAATTCGTTCCGGGAAATCTCCATGGCAATTTCAAAACCGCCCTCTTCAATCGCCACAGCCGCCGCAGATTCCAGCGCCACCATGTAGTCCACACGGCCCGCGCCCAGCTTCTTCAGCGTCATTTCGGCATCCGGTGCCAAGTCAATGTCGCTTGCGCCCAGACGGTCCAGCAGCGCCACGGCAAAGTCGCCGGTCTGCGTGCCAACTTTCTTGGTCAGCGCCTGCTCAACAGAAGTCACGTCGCCGTTCGCGCCTGGCTTCTGGATCAGATAGATCGCCTCAGAATACATTGGGCCGGCCCAGTTGAAGCGGTCTTCCCGCTCTGGCGTACGCGCCGTGGTGAACACACAGGTGTTGGCGTCCTGCTCGGCCAGCGTGATGGCACGCGACCACTTGGTCACTTCCATCTCGGCGGACACACCTGAGCGCGACAGCGCCTCGTTGATGATGTCCACACCGTGGCCGGTCAGCTCACCGTTTTCGACGTAGTTGTAGGGGGCATAGTCTTCCGTAAAAAACTTCACGTCCGCGGCCTGTGCTACGGTTGCAGTGGACAGGGCCAGTGCGCAGAGTGCCAGAGTTTTCATTGGTGGATTTCCTCGCTTCAAATCTCTGCCCCGGTTCTGCGCGCCATGTCTGAAGGCATCGTAAACATGCGACATTTACGCACGGACAAAATTACAAGCCGCTGAAACCCAATAAAAAAAGCCGGGGCGCCTGCCCCGACTTTGCCACAATCTTCTCGTGGTGGGTTTACATCAATAGCGCGATACAATCTCTGCCTGTGTGCCGTCCGCCATGAGAGAATCCATTGCGGAATCAATCTCGGCCACGACGGCCGCTGGCGTGTCGTGAGAGCAGGCGATGTAGTACTCATCGCGCGACACTTCCATGGCAATTTCCAGCCCCGCATCCTCGGCGGTCAGCGCATTGGCACTCTCCTGCCCCAGGATCACATAGTCCAGACGGCCTGCCGCGAGCTTCTTCATGGTCTTCTCCAGATCCGGTGCCGCAACCACTTTTGCCGCGCCCAGCTCTTCCAGCAGATCAACGGTGAAATCACCCACCTGCGTGCCAATCGACTTGGTCAACGCCTGCTCCAGCGAGGACACATCCGCATTTGTACCGGACTTCTGGATCAGATAGGTGCCTTCGACATACATCGGCCCGGCCCACTGAAATTTGGCTTCCCGCTCCGCTGTGCGCGCAGTGGAGAACACACAGGTGCTCGCGTCTTTCTCGGCCAGCGCAATCGCACGCGTCCATTTTGTGATCTCCACCGAATGCGACAGCGCCGCGCGCTCCGCCACTTCGTTAATCAGATCAATCCCGTGCCCTTTGGCCTGCCCATCTTCCATCCAGGAATACGGCGCATAGTCTTCGGTCAGGAACGACACGCTGGCCCCATCGGCCATCGCAACGGTTGGCAGCGCGAGGGCGGCAAATACAAAAGTTTTCATTGGATCCCACTCCATATGTGTTTGAACTGGGCGCCCCCTTAGTTCAAACCGCCTAAAGAAGGTTTAAGGCCTTCACGCCCCCTTGATCCGGCCTCTTTGCGCCCCCATAAACCTAAGTGATTGAGATTTCAGAGGACCCCATGGAGCCCACCACAACTTTTGACACAGCATTCTGGATCACCGCAGGCGTGATTTTCTTTTTGCTGATGATGTCTGCCTTCTTTTCCGGCTCCGAAACCGCGCTGACGGCGGCCTCTCGTGGCAAATTGCGCGCGCAGGCCGACAAAGGCAGCCGCGGTGCGCAACGGGCTCTCAACATCACAGAGGACAACGAACGGCTGATCGGCTCTGTGCTGCTGGGCAACAACCTCGTGAACATCCTCGCGACTTCTCTGGCCACCGCCCTCTTCACCCGCGCCTTTGGCGAAGGCGGCGTGGCTCTGGCGACTCTGGTCATGACGCTTCTCGTGCTGATCTTTGCCGAAGTGCTGCCCAAGACTTACGCCATCACCCGCCCCGAAGACGCCGCCGCCACCGTGGCCAGCCCGATCAGCCTGATCGTGACGCTGTTCTCCCCCATCGTATCCGCCGTGCGCGTGCTGGTGCGCGGTGTGCTGCGCCTGTTTGGTGTGGAAACCGACCCAGACAGCCAAGTGCTTGCCGTGCGCGAAGAGATCGCCGGAGCCATTCAGCTTGGCCATTCCGAGGGCATCGTGGAAAAGGAAGACCGCGACCGCATCCTCGGCGCGCTGGACCTGTCTGACCGCGTGGTCGAAGAGATCATGTTGCACCGCTCCGGCATCGAGATGATCAACGCCGACGACGCGCCTGCTGATATCCTCAAACAATGTCTGGAAAGCAACCACACCCGTCTGCCGGTCTACAAGGAAGATCAGGAGAACATCATCGGCGTGGTGCACGCCAAAGACCTGTTCCGCAGCATGTACACCCGTGCCGTGCAGGAAGAGACCAACGCCCGTGACCTGCTGGCCTTCGATCTGACCGAAGTTGCCAAAGAGCCTTACTTCGTGCCGGAGACCACCTCTCTGGACGACCAGATGCGCGAGTTCCTGCGCCGCCACGCCCACTTCGCGCTGGTGGTGGATGAATACGGCTCGTTGCAAGGATTGATCACGCTCGAAGACATCCTCGAAGAGATCGTGGGTGAAATCACCGACGAGTTTGACGAGGACACCGATCATCCAATCCGCAAATCCGAAGACGGCCAGTTCCTGATCGAAGGCGCCATGACCATCCGCGACCTCAACCGCGCCACCGATTGGTCCCTGCCCGATGACGAGGCCAACACCATCGCCGGTCTTGTGATCCACGAGGCGCAGATGATCCCCACCGTGGGGCAGGTCTTCTCCTTCCACGGCTTCCGCTTTGAGGTCACCGGACGCGAGGCCAACCGGATCACCGACCTGAAGATCCGCCCGCTCTAAACTGGCAAACCAGCCCATCCCTGCACAGCGCGTGATGGGCCGCATCACCAAAATGAATGATGCTTTAGTGGCGTTTGTCGGAAACAGACTTGCCATGTCGCCCATTGCTGTTCACCTGTGAACCATCTGACGCGCGGGTAACATTATGCAAAACGTACACGGTATTCTGATCCTTGTGGCGGCCATGCTTGGCTTCACGCTTGAGGACATGTTCATCAAATCCCTCTCCGTTACTCTGCCTGTCGGCCAGATCCTGATGGCTTAGGGTCTGGGCTCCGGCGCGGTCTTTGCCGTGCTGGCCATTCTGCGCGGCGACAACCTCTTTGCCTCCGCCGCTTGGTCCCCACGCATGTTGCTGCGCACCGCCTGTGAAGCGGGCGGCGCCGTGCTTTTTGCCACCGCTCTCTCCCGCGTCGACCTCTCTACCGTGGCCGCCGTATTCCAGACTCTGCCGCTGGTCATAACCTTGGGCGCAGCGCTTCTTCTGGGCGAGCAAGTCGGCTGGCGACGCCTCACCGCCATTCTGGTGGGCTTCAGCGGTGTACTGCTGATCATCCGCCCCGGCACTGACGCCTTCGATCCAAACGCCCTGCTGGTTTTGGGCGCCGTCATCGTGGTTGCCCTACGCGACCTGATCACCCGCACCATCGACTCCTCCGTGTCCTCCTTTGTGGTCTCCTTCCAGAGCTTCGCCTCGCTGGTCCTCGCGGGCCCGCTGCTGATGCTCTTCAACGCCGCCGACTACGCAGAGGTCACCTCTTCCCACCTAACCATGATCGCGGGCACCGTGGCCTTTGAAGCCGCAGGCTATTGGGGCGTGGTCACCGCGCTGCGCCTCGGCGAAGCCTCCGTTGTGGCCCCCTTCCGCTACTCCCGTCTACTGTTCTCCATCCTGGTCGGCATGATCGCCTTTGGCGAGCGCCCCGACCTGCCCACCATGCTTGGTGCCACGCTGATCATCGGCTCCGGCCTCTTCACTTTCATGCGCGAACACCGCCTCGCCAAAGCCGCCGCCCCGGCCCAAGCCTAGGGAAATCCAGCAAAACAGCGTCCTCCTGTCACTGTTAGCCCTAACCTGTGGAAAAACCGCCGTTAGCGCTATCAAAATGCGTTTACTTTTGCACCGGCCCTGCTATAGCTGCGCCCGACATTTGTAGCCATCCGAGGGATCCTCCGACATGAGCACCATCATTGATATCTTTGCCCGCGAAATTCTCGACAGCCGCGGCAACCCAACCGTCGAAGTCGACGTGATCCTTGAAGACGGCACCATGGGCCGCGCAGCTGTGCCTTCCGGCGCCTCCACCGGTGCCCACGAAGCGGTTGAAAAGCGCGACGGCGACAAAGACCGCTACATGGGCAAGGGTGTTCTGGAAGCGGTAAACGCCGTGAACGGCGAAATCGCTGAATGCCTCGTCGGCATGGATGTGACCGAGCAGGTTGCCATCGACGAGGCGATGATCGAACTGGACGGCACCCCGAACAAAGGCCGCCTCGGCGCCAACGCCATCCTCGGCGTCTCCCTCGCCGCTGCAAAAGCCGCTGCGGATTACACCGCACAGCCGCTGTTCCGCTACGTCGGCGGCACCTCCGCGCGCGTGCTGCCGGTGCCAATGATGAACATCATCAACGGCGGCGAGCACGCCGACAACCCAATCGACATTCAGGAATTCATGATCATGCCTGTCTCCGCGGCCAACATCCGCGAAGCCATCCGCATGGGCGCCGAAGTCTTCCACACCCTGAAAAAAGAGCTGACCGCCGCAGGCTACAACACCGGCATCGGTGACGAAGGCGGCTTTGCTCCAGCTCTGGAAAGCACCCGCAAAGCGCTGGACTTCGTGATGACCTCCATCGAAAAAGCCGGCTACAAGCCAGGCGAAGACATCTACCTCGCCCTCGATTGCGCCTCCTCTGAGTACTACAAAGACGGCAAATACGAGATGGTGGGCGAAGGCAAATCCCTGACCTCCGCTGAAAATGCACAGTACCTCGCCGACCTCTGCAACGACTACCCGATCATCTCCATCGAAGACGGCATGGACGAAGACGACTGGGACGGCTGGAAAGCCCTGACCGACCTGATCGGTGACAAAGTCCAGCTGGTGGGCGACGACCTGTTTGTGACCAACCCAACCCGTCTGGCAGACGGCATCGCGCAAGGCGTGGCCAACTCCATGCTGGTGAAAGTGAACCAGATCGGGTCGCTGACCGAGACGCTGAAAGCCGTCGATATGGCTCACCGCGCCCGCTACACCAACGTGATGTCCCACCGCTCCGGCGAAACCGAAGACGCCACCATCGCCGACCTCGCCGTGGCCACCAACTGCGGCCAGATCAAAACCGGCTCCCTGTCACGCTCCGACCGTCTGGCCAAATACAACCAGCTGATCCGCATCGAAGAAGCCCTCGGCGAAACCGCCGAATACGCAGGCCGCTCCGTGCTGAAGTAAGCCCTGGTGATTGGTTGCAAAACAGAAGCCCCCGACCGCCGGTTCGGGGGCTTTTTTGTAGGAAAACTAGGGTCAGGACTCATAGCCAGTAAATAACGAGAGCTGCGAGGGCGATGGCGGACAGGAAGACCTTCGGGCATCTGTCGTATCGAGTTGCGACACGCCGCCAATCCTTCAACCTGCCGAACA
>Ga0189286_100109_pt1 | contig 54908 bp, 55 predicted proteins | sample UW69minimetaG_FD_130330 | JGI IMG/M metagenome (GOLD analysis project Ga0189286, IMG submission 130330) | Marine microbial communities from the Costa Rica Dome - UW69 mini metaG | ecosystem: Environmental > Aquatic > Marine > Oceanic > Photic zone | place: Costa Rica: the Eastern Pacific...
CCCGCGCCATTCCTTGCCCGACAAGCACCTCAACCTGCCGTAACTTCGTGACAATTTCCTCGGGCTTGTGTCGCTTATTTCCCATCGTGAAGCCTCCGTTTTCTAAACATAGCGGCGGACCACTTCAGTGGGGGAGGATCAGACTGGCGCTTGCTGTTTTTGTAATCGGGTTCATTGGCTACTTGGTGGGTAGCAACGAGACCCTGAACCAAGCGCACGAACGCGGGTATGTCGAATTCTGCAAGGCAGACGGCTCCCGCGTTTGGTTGGGAGAGTGTTCCGCCACCCCCTCTATCAAAGAGGGAGAGTGAGCGATGCACGTAATGATCGATCTTGAAACCATGGGCACCGCACCAAACGCGCCAATTGTCGCGATTGGTGCCTGTCGGTTTGATGCAAACGGCGTCAGCGAGGACAAGTTTTATCGCCAAGTGTCCCTGCAATCCTCCGTCGACGGCGGCGCGACAATCGAAGCTGGGGCCGTGATCTGCTGGCTTAAGGAATCGAAAAAGGCCCGCGCGGCAATCTTGGAAGCCGAGGGCGAGGACGAATGGCCCGCTCTCTGCGACTTCACCGCCTGGCTAAAGGCGGACGAACTGTCCGGGCTTTGGGGTAACGGCGCGGCCTTTGACAATGCGATCCTCTCGCAAACCTATCGCCGGTATGGCCAAGAAGCTCCTTGGCGGTTCTCGCTGGACCGCTGCTATCGCACTGTCAAAAACTTCTCACCGATTGAGATGGATCGATCAGGCACCCACCACCATGCGCTTGACGATGCCGTCTCTCAAGCCAAGCATCTGGTTGCGATCTGGGCGGCAGAGCAAGCATGCGCCACGCCTGGCAACAACAGAGGGGAATGAGGGATGCCAGCACAAGCAAACCTAATTGCCGGGAAAGAAACGGACGCAGCCATCGGTTTGTCGCGCGCCCATTTCCGCAAGCTGGTTTCGCGCGGCGCACTGCCCCCACCCGTTGTTCTACCCGATGGAACGGAATTGTGGATGTTTGACGATCTCCGCGCGATACTGAACGGCGAAGCTGCCAAGCCCAACCAAGGTTTTGAGATTTGAAAAGACCAGCCAAGCCACGTATTCCGAAGCCTCGCCTGACTTGGAAATGGTCGCCGAGCAAAGAGGCTTGGGAACCCTATCACCGCGTTTCATGGATCGAGGGCAGGAAGCGTAAGCAAAAGGCCGTGTTGCTAAAATGGGGCGGACGGGCCGACGAGTTGGACCGGCTTTATTGGGCCTGTGAGGCTGGACGCCACGAAAAGCAAAAAGTCACATCCCACTACACTTGGGCAAAACTGATCATTGCCTGGCGGGAAGATCCGCGCATTCAGATGAAGCTGGCGGACAGCACCAAGAAGACCTATCGCCGCGACATGGACCGGATCATGCTCAAGAACGGTGACAAAGACGTTCGATCGACAACACGCCAAGCAGTCCGCGCGGCGCATGACATGCTCTCACCAACTCCAAGAAAGGCCGATAAGTTTCTGGCAAAATTAAGTTTACTTTGGAACTATGGCCGGAACAAATTGGATTGGCCAATTGGCGAAAACCCCGCCGAAGGCATTGAGCATTTTGGGCCGCAAAGGGAATATGAGCCTTGGCCGGAATGGATGATCGGAAAACTTGATACAGCACCGCAGAACGTCCAGACACTCGCAACCGTAATTCTGAACGCAGGCCAGCGCCCCGGCGCGGCTGTCGAGATGCGCTTTGACCACTTCAACAGTGAATGGATGAAGGTATTGGATGAAAAGCGGGGGGAGTATTTCGAGGTATTCTGCCCGGAAGCACTTCAAGCTTTTGTCCAGAACATGCCGAGAGCGGGCAAATACCTGCTGGCAAAGAACCTCACCGAGCCGGTTGGATATGACGCGGTTGAAAAGGACTTTCGGAAATGGCGAAACGGCATGGGCGAAGAAGCAAAGCCATTTGTTCTTCATGGCCTTCGCAAACTCGCAATTGTGCGCCTCGCGGAATCAGGTTGGTCTGACGCGGAAATTCAGGCCGCAACTAACCAGAGCCCTGAAATGGTGGACTACTATCGCAAGAAGGCCAGTCGCAAAATCCTGACAAAATCAGCAGCCAAACGCTCCGAATGAATCGGAACGGACAAAGAACGAACAAAACGAGATGTGTGAGTAGGGTGTGTGAGTAGATCACTTTGTGAGTGATCTGCGGCAAAGCCAAAAGCCCGTAAGCTATTGATTTTGTTGGTGCCCAAGGAGAGACTCGAACTCTCACGCCCGTGAAGGCGGGGGATTTTGAATCCCCTGCGTCTACCATTCCGCCACTTGGGCCACGGGTCTGATTTAGCCAAGGAATTGGGGAAGGTCCAGCCTCAAAACGCATTCTTTTTGGCTTTGCGAAAATTTGCCTACCCCTTAGCTCTCACGGATTATTTGCTTGCACTTCAAAGGCAAATGCCTAGGCAGGACTGAACGATAGACAGGCCAAAGAGACTTTTCATGCTGCAACGCCTTTACGATTGGACCATGCGCTTGGCAGATCATCCGCGCGCGTTGTGGGCCTTGGCCATTGTCAGCTTTGCCGAAAGCTCGTTTTTCCCGATTCCACCGGACGTTTTGATGATTCCGATGATTCTGGCCCGTCCGAGCCGAGCGTGGCTGATTGCGTTGGTCGCGCTGGTGTCCTCAGTGATTGGTGGCTTGTTTGGCTACGCAATTGGCTTCTTCGCTTTCGAAACCATTGGGGAGCCAATTTTGAAGTCGCTGGGCAAGGCAGATGCAGTGGCGGAGTTCTCCACCCGGTTAAACGACTTTGGTTTCTGGGCCGTCCTGGGCGCTGGCATCACGCCTTTCCCTTACAAAGTCATCACCATCATGTCCGGCTTCACCCACATGCCTTTGGCGACATTTATGGCGACCTCGGTTTTGGCCCGCGGCATCCGATTCTTCTTGGTGGCGGCGCTGTTGCGCAAGTTCGGCGAGCCAGTGCGTGACTTTATCGAAAAACGCTTGGGCCTTGTGACCACCCTGTTCCTGATCCTGCTGTTTGGCGGCTTTCTTGCGGTGAAATATCTATGAAACTGACACAAAAACTGGCCTATGTGCTTTTGACCGGCTTCTCAGTGGCAATGATCCTCGGGGCCTGGGGCTTTGAATTCATTGGCGAAATGCCACCCTGCAAACTGTGTTACTACCAACGGTACCCGCATTGGGTGGCCTCAGGCGCGGGCCTGTTAGCAATCGTGACCGGCCTAGGGCTACTGGCATATCTGGCGGCCGCTGGTGCGGCAGTGTCCGGGCTTGTGGGCCTCTATCACACCGGCGTTGAGCGCAAATGGTGGGAGGGGCCATCAACTTGCACCAGTTCTGACGTGTCCAACATGAGCGCAGATGACCTGTTTAACCAGATCATGTCTGCACCGCTGGTGCGCTGTGACGAGATACCCTGGGAACTTTTCGTCCTTTCCATGGCCAACTACAACGCCATGCTGTCGCTTGGCGCTGCGGGCCTCTGGGTCTACGCCATAAAAAACCTGAAATAAGTCAGTCAGTAACGCACAATTTCTCAACCGGATTTGCGCGTTGACAACAGCAAGTTGGTTTCGCTTGTCGCAACCCCGTCGAGACGGCGGATTTGTGTCAGCACGTCGTCCAGATGATCCAATGTATCGGTGCCAAGCTCCAGAATGAGGTCCCAACGCCCGTTGGTGCTGTGAATGGCACGTACTGCGGTGAGGCCAGTTAACTGTCGCACAATTCGGTCGGTGCCGCGCCCTTCGATGCCCAGCATCATGAGACCACGCACCGGATCGCTTTTGGCGTCTTCCTGCAGGACCACAGTAAAGCCAACAATGTCGCCGCGTTGACGCAGGCGTTCAATCCGGCCGCGCACCGTGGTACGGGACACGCCGAGGTCGATGGCCAGATCCGACAAAGACGCCCGAGCGTCATGGCGCAGCGCTGAAATCAGCCCTCGATCAATATCGTCCATATTGCACAGCCTTTAATGCCGATTTGAGAAAACACCACCCGTTATGTGCAAATTGAGGGGTGTAAATCAACCCATTTCGGAAGGATTTTTTCCAAATCGCCGAACATGGGATCAAGAATGACACAGAAAAACTGCTTGTTGGTGGGCGCTCCGGTGGACAGTGGCAAACGCCGCCGAGGCTGCCTGATGGGCCCCGACGCCTACCGCACCGCCCGATTGGGCGAAACTCTGCAAGACTTAGGCCACAGCGTTCAGGACCTAGGCAACCTGTCCCCTGCTCCGTTTGAGCCGGACGCGCAGGATCACGAGTTACACGCCCTCAACGAAACCGTCGCTTGGACCACTGCACTCACTGAAGCCGCAGAAAAGGCCATGCAAGACGGCTTCCCGATCTTCTTGGGTGGCGATCACAGCCTGTCCGCCGGCACGGTGGCAGGCGTTGCAAATCATGCTGCCAGCCAAGATCGTCGGCAGTTTGTTCTGTGGTTGGATGCGCACACGGATTTTCACACACCGCAAAGCACGGACAGCGGCAACTTGCATGGCACGCCTGTGGCCTATTTTGCGGGTCGTGAGGGGTTTGACGCCTTCCCAGTCGTGAAAAACCCGGTGCCCGAAGAAAACATCTGCATTATTGGGCTGCGCTCGGTAGACGATGCGGAGCGGGAAACCTTGCAAGCCACCAAAATTCGCCGTCACGACATGCGTGAGATCGATGAAAACGGCATTGCCAGGCCGCTTGCTACGTTCCTAGACCATGTGGCGGCCCAGAACGGCATGTTGCATGTCTCGCTTGATGTCGACTTCCTCGATCCGTCTGTTGCGCCAGCCGTCGGAACCACAGTCCCGGGGGGCGCAACCGTCCGTGAAGCGCATCTGGTGATGGAGATGCTGCATGACAGCGGGCTGATGACCTCCCTCGATTTGGTGGAGCTCAACCCCTTCCTGGATGAACGCGGACGCACCGCCAAATTGATGGTCGATCTGGCCGCCTCTGCCTTAGGCCGTCGTGTGTTTGACCGCCCGACCCGGAGTTTCTCATGAGCCAGATGCAAGCCCCAGATGCGGTGGTTATAATCCGTCCACACCATTTCCGCAGCAATCCGGAAACCCGCGGCGACAACGCCTTCCAAACGCTCGCAGAAGGTCAGGATGTGGCCGATCAAGCGCGCGACGAATTTGATGCGGCCGTTACAGAGCTGCAAGATGCCGGTGTGCAAGTTCATGTGTTTGAGGACAAATCCGACAAAACCCCGGATAGCGTCTTTCCGAACAACTGGTTTTCGACGCACGCAGGCGGTCATGTGGCGATCTACCCGATGTTTGCGTCAAACCGTCAAGCGGAGCGGCGTATGGATGTGATCGAAATGCTGAAGCGTGACTATCGCGTTCAGGACGTGATCGACTTTTCCGGACTGGAGGCAGACGGGCTGGCTTTGGAAGGCACCGGCGCCATGGTTCTCGATCACATCGAGCGGGTTGCCTACACGGCGGAGTCCAATCGTGCTGATCCGATCATTCTGGAGCGGTTCTGCACGCATTTTGGCTATGAACCTTTGGTGTTTGAGGCGCGCGATCAGCAAGGCAATCGCGTGTATCACACCAACGTTTTGATGGGTATTGGCACCCACTACGCGCTGGTGTGTTTGGACATGATTGTGGATCCACACCGCCGCGCCATGGTGCGCGACCGTCTGGAACAGTCGGGACGGCAGGTGATAGACTTGACCGAAGCGCAGATCGAGGCCTTTGCCGGAAACGCTATCGAGCTGACTGGCAATGGACGGCTATTGGCCTTGTCACAGACGGCCGTTGACGCGCTGCAACCGGAGCAAATCGAAATCATCGAAAAGACGGCCAAGCTGGTGCCGCTTTACATCCCAACCATTGAAACAGCCGGCGGCTCTGTGCGCTGCATGTTGGCCGGCGTGCATCTGACACGCCGCAACCCGAGGATTAACTAAATGACACAACCCTCTGAAAAAGCTCTTGTTCCTTTTGTTTCGGTCGACAATATGATGCACCTTGTGCACCATGTGGGCGTGGAGCAAATGCTCAAAGATCTGGCCGACTATGTCGAAGAGGACTTCCGACGGTGGGAACTGTTTGACAAAACCCCACGTGTGGCGAGCCACTCTGATGTGGGCGTAATCGAGCTTATGCCGACCTCGGACGGTGAGGCCTATGGCTTCAAATATGTAAACGGTCACCCCAAGAACACCGCCGAAGGATTGCAAACAGTAACTGCCTTTGGCCTGCTGGCAGATGTCTATACGGGCTATCCGGTTCTGCTCACAGAGATGACCATTTTGACCGCGCTGCGCACCGCCGCAACTTCGGCGATGGCGGCCAAGTACCTCGCGCCGAAAGGTGCCGACACGATGGCGATGATCGGCAATGGCGCGCAGTCGGAGTTCCAAACGCTTGCGATGAAAGCGATCATCGGCCTGAAATCCGTGCGGCTCTATGACAAAGACCCTGCGGCTACAGCAAAATGCGCGGCCAACCTCGCGGACTGCGGACTAGAGGTTGTGGTGTGCAAAACACCAGAAGAAGCGATTGAAGGTGCGCAGATTCTGACCACCTGCACGGCGGATAAGCAATACGCCACCATTTTGAGCGACAACATGGTTGGCGCCGGTGTGCACATCAACGCGATTGGTGGGGATTGCCCAGGCAAGACGGAACTTGCCAAAGGCATTCTAGAGCGTTCTGACGTTTTTGTAGAGTTCCCCGAGCAGACCCGCATCGAAGGCGAAATCCAGCAGATGGACCCAGACTTTGCGGTCACCGAGCTCTGGCAGGTGATTTCGGGCGAGAAACAAGGCCGTCGCGACACGCGGCAGATCACCCTGTTTGACAGTGTTGGCTTTGCCATCGAGGATTTCTCCGCCCTGCGCTACATCCGTGACAAGGTGGCTCAGACTCCGTTCCATGAGGATCTGGACATGCTGGCTGACCCGGACGATCCACGTGATCTGTTCGGCATGGTGCAGCGGGCAAAAGCCTAAACCTTAGTTGCGCCCGCTGCTCTATTGGGCCGCGGGCGCTTGCATCACTTGCTCGCGCCGCACCATGAAAGTGTGAATGGAGAACACCACTGCGTCTGTTTTGGGCAGGCGCAGAATGCACTGTTTTTCCGAGCGTAGATACGCGCCGGATTTTGCAGGAACAGGGCCGCGCGGCGCATCCTCCGGGCGTGGCGTGAAAAGCGTTGGATCGTCATACCAAAGCGCGTTCTTGCGCCACAACGGCCGCCCTGCCCGCACGCCGTCAAACAGCCGTTGGACCCGTTTGGCGATGTTCTCATCATACTCCGCCACCGGCACATGAATCCCGATCAGCGGGCGCATGAACTTCTCCGACAAGGTCCAGCTGGCCGGAAAGCACAGAACCGCGCCGGTGAGCACATGTTCATCGCCAACCTTCTGCATCAAACAGATGTCTTCCTGAATAATCTGTCCAAGCGTGCGCAGTGGCTGCGCTCGATCTATGGCAACGACACGCCCATCAGGACAGCGTACCGCTTGCCGGCCAACATCGAAATCCGCTCGGCTCGCCAGTTGGTCCAAGGCCAAATCCAGCACTTCCTGCGCCGCCGGTACCGCGTCTTCCGCCAAGGCCGACACAAGATCAGGTTCTTCTGATAACAGCTTGCAACGCAGCGACATTTGCGCGGCGTAGGCATCATCTATGATGAGCCATTCGTCAGAAGCAAGCGGGGCAATGCCGGGCAGCGGCCGCTCCGCCAGCGCGTCGTAGGGAATAGATGTCTGCAAGATTTCTGTCATGACACCAGCCGTAGCGCAGCCAAGCCGCGATGACATCAACAATCTTGCATGCCGCGACACGATGCCAATCTATCGTTAGGTCACCTTGCCGTGAGACTCTGTCGCAATCGCTTTGCTCTGTCGGTCATTCAGCCCACATTGGGACAACACGACAGAGGAGCGCCGCATGCCCACCGAACGCATCACTTTTACTGGCCACGCTGGCGACACGTTGGCCGCGCGGCTTGATTTGCCGGAAGGACCACATCTCGCGACTGCAGTGTTTGCACATTGCTTTACCTGCTCCAAAGACATTCTCGCGGCACGACGGATTGCGGCACGTCTGGCCACGATGGGGATTACGGTTTTGCGGTTCGATTTTACTGGGCTCGGACACTCCGACGGCGAATTTTCCAACACGCATTTTTCCAGCAACGTGGCCGATTTGGTTGCAGCAGCCGACTACCTCTCCGGCCGTGATATGGCCCCTGATTTACTGATTGGGCACAGCCTGGGCGGCGCAGCGGTCTTGCGTGCGGCCACGCAAATCGACACGGCAAAAGCTGTTGTCACCTTGGGTGCACCATCTGATCCTGCGCACGTCGCGCATCAGTTTGACGCGCATACTGATCAGATCACATCCGATGGCCAAGCCACGGTGACGCTTGGTGGTCGGCCGTTTGAAATCAAAAAAGCCTTTCTAGAAGACATATCCAATCAGAACCTCAGCAAGTGTATTGCGAGCCTGAACAAGGCCCTGCTTGTCTTGCACGCGCCTCGGGACGCCACGGTCAGCATCGACAACGCCGCGGCGATTTTTGAGACCGCCAAACACCCGAAAAGCTTTGTCACCTTGGATGACGCCGATCATTTGATCACCAACCCCAAAGACGCGGAATACGCCGCGGAGGTGATTGCCTCCTGGGTCGGGCGCTACCTGACCCTGACACCACCTGCCCCACCTCCTGGCGCGCCGGAGGGTGTTGTGCGCGTATCAGAGGCCAATCCGGCAGGCTTTTTGCAGGATGTAAACGCGGGACCATTTCATCATGCCTTGGCGGATGAACCCCTGGCCTATGGCGGCAGCAACCGTGGCATGACGCCGTATGGGTTCTTGTCAGCGGGCCTCGGCGCCTGCACATCCATGACCATCCGCATGTATGCACGGCGCAAAAACTGGCCTCTGGATCATGTTTGGGTGGATGTGTGCCACGACAAAATCCACGCAGCAGACGCCGAAGCCCCCGCTGGGCAGAAGGTGGACCAGTTTCGTCGCAAAATTCACTTGGAGGGAGCGCTCACCCAAGAGCAGCGCGCCCGGTTGTTGGAAATCGCGGACCGCTGCCCTGTGCATCGCACTTTAGAACAATCCAGCGAAGTGGTCACGCAACTGGCGTGACCACTTCCCTTACCGTCGCGGCGACGGACGTGGCGCGGGCCGAGGTGTCGGTCTTGGCCGCGGGGTTGGGCGTGTGACCGGAGGGCGCGGCGCAATCGGGTGCACCGGGCGTTCCGGTGGACGCTCAATCGGGTGTTCCGGACGAGGCGGACGCTCCGGGCGTGGCGGATATGGACGGTAATAGTAATCGTTCCACATCATCGAGTCATAATAGGCACCTGTGTACCCACGTCCGCCTGTATTTTCACAGGCTGTCAGCAACATAGCTCCGGTCGCCAGCGCGGCGAAAAGTTTCAAAGGTCTCTGAAAAGACGTCAGAATCCGGCCTCCCTAACGCGCTTTGATCGAAGTGAGAATGGCGTTCACGTCAGCCAAGGCACTTTGATCAAACCCCTGAGACATGATCGTCAGCGCCACCACGACACGACCGTTTTTGATGTCGAGCATGGTCACATTGAACGACACTGGCCGACCGTCCCGTCGCCCGGAGCCGGTGATCACCGTTGCCGGATAGTTGCCAACGCGGCGATCCTCGGCGCTCAAAATCTCGGTGGTTTTGGCCAGTTGACCATTCAAACCGCGGGCGTATGCCTTGGCATCTTCCAGTGAGCGGAATCGGGGCGGCGAAATCAACCCTACCCAAACGCCATGATCGCTCTCTGGTTCCAAACCAAACACGCGCTCTACGGCGCGGATGTCTCCATCGCCGTCGGGAGACAGCTCTCGCGGGCCACCGACGCGCAGCTTCCAGAAATCAGGCACATCCACCTGAAACACATTGCGGGATTGATCGCTGTAGACCACCTGTGTGTCCGCTTGTACCGCCATGGGCGCGGCCCAAAGCGCAGCACTCAGGAGCAGGCCGCCCAGCCACAACGTCTTATACATAAATGCCTCCAGTAAAAATCACGGCCATAGGACACACAATCTAAGCGATTGTATAGGGGTTTCGGAGGAAATCGCCGCATTGCAGCGTGAAAACCTTGCTGTTTTGGGTTGCACCGTCTAAACGGGCCGCGACCCCAATAGCTAACAATGCAAGGCTGAGATTATGATCCCGCGCTATGCCCGCCCCGATATGGTTGCCGTTTGGTCGCCTGAAACCAAATTCAAAATCTGGTACGAGATCGAGGCGCACGCCTGTGACGCACAGGCCAAGCTGGGCGTGATCCCGCAGGAAAATGCCGATGCGGTCTGGAAAGCCAAAGACGTTGAGTTTGACGTCGCACGCATCGACGAGATCGAAGCGGTAACCAAGCACGACGTGATCGCGTTTTTGACCCACCTGGCCGAGCATGTTGGTTCTGAGGAAGCGCGTTTTGTGCACCAAGGCATGACCTCTTCCGACGTACTGGACACCTGCCTGAACGTGCAGCTGGTGCGCGCAGCCGACATCCTGCTGGCCGATCTGGACAAGGTACTGGCCGCGTTGAAAAAACGGGCATTTGAGCACAAAGACACCCTGCGCGTTGGCCGCTCCCATGGTATCCATGCAGAACCCACCACCATGGGCCTGACCTTCGCGCGTTTCTACGCCGAAATGGATCGCAACAAGGCCCGCCTGCAGCAGGCCCGTGAAGAAATCGCCACCGGCGCCATCTCCGGCGCGGTGGGCACCTTCGCCAACATCGACCCCGCGGTGGAAGAGCACGTCTGTGAGCAGCTGGGCCTGACCCCTGAGCCGATCTCCACACAGGTGATCCCACGTGATCGTCACGCCATGTTCTTTGCGGTGCTGGGTGTGATTGCCTCGTCGATCGAAAACATCGCTGTAGAAATCCGCCACATGCAGCGCACCGAAGTGCTGGAAGGCGCGGAATTCTTCTCCATGGGCCAAAAAGGCTCCTCGGCGATGCCACACAAGAAGAACCCGGTTCTGACCGAAAACCTGACTGGTCTGGCCCGTCTGGTGCGTATGACTGTGATCCCGGCGATGGAAAACGTTGCCCTGTGGCATGAGCGGGATATTTCCCACTCGTCTGTGGAGCGCGGCATTGGCCCGGACGCCACTGTGACCCTGGACTTCGCCCTGAACCGGCTGGCCGGTGTCGTCGATAAGATGTTGATCTTCCCAGAGAACATGCTCGACAACATGAACAAGTTCCCGGGTCTGGTGATGTCTCAGCGCGTTCTGCTGGCCCTGACCCAAGCTGGCGTGTCCCGCGAAGACGCCTATGCCATGGTGCAGCGCAACGCGCTCAAAGTTTGGGAAGAGCGCGTGGACTTTCAAGAGCAGCTTCTGGCGGATGCCGACGTTGTGGCCGCTCTGGGTGTTGATGGCATCAACGAGAAGTTTGACATGGGTTACCACACCAAACACGTCGACACGATCTTTGCCCGCGTTTTCAAAGACTAACGCGGCGGCTTAAAACCATCAAAAGGCGTATCCATCCGGGTGCGCCTTTTTTTGTTTCTGCAATCTGACAGCTCCGTGATTTTTGCATCCGAAGATGCCGTGATACCGTATCCGTAAAGAGTTATCTTTTGAGTGGAGTTCTTCATGACTTTGACGCGCGGACTGATTTCAATTGCGTTGGCAACCTCGCTGGCAACCTCGCTGGCCACCCCTCTCTGGGCTGCGGGCAGCGGCTCGTCGGAGCCAAAACCCAAGACCGTGACCTGCACCAAGGGCAATGTCTTTAGCGAGAGCAAAGGCAAATGTGTGCCGCAACAGGACAGCTCTTTGACGGACCGAGATCGCATCGAGGAACTGCGGGCACTGGCCTACGCGGGCCGCACAGCGGAAGCACAGGCAGTATTGGCAACGTTGACTGACCAGAACTCAGACCAAGCGCTGACATATTGGGGCTTTACACATCGCAAACTTGGGAATGTGGATGCCGGTTTGACATTCTACGACAAAGCATTGAAACAGAACCCAAATAACCTGTTGGCGCGCTCTTATTTAGGCCAGGCCCATGTGGACTCCGGACGTTTGGATTTGGCGCGGCTTCAGCTAAAAGAAATCCGGAATCGTGACGGAGACGGCGGGTGGCCGGAAGCCTCGCTGGAGGAAGCCATCCGGACCGGCACAACTTTCAACTATTAACCATCTTCTTCAGGGTTTCTTTAGGCTTGGGTGATTGATTGGCGCTCAAGACATATGGAGACCTTGATGGACAATGCGATTCCTTTGGCGCCGCTGGGTGGCGTCGATGACATGCCGAGCTTCGGTGGCATGCGCAAAACCAATCTCTCCCGCCCGCAGAAAGCGGCCATTATTGTTCGCTTTCTGCTCAACGAAGGGGCGGAGCTCGCGCTGGCGGAGCTGTCTGATGATCATCAGGCGGACCTGACTTATATGATGGGTGACATGGGCTATATCGATCGGGAAACCCTGGCAGATGTGCTTATGGAGTTTGCCCAAGAGCTTGAATCGATTGGTCTCTCCTTCCCCAATGGCATCTCCGGCGCGCTCAGCGTGCTGCAAGGGCAGATCAGCCCAATGACCGAGGCCCGCCTGCGCCGAGAGGCGGGTGTGCGCATGATTGGCAACCCATGGGCCCGCATCAAAGAGCTCTCCACCCAGGAATTGATCGAGATGGTCGACGGCGAGAGCATCGAAGTTTCTGCTGTCCTGATTTCCAAACTGCCCGTGGACAAAGCCGCTGAGGTTCTGGCCAAGCTGCCGGGCGACAAGGCCCGTCGCATCACCTTTGCCATGTCGATGACCGAAAGCATCACGCCGGAAGCGGTGGATCGCATTGGTCTGACCCTGGCCTGCCAGATCGAAGATCGTCCCCCAAAAGCGTTCAAGGAAGGTCCGGAAGATCGCCTGGGGGCCATCCTCAACAGCGCCTCCACGGCCACGCGGGACGAAGTGCTCGGGTCTCTGGACGAAAAAGACGCCGAGTTTGCCGATGCTGTGCGCCGCCGGATCTTCACCTACGCCCATATCGCAACACGTGTAAAACCACTAGATGTTCCAAAGCTGACCAAGGATATCGACGAAGGCGCGCTTGTCACCGCCATGGCCTACGCCACCGAAGGCGACTTTGGCATGTCGACCGAATTCATCCTGTCCAACATGTCCGGCCGGATGGCAGATCAGCTGCGTGAAGCGATCGGCGACCGCGGCAAAGTGAAAACCAAAGAAGCAGAAGCGGCCATGTCGGAGGTCACCAAAGCCGTGCGCGAACTGGTCGAACTTGGCGAGATCGAACTCATCTCCGAAGAGGATGACGACGACGAATAAACCTCTTTACGTCAATTACTTGATACGCGCGGCGGTCTCAATGGGGCCGCCGTTTTCATGTTGGATCAGCACCACAATTGGTGCGTCACCTTTGACACGCACATTGGTTGAGAGGTCACTGCGCCCGTTCCAGTCTTTCACCGTCTCCCACTCGGACACGATGTTGGCGTAAGTCAAAACACGGCCAGCGTTTTCGCCGCGTTTGATGGAGACTTTCTCGGCCGTCTTGTAGCGGATCACGTGCACCTCCATCGGGGCCGGCAGGTCTGTGGAGGCTTTGATGCGCAGTTGATTGCCGTCCCGTGTGATGGAGAGATCCACCGAAGAGCTGCCTTTGAGATGGGTCTTGATCAGCCCCTCAACCTTGCCCGGATGGGTGCCAACCACATGATCCTTGCCGTTCACAATCATTTGCGGTGTGTAGACAGAGCGGTGGCCCGCGGCGCGGGCATAGGTATGTTGACGCTCGGTGTAGGCCGGGTCTGCGTGGATGTCTTTCCAGCCGATGTAATCCCAATAGTCGACATGAAAGGCCAGCGCGATCACATCATCCCGCCCCGCCAGCTGCTTGTGGAAGTACTCGTCCGCCGGAGGACAGCTGGAACAACCTTGCGAGGTATATAGCTCCACCACAACCGGTTTGACCTCTGCCATCACCGGTGACGCCAGGCCAAGCCACAAAGCCGCGAGAGCGCCCGTGGTGCGGATGCCAATCTTTCCGATCATACCGAAGTCCATTCCATTGAGTGTGTCCCCGAAGACCGTTTTATGCGCTCATGATGTGACATGCCAATCAAGGTTTCGCGAGAAAGAGTGAGCGTCACTTCGCAATCACAGGCCAAAGGCGACAGACCTTTTTGTGAGTGTTTGCCTTTGCCCCTATGGACGGGCAAACACTCACAAAAAGGTCTGCCACCTATGTCTGACACCAAACGCATCGTGCTTTCCAGTGACCACGCCGCCATCGACCTGCGCCAAGCTGTTGCCACCCATATTGCCGCCAAGGGCTATGAGGTGGTCGACATTGGCCCCAGCACCACCGAGAGCACCCACTACCCACTGCACGGCAAAGCTACCGCAGAGCGCGTGGCCTCTGGCGATTGCGATCTGGGCATCATCCTCTGTGGCACCGGCCAAGGCATCATGATGGCGGCAAACAAAGTGCCCGGTATTCGCTGCGGCGTGTGCTCGGACACATTTTCTGCCGCGATGATCCGCGCCCACAACAACGCCAACATGCTGTCGATTGGCGCCCGGGTTGTTGGTGAAGGTCTCGCGCTGGAGATTGTTGACGCTTACTTGGATGCCGAATTTGAAGGCGGCCGCCACGGCACCCGTGTGGACATGATCGAGGGCTAAGCCCGTAGTACTTAAAAAGAAAAGGCCTCGGTGCGTTACCGCGCCGAGGCCTTTTTGTTTCTACAGCAACGCATTTCAGTTCAACGCCTCAAGCGCAGGGCGAATGCGCCCCTCGACTTCGCGTTCGGTCACCGGACCTGCGATGCGCAAAAGCACATTGCCGTCACCATCAATCAAGTAGGTCTCTGGCACGCCATAGACACCCCAATTGAGCGCCATGCGGCCCGTGGTGTCAGCGCCACCTGCGGTGTAGGGGTCCCCCAGTTCTTCCAGGAAACTCAGCGCGTTGCCCGCCGCATCCTTATAGTTCACACCTAAGATGGTCAGCCCTTCGGCTTGCAACTGCATAAGGTTGGGATGTTCCACGCGACACGGACCACACCAGCTGGCCCAGAAATTTACCAGGGTTGGCTTACCTATGCGCAAAGCACTGTCATCCCACATCTCTTTGTCGCCCAGCATGGTGATCTGAACGTCGGGCGCTTGTTCCCCAACCAAGGCGCTTGGCAGCTCGTTTGGGTTTTCGCGCTGCATGCCCAAAAGGAACATCGCCGCCAAACCCGCAAAAAGCAGCGGCGGCAGGAACATCAGCGGCGAGACTTTTTTCTTGGCGGGAGTGTCGCTCATTTGCGGCGCCCTTCCACATCGTCTAGCTCAGCACGGGCTTTGCGGGCGGCACGCAGGCTCCACCAGATCAGCCCCACAATCAGCAACAGAGACACTGCGTAGGACGACAAAACGGTGTCCGCGTATTTTCCCAGATCAGGCATCATGCCATGCGCTCCCGTGCCAGCAGCGCGCGGGTGCGCCGCTTGTGAATTTCCGTGCGGGTGCGCAACAGCACCAGCGCAATGAAGAAAAGGACAAACCCAATGATGCACATCATCAGCGGGTAAAAGAACACGTTGGAGACCTTCTCCTCGGTGTCGGTGCCCGTCACCGCCCCTGCCCGCATGATCGACGCGCCCTGATGCAATCCCTGGTTCCAGAAGTTCACCGCATAGCGGCTCAACATGGCGAACACAGAGCCCACAATACAAAGTACGGCGGTGAGGTCGGCGGCGGTGTCCGGGTTATCAATCGCCTCCCAAAGCGCGATGTAGCCCAGATAGAAAAGGAACAGGATCAGGAAGGACGTCAGCCGCGGGTCCCAGGCCCACCAGGTGCCCCACATCGGCTGTCCCCAAACCGCACCGGTCCAGAGAGCGATCAAGGTCATGACCACGCCCACCGGTGCCGCAGCCTTGGCAGCCAGAGCGCTCACATGATGGCGACGCACCAGCCAAATTAACGAGGTGACCAGCATCATGAACCAGATGTTGATTGCCATCAGGGCAGACGGCACATGCAGGTAGATGATTTTCACGGTGGAGCCCTGACGATAATCGTCCGGCGTAAAGAAGAAACCCCAGACCAATCCGACAATCGTTGCGATTGCGGCTAAAACGGCTACCGGCATCAGAAACCGCGACACGGTTTGGCTGAACTTCACCGGATTGGCATATTCCCAGATCGATCCCATGAGGGTGTCCTATCTTGTCGTCGTCAGTTGTGCACTTCACTTCCATGAGAGCACCATTGTTGCCTTGATATGGGTTAAGCGGTCCGCACGCTAGCGCAGATTCATCCGCAACACCAAGGCGCTTGCAAAAGGCAAAAGCGCGATCACGCCAAAGGTGATCCCCGCCAGCATCAGCAAGGGCGTGGTGATGTCTTGACCTTCCGCGCCGCGTCTTGCCAGCTCTGCGCCAAAAATCAGCGTCGGCACGTAAAGGGGCAAAATCAATAGAGAAAGCAGCAATCCGCCGCGTTTTATGCCCACAGTCAAAGCAGCGCCAAAGGTGCCAATCACACTGAGTGCAGGCGTGCCAAGCGCGAGTGACGTCACCAACCAAACAAAGCCTTGTGGCGGCAGGTTGAGCAGCACGCCAAACACTGGAGCTGCGACCACAAGCGGCACCCCCGTGGTGAGCCAATGGGCCAGCGCTTTGACAGAGACCACGCCTTCTAACGGCAATGGGGACGTGGCGACCAGATCAAGCGTGCCATCTTCCCAGTCCAGCGCCAAAATACGGTCCAGCGACAGCAGGCAGGCCAGCAAGGCGCCAAGCCACAGAACACCGGGGGCAATCTTGGTCAGAAGGCCACTTTCCGGCCCTACTGAGAAGGGCACAAGTATCACAACAATCAGGAAAAACGCGATGCCGAGGCCAAAGCCGCCACCAGCGCGAAAGGCCAGTTTCAAGTCGCGCAAAAGCAGGGCCTTCATAGAAACGCCTCATCATAGCCGCTGACCGGCGCATCGCCTTGTTTGGCGCGGAACGGGCCCACGTCCAGCACAGTCACGTCCAAACCAAGGTCAATATGGGTGGCCAGCAAGGCGCTGCCACCTGCCGCCAAATGCGCCCGCACAGCATCGGCAAAGAGCTGCACGGATGCCGTGTCCAAAGACACGGTGGGCTCGTCCAACACCCAGATTGGGCGTCCGGTCACCAGAAGGCGCGCGAGGCCCAAACGGCGCTTTTGACCGGCGGACAGACTGCCTGCCAGGCGGTTACGCAAATCAACAAGATCAAAGGCTTGAATGGCTTTTTCAATGTCCGACTGGGCAAAGACTTCCGCCCAGAACCGCAGGTTTTCCTCCACGGTCAACATGGATTTTAACCCATCGCTGTGCGCGGCGTAGGCCACCGCCTCTTCTGGCGCGTATACTGCGCCTTTGAAAGGCGGTTGCAGGCCGGCCACCGTGCGCAAAAGCGTGGTTTTGCCAACGCCATTTGGGCCTTTAACGATCAATGCCTGACCGGGGGCAACCTCGAAGGTCAGCCCCTCCAAAACCGCCACACCGCCGCGGGCCACGCTGACATCTTTGACACGTAAACTCATGTTCTGAGGCTTACCCCATCCCCTTGGCTGGCAAAAGGATTAACCTTTTGACCCTGCTGAATTTCGACGTCGGTATCACATCTGTATCGTGGCTGTATCGCGGAGGTGGGGGTGCGCACCTTAACCTAAATCAAAGAGCATAAACGCAACGCACGTTGCACAACTCCAATTTTCTCATTCCCAAAATATCCCGGGGAGGAATTGGCCGTCTGCGGTCAAGGAGGGGCAGCGCCCCTCACTCTTTTTGATCGTCTTCAACCGGCAACATCACCGCCGCCACGCGCCGGCCCTCACTGACCAGCACGTTGTAGGTGCGACAGGCGGATGGCGAGGCCATTGGCTCCACTCCAATTCCAACCGCCTCCAAGGTTTGACGAAACGTGTTTTGCACCGGGGCCATGTTGGTGCCTGTGCCCATCAGAATGAAGTCGATCTCATCCTTGAGGGCCAAAACCGAGTCCACATCCTCATAGCCAGCCCAGCTGCGCGCGCCTTTGGCGTGGATAATCGCGCCGCCCTTGATGACTTCGCCGCCGATGCGGAAAAAGCCAGTGCCGTAGCTGTCGATGGGAATTGCATCCTCATAGGTCACTTCGGTCATCTGCATGGCCCGTCCTCCCGCGTCATAAGCACTTTCACGGATGTCTCATAAGACTTCGGGCGCCCAATTTGTGGGACGCCCGAAAGTTTGGATTATGCATCGATGTCGGCAAACTTGTTGCCGGCGGTATTGGCCTGCTTGGACCAATCGCGCTTCACGCCAAGCTTCAACAACGCGGCGGAAGCGATAAAGACCGAGGAATAGGTCCCGACAATCACACCCCAGATCATGGCGAAAACAAAGCCACGGATCACGTCGCCGCCCAACACAAACAGCGAGATCAGCGCCAACAAAGTGGTGGCGGAGGTCATCACGGTCCGGCTCAGGGTTTCGTTGATCGAGAGGTTCAGCACCTCTTTCAGATCCATCTTTTTGTACTTGCGCAGGTTTTCACGGACGCGGTCAAACACAACCACGGTGTCGTTCAACGAGTAGCCCACGATGGTCAACAGCGCCGCAATGATGGCGAGGTCAAATTTGATCTGCAGTTCGGAGAACACACCGATGGTCAGAACCACGTCGTGCACCAGCGCCATCACAGCGCCCACCGCAAACTGCCATTCAAAGCGCAGCCAGATGTAGACAAGCACCGCACCAATCGCGAGCAGAACCGCTATCACTGCAGTGGTGATCAATTCGCCGGACACTTTGGGGCCAACGGATTCCACGGACACAAAGGTGATGTCCGGCGCCACAGTTTGCAGCTGGGCCTCAACCTTGCGGATCATGTCAGCGGTCACCGCTTCCTCACCCTCTTGGGCCTGGATGCGGATCATGGTGACGTTCTGATCTTCTTCAAAAGTCACATCAAACACTTCGGTTATCGAAATGTCGCCCAGCTCCAACGGCTCCAGCGCCGCGCGGTAATCTGCGATCACCACCTCCTGTGCGCTTTCGGTCCGGATGGTGGTGCCACCCTTAAAGTCGATGCCGAAGTTCAGACCTTGGATGAAGAAACTTACCAGAGCCGCCACCATCAGCGCACCGGAGATGCCAAGCCACAACGTAGGACGGGAGAAGAAATCCCATTTGGTCTCTTGGGGAACAAGTCTCAAACGCATGGCTTATACCTCGATTGTCTTAGGACGGCGGCGTTCAAACCACATCACGATCAGCACACGCGTCACAAAGATCGCGGTGAACACCGAGGTGAGAATGCCAAGGCCGAGCGTGATGGCAAAGCCGCGCACCGGGCCGGAGCCCACGGCAAAGAGGATCACAGCGGTGATGAAGGTGGTGATGTTGGCGTCCAGAATGGCCGACAGGGCCTTTTCATAGCCAAGTTCGATAGCACGGGCTGGACCTTTGGCGGATTTCAGCTCTTCGCGGATCCGCTCAAACACCAGCACGTTGGCGTCCACCGCCATACCGATGGTCAAAACGATCCCGGCGATGCCCGGCAAAGTCAGCGTCGCGCCGATGAGCGACAGCAGACCAAAGATCAGGCCGACGTTCAGGATAAGCGCGATATTGGCAAAGACGCCAAAAGTGCCGTAGCTCAGGAACATGAAGACCAGCACACCAACAAAGGCCACGATACAGGCAATGCGGCCCGCCTCGATGCTGTCTTGGCCGAGCTCTGGCCCGATGGTGCGTTCTTCGAGGAAGTTCAGCTCCGCCGGCAGCGCGCCTGCGCGCAGCAGCACGGCGAGGTTGGTGCTCTCTTCCACAGAGAAACGGCCGGTGATGATGCCGGAGCCGCCTGGGATATGGCTCTGGATCACAGGGGCGGAAATCACCTCGTCATCCAGCACAATCGCAAACGGGCTGCCGATGTTTTCCGCGGTGTAGTCGCCAAACTTACGGGCGCCGGTTGGGTTGAACCGGAACGACACCGCTGGACGGTTGTTTTGGTCAAAGCTTGGCTGCGCGTCCACCAGCTCTTCACCGGTCACAACAGGCGCAGCTTCGACAATGTAGAACACGCCCTCTTCGTCGATGGATGGCAGAACCTTGTTGCCCACACCGGCTGGCGCGTCCGCGTCAGAGGTGCGGCTCACAACCGGGTTGAAGGTCAGCTGTGCGGTGGTGCCGATGATTTCTTTCAACTCAGACGCAGAGCCAATGCCCGGCACCTGAATGAGGATACGATCAGAACCTTGACGCTGAATGGTCGGCTCTCGGGTGCCGACTTCGTCGATCCGGCGGCGGATGATTTCCAGCGCCTGCTGTACCGTGCGTTCATCAGACGCGAGTTTCTCTGCATCCGACAGCTCCACGATAATCGTGTCACCTTCGGTGCGCACCAAAATATCGCTGGCCCCTGCTCCGGTGAGCGAGGTCACCGGACGCGACAGGCCCCGCACGAGGCTGGCGGCCTCCTGAATGGCTTCGGGCTTGGAGATTTTGAAACGCAGTTCGGTGTCTGGGCCGGGTTGCTGGCGAATGGTGCCGATGGTGGCCCGCTCGCCGCGCAGCAAGTCGCGCACTTCCGGCCAGAAGCTGGTCATGCGGGCGGCATAGACATCCTCGACCTGTACTTCGGCCAGAAGATGCGCGCCGCCGCGCAGATCAAGACCCAGGTTCACCAGACGGGACGGCAGGAACGACGGCCACATCGCCGCCTGCTCCTCAAGCCCATTGCCGGAGGCCCCCATTTCGATCGCCGCAACGGCGTCATTATGGGCCTCGACCCTCGGATAAAACGCGTTTGGCATGGCCAGAAGCAGGCCCACCACACAGGTGAGCCAGATCAGGACCCGTTTCCAAAGGTCAATTTGCAGCATGTCAGATGCCCTGTTGGTCTTGTTTTTGAATTACTCGGCTTTGGCCGGTTCGGTCTTGGAGGTCACGTTGGCGATGGTGGATTTTACCACGCGCACTTTCACGTTTTCTGCCAGTTCGACTTCGATTTCCGCGTCGTCTTTGACCTTGGTGACCTTACCGATCAGACCGCCCTGGGTCACAACCTGATCGCCCCGGCGCACGGCGGCGACCATGGCTTGGTGTTCTTTCATTTTCTTCTGCTGGGGGCGGATCAGCAGGAAATACATGATCGCAAAGATCAGAATGAGCGGCAGAAACTGACCGAGTTCTTGCATAGGTTAAGGTCCCTCTAGATGGCGCGGCACAGTGCCCCGCAAAGTCGCAGGGAACCTATGGGGCTTGGGCCGTAGTTGCAAGGTGAGATGCGAGGAAATGCGCGGGTAGACCTCCCACAGACACAACCCTAGAGTGACTTTGATAGCGGGTGACACAGGTGAGCGATCAAAATGCTGCAAACAAACGCGCCGATGCTGTTTTGGGGAGTGATTGTCCTTGGCGGGCTCACGGTCTGTGCGCTGCTGATCCAAGCGACGTTGAAGCATGCAAAGGAAGAGGTCACAGCGCCAATTGAAAAACTGTTTGCGCAGCTTGGCATGGATGCCTTGCCCCTCTTTGTCTCGATAGCTCTGGCAATTCTGTGGTCCCTGATCTTTCTACTTTTGTTGGCCGGACTGTTTGGCTTGATCTGGGATGTGCTGTTGCAAGCCCCACCCACGCGAGACAACGCGAAGGGCGTTTGGGACTGGCGCTTTCGTTTGGTGCAATTGACCGCCCTGACGACGGTTCTGGGTGCTGTGGTGATTTTGCCGGTGACGCTGCAATGACTACGCTTGTCGAAGGAACAAACGGAAACCGCAACGGCCTCCTTGTTTAATCAAAAGATCACCGAAGCCGCCGCAGATCTGCATGCGCAACGGCAAGTGACCAAAGACTTTGACGGTAAAATTGAAACCCTCTGGGAAGATGATATTGTACGCCGCATTGCCGCGATTGATCGGCTTGAGGGACTGGTGCGCGAGGAGCCACACGAGGCTGGCCATGTATCCCGCCTGCTCAGTGTCTATGTGAGAGAACTCTCTGATGAAATCGCGGCACAGCCGACGCCGGACACCGACGATGTGAAAACGTTGAAGACCTGGCTGAGGCAATTGCCTCCCCCCCCGATCGGACATGCAAAACGCAGTGCAGGTTCTTGGCCGACTAGCCATCATTCCGCGTGTCGTCTCATCAACGCTGGCCATTGATCTGCGCGACGCGAACTTGCAGGGAATGGATCTCTCAGAAACTAACTTTGTTAACGCAGTGTTCAAACACTCACATATGCAGGGGGTAATACTCAGAAGCGCGAGACTTCAGGGGGCAGATTTTTGGGACGCAAAGTTACAAATGGCGAACCTTTGGAATGCACAATTAAAGGAGGCAACCCTTCAATACGCCGAACTTCAAATAGCAGACCTCTCAACTGCCGAGCTGCAAGGAGCCGATCTAATGGACTCGAAGTTGCAGAACGCCAGCCTGCGGCATGCAGATCTAAAAGGCGCTTACCTCATCGATGCAAATCTACACGGTGCGTTTCTTGAAAAAGCGGATCTAGAAGGTGCCAACTTATCAGACGCCGAGTTTCATGGAGCAAACTTGCGGTACGCAGACCTTCAGGGAGCAATTCTCGACGGTGCCAAATTCGACGGAACTATAAACCTAGCAAAAGCAAGCCTTGTTGGAGCATCTGTCCGACTTGTTGATTTTTCCAGCACACCAATGATCAACGAACATATTGATGAGATATTTGGCGACAATAGGACTACCTTACCCGAAGGCGTTAAACGCCCGCAAATTTGGCCGCGCGAAAAGCTGGACCATAAAGACTATACCGCCCAATGGCGCGCGTTTGCGGCCAGCAAAGGTGTCGACATCCCGGAGTAGTATTGTGACAAACACCACCCTTCCCCTTTGCGCATCACTTCGGCATATAAGACCCCACAGTTTTACACGATCCAAAGGACATGACCGATGCATGACATTAAAGCGATCCGCGAAAACCCGGCCGCTTTTGACGCCGCCCTGACCCGCCGTGGGGATGAGGCCATGTCATCCTCCTTGTTGGCTTTGGATGAAGAACGGCGTGCCAAAATCGGCGCAGCTGAGGCAGCGCAGGCGGCGCAAAAGGCCGCTGCCAAAGAGGTTGGCGCAGCCAAAGCCAAAGGTGACGAGGCTGAGTTTGAACGGCTGCGCGCGTTGGTGGGCGAAAAGAAATCCGAAGTGGCGGCGATGCAGAACGAAGCCAAGGAGATCGACGCCAAGCTGACCGATGCGTTGGCGCGCATTGCCAACTTGCCGGCAGACGATGTGCCAAACGGGGCTGATGAGGACGACAACGTCGAAATCAAACAGTGGGGCACGCCCAAGTCTTTTGATTTCAAACCGGTTGAGCACTTCGAAATTGGCGGCGTGGCCGCGAGTATGGATTTTGAGACCGCCGCCAAAATCTCCGGCGCGCGGTTTGTGATGCTGAAAGGCGCTGTGGCCCGCATTCACCGAGCTCTGGCGCAGTTCATGATCGATGTGCATGTCGATGAAAACGGGCTGACCGAGGTCAACACGCCGGTTCTGGTGCGCGATGAGGCGATGTATGGCACTGATAAACTGCCAAAATTTGCCGAGGACAGCTATCAGACCACCAACGGCTGGTGGTTGATCTCGACCTCTGAAATCCCGCTCACCTACTCGGTGGCCACCGATATTCTGGACGAAAGCGCCTTGCCGATCCGCTTGACCGCGCATTCGCTGTGTTTCCGCAGCGAAGCGGGCAGCGCAGGCAAAGACACCTCCGGCATGCTGCGTCAGCACCAGTTTGAAAAGGTGGAGATGGTCTCAATCACCCACCCGGGCGAATCTGACAACGAGCAGAAGCGCATGTTGGGCTGCGCCGAGGGCATTCTGGAAAAGCTGGGCATTCCGTACCGTACTGTTGTGCTCTGCACCGGCGACATGGGCTTTGGCGCGCGTCGCACCTATGACATCGAGGCGTGGATTCCAGGTCAGGACACTTACCGTGAGATCAGCTCTGTCTCCACGACCGGCGATTTCCAGGCGCGTCGCATGAACGCGCGCTTCCGTCCAGCAGATGGCGGTAAGCCAGAGTATGTGCACACACTGAATGGCTCCGGCCTTGCTGTGGGCCGCTGCCTGATTGCGGTGCTGGAAAACGGCCAGCAGGCGGATGGCTCTGTTGAATTGCCAGAGGCGCTGGTGCCGTATCTGGGCGGCAAGTCCACGCTGAGCGCAGACGGCAAGCTGGTTTAAGCCCCAGCGACTGCTAAAAAAATCAAGGCGCGGCCCAATGGAGCCGCGCTTTTTTCATCTGTCCATAAATATCCCGGGGGTCCGGGGGCTGGCCCCCGGCCTACTCCGCCGGAATCGCGCCTTGTGACTGATTTTTGGGAAAGGGCACCAGACGTTCCTGCTCCTCATCCCACAGTTTGAGCGAAAACGACCGGATCGCCTCTGGCCACTCGATGGTGGGCAGGTCGTATTCGTCGCGGATCATCTGGTGGCATTTGCGCAGGTTGTAATGCGGAATACGGGCGTTGAAGTGGTGGATGTCGTGATAGGCGATGTTCGCCGATGCCAGATCCATCCACCAGCCAAGGTCCAAAGCGGAGGAGCCTTGCAACGCTGCCAGACGCGGGTCCAAATCGGGACGACGATCCCAATAGGTGTCCTCAAAATTGTGCTGCAGGTAGACCATGAAGACACCAACCATGCCGCCAAAGAACGATGCCAGGAACCAGATCAGCACGCCATTCCAACCAGCCAGTGCGTAAATCAAACCCATGTAGGCAAAGATCGCCAGATTGTGCAGCAGCACCGATTTCCACATGGTGTGGGCATTTTTGGGCCAGCGGTAGCGGATGAAATAGGTGAACAGGCTGCCCAGCGGGATCAGCACAAAGGGATTGCGATAGAGCCGGTATTGGAGGCGCTCCCAAAAACCGGCCTCATTCCATTCCCGCACGGTCATAGTGTGGATTTCGCCGGTCTCCCGATGCTCCAGATTGCCGATATGGCTGTGGTGCATATTGTGATTGTGGCGCATGGCTGCATAGGGCGCGAAGGTCACCACCGAAAGCGCCTCTCCGGCCCAGTCGTTATGTTTACGCGTTTTGAACAGCGAGGCATGACCTGAGTCATGCTGCAAAACATAAAGCCGCACAGCCGAGAGGCCGTTCAGAATCATCATAGGGATCAGAATGTACCATGTGCCCTGATTGGCTATCGCCAGAGTGAGCGTGGCAAAATAGAAAGCGAAGGTGCCAAAAAAACTAACCGCGCCAACGCGGTCGTCTTGCACAGTGAATTCTTTCAAGCGCTCGCGAATCTCCATCGCAAACCTCTCTTTTCAAATCAGTATTTCCGCCTGGGCCGTGCCTGGGGACACTGTGCCTAGGTATGAATGCCTACGTGAGCCGCGAAATTTCGGACCACTGAACAAGACTATAACGCGAATTTATGACGCCACAATGCACCTATCGCCGCACAGGGGCTGGACGGCGACATGAAGAGTTACAAATTGAGTGCTGAGAGCGGGTCAGAAACCCGCATCACGGCCCTTGATATGCTTGCGCAAACGCGACGGTGTGGACTTTTTCTTACCCTTATAGGGATTCTTGTCCCCCTGCCCGCGCATGGTCAGGCGGATGGGCGTGCCCGGCATGTCAAATGTTTCCCGCAGGCCATTCACAAGGTAACGCGAATAGCTAGCGGGCAGCTTGTCGGGATGGGAGCACATCACCACAAAGCCCGGCGGACGGGTTTTGGCCTGGGTCATATAGCGCAGCTTGATACGCTTGCCCTGCGGCGCCGGCGGCGGGTGCTGTTGCAGCATCTCCACCAGCCAGCGGTTCAGCGCGGCGGTGGGAATCCGACGGTTCCAGGTGTCATAGGCGTCCAAGATCGCTTGGTTGAGGCGCTCAAGACCGCGACCGGTTTTGGCGGACACTGTGATCAGCGGTGCGCCGCGCAGCTGCGGGAGAAGTCGGTTGAAGGCTTCTTTGAGCTCGCGCAGCTTTTCCTGCTTGTGCTCTTCGACGTCCCATTTGTTCACCGCGACCACCACGGCACGGCCCTCACGTTCGGCCAGATCGGCGATGCGCAGGTCTTGCTGTTCAAAGGGAATCGCCGCGTCCAGCAGCACCACAACCACCTCGGCAAATTTCACCGCACGCAGGCCGTCTCCGACGGAGAGCTTTTCGAGCTTGTCCTGCACCTTGGCTTTTTTGCGCATCCCGGCGGTGTCAAAAATCCGCATATGGGTGCCGTCCCATTCCGTGCGCAGCGAGATGGCGTCACGGGTGATGCCCGCTTCAGGACCGGTCAGCAAACGATCCTCACCAATGATCTTGTTAATCAGTGTGGATTTACCGGCGTTTGGGCGGCCCACCACGGCGATTTGCAGAGGTTTGTTCTCGGTGATCTGTTCACTTGGGCGCAGGCCGCCTTCGTCAAACTCGTCATCCCAATCGCCGTCTTCTTCGAGCTCGACGTCGACTTCAACTTCATCATCCAAGACCTTTTGGCGTTTGGCAAATTCGTCTGCAATAGGCATGAGCTGCGCATAGAGATCGTTGAGGCCTTCGCCGTGCTCCGCGGACAGGCGGATCGGCTCGCCCAGTCCCAAAGAGTAGGCATCCAAGACACCCGCGTCCGCCGCTTTGCCTTCGCCTTTGTTGGCGGCCAGCAGCACATGCGCAGATTTCTTGCGCAGGATCTCGGCAAAGACCATGTCGGTCGGCGTCACGCCTGTGCGGGCATCCATCATGAAGAGGCAGATGTCCGCCATATCCACGGCGCGCTCGGTCAAGCGGCGCATGCGTCCTTCGAGGCTGTCATCGGTGGCGTCTTCCAGACCGGCAGTGTCGATCACGGTGAACCGCAGGTCTGCCAGCTGGGCATCGCCCTCACGCAGGTCGCGCGTGACGCCCGGCTGGTCGTCGACCAAAGCCAGTTTTTTGCCCACAAGGCGGTTGAACAGCGTGGATTTGCCCACGTTTGGGCGGCCCACAATGGCGAGCGTGAAACTCATGACAGATCTCCGGAACGTCTGAAGTCGCCCCGATACAGCATTATTGCGTCAACGGAAAGCGTACAATTCGCCTTTGCGGTTGACCACATACAAAACGCCGCCTGCCACAACCGGATTGGTCGCCGCGCCGTGGGGCAACTCGACGGTGTGGGTCAAGAGACCGTTGCGCGGGTTGTAGAAACGCACCACCTCGTCAGTGGAGGGCACAACCAACTGCCCCCCCGCCAAGATTGGCCCGTAATGCGCGTGCACAGCGGATTGTTTTTTGGGTTTGTCTTTGATGAACTGCGGCAGGGTATGCCCCCAGATGCGGGTGCCGTCGCGGGCATCTAAACGCAGCAGCTCATTGGTTTCCGACACCAGGAAGAGCGACCCACCCGCCGGGAACACCGGGCTGAGTGCGCCGTGATCCGCCGTCCATTTGCGCACGCCGGTTTCCGCATCAAACGACGCCATTCGGCCGGAGTGGTTGGCCACATAGATGGTGTCTCCAACCACAACGGGGTCACCGGAGATGTCGCCCACGGTGTTCACAGCGCGGCCCGGACGGGTGTCTGACAGACCTGCGGTCCAGCGGGATACACCGCCACGGCGGAAGGCCGCCTGGATTTCTCCAGAGCCGTAGGGGAAGATTGCCAGACGGTCAGTGATGGCCGGTGCCGCCGGGCTTTGCACATTTTGCACGTTGGGAATGGACAGAAGCTGCCAGGCAATTTTGCCGGTCTCAACTTCCAGTGCCCAGGCGGTGGCATCACCAGACACCACGTAGACCAAATCGCCGTAGACCGTGGGTGTGCCACTGCCAACGGCTTGGAATTTCTGCTCCCAAAGATCAGCGCCTGTCGCCGGATCCAGCGCGCGGATGCTGCCAAACCCTGTGGTGACAAAAAGCTTGCCTTTGCCATAAGCCAAACCGCCGGTGGAGGCCTGACCTGCCTTATCGTTTGGCGGCGTCAGATCACGGGACCACACCGTTTGCCCGCCAGTGGTGGTGGCTGTAACGGTGGCTTCGGCATCGACTGTGAAGATACGGCCATCGGCGACAACAGGGTCCGCCGTAATACGTGTCTTGCGCGACTCGCCCGCGCCAATCGAGGTCGACCAGACCAGAACCGGTTTTGATGACAGTGCCGCATGAGCGGTGCGGGTGCTTGGCGTGCCAATGCGCCCGGTCCAATTCGCATTTTTGCTTTGCGATGGCAGGCTAATTGCAAGATCTTTGTTCTCAATAACCTCTTCGGAGGGGAACAGATCTTCGCGATCCCCGGCCAGAATGATCTCCGGCTCGGCACATGCAGACAAAATGCCGGCGGAGGCAACACCCGCTGCCAAAATCCAAGACGTACGTTTCACTGCTGAGTCCCCCACCCTGCAAGTCTTATTGGTCGGCCAGAACAGGCGCGGTGTCCGCAGGTGTCCCGCCCAGAGCCACAATCAACTGAGACGCACGATTGCGCAAGCCTGCGGTGACCGCCGCATCTTGAATCAGCGCTTGCAGTTGTTCGATGGCACCATCCACATCACCTTCTTCCAGGCTCAGCAGAGAAAGTTGTTCCTGCGCAGGCAGCGCCAAAGGCCTGCCCGGACCGGCCAGAGCTTCCAGCGCTAAGCGGCGATCCGCCACGGACGTTTCCTTCGCGTTTGCGAGAACCGCTTTGAAAGCTGCGATCTGACGGTAGATTTCCGGTGTCTCCAACCCGCTGGTGGTGATGCCGTTCAGGGTGGCCGCGGCGTCGGCGCCAGAGCCCACCTCAATCTGATGTGTGGCAAGCAGCATGTCGGCAACAACCTGCGCATTGGGCGACTCAGTTGTCAGATCGCCAAGCGCCGCCACTCGGGCGTCGGCTTCGCTGGAGGCCACCGCAGCAATCAGCGCATCCCCGGTGTTTTCCGCTGCGGTGCGGGCTTTGCTCTTCTGATATTCATTAAACGCAGCCGCGCCCACAATCGCGATTACCGTCAGAACGGCGATCCAACCATAGCGGCGGATCAATCCAAATAGGCGGTCACGGCGCACTTCTTCGGTGACTTCTTCGATGAAACTGTCGGTATTGCTCACGCCTGCTCTCCTGTCGGTTTGCCTTGTCTTATCGTTTTGTTTTCAAAGTGCCAAGTACTGTGGCAAAGGCACATCGGCGACACCGGTTTTTTCTCGTTTCTGGATCTAATTTGAACTGAGGAGTTCAAAATCTCGTATCGGAGGTTGTTTCTCGGCGTGCGAACGCCAATATGTCGGTGAATATTTGTGCGCGGGAGGGCGCACGTTAAAGCAACAGGGGCCATTCAATGCGGCTTATTCCGGTTCTGACCGCACTTCTCGTGTCGGCAATTTTGTATTTTGTAGTGGTGGAGCGTGATCGCTTGGCGGCATTTGCCGGCAATGGCGCACCCGAAGAGGCGGCTGACACTGCCTCAAAGACGCAGGCGGAGGCGAGTGAAGCGCCTGCTGAAACCCCAGGCCTCATACGAGTGGTCGCGGTTAAAAGTGAAGCCCGCACCATCGACAGCGCGGTTGTGCTGCGGGGCGAAACCGAGGCGGATCGCCAGGTTGAGGTGCGTGCCGAGACCAGCGGTCTGGTGATCACCGAGCCACTGCGCCGCGGCACACATGTGACGGCAGGCCAAGAGCTTTGCCGCCTCGACGTGGGCACCAGCACAGCCGTTCTGGCAGAGGCAAAAGCTCGCCTGCTGGAAGCACAGGCCCGCATCCCAAGCGCGCAAGCCTCGGTTGCCGAGGCCGAAGCACGATTGGAAGAAGCCAAGATCAACGACAACGCAGCGCGCAAACTGTCCGAAGGTGGCTTTGCCTCTTCCACTCGCGTGGCCAGCACCGCCGCAAGTGTGCGCGCGGCTGAAGCGGCGATTCAATCGGCCACATCCGGTCTGGAAAGCACTCAGGCAGGCATCGAATCAGCCGAAGCCTTGGTCGCAGCCGCAGAGCGCGAAGTGGCGCGCCTGACGATTGTGGCACCGTTTGACGGCCTGCTGGAAAGCCGGACCGCAGAACTCGGCAGCCTGATGCAGCCGGGCAGCCTGTGCGGCACAGTGCTGCGTCTTGATCCAATACGTATCGTTGGCTTTGTGCCGGAAACCGACATCAACCGCGTGAACGAAGGCTCGCTGGCGGGCGCCCGTTTGACCACCGGTCAGGAAGTGACTGGCCAGGTGACCTTTGTGTCTCGTTCCGCCGATCCGCAGACCCGCACCTTCCGCGTGGAAGTGACGGTACCAAACGCAGACTTGGCGATCCGCGACGGGCAAACCGCGGAGATTATGATCTCTGCCGATGGCGCGACGGCACATTTCCTGCCTCAGTCTTCCCTGACGCTGAACGACGAAGGCACGCTGGGCGTGCGCATAGTTGAAGACGGCGACGTTGTGGCCTTTAAGGCGGTGGAGCTGCTGCGTGATGGCATCGACGGCATCTGGGTTGGCGGTTTGCCAGAACAGTCCAGCGTGATCGTTGTCGGCCAAGAGTTTGTGGTCGAAGGTGTCACCGTCGCGCCGACCTATCGGGAGCTTGACCAATGACCGGGGCCATCACCTGGGCCGCGGAACGCGCCCGAATGATTCTGGCGTTCATCGCGATTTCCCTTGTGATTGGCGCCTTCTCCTACGTCAGCCTTCCAAAGGAGGGTGAGCCGGACATCGACATTCCGATCCTCTATGTGTCGGTCAGCTATCCGGGCATTTCCGCTGAAGACGCCGAGAGCCTGCTGGTGAAGCCTATGGAAACCGAGGCGGTCGATCTGGACGGCCTCGACAAGATGACCGGCATTGCCTCGGAAAACCACGCCTCGCTGTTGCTGGAGTTCGACTTCGGCTGGGACAAAAGCGCGACAATTGCGGATGTGCGCGATGCGATGAACACCGCGTCGTCAAACTTCCCCTCAGGAGCGGAACAATACACAATCAACGAGATCAACTTCTCCGAATTCCCGATTGTGATCGTGAACCTCTCCGGCGATGTGCCAGAGCGCACCATGGCGCGTTTGGCCAAAGACCTGCAGGATGACTTTGAAGCCATCGACGCAGTGCTGGAAGCGCCGATTGCGGGCAACCGCGATGAAATGGTGGAAGTGGTGATCGACCCGCTGCGTCTGGAATCCTACAATGTCACTGCGCCAGAACTGATCAGCGTTGTGCAAAACAACAACCAGCTGATCGCGGCTGGTGAAGTGGAAACCAACCAGGGCACCTTCTCGGTCAAAATTCCGTCGTCGTTCAACGATGTCAGCGACATTTATGAGCTGCCGGTGAAAACCAATGGCGAGCGGATTGTGACCCTGGGCGATCTGGCCGAAATCAACTTCACCTTTGAGGACCGTGCGGGCACCGCGCGGTTTGACGGCGAAAACACTGTGGCGCTGCAGGTGGTGAAGGGCAAAGGCTACAACATCATCGACACTGTGGAGCAGATCAAAACCACCCTAGCAGCGGCGCAGGAGAAATGGCCGGAAGAGTTGCAAGCAGCGGTGCAGGTTGGCACCTCCAACGACCAGAGCCGCACTGTGGGCTCGATGGTGCGCCAGCTTGAAGGCTCTGTTCTGACTGCGATTGCGCTGGTGATGATTGTGGTTCTGGCCTCTCTGGGCAGCCGCGCTGCAATGCTGGTGGGCTTTGCCATCCCGGCGTCCTTCCTGCTGTGTTTTGCCTTCCTCGCGGTAATGGGTGTGACCATCTCCAACATGGTGATGTTTGGCCTGATCCTCGCCGTGGGCATGCTGGTGGACGGTGCGATTGTTGTGGTGGAATACGCTGACAAGCGCATCAAAGAGGGCGTCGGCCCGATGCACGCCTATGTTGAGGCGGCGCAGCGCATGTTCTGGCCGATTGTGAGCTCCACCGCGACCACGCTCTGTGCCTTCCTGCCGATGCTGTTCTGGCCGGGTGTGCCGGGCGAGTTCATGGGCATGTTGCCGGTCACGATGATCTTTGTTCTGTCAGCCTCGCTGCTGGTGGCACTGATCTATCTGCCGGTTGTGGGGGGAATCTCTGGCCGTTTGAGCCGGGTGTTTGACCGAATCTCTCAAGTCATGAAGCAACGCCTGCCATGGGTGGTGCGTGCGCTGCTGGTGCCGATCCCGCTCTATGGCATGTTTGTCGGCCTGATGCAGATGCTGACCGTGACCTATGCGTCCGGGGAGGAAGGCTCCACTGGTGCAGTGGCGGTTGGAGCTGTGATTTTTGTGCTCTCTGCCTTTGCTGCCTCCATCACCATGAGCGCTGCGGAGATTGGCCGCAAACGCCGTGCTGTGAAATCCGGCTTCCGCCACAACGGCTTTGGCTATTTCATGCGCTTCATTGTGGGCAACCCGATTATGCCGCTGGTCACCATCGCCGGCGTCATCGGCCTTGTGTTTATGATCCTCCTCAACTTCATGCAAAACAACAACGGCGTCGATTTCTTTGTGGAAACCGAACCGGAACAAGCCACCGCCTATGTCCGCGCGCGTGGCAACATCTCACTGGCAGAAAAAGACGCCATGGTGCGCGAAGCGGAAAACATCATTATGCAGCACCCTGCGGTGATCAATGTGTTCTCCTTCGCCGGTGAAGGTGGTCTGGACACCGGTGGTCCGGGCGGCGGCAACTCCCCGCCCGACACCGTAGGTCAGGTACAGTTTGAGATCATCCCGTGGGATGAACGTCCAACCGCGCGTGAAAAGTGGTTCTTTGGCAAGCTGGAGCGCGAAGTCACCGCGCCGGACTTTGACGGCAACCGTGTGCTGGACGAGTTGAACGCCGAGTTGGCCAAGCTGCCCGGCTTCTATGTGGAAACCAGCCCGATTGAACAGGGTCCTGGCTCCGGCAAGCCGATCCACCTGCGTATCCGAGGCGATGGCTGGGACGAACTCAACGCCGCCGCCATAAGCGCGCGGGAAACCTTTGAAGCGACCACCGGTCTGACACTGGTGGAAGACACCCTGCCCCTGCCCGGCATCGACTGGCAAATCGACGTGGATGTGGCCAAAGCCGGCCGCTACGGCGCAGATGTGGCCACCGTGGGCGCGATGGTGCAGCTGGTAACGCGTGGCATCCTGTTGGACACCATGCGGGTCGACAGCTCGGATGAGGAAATCGAAATCCGTCTGCGTCTGCCGGATCAGGACCGCGTCCTGTCCACGCTCGACACGCTGAAGGTGCGCACCAACGACGGGCTTGTGCCATTGTCCAACTTCGTCACGCGCTTCCCAGTGCCCAAAAGGGCATCGATCACGCGTGTTGATCAGGAACGCTATTACGACGTGAAAGCGGATGTGGAACCGGGACTGGTAAAAATTGTATCTGGTGAAGGTGACGCGCTACAGACATTAGCGATCCTGAAGGCACTGCCGGAAGGCGAGCTGTCGTATGACAATGTGATCACCACTCCCAACGGTGAGGATTTCACAGTCTTTGCGCTGGACGCGGCGAGCTCTGCGGAGGAAATCCGCGCCGCGCTGGACGAGGGTGCACGCCGTGTGCCTGTCACAGCCACTGAACGGATCGAAGTGCTGACGGAATGGCTCAACACCAATCCATTTGGTCCCTCGATCAGCTGGGAATGGACGGGTGATCAGGAAGAGCAGGCGGAATCCGGTGCTTTCTTGGCCAGTGCCTTCTCCGCCGCCTTGGGTCTGATGTTTGTGATCCTGTTGGCGCAGTTCAACAGCTTCTTCAACTCGGTGCTCGTGCTTCTGGCGGTGGTTCTGTCCACGGCTGGCGTGCTGGTGGGCATGCTGGTGATGGATCAGACCTTCTCGATCATTATGACCGGGACCGGCATTGTGGCTCTGGCGGGGATTGTGGTGAACAACAACATTGTTCTGATCGATACCTATCAGGAGTACAGCCAGTATATGCCGCGGATTGATGCGATTGTGCGTACTGCACAAAGCCGTATCCGTCCCGTGTTGCTGACCACCATTACAACAATGGCCGGTCTGGCGCCAATGATGTTTGGCCTGAGCCTCGACTTCATCAACGGCGGCTATTCGATTGACAGCCCAACCTCGCTGTGGTGGAAACAGCTGGCGACGGCCGTGGTCTTTGGTCTGGGGATCGCCACCGTGCTGACACTGGTGTTCACCCCATCCATGCTGGCCGCACGGGTTTGGGCAAGCACCTACTTCAATTGGATGATGCGCCTACTGGCCCGTCTGTCCTTTGGCCGCACCTCCCGTGCCGGCCAGGACTGGGCACTGCGCCGCGCGGCCCGCAAGGTGAAACATCCGGTGCTGATGTGGGACGACACCACTGAAGTCGTGATGGAAAGCTCTGCGCTAACCTCCCGCTCCTCAGTGCCTGCGACACGCTCCACCAAGGTCGATCCAAACGAACTGGCCCCCGAGGTGGAAGCACCACGCAGCGGCAAGGCGGCGAATGACGATCCCGATCCGGGTGGCATTCAAGCGGCTGAATAACACTTCAGCATATGATCAAAAAAACGCGCTCCTTCGGGGGCGCGTTTTTCATTCATCCAGAATATTCTTTTTTTGCAACATTTTTCGCCTTATACGTGTTGCTCAAGATTTTTGAGCAAACGTATACAGGCCCCGATATGTTCAATATTGCAGTTGGCACAACTTTATCCCCTGCCCTGCCCGCGCTGATTTTGACCGGGTTGGTGCTGGTATTCTGGTTGGTCCTCAATCTGGTGACCTACACGTTTTTTCACGCGGACAAAGAGCGCGCGATCCACGGCGAGGACAGGATCCCGGAACGGACCCTGCTGTCTCTGGCTCTGATTGGGGGCTCTCTGGGTGCCAAAGTGGCACAGAAGCGGTTCCGCCACAAAACCTGCAAGCAGCCCTTTGGGCGGCTGCTCAATGCCATTCTGCTGCTGCACCTGGGATTGATTGCCTTGGGCACATATTACGCTATCGTCGGGGCAAATGGTTTCTGGGCCACAGAGGAGTTTGCAGGTGTCTGGTCCAAGTAGACCAACCACCCATGTTGCTCCCTAGCTTTAGGCCGCGTCTTCGTCTGCCTGCTGACGGGTCCAGAGCTGAGCATAGCGGCCTTTTTTGTCCAACAGCGCCGCGTGCGTACCTTCTTCGATGACTTCGCCTTTCTCCAACACCACAATCCGGTCCGCCTCAGCAATGGTCGAGAGGCGGTGCGCAATGGTGATCACGGTACGGCCTTCGCCGGCCCGTGCCAGCGCTTCTTTGATGCCCTGTTCGGTATCAGTGTCCAGCGCCGAGGTGGCTTCGTCCAGAAGCAGGATTGGCGGGTTCTTCAGCAACGTGCGGGCGATACCAACGCGTTGCTTTTCACCGCCAGAAAGTTTCAGGCCCCGTTCGCCCACAGCTGTGTCATAACCGTCCGGCAGCGCTGAGATGAAGTCGTGGATCTGGGCTGCTTTGGCGGCTTCGATCACTTCCTCTTCGGTGGCGCCGCTGCGCCCATAGGCAATGTTGTAACGAATGGTGTCGTTGAACAGCACCGTGTCTTGCGGCACCACGCCAATGGCGTCATGCAGGCTTTCCTGCTGCACATCGCGTACATCTTGCCCGTCAATGCGCAGCGCGCCGTCTTGGACATCGTAGAAGCGAAACAGCAGCCGTCCGATGGTGGATTTACCAGAACCGGATGCGCCCACGATGGCCACAGTTTGACCGCCAGGCACCGACAGGTCTACGCCTTTCAAAATGGCGCGGTCTTCGTCGTAGCCAAAGGTGACGTTCTCCAGCTCAATGGTGCCATTCGTAACCGACAGAGGCACTGCATTTGGCTTATCCGAAATCTCCGCATTGTCATCCAGCAAGTCGAACATTTGCCCCATGTCCACGAGACTCTGGCGGATTTCGCGATAGACAAAGCCGAGGAAATTCAGTGGCGCCATAACCTGAAGCATATAGGCGTTGACCATGACAAAGTCGCCGACGGTAAAGCTGCCATCGGTGACGCCTTTTGCGGCCATGACCATCACAGCGACCAAGCCACCGTTGATGATCACCGCCTGCCCCATATTGATGAGTGCCAGAGAGTTTGCCGTTTTCAGTGCGGCGCCCTCATAGCCTTCCATGGCTTCGTCATAGCGCGTGGCCTCGCGCCGTTCGGCGCCGAAGTACTTCACAGTCTCAAAGTTCAGCAGGCTGTCGACAGCGCGCTGGTTAGCCTCGTTGTCGCGATCATTCATCACCCGACGGATGCGCACACGCCATTCGGTCACCGCGAATGTGAACCAGATATAGAGCGTCATGGTGCCTGCGACGACCAACAGGAAACGCCAGTCAAACAAGGTCGCCAACACCGCACAGATCATCACAAGTTCAAGAAACAGCGGCCCGATGGAAAACAGCATAAAGCGCAATAGGAAAGCCACGCCTTTGACGCCTCGGTCCATTACCCGAGTCAAAGCACCGGTACGGCGGGTCAAATGGTACCGCAGGCTCAACGCATGGATATGTTCAAACATGGTGAGCGCCAAACGTCGCAGCGCCCGCACGCTGACCTTGGCGAACAACAGGTCGCGCAGTTGCTCAAACAGAACTGCAAGAAGTCGGTTGGTACCATAGGCCATGGTCAAGCCAACCGCGCCCAAAGCCAAAGGCGGAATGCCTTCCCCCGCGAGGGTATCGACCGCGCCTTTGTAGAGAATTGGGGTGAATACAGCGACCACTTTGGCGGCAATAAGCGCCAGCATGGCCAAGACAACCCGCACGCGCAGGGACGGCATGTCCTTGGGCCACAGGTAGGGCGCCACACTGCGGATGATGCGCAATCCCGAACGCCGTTCTTTATCCGCAATGTCGCGCGCGCTCTGAGATTGATCGACCATATGGCTTGCCTTTTGCGAGGGGTAGCCGGTCCAATCTAAGGAGTGATGGCAGGACTTGCCAGCCCTGCCCCGCTTTATTCTTCTGGAACTGTAAAGACTTGGCCCGGATAGATCAGGTCAGGATCGCGGATTTTGTCTTTGTTGGCCTCAAACACCTGCAGGTACAATTGACCTTCACCATAACGGTCTCGCGCAATCGCCCAGAGGGTGGCACCGGGTTGCACGGTCACAATGCGAACCGGTGGTTGTGCTGCGGCGGGCTCCGGTTTGGTTTCAGGTTCAACCTGAGGCGCTGCCTCGGTGGTCTGTACAGCCGTGGGAGCGTCTGTTTCCTCAGGAGACGACGACGGGGCTGCTTCAACCACGGATGTTTCCTGCTTTGCTGTTACTTCGGCGTCAGAAGCCCCGGGACTGGTTGCCAGTGGCTCGCTCGAAACCGCCTCCGTTTCGCTGGTTTCTTCAACCGCATCTTCGACAGATGCAACTTCAGGTGACGAAGTGTCAGAGGCGTCTGATGCGACCTTTGGCTTAGACACAACCGGTGCAGCTTCTGCAGTGGCCTCTTCTTCGCCGACCGCTTCAGGAGCAGCGACCGTTTCAGTCGTTTTCTCAGTCGGAGCCTCCGCCTCCTGCGCGGCTGCCTCTGCTTCGGCCACTGCTTCCGCCTGAGCACGTGCCCTTGCGACGGTCTCAGGGGTTTCGCGCTTGAACGGCGTCACCACGCGGGAGAGCACTTTGGCGGTTTCATCCACCTCATCTGCGCGCAGTTCATAGAGGCCACCGGCCACGTCTTCCAGCTGCGTGGACCACAGGCCCGCGTCGTCAATCTGTGTGGTCGCCGCCAAGGCGTTGTCCAGATACAGCCGCACAAAGGCACTTGGGTTGCCACGTCCGGAGACCATTACCGCACCGGCATCGGTATAGCTGATTGAGTCAATCGACACGGCGGCCAGAACTTCCGGTGTGGCCTCTTCCGGCGCGGCCGGTTGCACCACGCGCACGCCTTCGGAATCCGACACAATCACCGCTGGTGCTTTGGGTTTTAGCGCGGGCTCTGCCGCAGCGGCCTCTTCTTTGGCTTCGGGATTCGCCGTTTCTTCAACCGACTCCTCACTTGCATTTTCAGAAACATTTTCAATGGGTTGCGAATCGATACTCACCTGAGACGCAGTATCTTCGGCCTCTGCTGCAACGCCGTCAGATGCCGCGTCATTTATCTCGGTGGGTACGACTTCCGGCTCAGCAGTCGCTTGCGCGACTTCTGTCTCAATCGCATCTTCCGAAGCAGGTTCTTCCACCGCCTCAGGAGTCGCCACAGCCTCCGCAACCGCCACAACCGGTGCGACGATCACCGTGGCATCCGAAGGCACATCGCCGTCCGCCCGCCGCTCCACGAGGCTCAGAACGCGTGGCGCTTCACTGGGCTCAATCGCCAAAATGGCGGCAAATTTGCCTGCGGTGTCGACAGGGGCCAGAGCGACTTCTGTACCATCCAGCAGAATGCCCAACATGGCACCAGGCGCAGCCGCTCCGGCCACCACTGTGTTGCCTTCAGCATCCACCCGCACCACGTCAAAACTTGGCGCAATGGTTGGCGCGGTCTCTTCCTCAACTGGCGCAGATGCCGCAGCCACCGGCTCTTCTTTTGGCTCGGGTTCGGCACTAGGTGCGGCATCCTCAACCGCCTCAGCGACTTGCTCCTGCGTTTCCGCTGGTGCAGGCTGCGCATCCGGCTCGGACACTTCCTCAGCGGTCTGCTCAGCCACCTTCGGCGTGGCGTCTGGTGCCGGGGCGGCCTCAGTGGTTGTGGCGTCATTGACCGTCTGATCGCCGCCGTCCAACACGCCGGTCGCCACCAGTGCATAGACGGAGACGCCCATTGCCACCACAACTCCGGCCACCCAGACCACATTGCCGCTGAAAATTGATGCTTTGTCACTCATCGCCGAATATCCCCCGAAGTCGGCTGTCATTTGGTTGAGAGACCCTACCAACCCAGATATTGCTGGTCAAAAGAGCTTTAAACATATTGGAGAATTTCATGACCACACGCTCGATCTGTGTCTTTTGTGGTTCACGTTTTGGCGATGATGCCGCCTATAAAGACGCTGCGGAGGCCTTTGGCGCGCGGTTTGGTGACAAAAACTGGCGTCTGGTATACGGCGCGGGCGATGTCGGGTTGATGGGCGCCGTGGCCAATGCGGCCCAAGCCGCAGGCGCAGACACCTTTGGCGTAATCCCTACTCACCTGCTCGAATGGGAGGTGGGCAAACGCGACCTGACCAACTTCATCGTGACCGAGAACATGCACGAGCGTAAAAAGGTCATGTTTATGAATTGCGACGCCATTGTTGTTCTGCCCGGCGGCGCGGGCTCACTGGACGAGTTCTTTGAGGTTCTCACATGGCGCCAGCTTGGCCTACATGAAAAGCCAATTGTAGTGTTAAACGTGAACGGGTTCTGGGACCCACTGGTAGGTTTGTTGGACCATGTCATCGATCAGGGGTTTGCCGAGCAAAGCCTGAAAGATTTCATCCATGTGGCGGATGACGTGGCTGGCTTGGAAGCCATCCTGGACCGTGCGTTTGGGTAGATAAATAGCACCGTTAAAACTCATAAAGCTTGCCGATAGCCGGCAAGCTTTTCTGTTTGTACCTAAAACCGCATTAAGCAGCCGCCTGATTGGCCGCGTTGTCCTTCTGTTTGTCGGTTTTGTGCTGATCTTCGGTGCGACCGGCGCGCCAGTAGCTGGACAGGTAAATTTGATCCCGACCAACGCCGCGTTCGTTCCGATAATAGCTTCGCAAAGTCCGCATGCTGTCAAACTCACATGCGGTCCAAACGCTGACACGCCCTTCGAGCCACGGAAGCGATTTGATTTTGGGGACAAGATTGCCCTCGAGCTTGTCCGGTGACGGGGTCACAACCCAATGCACTTCAATGCCGTCAGGCAGGTTCAGCTCTTGCTTGTCAGCTTCTGAGGTGACCTCAATAACCACATATCCTTTGGTCGTTGCCGGCAGTCGCTCGATATTGCACATCAAAGCAGGGATTGCCGTCATGTCGCCGGCCAGGAACACCCAATCCGCCTCAGGGTCCACCATCTTCACAGACCCAGGTCCACCAATCAGCATCCGGTCTCCAATTTTGGCATTTAGAGCCCAATCGGTCGCCAACCCACCCGTGTCACCGTGCAAAGCGAAGTCCACGGCCATTTCGCCTTTGTCCGCATCGTAAGAACGGATGGAGTAAGTCCGCATGACCGGACGATCTGGATGGGCACGCGGTGCATCCAAAAAGATCAGCTTGATATAACCGCCTTCAAATCCTTCGGGAATAGTATGAATCTCGCTGCCGCCAAACCGCACGCGCATCATATTTGGCGTCACCTGCTCTGTACCCAGAACTTCCAATATCCGAGGTTGCGGTCTTGCCATCGTCACTTCCCTTTTGAAATACCTGCGGAGATATATCCGATTAAATTACTCAATTAAACCACTCTTCGCGACGAGGGAAGTGATCTTTGCAAAAAACAACTTCTGCGTTTTTTCAAGATGAGACCTCGATCACGGTAATCTCAGGAACGACCCCAAAACGCACAGGCATAATCGAGCATCCAATGCCACCAGAAACCACAAGGTCGCGCCAATGTTCCCGTACATGACCATAAGCAAAACGGTTGCCGTGACGTGAAGGCACGATCGGAGACCATCCGAATAGTCTCACCTGCCCACCATGAGTATGACCGGAAACCGTTAGGCTGACACGATTGGGCATTTCAGAAAAAATGTCAGGCTCATGGGCCATCATCACGACCGGCGCCCCGTCGTCCGCTATTTGAGACAAAGTGCCTGACAAATCATCCAACCCTTGCCACTTCCCATTCCGGCGGATTGCAATTTGATCCTCCAGACCGGCCAACCAAACACCGTGTGGCTCAAGCTTTAGCGCTTGGTTGGACAACATGGTAATTCCCTGCGACTGCAGCGCTTCGCTATACAAATTTGGGCCGCCGCCCCGTTTCTGCGCGCCAAGGTCGTCCCACCAATCGTGGTTGCCCAATACACCGAAGACGCCTTGTTTGGCTTTGAGCTTGCCGAGGATCGGTGCAACGTCGTGGATTTTTACGGGTTTGGTGATGAAGCGATGCCCTGCCGCATAGTCCCCCAGCAGCAACACAAGATCAGCGTCCAACGCATTGACGCGTTTCACCAACTGCTCAACGCGCCCCAATCCGACATACGGTTCCCCCACATGCAAATCTGCCAAAAGCGCAATCTTGAGCGGGGGTGCGGTCCAATCATCCCGCCTGATGCGCCACTTTTTCACGCGTAAACGCAAAGCGGGCTCAATAAAGAACCCATAAGTGGCCGCAAAAAAGCCTGCCAGGATCACTCCCAGCAGGCCCTTGATAAATCCACGACGGGTCATGAATTACATGCGCGATGCAACGTTTTCCCAGTTCACCAGGTTGTCCAGGAAGTTGGACAGGTACACCGGACGCTTGTTGCGGTAATCGATGTAGTAGGAGTGCTCCCACACGTCACAGCCCAGCAGAGCCGTCTGACCGAAGCACAGCGGGTTCACGCCGTTCTCGGTTTTGGTTACGGCCAGGGAGCCGTCTGCATTTTTAACCAGCCATGCCCAGCCAGAGCCAAACTGGCCTGCGCCAGCGGCGGAGAACTCGGATTTGAACTGTTCAATAGAGCCGAAGGTCTCTTTCAGAGCGTCTTCCAGAGCGCCAGGCATTTTGCTTTCGCCAGGACCCATCATTTCCCAGAACTGGTTGTGGTTCCACAGCTGGGAGATGTTGTTGAAGATGCCGTTTTGGGCAACTGCATTGGCGTCATAGGTGCCAACGATGATTTCTTCCAGAGATTTGCCTTCCCACTCGGTGCCGGCGATCAGCTTGTTGCCGTTGTCGACATATGCCTTGTGGTGCAGGTCGTGGTGGAATTCCAGCGTCTCTGCGGACATGCCTTTGTCGGCCAGAGCGTCGTGGGCATAAGGAAGATCAGGGAGTTGAAAAGCCATTGCAGCATCCTCTTCTGTTGCGCGAATTGTCTTTGCCTGACACATGTGGTCGAAAGCCGAGCAAGGTCAAGGGGAAAGCGGTAAAATGCGCCGTGAGCCGACCTCTTCCCCGCCAGAGGCACCGGCGTTACTTTTGCAGGGTGCAGGAACCATTGCCGGTTTCAGTGTTCGGATAGCCAAAGGCATTAAACGTCAGATGGGCCCGGTTGCGCTTCTTTTTGTACACCAAAGACCACTCAAGCGTCGCCTTTTGCCCACGACTGCTTATGACATCCACCAGACGCCAACGCACGCGCATTTGTTTGTCATTGTCTTGAGCAAATTTTGCCTGCACTGGCGCCCGGTCGTGGCTCTTGGAAAGGCGATCTGTCACCTGGGCGCCGCCCTTACCATCAAACTCAACCAAAACCTCAGGCGATATGGTGCCATTACTCCCGCCGCCGCGGAATTTACAAATATACGTCTGCGCCTGCACAGTCGTCGCAGCAGCAAGAGAAAAGCCGAGCACAACAGAGATTGTCTTCAACATTGTTCAGAAACGTCCCAAAAGTGTTTTCGGGACAATAGGCGAGCAACACGCAACCACAAGTAGCAATTCTGTCACAGGTACGCGGCCTTTCGGCGACGCATCTAGGCTCTTCAGTGGAAGCCCACCTCGCTGCCCGGCTGCGCCGAAACCTTCAGCACGTCAAAGACATACTGCGCCACAGATCGGAAGCAGATGACTTCAAAGCTGCCATCCTCGTTGCCCCACACCGCCGCAGGGACCTGCGCGATGCGGGAGCGGCGGATGTCACCGGCGCCAAAGGCGTCTTCGGCAAAATCCACCGGCGCCAGTTTGGCGAGCACATCGCGGCTGCCGTCCCCAGTCAGCCGGAACACCGCGCGGGCGTCTGACACGTTGGCCACCAGCGCATGGCTGTCTTTCAGAGCGTCTGTCAGGGTGGCAACGGTGGCATTGGCCGCGTCATAGGCCACCACAACCAGCAGTTCGTCAGGCGACATCCACGCCACCGCGCCGGTGCCTCCAGAGGTTACTTTGCGCTTCGCAGGCATCGCCGCACCGGTCGCTGCTTTCACAGCGGCTGCCATCTCTTTGGAGCCCAGATCGCCACGCACCGTGATCATGCCGCGCAGGCCGGTTTCTTCGACCTTGGCAAACCCATCGAACGTTACGCCATCCAGGGCGCTCACAGCCTTAGACATTCTGCTTCTCCCCGTCTTTGTCATAGAACACCGGATCAACCACTTTGGCCTTCACTGTGCTACCGTCCACTTTGTTGAACTCGACCACATCGCCGAGACGATTCATGCCGCCATGGATCAGGCCCATGGCAATGCCGCGGTCCAGGGTCGGCGAATAATAGGTCGAAGTCACTCGTCCCTGCACATTGCGTTGGCCATTGGCGTTGGTGCCGTGGTTCACGATGTAAGCCCCATCTGGAATGACGGAGCCGTCTTCAGTTTCGAAACCCGCCAATTTCCAGCGATCCTCAGAGGCCATGTGGTCGCGCATCTGCGCGCGTTTGCCCAGGAAATCTTCTTTCTTCTTGGAAATCGCCCACTGCATGTTGAGATCCTGTGGGATCACCGTGCCGTCGGTTTCATCGCCAATCATGATGAAGCCCTTTTCGGCCCGCATCACATGCAGCGCTTCGGTGCCATAGGGCATGATGTTGAATTCAGCCCCGGCTTCGAGCAGCGCATCCCAGAAGGCACGGCCTTGCGACGCAGGAACCGCAATTTCATAAGACAGCTCGCCGGAGAAAGAAATCCGGTAAGCGCGGGCGTCAAAATCGCCGATCTTGCCGTCTTTCCACTCCATGAAGGCGAGGCCCTCTTTGGAGACATCCATCTCACCGCCCAGTTTCTCGATCACCTTGCGGGCGTTCGGGCCGACGACGGCGATCTGCGCATATTGCTCGGTGACATTGGCGGTATAGACCTGCCAGTCCCACCATTCGCACTGCAGCCAGTCTTCCATCCAGCCATGGATGCGCTCGGCGCCGCCGGTGGTGGTGTGACACAGGAAGGTGTCCTCGTCGATGCGCGCAACCACGCCGTCATCAATCAGGAAGCCGTTTTCGTTACACATCAGGCCATAGCGGCATTTGCCGGGCTTCAGCGTCGACATCATGTTGGTGTACATCATGTCGAGGAACTTGCCCGCATCCGGGCCTTTGACAATGATCTTACCGAGCGTGGACGCGTCCAGCAGGCCCACGCTGTCGCGGGTTTGACGGATCTCACGGGTGACTGCATCGGCGTGGCTCTCACTACCACGCGGGAAGCAGTACGGGCGCCGCCAGTGGCCCACTGGTTCAAAGAACGCGCCGTTGGCTTCGTGCCAGTCGTGGATCGGCGTGCGGCGCAGAGGTTGGAACACTTCGTCACGCGCTTCGCCCGCAATCGCGCCCATGGAGATCGGCGTGTACGGCGGACGGAAGGTTGTCGTACCCGTTGCCGGAATGGGCTGATTAAGCGCCTCAGAAAGAACCGCCAAGCCATTGATATTACTCAATTTACCCTGATCCGTCGCCATACCCAGCGTGGTGTAGCGCTTGGTGTGCTCCACGCTTTCATAGCCTTCTTGCGCGGCCAGTTTGACGTCCGACACTTTCACGTCGTTCTGATAGTCCAGCCAGGCTTTCATGCGCAGCTTTGGCCCCGCGCCCTGCGGCATCAGCCAGCAGGCTTGCAGCGGCGCTTCGTCATGCACCTCGCCTTTGGGCGCGTCAGCCGCGGTGACTGTGAAGCCAGCCGCTTCCGCCGCAGCTTCACCCGTTTTCAGACCGTCCAGCAGAACGTCATCCAGCTTGAGCGGGCCGCTTGCAGTGCCTGCTGTGGAGACAAATGGTTTGCCATCGTGGCTTGTCGGCGCACGGTCTGGATCTGGGCGGAAGTGGGCTTGCGCCTCGTCCCAGATCAGCTTGCCGCCGCAGTGGGACCAGAGGTGCACCACCGGCGACCAGCCGCCAGACATGGCCACTGCATCACAGGCGATCTCTTCCAGCACGGCGCCCTCGCCCGCTTGCGAACAAATCGCCACGCTTGTCACGCGCTTACCGCCTTTGACCTTGGCAATGCCCTTGCCGTTTTCGACGCGGAAGCCTTGTTCCCGTGCGACATCAGCCAGCGGACCGCCACCGTTTGGACGGGAGTCCAAGATCACCGGCACATCGAGACCGTGGATTTTGAGCGTAAAGGCGGTGCGGTAGGCGTCATCGTTGTTGGCCACAACCACCACGCGGTCACCGGAGCTGACGCCGTGATTGACGATGTAATCGCGCATCGCGCTGGCTAGCATCACGCCGGGGATGTCGTTGCCTGCAAAGGACAGAGGACGTTCAATGGCGCCGGTTGCGGTAACAATCTGCTTCGCACGGATACGCCACAGGCGATGGCGTGGGCCATCCAAAAGCGGCGCGTGGTCGGTCAGGCGCTCATAGCCAAGGATGTAGCCATGGTCATAGACCCCTGCCCCCATCATCCGGTTGCGTAGCGTGACGTTGTCCATCGCCTCAAGCTCGGCCACGGTGGCGTTGATGAAGTCATCCACCTTCGCGCCATCCACTTTGCCGCCATCGACCGGCGCACGGCCACCCCAATGGGCGGTTTGCTCCATCAACAGCACTTTGGCACCGGATTGACCCGCTGCTTTTGCGGCCATCAAGCCAGCGACACCGCCGCCAACAACAACCACGTCAAAGAAGGCGTAGAAATGCTCATAGCGGTCCGCATCGCGGTCCTTGGGCGCTTTGCCCAGACCCGCCGAGTGGCGCACAATCGGTTCAAACACATGTTTCCAGGCCGCCGCTGGGGCCATGAAGGTCTTGTAGTAGAACCCCGCAGGCAGCGCGCGGGCGGCGTAGTTGTTGACCACGCCCACGTCGAATTCGAGGCTTGGCCAATGGTTCTGGCTGGTACAGGTCAGCCCGTCATAGAGCTCGGTGGTGGTGGCGCGTTGGTTGGGCTCGAACTTGCCGCCTTTGCCAAGGTTCACCAGCGCGTTGGGCTCTTCTGCACCCGAAGCGACGACACCGCGTGGGCGGTGGTACTTGAACGAGCGCCCCATCAGCATCTGATCGTTCGCCAGCAAGGCGGAAGCCAGCGTGTCGCCCTCAAAGCCAGTGAACTGCTTGCCGTTAAAGGAAAATGTCACCTGTTTGGATTTGTTCAACAGGCGCCCGCCGGTGGTCAGACGTGTGCTCATGAGAAGTCCCTCCACGACCAACCGGGTTGTTTGGCCGAGATCTTGTCTTTGATGTCTTGTGGCGGCTCCAGCGTTTGCGCCGGATAGGTGCCAAAGACCTCAAGTGTCATGGTGCAGCGCGCGGCGTGGAAGAACTTGCCGCAGCCGTTGGAGTGCCGCCAGCGCTCAAAATGCACGCCTTTGGGGTTTTCGCGCATAAAGAGGTAGCTTTCGAAATCCGCGTCATCAGAGCCGGGACCAAAGCGTTTCAGATGGGCCTCACCTTCGGCGTGAAGCTCGGTTTCCTCGGCCCAGACGCCGCAATAGGGGCATTGAAGGGTTAGCATTGTGCAATCTCCCAAGTAGTACGGAGGGCCGTGCCCGATCCGAGGGTGGAAGCGAAGCGCCCGCCCGTGGGGGCGGATCGGGCGCTGCCCGGCGTTGCCGGGCGGGACATATCGGTAAGGAAGCGCATCAATGCGCCACCCCAGCAGCGACGCTCTCATCAATAAACCGGCCTTCAATAAACCGTTCCATGCCAAATTCCGCTGCCAGCGGCCCCGGCTCACCTTTGGCGATCAACTCCGCTGTGGCCCAGCCGCCGCCCGGGATGGCTTTGAATCCGCCGGTGCCCCAGCCTGCATTGATGAAGCAGTTGCCTAGAGGCGTCTTGCCGATCACTGGCGAGCGGTCGCCGGTTACATCCACGATGCCGCCCCACTGGCGCAGCATTTTCAGGCGGCTGACCATCGGGAAGGTTTCACAAAGCGCGCGCACGGTTTCCTCGATGTGGTGGAAGCTGCCGCGCTGGGTGTAGTTGTTGAACCCGTCGGTGCCGCCGCCAATCACCATTTCACCTTTGTCGGACTGAGACATATAACCGTGCACGGTGTTGGCCATCACCACCACATCCATGCAGGGTTTGATTGGTTCGGACACCAGCGCCTGCAGCGCCACGGATTCCATCGGCAGCCGGAAGCCCGCCATATTGGCCAAGGCACCGGAGTTGCCCGCCACCACAAGGCCAAGCTTGTCGCAATCAATTGGGCCTTTGGTGGTGTCGACGCCGACCACATTACCACCTTCAGAACGCACGCCAACCACTTCACATTTCTGAATAATATCCATTCCCATGTCGGAGCAGGCACGGGCATATCCCCAAGCCACCGCATCATGGCGACCGGTGCCGCCACGTGCCTGCCAGAGACCGCCCAGAACGGGGTAGCGTGGGCCGTCGATGTTGATGATTGGCACCAGCTCTTTCACACGTTCTGGCCCGATAAACTCGGTGGTCACACCTTGCAGTGCGTTGGCATGCGCCGTCCGCTGATACCCGCGCACCTCATGTTCGGTCTGCGCCAGCATGATCACGCCGCGCGGCGAGAACATGACGTTGTAGTTCAGGTCCTGAGACATGGTCTCATAAAGCGAGCGCGCCTTTTCATAGAGCGCGGCAGAGCTGTCCTGCAGGTAGTTTGAGCGGATAATCGTGGTGTTGCGCCCCGTGTTGCCGCCGCCAAGCCAGCCCTTCTCAATGATCGCGACATTGGTGATGCCAAAGTTCTTGCCCAGATAAAATGCCGTGGCGAGACCGTGGCCACCCGCGCCCACGATGATCACGTCATACTTCTTCTTGGGTTCCGGAGAACACCACGCGCGTTCCCAGCCCGAATGGTAGCGGGCGGCTTCGCGGGCGATGGCAAAGGCTGAATATCTTCTCATGAGCGTGATTCCGAATAGGAGGCAACTTCTCTCAGTTTATGAACTTTTTGCTAAGTCGGTCACCGTGGTTAAAGCGCCTATTTGCGGACCGGTTGCGACATGTCGCGTCAAAACGCCGATTTTGCTTTCAGCCGCTTGCCAGCAGCACTACATGTGGTCCAGCACTTAGGAGGCCACATGATTTTCTGGATTGTTGCAGCTGCCCTAGCCCTCGTCACCGCTGGCTTGTTTGCGCTCGCATTGACACGTCGCGACGAGGATGAAGAACACCCTGCCGCCTATGATTTGCGAGTCTATCGCGATCAACTCAAAGAGGTCGACAAGGACTTGACCCGGGGCGTGATTGGCGAAGAAGACGCCGCACGCATGAAGACCGAGATTTCGCGGCGTATCCTGGCCGCTGACGCACAGATGCAAAAGGCGGAAAGCGGCACAAAAGGCAAAGCCAAGCAATCTGTTGTGGTGGCGGCGGCCTTGGGGCTCGTCGTTTTGGGCGGCAGCTTTGGCCTCTATTACAAACTTGGCGCGCCGGGCTATCGCGATATGCCGCTGCAAGAACGCGCGGCCGAGGCGCAGGCGCGCCGTGACAACCGCGACCCACAGGCCGTGGCCGAAACCAAAGTGCCCGCCCGCCCTGCGGCGGAGGCGGGTGAAGAGTTTTTGGAACTTATGGCAAAGCTACGCAAAGCTGTGGCGGACAATCCAGAGGACTTGCGCGGTCAAGAGCTTTTGGCTCGCAACGAAGCCAGCCTCGGCAACTTGAGAGCCGCGCACGAAGCTCAGGCAAAGGTCATTGAAATCAAAGGCGAAGAGGTCACTGCAGGCGACTATGCATTGCACGCCAACCTGCTAATCACCGCCGCCGGAGATTATGTTTCGCCAGAAGCCGAAGCAAGCTTGAAGAAAGCGCTAGCTCTGGATCCCTTTAACAACCTGGCCCGTTATTATACCGGCTTGATGATGTGGCAGACCGGCCGCCCGGACGCGACTTTCCGCATCTGGGATCAGGTGCTGCGGCAAAGCCCCAATGACGCGCCGTGGGTGCCATCCATCCGCGCTACCATCACTGAATTGGCCTGGTACGCTGGCATTGACTACAAGATGCCCGCGCCGGTGCCTGCCCATACCGCCGACGGCCTGTCTGGACCTTCCGCCGAAGACATGGAAGCCGCGGGAGAATTGTCGGTTGAGGACCGTCAGTCGATGATCCAGGGCATGGTGGACCAGCTCTCTGATCGTCTGGCAACCGAAGGCGGCACACCGCAGGAATGGGCTCGTTTGATTGGGGCCTACGGCGTTTTGGGGGAGCGCGAACGGGCCGAAGCGATCTGGAACGAAGCGCAGAGTGTTTTTGCAAACGTACCTGATGCACTAGAAATCGTGCGTATGGGTGCAGCACAGGCAGGTTTGGAATGAGCGAGATTTATCAAAGCATCGAAGAGATGGCCCCGCACCTGCCCCCGATGCAGGCGCTGATGGGGTTGGATCTGGGCACCAAAACCATTGGTGTGGCGGTGAGCGACAGCTTCCGCTCTGTGGCCACGCCGATTGAAACCGTGAAGCGCAAGAAATTTGGCGTGGATGCGCAGCGCCTCATCGAGATCATCCAAGACCGCAACATCGGCGGGATCATCCTTGGGTTGCCGATGAACATGGACGGCAGCGAAGGTCCGCGCGCGCAATCCACCCGCGCCTTTGCCCGCAACCTGTCCGCCTTGGTCGAGGCGCCGATTGGCTTCTGGGACGAGCGATTGTCCACCGTGGCGGCGGAAAGAGCGCTATTGGAGGCGGATACGTCACGCAAACGTCGCGCAGAGGTGATCGACCATGTAGCTGCGTCCTATATTCTACAAGGAGTGTTGGACCGTTTAAACCATCTTGGGAGTGCCTCGTGAGCAAAGACACCGTGTGGACGCGCGCCGAAGTCGAAAGTCCCTGTGTGAAACTCTGCGTTGTGCATCCCGAAGAACGGATCTGCACAGGGTGCCTGCGCACGATTGATGAAATCACCCAATGGTCCAAGATGGCGCCCGATGAGCGCAGCCAGATCATGCAGGAGCTGCCCACCCGCGCGCCGCGGTTGAAGAAACGTCGAGGTGGTCGGGCTGCGCGTCTGAAGCGCTAAATCCAGACACAAGCCCAAACAAAAAGCGCGTCCGAAAGAGCGCGCTTTTCTTCAGTTTGACCTAAGGTCTTATGGCGTGGCAACCGGAGTTGCGGATTCCACCACGTCCGTTTCCACTACCGACACATTGGCCGGTGTCATGCCCGCGCCAAAGACGGTGGCAACCGGGACGCCGTCATAGGAGACCATGAACCAGCCTTCACCCGCGTCCGCATCGGCATCAACAGTCACTGCGCCTGTGCCTTCGCCTTCCGGCACCAGCAGCGCAAAGACATCTTCGGCCACGTCAAAGTCTTCGATCACAGGCAGGTTGTCCGCATCCACCCATGTCCCGGAGGCAAAGGTGTCTACACCCGCGCCGCCTTCGGCAACATCGCCGGAGCCGAGGACAAAGGTGTCGTTGCCGTCACCGCCGCGCATGGTGTCTGCGTCCAATACATCGCTCGTCGCGATGGTTTCATCATCAGAGCCATCTTCGACGCCAACAAAGACATCGTCACCCAGCCCGCCTTCCATGCTGTCTTCGCCAACGCCGCCAATCAACGTATCATTGCCGCGACCGCCCAGAAGCGTGTCGGCTCCGGCCGCGCCAACAAGGCTGTCGTCAGAGGTCTGACCAGACAGGTGGTCGTCCCCCTCGCCGCCTTCCAGCGTGTCATCGCTGTTGCCGCCCCAAAGCGAGTCATTGCCTTCGCCGCCGGTCAGGCTGTCGTTGCCGTCACCACCCAGCAGGCTGTCATCCCCTTCGCCGCCATCCAGCGTGTCGTTGTCATCTTCGCCGTTCAGGTAGTCATTGCCCAAACCGCCGCTCAGAACATCCAGGCCCCGGCTGCCCATAAGGCTGTCGTCGTCGTCGCCACCATCCAAGGTATCATCCCCCCAGCCGCCAAACAGCGTATCAGCGCCAGCATCGCCGGTCAGGCTGTCATCGGAGGTGCCGCCACCCATCAGGTCATCGCCAGCGTCACCAGTGAGGGTGTCAGCGTCGTTACCGCCAGAAATCTTGTCGTTGCCTTCACCACCATCGATGGCATCTTCACCGTCGCCACCAATGATGGTGTCATCTCCAGCAAGCCCCGTGACAGCGTCACCGCCTGCATCGGCTTCAATCCGGTCCCCTTCCTCGGTGCCGGCCAGCGTATCTGCGCCCTCGGTGCCGGTGATCGGATCAACGGAAACAGTTGTTGGGTCACCCGGGTCCGTTGGGTCGGTCGGGTCACCAGGATCGGTCGGATCTGTAGGATCAGTTGGGTCTACAGGTTCATCGCCACCGGTTGTGGTTGGATCACCGGTCGTCGGATCGTCGTTGGTTTCCGGCTCCGTGCTGCTGTCGTCGTCATCATCCGTGATTTCGTAGATCAACGCGCCGCCGAGGACCGCAAGGCCCAAAATCCAAAGTAACTGCATCGCTTTACACCCTTGGTCCAAATAAAACTTTCATAAGTTTACCGAAAAATTCGCTTAAAATTAAGGGAACATTTTGCGGCGATACCGGAATCGAAACAATGCGGCACCAAAGGCCGTAGCGTTTCCATCCTTGCAACGAAACATAGGGTATCGCCTACTTTTCAAAACCCACCGTGCGACTTTAACATCACGCACAGAAAGTCAAAACACGCGTGAGTGGTGTTGCACAAAATGGAAAAAACGATCCGGGAAAATCCTCTCGGCGGGTCATATGCAAAACCCACGCAACGCCGATTCGTGCCTCACATAGGCCTAATCCCCCCGGAGTGACAGAACACTGACCTTGTGGTTGCGAAATAACCGCAGGTTTTCCTACAAACCCGCCGCTTTGCGCAACATGTTCAACGCCACCAGCGTCAAAAACACGGCAAACACCCGCTTGAGCGGTTTGGGGTCCATCGCATGGGCCAGTTTAACCCCCAAAGGTGCGGTCAGAAACGTCATGGCAATGATCAGGCCAAACGCCACCATATTCACCGCCCCAACTGTGAACGGCGGACGGGTTGCCGGATCAATCTCCATAAACAGAAAGCCAATCACCGCAGGCACGGCAATGGTCACACCAAAGCCTGCTGCCGTCGCCACGGCGCGGTGAATGGGCACATTAAACAACGTCATGAGGGGCACGCCAAAGCTCCCCCCGCCAATGCCCATCAACACCGAGAGGAACCCGACAAAGGGGCTAACAATCAGACGTGGCAAACCGGTTGGCATCGCCTGCCCCAACCGCCAATGCGCCTTGCCAAGGCCCATATAGGCGCCAATCACCAGCGCCAGGCAGCCAAAGACAACTTGCAAGGTCACTGAGCGCAGATTGGCCGCCACCAGCACCCCAATGAAGGCGCCCACAACAATACCCGGCGCCCAAGTGCGCAGAATGTCCCAGTCCACCGCGCCCTTTTTGTTGTGACTTGCCACCGAACGCAGCGAAGTCACGATGATGGTCGCCAGCGAGGTCGCCAGACACACCTGCATCAACTGTGGTCCATCGTAACCAAGCACCTGAAACGCATAGAAAAACGCTGGCACCAGAACGATGCCGCCGCCCACTCCCAGCAGGCCAGCCAACACCCCGGCCACCCCGCCGATCACCAGCAAAAGCAGCAGCATTTGAATAAGCAAGGCAGGATCGTGGGCCATCAGTCTCTCCGGGGTCGCGCGTTGCGCCGAGATAAAGCCCAAATCCTGTCGGTGCGCAAGCAACCTCGGTGCGGCGCGCTAAGCCGCCGCTTGGGTGACGTTTTCCAGTGCCGCCAAAACGGTGTCCGGCCCTGCCCCCGGCTTGGTCGCATGTTCCGACAAATACCGCCGCCAGGCCCGCGCGCCCGTTTTGCCCGCAAACAGCCCCAGCATATGCCGCGTGACCTGGTTGAGCTTGCCGCCCTTGGTGAGGTGCGCCTCGATATATGGCAGCATGTCCTGCACCACCTGCACCGGATCACTGTCCGTTCCAGCACCGTAAATCTCACGATCTGCGGTGCTGAGCACATCGGTGGGGTTGTGGTAGGCTGCGCGGCCAATCATCACCCCATCCATGCCTTCGGCGAGGTGCGTTTGGGCCTCCTCCAAGGTGGTAACGCCGCCGTTGATCGACAGATGTAATTCCGGAAAATCCCGCTTCATCTGATAGACCAGCGGATAGTCCAAAGGCGGAATATCGCGGTTTTCCTTGGGGCTCAATCCTTGCAGCCATGCCTTACGTGCGTGGATGGAAATCCGTTTGATGCCAGTACTTTGCATCTTACTTATAAAGTCAGGCAAAACCTCTTTGGGCTCCTGATCATCCACCCCGATCCGGCACTTGACAGTGACTTCGACATCTGTGGCGTCCTGCATGGCCCGCACGCAGTCCGCAACCAACTCGGGTGTTTTCATCAACACTGCGCCAAAAGTGCCAGACTGTACCCGATCCGACGGGCACCCCACGTTGAGGTTGATCTCATCATAGCCCGCAGCCGCGCCAAGTTTCGTGGCAGCGGCCAGCTCCTGCGGATCACTGCCGCCAAGTTGCAGCGCAACGGGGTGCTCTTCCGCATTGTAGTCCAGCAGATGTACCGCCCCGCCCCGCACCAGCGCGGGGGCTGTGACCATCTCGGTATAAAGCAATGTGTCCCGCGACAGCAGCCGATGCAGATAGCGACAATGACGGTCCGTCCAATCCATCATCGGGGCAACGGACAGGCGCGCGGCTCGAAAAAGGTCTGAAACCTTAGGAGCGGACGTTACGGTCACGTCAGTCATCAGATTGATCTCTCTTGCGGTTGGCCAAAGGGTTGCGTGTCAGTACTCGAAGCGACATCCGTGGTCGGCACTACGACAGCGCAAGCGTATTCCGCAAGCCAAAATCCAGTCCCATTTGTGGAAAAGTGGTGCCCCCACACGGTTTGTCTTTCGACTTGTGTTCCCGCTGCAGGCGTCACTTCAGCTGGTAGCCTGAGCCGTATCCGTGACCCACGCCGTCCGTCTGCCAGCCTCCGATCTGGTCAACGATGTCTGCGGGACACTCAACGGCCCTGAGGCGATCCCGCATCGAGTGACGAAAGCTGTGCATCGAACATCCTGCAGGTACGTGTTCCTTCAACCATTTGTTCAATGCGGCGCTGGCTGCGTTTGCATTCGTTGTGTCCGCCTTGTTGTACCGAGGAAATGCGAACTGGGAAGAGGTCTGCTGGCCGAGGATGCGCAAAGCTGCCCAACGGGCCACACATTCGAGCGGAACGTCCCGTTCACTGCCTTTGGTCTTGAGACGTCGCCATGGATGGGGACGGACCCGCGCGAACATGGACCCGTCCTCTCCCTGAAGGAAATCCTCTCTGGTCATTCCTGCAGCTTCGGCGAGGCGCATTCCTGTGTCCGACACCAGAGCCACAAGCCAGCGAAGATCGTCATCAAGCTCCCGGCACTTACCCTGAACCACAGCCATCGCATCGGCGGGAACGGAGGTGCGGTCTGAGACGCCAGCTGATCTGTCGTAGTAGACACCAGCAAATGGGTTGTTCAGGGTGAGGCCCTGTTCACTTGCGGCGAAGTTCGTCGCGGCCCGGACGGTGCCAAAGACCCGCGTCATGCTGCTCCCAGCGAGACCCCGGGCTATCAGCGCATCACGGAAGGCGTTGGCGTCGGCTTTGGTGTAAGCGTCGAGGTGTTTGTCACCGCAGGCGTCGATGACGTAGCCACAGGACCTCTCAGCGGCTCTGTGGAAAGTCACGGGGCGGCCTTTACCCTTCAGCCGCAGATAAATCCCCACGGCCTCTGACAAAAGAACAGATGACAAGGAGGCAACAAGCGGCAGATCAGAGTGGTCGGCTCCAGTCGCACTTTGAAGCCTCAGCATGTGCTTCCCCGAAAGTTCCGCGTCACGACACCTCAGGTGATACCAGTATTCATCGAGCTGATCGGCAGCTCTTCTGGCTCTCATTTCAGCGATCTTCGGCGACTTTGTGCGAAGGGTGAAGTGGTCCCACCTTTTCGGACAGTTTTGCAGCTTTTCTAAGGTGTATCAGGTTTAGGTTTCATGCTGCTTTTTGCTCTTCCAATCCGGTCCAATATGCCTCGTCCGGTGTTCGCCGA
>Ga0189286_100110_pt1 | contig 53866 bp, 42 predicted proteins | sample UW69minimetaG_FD_130330 | JGI IMG/M metagenome (GOLD analysis project Ga0189286, IMG submission 130330) | Marine microbial communities from the Costa Rica Dome - UW69 mini metaG | ecosystem: Environmental > Aquatic > Marine > Oceanic > Photic zone | place: Costa Rica: the Eastern Pacific...
ACTCGCGCAAGGAGAAGTTAGATGTCTACCGTGATCTTTGGCAGGCTGCGATAGTTTAGGGTTTGTAAAACAGATGGTTAACGGGCTTTTTGGAGGATTTCGTCAGAATCGTTGCCGTTCCTGAAATAGGCCTCCAAATTCCTTGAACAATCGGCTCAATTTCGGTTTATCTATCCGCGATTTCAGGATAATCTACGCCTGTTATGGACCGTTTACAGGCAATCGAGATTTTCATTCGCGTGGCGGAGCTTCAAAGTTTCGCGGCGGCGGCCGACGATCTAAATTTATCACGCACGCTGGTCAGCGACCGTGTCAAGGATCTCGAAGGGAACCTCGGCGTTCAACTGCTGCACCGAACGACTCGAAAAGTGAGTCTGACGGAGTCCGGCGCCCTGTTTCTCGAACGTGTTCGTCCTGGGGTAGACGTTATTTCTGAAGCAGCCGCTGAAGCCTCAAATCTTTCCGCCGATTTGCGCGGCGCCTTGCGGGTCAACGCACCGTTGAGCTTCGGCATGCGTCATGTCGCGCCGGTCGTCGGCGAGTTTCTTAAACAGCATGAACAGGTATCGATTGACCTGACGCTGAACGACCGCCGAGTTAATCTGATAGAAGAAGGCATTGATGTCGCCATACGCGTTAGTGCGAACTTGAAGGACTCAACGCTTATCGTGCGCAAGCTGGCCGCCTGCCGCATCGTCCTGTGCGCCTCGCCGGACTATCTCGAAAATCACCGGAAAATCCGCAAACCGGGCGATTTAATCGATCACCCATGTCTGACCTTTACCTACTATTCGGAAGGCCTCGACTGGAAATTCAAACGTAAAAAAGAAGTCGAAACCGTTAGGATCGAAAGCCGCCTGCGCTGTAACAATGGCGACGCTCTTGTTGAAGCGGCTGCCGCCGGCGCCGGGATAACATTGCAGCCGGCGTTTATTGTCGGCTCGGCCATTGCCGACGGAAGGCTTGTGGAACTGCTGCCCAGTTGGCGCGCCGATGATCTCGGCGTTTACGCGCTTTATCCGCCGGGACCGTTTCAACCGGCGAAATCCCGGGCCTTTATTGATCATCTCGTCGGTCACTTCAGCGCGTCGCCGTATTGGGCGACATGAAACTATCCGCATTTCACGGATAATAAAATCTCAATATTGCGTATTATCCGACGCGATTGCGCCCGCTATATACACCGCGACCGATCAAGGAGGATATTATGCAGTCGCTTGAAAAATATACGCCGCACGCCCTTGGCGCCCTGCGGATCGTCGCCGCGCTTCTATTCATGGCGCACGGAACCCAGAAACTGTTTGGCTTTCCAGCGCCTCCGGAAGGCGGTTTGCCGGAAATGTGGTCGCTGTTTTGGATCGGCGCATGGATTGAGCTTGTCGGCGGCGCCCTGCTTGTTGCGGGTCTCTTTACTCGTCCGGTCGCCTTCGTGCTTTCAGGACAGATGGCCGTTGCCTACTGGATGTTTCATGCGCCGGCGAACTTATATCCGGTGCTGAATGGCGGCGACGCCGCAATCCTGTTCTGCTTCGTGTTCTTGCTTCTGGTGTTTTCAGGACCAGGCGCATGGAGTCTTGACGCCTTGCGCCGGACACCCCGCTAAACAAGAGACCAATAAAATTTAATCGCATCACGCATCGGAGCATATCATGAAAAACCCTTATGAAGTCGCTGTACTTGTTGGCAGCCTGCGGAAAGATTCCGTAAATCGAAAAGCGGCCAACGCGTTAGCTCGGCTTGCGCCTTCCAATCTAAAATTCCGGTTCCTGGAAATCGGAGACCTGCCGTTTTTCAACGAGGACCTGGAAGCGGGCGAAACGCCTGCTGAATGGCTGCGGTTTCGCGAAGAACTCTCGGCGTCCGACGCCGTTCTGTTCGTCACGCCCGAGTATAATCGATCTATACCGGCCGTATTGAAAAACGCCATCGATGTTGGATCACGGCCCTATGGCGCAAGTTCCTGGACGAAAAAGCCTGCAGCAGTCGTAAGCGTATCGCCCAGCGGGATTGGCGGTTTTGGCGCAAACCATCATCTGCGCCAATCGCTCGTCTTCCTCGACATGCCTGTTCTCCAGCAACCCGAAGCTTATATTGGCGGCGGCTGGGACATGTTCGATGAACAGGGCGAATTCAAGAGCGATGATACGCGTGCGTTTTTCAAGAGCATAATCGATGCGTTCGGCGATTGGATCGAACGCACCGCCGGGACTTCATAGTTCATTGCCCGCCATGCCCGATTAGCTAGAGGATGAAACGCGGAAATGATCGAGACGCCAACTACTGTTGAAATCCGGATGCCCGCCTTGTTCGTAGGACATGGCAGTCCCATGAATGCTCTTGAAGAAAACATCTACACCCGCGCCTGGCGGCGCATCGGCGAAACACTTCCGCGCCCGCGCGCCGTTTTGGCGATTTCCGCCCACTGGTACATCGGCGCAACCGCGGTCACGGCGATGGCGCGTCCGCGCACCATTCATGATTTTTATGGATTCCCCAAACCGCTTTTTGAGATAGACTATCCGGCGCCTGGACTTCCTGAGCTTGCGAGTGAGATCGCGGAACTTGCGAAGCCGGTCTGGGTTGGCGCTGATCACGATCAATGGGGTCTGGACCATGGAACATGGAGCGTCCTCACTCACATGTTTCCGGGTGCGGATATTCCTGTGGTGCAGCTATCGATAAATTCGCTGAAACCGATGGATTACCATGTTGAGCTCGCGCAACGCCTTGCAGCGTTGCGAGACAAAGGTGTGCTGATTCTTGCCAGCGGAAACGTGGTCCACAATCTGAGGCGCATCGATTGGAAGGCTGAGAATCACGGCGCCGATTGGGCGCATCGATTCGACGACGCCGTGATGGAGCAGATGACAGACAACCCGTCCGATATTCTCAAAACACTGGAACACCCGGACTACAATCTGGCGGCGCCGACGCCGGACCATTTTATCCCACTACTGTATACGGCTGGCCTCGCCGCTGAGACAGGAGACGTTTCGCCAATCGTCAAGGGGTACTCGCTGGGATCGCTGTCGATGACCTGCTACGGCGTTGGCATGGACGGTCTCGCCTTCATTGAAAGCGATGCTGCAGCGGTTTTGCCAAAAAACGCGCTGAGCGATGGTTGATCTGATCTTCCAAAACTCCATTCGCCGGCGGGTCCGATCTTTGGAAGCGGATCAAACCGAGTTGACTCGCGTCAAGGGTTCGAAACAAAAAATGGGGTCGCGGTTTTTGCCTGTTAACCCTTTGAATATATTGAGAGAAGTATATGGCTCCCCTTCGTGAAGCGATATCGAACTTTATGCCGGTCGCCAGATAGCGCATTCAGGCTCATTTTGGAAGAAATTGGAAAATCTGGCTTGAGCGAAAGTCCGGCTGGGTAGCGATACTAGCGACCCTGAATGCTGGAATTGCTGGCGAATTACCCATCTTTGCGTGGCTCCCCTTGGACGGTAATGTCCAGGCGCTCAGTCTAGCACCTTATCGATGAAACCTAGGGTGCTGGCATTCTCCAACAGAGTTCGAGATTTTCCTTTGTCGATTCCGCCTGGAACCTCAGCATCAATTTCGAGCTTCAATTCAACGGTGGCACCGGGAATTGTAGTTAGTTGCTCAATGACGGCCTCAACCACTTGATGCATATCTCGGGCGGGGCGTTCAGATGAAATAATGACTGTACCCTGAAACCGGGTAGGAAGACGCTCTCCGGTTGAGCCATCGCCAGATTTCGGAGGTTCACCATCACCCGGTTGGGGTTGGCCTTCCGTCGTTGATGTGTCTCCATCGTCGTCCTTGCCGGTTCCAATAGGCTCAGGCCGGTTCTCCTCAGCGATTTTGGGCCGTACAATGACACTGTCGCTATCGATCACGACCGGCGTATTTCCGCCCTGTTCAATCACGAGTCCTTCGTATTTGTCGGTTTTGTCATCAAATCGCTCGGCGTAGGCGAAGGGGCCACCAATCGCCTGCGAGATCGCACCCAACACAGATTTTGTCAGGACCTGTTTGTCCTTCAGGCGAGGCAGATAGACATAGCGATTGTGAAATTCCCACAGGTCGGCCAGTCGTAAATGCGGCTTATCCGCCCAAATATATTTCTCCAGGTCCCGGTTTAGCCGAACAGGCCCCAGTTCGGTAAACATGGCTTCTTCGCTGATCAGTTTCTTTGTGGCGCGCACCAGCACATTGTCATGTGCGGATAACTTACCCGATATCAGCTCAACATCTTCATGTGCGCTTGCTTGGCTTGGGTAGATGAGCCAGCACCACGCTTCACGCAGACGTGTGTCCAAGGTGGAGTTGGCTTCCGATAGTTGGGCTTTTGCTCGTGCCGCATCGCTCTGTGTAAGGTCAAGCCGGTCTGTTTCCGCGACAATGGCTTGCCACGCTAGAGACAAGCGCACCGCTTGTGTAAGGTTGTCCAGAGCCCGCGCATCGGCGGCAATGAATACCAGCGTATTGCGATAGACACGTGGTGCTGAACCACGCTGTAAGAGGATATCCTTCGCTTCAGTCACCGCATTGGAAACCTCACGTCCATTGGCATGGACGTGTTTTACTCCAATGATTACCGCACGTACTCCGCCGGCTTCATCCGTCACATCGGACGATGAGCTGGGTGTGCAGTGAACGGTGTCGAAGCCTCCGCGATCAGCAAGCCCGTTGACATATTTGGTGACATGTTGATCGATGGTTATGAGGACCATCTCCTCCTCGATCTGGCCTGCTTTTTCCGTAGCCAGACGATTGAGGCTGGGCGCTGTCGAGTACCAATATCTACCAAGATCATTGTGCAGAAATTTTGCCTGGTTCGCTAAACGACGAAGCGCATCACCGAAAATATTTGGTTTCTCACCCGGTTGGACGACACCAAGATTTATCTGTTTGTCGTCCAAACCCTTGTTTTGACCATCCGATATAGGCGCTGAACCCATGAAAAGTGTCCGCGCCACTCGCCGCGTCGCTGAGTAGCGGTTCAGGTTTGGCGCGCCCTGATCAATGAGGTAAGGGGTTGATTGTGTTCCGTCCACGTCGCCTGCGATGATCGAACGCCAGCCCTGGGCAAGATACTTGCTGAGCTCTGGCTCCACGCGGGGAGAACTCGTCGGAACGCTACCCGGCATAATCATGACGGAAGGATCGTTCGCCATCCAAAGTTGATGCACCACTTGCGCCATGAATCGAAGAACGCCACGCGTGCGCTGAAATTTTTCGATTGAGCCCCAGGTAACGTAAAGCTGATCAAATAGTTCCGGATGAATTGGGTAGGCCTTCTCAAGCTTGCGGCGGTAGTCTTCGTTCTCGGTGCCCTGAGGGAATGAATCCGTATTCTCCCGGTAGAGCTTCATAAACTGCTTGATCGCGTTATCTTTGTGATGAGCTTTTTCGCCAGATACTTCCTGAAAAAGCCGGCGGCGAACAATCTCGTAGCTTTCCTCTTGTGTCGCTGGAAGCCATGAGGATTCGACGCGGCTGAAGGTCTGCTTCAGACGCGCCAAAGCTTCCTGTCCACCTTCACCACCCACTTCGATCTGTGAAGCTGGCAGGGATGCGACAAGCAGTGTTTCGGGGCATGCCTTCACGGCCTCGGTCAGTGATTGCACGAAGCTTAGATTGGCGTCGAACGTGCCCGACGGCAGGCCTTCAACCTTGTAGACTTGCCGCAGATAAGCAACCCATTCATCGATGAGAATGAGACAGGGGCTGTTCGCCTTGAATAGTTTTTCCAGCAGTTCAGAGCCGGGAGCGATGCCTTTTTCGTCGCAATCCTTGACGAGAGCATAGCCTTTCTTTCCACCAAGCTGCCATGCCATCTCGCCCCAGGTTGTTCGTATCTCAATCCCGTCTTTGGTCTTGAGTACGTCCTGCGGGCCACGAGAAGTGCCCACCAAAACAGCGCGATTGATCTTGGCCGGGACAGTCAGGTTCTCGGATTCGATAAGCTGGTCGAGACCGGGAAGGTCTTTCGCGTTCTTCTCACCCACCATGTGGTATAGCGCGAGCAACGTGTGTGTCTTGCCGCCGCCGAAATTCGTTTGCAGCTCCACGACCGGATCGCCGCCATTGCCGGATAGGCGCTTGGCTGCGTGAATTAGTAAGTCACTCAAGCCGTCCGTCAGATAGGTACGCGAGAAGAACTCGCTGGGGTTGAGATATTCGGATGGTGCGCTGCCATTGTGAACCTTGGCAAGGTCGGCTGCGAACTCCGCTTGCTGGAACTCTCCTGTCGCCACGTCGTCATGAGGAGTCACGACCTCCTTCCATGGCAGCAGACCCGCCACGGTCTCGACGGTGATATCGAATTTGTGCGTCTTTTTCCGCTCTTCGTTGCGCGCAAGTTCACGAAACTTGATGCGGAGAACTTCATCTCGCATCGCCCCGACTTTATCGGCAGCCTCGGATGCGCTGACCGCGATCAGCAGACGCCGTATGGTGTCGAGTGCCCGTTCGGCATCATCGTAAGTGAACTTCTCGTTATGAGAGACCTTGTTGCGGACCTCCATGAGTTCGGACACAAGCGAACGCTCGGTGCGTCCAAGCACATCACGGAAGGCCTCGTTCCAATAAATCTCCATCACCTTGAGAAGCGATTGCTGATCCCAGCTGATCGCACCTTCGCTATTTGGCCGAAGACCGCGATAGCGCTCAACGACGTCAACTTGCCAGTGACCTTTAATGGAGGCTTCCAACCTTTTTTCTACGAAGCTTGAAAGCCCTTCAGGGAGAAGTTCCATGCCTTCAAAAACATACTGTCTTGTCGATTTTGCCATGTCCTCGCGCCCCTAAAGCATACTGAGTTGATCTTGTCCCAGCTCTGCGTCTGAGATCGTTGCGGCCTGTGCTGTCAGGTCAGACCAAACAGCGATTAGTGAGTTATAGGCACCGGCCTCCTTCGCCTGCCCCTGCTTGTCACAGATATCGAACAGGCGATAAGCCAAATCGCGGGCGGCATCTGCCATGTCTGGACTCATCTGCTTGAGCAATACCGCAGCGGCATATTCCCCTTCTTCTTGCAGAGCGCGGATCAGGTGCTGGGTGCATTCCCAAACGGTGAGGTGGGTGTCTTTGACGGGCGACCAACCTTCTTCCAGCTCCTCGCGGGCCAGGAGACGAACCTTGCCAGCCGAGGCCTCAACAATGCCAGCGTGTTTGACGCTATCGACTGAAAGCCCGCGTGCGCGGGCGAGATTGTCCGCATCCCCAAAAATCCCCGCTTTCATACCGTTTTGTTCAAACCAGGTGATGGCAAAACGCGTGTCAGCATCAAACTCGCCTTCCTGCTCGGTCAAGAAGGAGTCTAGTTCCCGATTGATAATCTGAAGCGCGGTCTTGACCGTCATCGCAGAGTCGTCACTCTCAAGGACGGTTTTATACCGGCTAAAAACGCCTATCCCAGGCCCGATAGATGCTTGTGGCATATCGACAGGCGTGATGTTGGCCTTTTGAAGCTCATGGAGCGCGGGTGGGAGTTCTCGCTTCAAAGCTCGGATGAACTCTGCTCGTGTAACTGATTCCGCTTCTATTTCACGCTGACGGCAAATTATGACGACGGAATTAGCGAGTGCGTTGGTGCCAACTGCAATCATTCGTCCTGGTTTTTCCGTCCGCATAGGCCACGTAGCGACTACTGAGTAACCGGCTTCAATAACTGCTTGGACGAAAGTGGCCCATCCAGTAGACACGACACCCTCTCCTTGAATTTCACTCTGCTTGAACGCGTAATAAATTGCAGCCGGGTATAGTGGAGATGCTTGATTGGCAAAATTCGAAATGGCCTTTTTCATCCCATCAAGGAAAAATACTTCCGCACTATCCCGTCCTCCATGTCTATATGGCGTAGCGACTAGCTCTTCGAATTTAGGCACTTCAAGAGTTCTGGAAAGGTCCGGAAAGATGTCTTTCAACTGTCGTCTGAGCCAAACGTAAAAATAGTCAGACAAATCAGCATAACAAATGTTGTCGTAGTATGGAGGATCCGTTGAAATAAGAGCTGCATGGGGCAATCGTGTGGTTTGTGCATCGGACTGGTCGACTTGGCCTGAGGCGGCAGGACTGAAAGCGCCAAGAGATTTGACTGTCCATTCGACGCATGCATCTTTCCAATTGCCATTTTTACTGCTGAAAGGATTCACTTCAACAAAATCCCAAGTCATCGGTATCGACTGTCTGGCGAATGTGTTTCTCGTCGCCTGAACAGAATCTCTCCATGTTACTTGCCCGCTCCATGCATCAGCCGCTCGGTCGGCTGCAAAGGCCAAATAGACACTCACTGCTTCTGCGTATGCTTTGTCACCGACACCACCTTTTCTGAAAGGGGTGCCATCAGCTGTCATACCGGCTGCCAAGGCGTCTTTTTCAATCTGTTCACGCGCCTCATGCACAAGTTCAGCGAAAGTATTTAGCGCTACAAGCTGCCGGTCAGTGAAGAGACTGCCGAAAGTTGTGAGACCGTAGTCCACCGTCCAGAAGTTACGCGGATCACTTGGAAGGGATATTTCTGGTCTCCAACTTGGTTCTACGGATAAGGCGCGTTCTTCGTGTTCCGGGGGCGGTCGGACATAGGCACGACCACCTTTTCCCTCAGCAACGATGGCGATTAGCGTTTGCCCCATTTCGCCTGCCTTACCTTTAGCCTTCACATAATCAGGAGTAATTGCGCTATCCGACAAAAGACATCGAAAATTTGCACCGCGTCCGGCTTTGGTGCCTTCTTTTGCCCTCACAAGTTGTTGACTGGTGCCGCCCTTGTGCACTCGGTAGGTGATAGTCTTCGCCATTTTATCGACTATCGGCTCAATCCAGGCCTCTTTACCTTTCTTAGTGCTGAGCGCAAAACTTGATGCAATGGGGACCTGCACACTTTCAAAGGCGGGGTCCGGACTTGGAACCGTGCGCGACCAAATCCAGGCGATCACTGTTGCCTTGTTGCCACCGTACTCAGTAGGTAAATCTATTTTTGGATACAAATGGCCGATACGCTCATAAGCACGTTCGCGCATCCATTCCCCATAGTATTTGACGTCCTCTGCTAGACCCTCAGCGTTCCTGTAGTGCAATTTCTCCGGTCCTCCCGGATGAATAGGCTTCGTGTCCTTGAACCTAGGTGGAATCTCGATCATTGCCTTGCCGATCATCACAGCGACCGGGTTCAGGTCGCTGCCATAGGCGGACAGGCCGAGGCGTTGAGCCTCTAACGGGATTGAGCAACCGCCGGAAAAGGGATCGTAGACCGGCGGCAGGTCGCCATCGCAACTCTTGCGAATTTCGGCACGCGCGCGTTCTAGCACCTCTTCATTCGTGCTGTTCTCCCAGATCACCAGGTCTTCGATGATTTTGAAAAGCCGCGCGCGTTCTTTTTCCTGCGCTTCTTCCGTCGGAAATTTATCGGGATGGCTGGATGGATCATCCACCAATTGTGAGAACAAAACAGCCCGACAAGCGGCAAGGGGACGGCGCGCCCACCACAAATGCAACGTACTCGGATGCCCGTGCCGGATAGACTTTTCCCGCGCCGAAGCCTTGTTAATCGCCTCAAGCGGAATCGCGACTTCAATCAGTTTTTTCTTATATTTATTCGTCATGTTCATACACTAATCGATAAGTTGATGGATGCAGGGTTAGGTTACCGCGCTCCCGCATTTCGCAGAGACGCGTTCCTGAGATTTCTACTGGCTGGCCTTTAGGATTCGAGAGCACCAGCGCATAGTTTTCGGGTTGTTTTTCGACGATGCCCCAGATATCTGCTTCAAGCTGAAGCGGCTCGCGTTCCAGGCAATGATCCTTCGGCCAGTAATGCCGAACAACATCGCCCGATGCTGATCTTTGTTCCCACGGAAACAATGAGCCATTGGCTTTGGCGATCCAGTTTCCATGGTCATCAAAAAAGCGGTTTTCTTGGTCTTTTTGAAACCCGTGGCTTACCGCGAAACGCTCCATAATTCCGGGCCGGGATGGTTTGGGCGTTGGGCGCGGCACCAAGACGACTTCCTCGGCCTCATCTGTTTCGCCCAAAGTCTCATCGTCACCTCCAGAAGGCGCGATTTCCATTGCGCCCCCGGACTCTTCAGAATCGCCTTCCTGTTCGGTCCCCCAGTCATCATCAGGTGAACGCCCGTTCTCGCCGGACTGATCATGTCCGTCGTGCTCTTTTTCAGTAGACGCCTCATCATCCGGTGATGATGTAGCCGGCGTCTTCTCCTCAATCTCTTCGCGTGGAATGAGGGTGAAATTTTCCTCCACATACGCGGTAATGAACTCCGGTGATCGATCAAAACAGAGCTTTATCGCGTCAGTGATATCTGGTCTGCGAAACGAGCGCCCCAGTTCCTGTGCAACGGCACGCGCCAGCTTCGCCAGCGGCCGGTCTTCGGCATAAAGGGTTTTGTCAGCCCAGATGACATCGGCTTGACGAGCCGTGCCGGCTGGTTTCCCATCGATGTATGAGATGATTTCAAGGTCACGCGTCGTCTGCCACACCGTTAAAGCCAGATCGGATGCCAGGCCCCTGATGCGTCCAGTTTCATTCTCGTCATCGAGCTTGATGCGCTGAAGTTCCGCGCCCAGTTGCCCAAGCCAGTCCCGCTCTTCTCGATTGCCAGCGTGCATATTCTTGCGGTGGAACCGCTCCTCAACATGAGCGGCAAGAGGGGGCAGGTCAGAGAACGGTGGTATTTCTATGACATCGGACGGCAATCTTTGAAGGTCGGCGGTTTTCTGCTTAACCCATTGATGCAAGTGGCTCCATGGGATGAGCGTTTGCATTGTCAGTACGTAGTCGAAACCTTCGACCGGCGCCCAATCGCCGGAAAGGCTGATCCAATGTTCGCATTCGTCCCAAACCTTTGCCGGGTGCCGCGCCAACAAAGCACGGGCGCGCCGCAAATCTTCCTGGGAAAGGGATTCCCCGGAAGGCAGGCCCTTGAGCCACTTGATCGCTAACTCAGCCGTCGGACGATCGGCAACGCCAAGCTTTCGCCATAGCGTGAGGTCGCTGACCGATGCACGCACAATCTCCGCACCCGGCGCATCTTCCTCATCAGAAGCCAGGAAAACACCGAATGTGTTTTCCCATGTCCCGTTCTCCGTCAGGATCAGCTTCTCTTTGCTGAACGCGCTCTTGATTATGTTAAAATCTTCCGTCGAGCAGCCATCCAGCATCTGATCGAGGCGGCGATACCATTTCTCGACTTCATGAGCTGGGGGGTTCTCTGCCTTGGCTAGTGTTTGCAGGCGCGCCAGCAATCTGTCTGGTCCTGTCGGCACGTCGCCAACGCCAAGTAGGTTGAGGAGGGGACGGGATGCCTCGTTGTCGAGAAGCCCATGAATGAATGGTTCGACATCCATCAGCGCTTCGGTGTCCGGTGTCCGTCTTAGAAGCTCCGACGGTTTCGTACAGACGCCGTGCGTGTCTCGCAGGCATTTCTTTTCATGTAATTTAAGTATCCAAGAAGGCAAAAGCCCATCGCGAACTACGCGTCTAGTATGGCCGTTGGATGCTTCCTCGGTGACTGTTGCAGTCAAGTTGCCCGACCAGAACCGATCCGGCTGGATCAATATTTTTTCAGCTACCTTGCCCCAAATAGCGTCGTCTTCCTCCCCAATAGCTTCCCAGTGACCCCAAATATTCTCTTCAAAATCCCAATCATTAATTCGAAACCAGGGATCCTTATATCTGGGCTCGAAAATGCCCTTGTACCCTTTGTTGCTAAGTTCTTTGTCCGTGGCCTGACGTCTGAGATATCCGGATTGTTTTTGTAAAAATGGAACAAATGTTTGTAGGCCAGAACGACCACTGGACACCCACCGCAACCATTCTTCACGCGTACATGACGTGAACGACTTCAAGTAATCGGGATGAAGGAGATGGGTTTCACTCCACTCTTCCGGCAGCAACAAGTCCAAGCTTCCGTCGGCATCGAATAGGATCGTGCTGCCTACGGATCGCAGGTGGCGATCCTGGCAGGCAAAGCGAAATCTTTCGCCAACGCTCGCCCCAAGCTTCGCTGCGATCTGTGCAATCCGTACAGCATCAAGCAAGGTGACTTGCTCTTGTCCGAAAAAATCCCCTGCAACCTGGTCAATAACTTTACCTGTGTCGCTGGGTTCATCCATCGATATGGCTTCCAGCACCGCATAAGCGGCATCGACACGCTCAGAATGCTCGTTGTCAGCGTTGGCTTCCGCAATACGGCGTTGTTCAGTGAGGTACCGGAGCCAATTTTGATTTAACACTGACAGCCGATTTCCCAAGAACTGCCAGTCATCCTCAGACGGTAATAATTTCTTTTCGCCGAGCCGAACAGTCTCATCGGCCGCGCAAAGAATTTCCTTCCCTTGCACGGGCACAATGCAAAGACCTGTTTTTCTGCCGTGGTAGCGGTAGCCCGTTATGGCTGGCGCAATGTAGGCCCACAAATTGAGAAGATTTCGCCAATTTTCTGGTCTGGGAAAGTGCTTGTTCTGAAGCGCATCGAGAACACCCTCGTCATCGATTTCCTCCATAACGTCCCAATTGATGAGCTTTTTTCGATCTTGATCGGAAACATGCCGCGAAAAGGCGGGTCTATCAGCGTCATCTAAGAGCGCTGCGGCCTGACCGTCGGGCCAGACATCGAAAATCGCTCGTGGAATAATGATGCTTTGTTTGGAAGCAGTTAAACGCCCTTCATCAGTGAGGAGTAAATCTTTATCTTCGATAACTTCAGCAAACGCCTTTTCGACAATCGTACCGCAGGTGCCTTCCAGCGAGCTGTCATCATGATCTACATCGGGCATCAGATCATAGGCGCGGGCTCGTTCAATCGGGTTGAGTTTTGATTGACGTAACCACTCCAGCATAATCTCAGCGGCGAGCTTGCCCGCGCGCTGCAATAGCCATCTGTTTGTTGGCGAAGTCTCGGGGTCTTTGATCTTCAGGCGTGCGGGGTCTTGTATGAACGGTGCATTACACGCGAACGGGAGTTCAGTTTTGACTCCGGTCGGTAGCACTACAAAAAGGCGCCCCTCGACGCCGAGTACAATTTCAATCGCGCAGGGCGGAAACTCAGCATCTTCCTCGCCACCAAGCATCCGCTCTTCCCTGATTTCGGCCAAGGCCTCGTCGGGAAATGGCTCCGGAGCCGACCGTGCAATCAAGAAAGTTTCATCATCATTGTCATGAAGTGCTAGCCATTCAGTATTGGGAACTGGGCCGGGACCGAAGCTACCCCAGTGCAGCTCACTGTCGCCAATCTGAATACGGCGGATATGCTTGAAGAAGAGAAGAGAGACTGGGCTCGCAAGCCAATCCTGCAGGTTCTTTTCAACTTCCGTTTTCCTATGAACATCACTTATCGCTACACGGATTGTCGTGAGGCCGTCACTTTCCAGGATATCGTTTGCCCATCTTGGTTCGGTGAAACGGCTTTGATCAAAAGCTACGGAGAGCGTTGGCGTGAAGAGCTCGACACAACTACCCAGACTGAACGTGCTCTTGAATCCAATACCTCGGAACCCAATTGTGTGCAGAGCGCGCTTGTTCGAATACCCAAACCGGCAGAGCGATGCGAAATGTTCTTCTGTAAAATCCTCTCCATTGTGCTTGAAGATAAACGCTCCGTCTTCGACGCGCACGGACGCCTCGGTTGCACGAGCGTCATCAGCGTTTTGAAGTAGCTCCGAAAGTATATGTCGTGGACTCTGAACCTGTTTGAATAGTAGACGCCATGGTCCGGCTAGCTCCGGGTCCCGTTCCAGTTGGTCCCAGCGTTGCGCAGCACGCTGGCGGATCGGTTCAAAATAAGCCGGACCGACACTCATCTAGGGGTCTCCGACTTATCTAGCAGGTGCTGCAACTTGTACTGCTGTGCTGTTACGCCAAAAGCCGGCTCGACATCGAATGGCTGCCATACATAGCGTGGCTCATTCACAAAATTCTGATTCACCTGAACGATTGCAAGGATGAAATCCTCAGGCTTGTTAAGGGACGTGATGATCTCGTTCCTTGTTACCGTAATGGTGTCTGCGCCATCAATCCGGCCTTTCACCTCGATAAACCGCTGGCGCTTGCTTTCTGGGTTGAAAGACAGGATGTCATATCCAACTTTTTGTGCTGATACGTCCGAAGGCTTATTACCAAGCGCACGCTCGGTATCCATCACAGCATCCATGGCCATTATTTCGATCTCGCGGCGGCTTGCAGCATTCTCGGCAAAGCCTCCCGGAATAGTATCCGTTGCGCCGAGCCTATCGTTGAGAAGTCCTTTCGGAATGACGATAAGCCCGCCACGAACAACGGGAGGTGTGGCTGTTATGCTCTTTTCCTGGGCGAGCTGTTCCATACGGCGCTGAAGACGATCAGCAAGGTCCTCCGCGCGGCGTTGTGCGTTCTCCCAATTGAGTCTGGTTTTCTTGCCAGCATTAGCCTGTTCTCGAAGTTCCGCAGCACGGGAGTCCCAATAATTAATTTCCTTTTTAAGCCGCGCCTGAACTTCGCTTTCTGTTTTCTCAATCTCGGGCAAGCGGCGTTCCTTGACCTCTTTCAGATGAGATTGGGCAAGCTCGATGATCGCGAAGTTTTTGATTTTTGTTTCAAGGTCGTCGGACAACCAATTGCGTGAGAGTTCATCCTTTACCGCGCCTATTTCGTCTGCTGTCGCGGCGCGCAAATTCAAATGCGGGGCGATCCCTGCATTTGTGACTGCGCCATCTTCCGGAGTGCTGGCAAACTGGAGGCGTTGCGAGACTATTTGTGGTTTGCCGGAGCTGGTCTTCCGGCCATCTTCGATACTGTGCTCCATTAGGAAAACAGCCTGGAGCTCTTCACTCATATCTGTTTCGTCCACCATCACCGCACCTTGTTTCATCAGGTGTCCATATTTCTCGCGGACGAGGCTGATAACTGCTTCCAGAAGCGGATGGCCTGGGCAAACAAACTCAGCGACCGGTTGCTGGTTGATAAACTCCTTGTCAAAACTGATGCGCTCAAATCGCTTTTGAACAGGTGCCCCGGTTCCAATCAGCCTGTCTCGCTCTCTGATGCGAACGGGTACATGAGTAATTTCAAAACGGCCTTCTTCTCGACTCTTGAAGCGACCACCGAGATGTTTGAAGGCCTCGATGAAGAAGCTTTGAATATGGTGAGGTTGTAGGCGTTGTGCTTCGGCGCGTTCCATTTCCAGCCGGATTTCTTCGACGGCGGATTCGGGCATCATATCGTTGGTAAGCTTGCGCTTCTTGAGCAATTTTTCGATATGCTCGTAATCAACAGCGCCATCAATCTTTTTGAGCAACCGCTCTTTGACGTCTTCACGCTCGCCATATTGAATGGCTTCCCATAAGAGCTCTTTGAGTGAAGTACCTTCAAAAAGCTCACCAAGGACATCGTAAACACGGCCTTTCAAGGCGCTGCGGGCAGTTTCCATCTTTTCTAATAAGCGACCATAAACTTCACCTTCACGGGTGTCGGCAGCGACCAAGTTCCAGAGGTGACAGACCTCCGTTTGCCCGATACGATGTATGCGACCAAATCGCTGTTCGATCTTGTTAGGGTTCCACGGAAGGTCGTAATTGACCATCAAATGTCCGCGCTGAAGGTTCACACCTTCTCCGGCGGCATCATTGGCGACCAGAACCATTAGATCCCTGTCTTGCATGAACCGCTTTATGACTGTCCGGCGCGCTTCGCGTGTGACCCCGCCATGGATGACATCCACATTCTCCGGCTTACCAAGGCGCGTTCGAATTTTCTCTGCCAGATAGTGGAGCGTATCTTTGGCCTCTGTGAAGATGATCAATTTGCGGCGTACTCCATCGCTATCAATCATCATCTCATCATCGAGAATTTTGTTTAGCTCCAACCATTTCGTGTCCTTGCCAGAGCGCAACACACCCAAGGCCTGCTTCTCCAGAGCGCGCAGGGTCTCGACCTCTATTTCAAGCTGTTCGATCGTCTCTGCGCTTGTGGCAGTGGTGGAAATTGTCTCTTCGAATTCTTCAATCTCGTCTTCGCCGTATTCATCGATGTTGCGCAGAACCTCATCGCTGAGTAACTCGCTTTCCGGCGTGAATTGAATCTTCTTTCCTCTGGCGATCAGGCGAGCCTCGGCGAGCTCGTTTTCCAGTCTTTCGCGGCGTCGTTTCAGCGATTGATAGATAGCCGCTGGGGAAGAGGCGAGACGCCGTTGAAGAATCTGGAGGGCGAAACCGACGTTGTTTCTTTTCTTTCCATCTGTTTCAGCGAAACGTTGAACGCGGTTCATCTCGGTCCGGACATACTCAGTGACGGCAGCATAAAGAGACGCTTCTTCATCGGACAGGTCGTACTTGACGGTATAGGCACGGCGCTCAGGAAAAAGCGGCGTTCCATCGAATTTGAGCAATTCCTCTTTGGTTAGACGCCGCATCATGTCCCCGGTGTCTGCGTAGTGGACACCATCGCGGAAACGGCCTTCGAACCGGTCACCATCAAGTAAGGCCATAAAGAGTTGGAAATCTGCTTCCTTTCCGTTATGCGGTGTTGCTGTCATCAGAAGTAAATGGCGACAGATTTGTCCCAACTTCTGACCAAGCTGGTATCGCTTGGTAAATTTGACCTCATTGCCAAAATAACTGGCCGACATACGATGGGCCTCATCCGAGATAATGAGGTCCCATTCTTGAGAGCGCTTGAGTTTCTCCTGCAATTCCTCATTTCGGGCCAACATGTCTAACCGCGCAATTAGATGATTTCGGTCGTTGAATGGGTTTCCTGAGCGTGAGTTTTCGATCATGTCCCGGCTAAGTATGTCGAATTCCAGATTGAATTTATCTCCCAATTCGTCCTGCCATTGTTCGACAAGGCCACCGGGCGCAACGACAAGGCACCGTTCCAGATCGCCTCGGGCAATCAGCTCTTTTATGAGTAAGCCCGACATAATCGTCTTGCCGGCGCCGGGATCATCAGCCAACAGAAACCGAAGAGGTTGTCTTGGAAGCATCTCGCCATAAACGGCAGTTATCTGGTGTGGCAGCGGCTGTACGAGGCTTGTATGAATTGCCAAATAGGGATCAAAATGATGAGCGAGTTTGATTCGATTGGCTTCCGTCACAAGGCGCAGCAATTCTCCATCGGCATCGAAAGACCATGACCGTCCAGTGGATGCGATTGACAGCGTGTGCTCTTCATCTCGGTAGACAAGCCGGTCCTGCACGCTTCCGTTTACGTCTTCAAAAATGACCTTGACCGCTTGATCGCCGAACCATTCAATATTCACGATTTTGGCTGCACCAGATGGTGTAAGGCCTTGAACGGAAGCGCCCGCCTTCAGGTCTTCAAGTGTCGCTGCCTTGGCTTCTGTCATTCAGCTCTCCTGTCGCTGGCTAACGAGTGCTTTAGTAAAATATTGCCAGCCGCTCGCTTGTTGTTCCTGCCACGATGCATCACGCCATTGCCTCGGCTAGAGCTTTGTCGAACATCTGTTTGTTGGCGACAACAATTGGCGCTTCCTGCGGATTATCCAGTGCTTCGGCAACATCAAGACGAAGTCGTTTGTTAAAATAATAAAGAAGAGATTTTCTAAAGGTGAGCGTAAGTTGATTATTATCCATATCATAATCTGATGCGATAATACGACGCTGTGATTTAGATAAACCTGGGTTTGGCTTCAAGGTTATTTGAATGGTTTCCTGCCACTGTGTGTCTTCAGACGCTTCTGCTTCGGCGACCTTGCCTGCACGGCACTCCAGGCAGCGTGAAAGCAGAAAATCTTTGAATTTGCGGTCGATGTGGCAGAACGCGCGAATATGCCAGCGCAATCCATCACTGCCAAAGGCGTGCGGGCTGATGCCGCGCCAGACTGGTTCAGGACGTTTTGGATTCATCGATTGATAGAGGACGTCTACCGCCTCATGGGAATTCACCGCCGCTACTAGTATGCGCAGTACAGTTGGTTCGACGCGGCGATGTGGTATCGGCATCCAAGCAATTTCCGGTAGTTTTGATAGCCACGTTTCTTGCGGTTGCGTTATGTCATCAGCGACTGATTGCAATTGTGAAAGGTACTGGTCTGAATCAGGGGTAAAGAATCGTGGCCTAAATTTCCGAGTAGCGAAGTAGCGTTTCTCACTTTTGTCATATTCGATATTGCCGGGTGCAAGCTCCTGATATTGGCTCAGGTCCTTCGATGCTTGTGGCACTGACACGCCGAAAAAGTTTGTGATGTCGGCACGGTTGATCCCACCTTCCCAATAGAGACGGAACTCGATGAATTCGAGACGACGCTCGACGCCCCACCGTAACTCCGCCGATCTTTCCATCATGTCTTTTTGCCTTTCGTTCGGTGCGGATAGAAACTATATTGACATCGTTAATAGACGAGTATAGTTACTTAACTCACGGAGATTTGAGGGTCAATCAAAATCTGTGGCGTATAGGCCTTCAACAAACAGAAGGATTGAGGCAATGGCGAACAAAGGTAATCGCGAATCGACAGGCAAACGGGCGGCTTCTGCCGCCGCGCGCACGCTGCGCAGCCCAACGGCAAGCAAGGTTGCAAAATCTGCCGCCGGGTCGGCGCTGACGCAACGCAAGAGCACCGAAGTGACCGGCAAAAAAGCCGCTTCCGCAGCGGCCAAAACGCTACGGAGCCCAACAGCGAGCAAAGCTGCGAAATCGGCTGCCGGTTCTGCGCTGACACAACGGCCAAACAAGGGGAAGTAAAATGAAACTGGTCAAGGTTCAGGTGCGGTACTTCCGCAACATTCTGGATTCGACGGAGGTCGAGGTTCAGGACGATGTGACATGCCTGGTCGGCAAGAACGAGTCCGGCAAAACTGCCTTTCTGGAAGCGCTGCGCCGTCTGAACCCTGCCCAGGGTAAACCACGCTTTGTTACGGGTCAGCACTATCCCGCATGGCTTGAAAAGAAACACCGCAGGCAAGGACAGGATTTGGAGGCAATCAAAGCCGTCACCGCATGGTTCGCACTCGAACAAGCCGACAAAGATGTTCTTTCGACGCAATTGGGCGAAGGCGTTTTTAAATCCGATGAGATTACTGTCAGCCGCACCTATGGAGGGACAGCTCTTTACAATTATACCACAGATGAAACGCGCGCGGTCTCAAATCTGATAAGCGGGGCTGACCTGCCAAAAAGTGCGGCTGGCGTTATCGGAAATCCAAAATCATTTGCGGTGCTTCAGGAGAAAGCAACCGAATTGCAGGCCAGCGAAGATGAGCAAACGAAGGCCTCCGGCGAAAAGCTGAACACGGAGGTCAACAGCTATCTTGGTGATAATGACGGGTTCTCAAAACTGGTCCTGGCAGAACTTTCCTGTCTCGTTCCAAAATTCTTCTATTTCGCCGAATACAGCAAGCTGCCGGGTATTGTGAAAATTCGGGAGTTGCTTGAAACCGATGATGATGATCTCGATGACGGCGAACGGACGGCAAAATCATTGCTTATGCAGGCCGGCGCTGAAGACGATTATCTTCTCAATCCCGAATATGAACCGCGTAAGCGGGAACTTGAAAATGTCGCAAACGCTATCACCGAAGACGTTCTGAAATATTGGACTACCAATCAGCAACTTCGGGTAGAAATCGATATTTCAAAGGAAACCGTGAATGTCCAGAATGGCCAGCAGGCCGTGCTCGATGAATTGCATATACGGATGCGAGACGACCGGCACATGCTTTCGCTGCCTTTTGAAGAGAGGTCCTCAGGCTTCCAGTGGTTCTTCTCCTTCCTTTCTGCCTTCTCTGAATACGACTACAACAACGACCCCGTTGTGATCTTGCTGGACGAGCCAGGTGTTGGATTGCATGCCAGAGCGCAAGCCGACTTCCTGCGGTTCATTGATGAACGGCTGGCCCAGCGCTGTCAGGTTATCTACACGACACATTCTCCGTTCATGATCCAGCCGGGCAAACTTGAGCGAGCGCGGGTCGTTGAGGATCGTGGTCGCGATGATGGAGCTGTCATTTCCGCCGACGTACTTACAACCGATCCTGACACGCTGTTCCCGCTGCAAGGAGCGCTGGGTTACGATTTGGCCCAGCACCTGTTCATTGGCCCCGACAATTTGGTGGTGGAAGGAACGTCAGACCTAATCTACCTTTCGGTTCTGTCTTCTCACTTAATCGAGACCGGCAAAGAGGGGCTGGATGAGCGGTGGACTTTAACGCCTGTTGGTGGTGCTGATCTTGTGCCAACGTTTGTAGCGCTGCTTGGGCGCAAGAAACTTGATTTCACCGTTTTTGTGGACTCACGCAAAGAGGGACACCAGAAGCTTCAATCCCTTGCGGATCAAGGTTTCCTGGTGAAAAGCCGTATCATAACCGTTGGGCAGGTCCTTGGTCGAAAACTTGGCGACATCGAAGATCTGTTTACGCCGGAGGACTATCTGAAATTGTACAACAAGGCTTTTGGCAAGAAGCACAAACCATCAGATCTCACAGGCACAGACCCATTGGTTAGGCGCATTGCCCGCAAGGAAAAGTTGGACCGGTTCGACCACGGCAAACCTGCCGACATATTGCTCCGGCATCGTGATGATATGTTGTCGGCGTTGTCAGACGATACACTGGCGAACTTTGGAGCACTTTTTTCCCAAATCAACGCAACATTGTCAGATTAAGAAAGAATACATGGTGAATGGTGTGAACGCTATTGGCGACTGCCCGGCCTCGCGGCCGTTCGCCGGGCTGGCGTAAACCGAGCCCTGTATAGAACAGGTCTCGGCCCTTCGGGCTTTCATCCCTGACGCAGGGCGAAGTTGACACTTCGCGATATGGACGCCCGCGAGCGGGCGACATTGTTTTATGGCTTTTCCCCTGTCGGCTGGGAGGCGGTCGGCCCTTATAGCCCCGAGCGGTCACGCCGCAACCGCTTTGGGTTTGTGTTCGTCTATGTCGTCTTTTCCGTCCTACCAAAACAGTTGCGCCGAGCCCTGAAAGCTCGGGGCTGACGGGCCTTTTCACCGCCCCCCATCCTCGGGGGAAATGCGGCGGAGAGGAGAAACCCGATATGACCCTGCAACCACACCACGCACTACAACAAGCTGAGAGCGACGGGCCGCGCATTTATGTGGCCTGTCTTGCGGCCTACAATAACGGCCATCTGCACGGACGATGGATTGACGCCGCTCAAGACGCGGAAGACATCCAAAGTGAGATTTCCGAAATGCTCAGCGCGTCACCTATTCCGAATGCGGAGGAATGGGCGATTCACGATTATGAAGGTTTCGAAGGTGCGGCCCTTGCCGAATATTCTGGCATTGAAACTGTCGTAAAACTCGCGGGGTTTGTTTCCGAGCACGGGAAATTGGGCGGAAAATTGTTGGCCCATTTTTGCGGCGATCTGGACGACGCCGAAACCGCTTTTGACGAATATGCAGGCCAGTTTGAAAGCCTTGCCGACTTCGCCGAAGAACAGATCAACGACACCGGGCCGGAAATCCCGGACGCGCTCAAATTCTATATCGATTGGGCCGCAATGGCGCGCGATATGGAGTTGAACGGCGACGTGTTCACCATCGAACTCGGTTTCGATCAGGTGCATGTCTTCTGGTCCCGGTGATGCGGCATGACCGACGCGCCCGAACTTCCCACCGAAACGACGCCGCAAGGCGAACAGATCGTTGCACCGGGCGTCAAGCCGATCACCTTGCGTGACCGGCTTGCGGTTCGTGCTGCCCAGCCCATCGCTCCGAGACGCAATCCCAACGCACGGCAAAAGCCCTGCAATGTCGGCCTCTTCGACGAGGCCGCGCGCAACCAACGCGACATGCTCGATCTGATCCGCGCCGCAACACGCGGCACACCCAACCCCGAACATTCAAAGGAGAACTAACCAATGGAACTCGCACACATCCCGCTCGATCAATTAAGAATCTCGGCGCTCAATATGCGCCATGGGCGCAAAGCGCCGGACGTGTCGGACATCCTTCCCAGTATCCGTGCGCGCGGGGTCCAGCAGCCGCTCTTGGTGCGGAAAAATGGCAAAGGCTATGAAATCGTCGCCGGACGGCGGCGTTTCTTTTCATTGAAACAGATCGCCAAGGAGAGTGGCGAAATCGCGCCTATCCCCTGCGCCATCATGGCGGCGGGCGATGATGCGGCGGCGCTCGAAGCCTCGCTGATCGAGAACGTAGCCCGGCTCGACCCCGACGAAATGAGCCGATATGAGACCTTCGCCCGCCTCGTGAAGGCAGGCAAGACGGTGGAGGATATCGCCGCTACATTCGGCGTTACCGAGATCATGGTGAAGCGCTCGCTTTCGCTCGGCAAACTTCTCCCCGCGATCCGAAACGCTTACAGGGCCGAGGAAATCGACGCCCAGACTATTCGCCACCTGACCTTGGCGAGCGAGGCGCAGCAAGCCGAATGGCTCAAACTGTTTCAGGACCCGGAACAACGCGCCCCGCGAAGCTGGCAATTGAAACAATGGCTGTTCGGCGGCGAGATCAGAACCGGCGCGGCGTTGTTTCCACTCGACGACTATAAGAGCCGGATTGTGACCGACCTGTTTGGCGACGAAGGATATTTCGAGGACATAGAGGCGTTCTGGAAGCTGCAAAACACTTTTATCGCCGCCAAACGTGAGGCGCTTCTCAAATCTGGTTGGACCGAAGTAGTTGTGCTCGATATAGGCCAGCGCTTCTCGACATGGGAGCATGTGAAAACGTCGAAGAAAGACGGCGGAAGGGTCTATATCGAATTCCGCGAGAATGGCGAAGTCACGCTGCATGAGGGTTTCATCACTCAGAAAGAACACCAGAAGCACTTGCGCAAGGCCGCGTCCGGCGACGAGGTGGAAACAACCGCAAGCGCCCGTCCCGAACTCACCAATGCCGGTCAGAACTACGTCGAACTTCATCGCCATTCCGCCGTTCGGGCCGCGCTTTTGAGCACACCCGGTGTGGCGCTCCGACTCATGGTGGCTCATGCCATAGGTGGGTCGGCGCTGTGGCAGACCAAGCCCGAGCCGCAAAGAGCGGATAAGGAGGCGACCGCCAAGAGCCTCGCGAAGTCGAAGACGCAAGCCGCGTTCGACAAGGAACGCAAGGCGATCCTCAAACTTCTTGGGTTTGCCGAGCATGGTCATTCCGTAGTGCGATCGAACGGCGACGATTATCGGACTGCGGAATTGTTCGCCATACTGATGAAGCTCACAGACAAGCAAGTCACGCGGGTTTTGACCTCTATTATGGCCGAAACCTTGCAGTCCGGCACTTGTGTCGTGGAGCAGATCGGTTGCCATCTGAAAGTCGATATGCGGGATGTATGGGAGCCAGACGACGCCTTTTTTACGCTCTTACGCGACAAGGCTGGGATCAACGCCATGCTCCGCCACATTGGCGGCAAAGCCATCGCCGACGCCAATGTCATCGCTACGTCGAAGATTCAGAAGAAGATTATTGGCGACTTCCTTACCGGCGACGGGCGCAAAAAAGTCGAAGGCTGGTTGCCAAAATATATGGCGTTCCCGTTCAGCGCTTACACGAAATCGGGCGCTGGGATGCTTAGCGAGAATGCACGTCGCGCCAAACAGCTTTCCGGCTGAAACCGGGAGCGGAAGCGGCCCTCTTGCCCAGACCGGAGGGCCGTGCCCGCACCCCAACGGTTTTGCCATGCTACATAAATTCCACGAATTGAGCGCGGGCTGCTTTGTCCGTGAATGAGCGGGCAGATTGTCTTGACTGATATCGAGCCCTGTATCGAACAACCCGGCCAAAATTGGCAATTTTTTGATGTGTCGAAGTCGGTAAGCGGCGAAAGTACGAGTAGAACAATAGGATTCCCTGATCATGCCGACACGGTTCCAGGCTTGTTTTGGACTCACCTTGCACTTCCTAAATCCTGCTAATTGACCTAGGCTTCGGTCTTCCGCACTGGTGCTATGGCAAAGGCAGATGCGGTCGAGGATCATCGATCTCAGCGCCAGCCAGACCCGGATCATCCGGTCTCGTTACATATTCCGTTGCCTGGAGCACCATTCCATTCTCCCATGATCGGTCGAGCGGAGGCCTATCCCCCTGCTTCTGCTTGATGGACCTATGGCGAACGGCGGTCGCCTGAAACCGGCGGTTCGCACTTTTTTCCCCGGCCTTCGGCCTTCCTCGCGAGACAAAAAAGTGCGCCCCGCCGGTCCTTCTCTTCGTTGCGGCCCTACGGGTTCAAGCGCTCACCGCCAGCCATGGCCGGTCCCGCGTCAGCAAGGGGATAGGCCCCCGGCGACAGACAACAAGGAGACTTAAAAATGGCACAAGCACTCGGATATGTAACGAAGACGGACAAAGGCGGCTTTGAAGGCACGCTTTCGACAATGAGCCTCAAGAAGCGCATCCGCATACTGCCGAATGCGGCGAAAGAGACCGATGCCCAGCCCGATTTTCGGGTCTACACGGAAGATCGCGTGGAGATCGGCGGCGGCTGGAACCGTGTCGGCAAGGCTTCCGGCAACGCTTACGTTTCGCTGACATTCGCAGCTCCCGAATTCGGCTCACATAAAATCTACGCCAACCTCGGCCGGGCCGCTGGACAGGAGGACGACAACACTCTCGCGATCCTCTGGAATCCGCGCGATTGACACAAATCCCCGAACCCCTGCGCCCTACGGCGCAGGGGTTTTCGCGCGTTGAATCCTCGGGTTCATTACATGTGCATTTTAGTAAATCTTTAACAATCGTTAACAAATCGTTGACGTCTGCATGTCATGGTTGAGTAACGATAGCGACCTGTGCCGCAGGTCGAAGATAAAGCGTGCGATGCGCTGGGCGAGAAAAGGATGCAAAACGAGAGAGGGGTTTGGTTGAGCTTGCGACGCTAACATAGTCAACCGCCAGCGTCCTGCCAGAGAGGATAGGAGTATGGCGGCGTCTCACAAGCCTTCAGTGACCGGTTTGCAGCAGTTGAGCGAGTACGACTATGTGCGTTTCTTGTCTCGATCGCGCGTCGCATGGGAGTATCTAAGACGCCATCCCGGCTATAAACGTGACTGGCGCGCCGCCGCTTCGGAGCGGCCCCGACCCATTCACCTGACTGATGGAACAGTGTTGCTCCGGGCTCGGCGACGTTTTATGCGCGCCGAGGCCTGGGGCATCTATATCTTTCGCCGATCCCCATAAGACTGCTCTCGAAGCTGACGTTTTCTGGCGCGTAGAGGATTATCTGCGTATAATTTCCGCATATGTCCGCAGCAGCGACGATCCCGGTTTTGGAAGCATCGTCTCTCTTGGCCAAGTTAGGTGCCGGAAGACGCTTCTGAAAACCAAAGACGGCAAACAGCACCTGCTTCTACGCGACAGAGGACGGGTGGCGCAGATCCGATGCGTTGGCGAAGATATTCGCGTCGAACCCTTCGCTCTTGAGCTTGTCGTTGACGAGTTTCCCAGCGTCGAGAGCCGCCAACGGCTTACGAAACGGTTCGCTGACATCTATCGCAACCGGCCTTATCGCCTCCCGAAAGATGGCTGGACAGTCGAGTCAATGAGGGACCGGGATGCATTGGCCGCGCTCGATATGAGACTTGAAGAGCGGTCCTATCGCGCAATCGCGGTGTTTCTATACGGTGAAAAGGCGGTTCGCGACGACTGGATCAATCCCAATCGCACCATGAAAAACCGCGTCATCCGCAGCGTTAAACGAGGTTTTCGCATGATGAACGGCGGGTACAGAACACTGCTCCGGTGACGATCCTGCTACGGAAACAGGGGTATCGTTCTGGCGGGTTGCCGCGAACGATACTGTTGCCGTCTTCCTTGCTGGCCCACGCTTTCCTCCAGTGGCGCATTTTCGCTGACACTGGAGAAGCCATGACCGAGCACGATACAAAAACGCCGCAACACGAACCTTTCTTGACGACCCGAGAGGCCGCGCGGTTTCTCAAACTCAAGCCGAACACATTGGAGAAAATGCGTGTCTATGGCGGCGGTCCGGTCTACCGCAAGCACGGGCGATATGTGCGTTATCACCTCGACGATCTGACTGACTGGTCGGACATGCGGAAGAAGGACTCTACCTCCGATGTCTGATTTCCTTACGAAGGTCGAGATCGCTTTCTATCCGGAACATCTGAACAACTGGTTGCGGTTTGGCGCTCCAGATGAACAGCAGGACCTAGATCGGCGACGGTCGCTAGCGCTGTTCAGGCCGGGACGTGTTTTTGGCTATGTCCGGTGGCGCGCCAACGAATACGGCACGCAGGAATGGCGCTTTACCATTGTCCAAACGGCGGAGCCGTCGCGATTCTTGAGCCGCATTGAAGGCGTCATGCCGGGCGGGGAGGTGCTCTTGCTCGTGACCGGAAACACAAAGGTCAAGCGCGCGCTCGTGCAGATCGATGTGCTCGAAGCCAACGACTTCGAACCGGCTGAGGTTTCGCCTGCCTATTATCGCCATGTCCATAATCGGATCACGACAGGAAAGCCGGTCCGTATCTATTCGAGTGCGCAGCATGAGGCGCATTTGACGGCGCAGCGGGTCTCGCCATGAGGCGGTTATCGTTGTTGGGAACGGCGATTCCAGTGCTCGCCTTGGCCTTTGCGTCGTTCAGCAGTCTGCCAAAAAAGATCATCTACAACGCGTCTGAAAGCGCGCCAATTGGTTTCTATTGGGTCGATCAAGAACGTGTCTCGCGGGGCGATTATGTCTTCGTTCGCCTTCCTGAACGGGTCCACAAACTCGTCGCAGAGCGTCGATATTTGCCGCCCGATGTACCGCTGATCAAACGCGTCGTGGGCGTCGAGGGCGATAAAATTTGCCGCCGTGGGCAGGAGATTTTGATCGACGGAATGACCGCCGCAGTGGCGCAAATGCGTGATGGACAGGGCCGCGAACTACCCAAATGGCAGGGCTGTCATATCCTAACGCAGAATAATATCTTCCTCCTTCAGGATCATCCGCATTCATTCGATAGCCGCTATTTCGGACCGGTGGATCGCAGCCTGATTATCGGTCGGGCGACGAGATTACGGTTCCTCTGGCGGAAACGCGAGCAAGGCTGATCCAGTGTCATCAAGGAAAGGATGCGTGGGAAGCGGTGAAGCAGCGGAGGGCAAGATAAAAGGTGATGGGGCAAAGCCGCCATAACCCATTGTCTGCACATCTCTTTAGGTTGCACACGGACCAAGGCCCTATGTGCAGGCGATCAGCGTCCAGTCGCTGATATATATGGTGAATAGTTGGTGCAAGGAACAAACGAGAATTTACCTTCCGCGCTTGCGCTCCAATGTCTTTAGGCGATCATGGCCCGTAACGACGACGACATATTCAAACCGAAGCTCGGGCGCATTCGCAACCTGGGCGGCGCCCGCGCAAAGACCTACGTCAATCGTGTGCTCCATCAGATATCGGCGGCGGGGAGAAAGGGGTTCGGCAGCAGCGCTGGATCGCGGGTCTTTTCGGGATATCGGATTGGGCGCGGCAATGATGCCCTTCGCCACCACCGCGCCGGACACCGCTTCGGGCCATCTTATCGGCGCGTCGTCATCAAGACGCGGATTACAAAGTTCAACAGTGGCGGTATAGGCGTGGCCCGCGCTCATTTGCGTTACATTCAGCGCGACGGCGTTGCAAAGGAGAACGAGCCGGGTCAGCTCTATGACGCAACGCATGAAGAAGCCGATGGCAAGGCGTTCCTTGAACGCAGCGAAGGCGACCGGCATCAATTCCGTTTCATCGTCTCGCCCGAGGACGCCACGGAGCTGCCTGATCTCAAACCCTTCGTCCGTGACCTGATGCAGACGATGGAGGCGGACCTCGATACGCGGCTCGATTGGGTGGCGGTCGATCATTTCAACACAGAGCACCCGCACACCCATATTGTGCTGCGTGGGAAGGACGAGTTGGGCAAGGACCTGGTCATCGCCCGCGATTATATCGCCCATGGTATGCGACGTAGGGCCAGTGAGATTCTGACGCTGGAACTGGGGCTGCAAACGACACGCGAGATCACGGACAAATTCCGGCGGCAGGTCGACCAGGACCGCTTCACCGACCTTGACCGCGAACTGGTTCGAGACGCTGAGGACGGCGTTATCGGAACCGTTGTCAAACCGAACACTCCGGCGAACCGGTTCAAACACGCTATGCGCATGGGCCGCTTGCGTCATCTTGAGCGGCAGGGGCTGGCGCGAGAAACCAACAGTGGAGAGTGGGAACTCTCGCCCAAACTGGAGACGACGCTCGGGCGTGCCGGTGAGCGGGGCGATATCATCAAGACCATGCACCGGGGTTTGAAGCAAGCGGGCCACAATGCGGGCGCGTCCGAGTTCAGCATTTACGATCCGCATGATGATCGCGCAGGAGTCATCACAGGGCGGATCATCGATCGCGGTCTGCATGATGAACTGAATGACGGTCACTACATCCTTGTCGATGCCGCCGATGGCCGTGTCCATCACATTGCGCTCGATCCGAAACAGGAGATGGATGACCTACCCAAGAGCGCGATTGTCGAAGTCCATCCGGCGTCAAACACAATGAGGCCATCCGACCGCGTGATCGGTAAGATCGCCAGCCGCAACAGTGGGCTCTATTCGCCGGAAGCGCATTTGGCCCATGACCCGAGCGCATCACCGGAATTCATCCAGGCGCATGTGCGTCGGCTGGAAGTGTTGCGGCGCACGAACATCGTGCGCCGGTTTGCCGATGGCTCGTGGGAAATCCCGAATGACTATTCGAAACGGATTGCGGAGCGGCAGAAGGCGACCGGTCGCTACCCCGGACAGGTCAACACGCTGTCAAGTTTCTCGCTGGAGCGTCAGATGAATGCCGACGGCGCCACATGGCTGGACCAACAACTGGTATCATCGGATCGATTGCCGTTGCGCGGTTCCCGGTTTGGCAAGGCGGCGACGGCGGCGCTGCAAAGACGTCAGGACCACTTAGTCGAACAAGGATGGGCCGAGGATAGAGGCGGGACGATCCGCTATCGGAAAAACCTGTTGAATATGCTGCGGCAACACGAGCTTCAAACGGCAGGGGAAAAGATCGCAAAGGAGAGCAAATCGACATTCGTCCAGACTTCTAGAGGTGAGCGCTTCGAGGGCGTCTATCGCAAGCCCGTCCATCTCGCCAGCGGTAAATTCGCCATCATCGAAAAGTCGAAAGAGTTCACGCTCGTCCCATGGCGACCAGCACTGGAACGCCAACGCGGCAAGACAGTCGCTGGCGCTATACGCGGTACATCGGTGTCCTTCGACTTCTCAAAGAAGCGGGGAATTGGGATCGGGTGAGTGCTTTTCAATATCCGCCCAGGAATTCATATTTTGTGGCGTTTCAAAATATGGCAGTAAAATGCCATTTGTTAAGAAAGGTGAATATCATCAAACCAACACTCAAGATGATGGTGGGTTTTCTTGTCGCTCAATCAGTTTCGCGTGCTATCAAGCCGTGTGATAAAGATTGATATCTCCGTCTCAACTTACGAATTAAACGCTACAACATAGAGAACTAAATAAATGCCTTGGAATGACAACTTGGCGCCTGGCACGCCCGCTTATCAGATTGCTTCGTCCGAAAACCAAAACATCAGAGTGGTTGCTGGACCAGGTACGGGCAAGTCGTTTGCCATGAAACGGCGCGTAGCGCGGCTTCTGGAGAATGGTGTTGAACCAGGAGCAATACTTCCCGTCACATTCACCCGCGTTGCTGCTGAAGACCTTCATCGTGAATTGGTGGGTATGGGAGTCCCTGGGTGCGAGCAAATGGAAGGTGTCACGCTCCACAGCTTAGCGTTTCGGATGCTAAGTCGGAATCACATTCTTGAGGAAACAGGACGTACGCCTCGCCCGCTAAATGATTTTGAGATTAAGCCGCTGATTGCTGATTTGAAGGATGCACACGGGGGCGTAAGGGGAGTCAAGAAACGGATCAAGGCCTATGAAGCTGCATGGGCGCGCCTCCAGCACGAAGAGCCTGGATATATTCCGTCAGAGGAAGACAGGGAATTCGCAACCGACCTGTTGCCTTGGCTCCATTTTCATCATGCAATGCTCATTGGTGAAGTGATTCCTCATCTACATCGATACTTGAGAAGCAATCCGGCGGCACAAGAGCGTGGTGAATTTTCGCATATTCTTGTCGATGAGTATCAGGACCTGAACAAGGCGGAACAGGGCGTTATAGACCTCCTCGCCGACAACTCTGAAATCTGTATCATCGGTGATGACGATCAGTCCATCTATAGCTTTAAACACGCTCATCCCGACGGAATTCGTGAGTGGATCGCCATTAGGCCGGGCGCTGATGATCTCACGCTAGATGAATGCCGCCGATGTCCGACTGCAGTCACAGAAATGGCTGGCAGCCTGATTGCTCATAACCGAAATAGACCTGTACCCCGTGCCATTGCACCACGCCCTGAGAATGGACCTGGCGATGTCCGTATTGTCCAGTTCAACGCGCTAGCGGTTGAAGTTAATGGTGTGGCAGACACTATCGCCGATATGGTCGACAACGGTGTGCCACCGGGCGACATTCTCGTTCTCGCGCAGCGAAGTGCAATTGGCACGCCAGTATACGAAAGGTTGGTCGGTCGTGGTGTCAGGGTTAAATCATATTATGCAGAGGCAGAATTGGATGCAGAGGATGCCCAGCGGCGATTCGCGCTTCTGAAACTCTTTGTCGACCGAGAAGACCGCGTTGCGTTTCGCTGGCTTCTCGGCCTCGGGAGCGCAACATGGCTCGTGGGTGGGTACCGTCGTCTCCGTAGCCATTGCGAATTGAGCGGCTTGTCCCCTTGGACGACGCTGGAACAGCTCGACGCTGGCGTTCTGACAATTCCACACACTGGCAACCTTGTTCTGCGTTTCCGCGAAATTCAAGCGGACATCCAAGCGCTTGAGGACCTTCAGGACCTCGCTGCCGTTGTCGACCACCTCTTTTCAGAGGATGACGAGAGTGTACGCGATCTACGCGCGCTTGCGGTGCAAATTCTGGAGGAGGTCGGCGACCAGGACAGGCGTGAATTTTTGTCCGAACTGTCTAGTGCAATCTCCAAACCGGAAATTCCGGACGAAATAGAAGATGTTCGGATTATGAGCCTGCACAAGAGCAAAGGCTTGAGCGCACCTGTGACTTTTGTCTGTGGATGCGTACATGGGCTTTTGCCTCGCCAACCGGATCCCGAGAAAAGCGAAGCGGAACGGGAAGCTGACATGGAGGAACAGCGCCGACTTTTCTATGTCGGAATCACGCGAGTCAAATCGGACATGGAACAAGGAAAGCCAGGCACTTTGATCCTTACTTATTCACAGACAATGCCGATCGCTGATGCGCTTGGTGCTGGTATTCAGCCGGCGTTTATTCGACACGGGTTCGCACGCCTGAATGCAAGCCCTTTCATCGCGGAGCTGGGACCATCTGCGCCCGCGCCCGTGGTCGGCTAATGACGCCATTTACTCGGTGGAAACGTGAGCCAGTCACATAGTGAGCGGCCCGCTTGCCCGTGCCCACCGCATCATCCCTGCTACCTTGACGCCTTACGAACCCCATCTTCGATCTCGCTGGTTTGCTGTTTCTGCCGCGCGCCGCCGTCCTGGAGCGTGATCTGACCGGAATGGAATTCACTCTCCCCAGAGCTTTTGCTGTAGGCGAGTTCAAGGAAGGCGCCGCCTGGGGCGCCGTGGGCGGCATCGGGCGGTGACGCCAGCCAGTAGAGTCTTGGGAGATTGTCCGGCGTGAAGCCGAGTGATGTGCGTTTGAAATCAGGTTTCCCATAGAGGTCAATAGTGGTTCCGCTGAGATCGGCATAGCTGACCGACGGATCATTGAGCCGGTAGGTGATGGAGGTGACTTCGGGGCCGTCGGGCAATGCGACAAACAGAAGGATCACAATTTCGGTCCTGGTTTCAAACCGCATCAATCCGCCCTTGGGGACAGGACCGGTTATCTCATCGCGCGCTTTTTTGACGATGTCCTCGAAGGCTGCCGGTTCATTGCCAATCGTTTTTTCGTAACCACGCCCAACAAGTTCGGTGCGCGTGTCATCCAGTGACATGCCAAGTTCGATGCCCTGTACATTGAGCGACTCTGGGTCGGTAGCATGCGCCGTTTGGGTCAGGACAATTGCTGCGGCGGCGACTGAGAGAGCGGTGAAGCGCATGGCGATATTTCCCTGAGTCTGATTTGGCGGGCGATTCGCAGATTTTGCTCAATGATTGCTGCGGCAATCGCGCCGATCCAATGTGATCCAATACACTATCAAATAAAAGGAACAAAAATAACCGGTAACGTTTCTGGATAAAACTTCATCTTGTTGGCTCACACTTCCTGACAATTGATCTTTTGGATCATGTTGGAAGTCCAAGCATTGAATAAATTCAGTATTCGTCGCGATCTGGTGTCGATTTCAAGCGGGATTAAACCCCTCAACAGACAGCAGCTTCATGACGCCCACCAAACTTCTTTACGGCCAGATCGTTCTCACCTTCACCATTATTATTGGTGCAGTGTGGGGTGCGACGCAATGGGCGGCGGGGCAGCTTGGGTATCAGCCGGGTCTCGGGCCGGCCTGGATCACATTCGCCGATTATCCGATTTATCCGCCGTGGCGGCTATTCGAATGGTGGTACGCCTATGAAGCCTATGCGCCTTCTGTTTTCAACAAGGCTGGCGCGATGGCTGCGGGCGGCGGGATTGCCGGCGTCATCGTCGCGATTGCGGGCTCTCTGTGGCGGGCGCGGCAGAACCAGTTGGTTACGACCTACGGCTCATCGCGCTGGGCGAGCAAAGATGAAATCTCCAAATCCAGCCTGTTCGATCCAAAGGGCGTTTTTCTTGGGCGTCTGAACGGTAACTATCTGCGCCATGACGGACCGGAACATGTCATGTGCTTTGCGCCGACGCGTTCGGGCAAAGGCGTTGGGCTGGTTGTTCCAACCCTGCTCACCTGGACCGACTCCGCCGTTATTCACGACATCAAGGGCGAGAACTGGCAACTGACCAGCGCGTGGCGGGCGCAGTTCTCCCATTGCCTGCTGTTCAACCCGACCGATCCGGCGAGCGCCAAATACAACCCTTTGCTGGAAGTGCGCAAAGGCCGCCATGAGGTTCGCGACGTTCAGAACATCGCCGACATACTGGTCGATCCAGAAGGCGCGCTGGAGCGGCGGAACCATTGGGAGAAGACCAGCCATTCGTTGCTCGTCGGTGTAATTCTCCATGTCCTCTATGCCGAGGAAGAGAAAACGCTTTCACGCGTTGCAGCTTTTCTTTCGGACCCGTCACGGTCCTTCGAACGGACGCTGCGGGGGATGATGAGTACAAATCATCTTGGGACGAATAAGACGCCACAGATTCATCCGGTCGTTGCCCAGGCTGCGCGCGAGCTTCTCAATAAGTCCGAGAACGAGCGTTCGGGCGTTCTCTCGACCGCCATGTCATTTCTTGGGCTCTATCGTGACCCGACGGTGGCGGAGACGACGAGCGCCTGCGATTGGCGGATCGCCGATCTGATGGATGCGGAGCGCCCGGTCTCGCTCTATCTCGTCATTCCCCCCTCGGACATCTCGCGCACCAAACCGCTGGTGCGCCTGATCCTCAATCAAATCGGTCGCCGTTTGACCGAAAAACTTGAGGGTCAGACAGGCAAGCGTCACCGGCATCAACTTTTGATGATGCTGGATGAGTTTCCGGCACTTGGGCGGCTCGACTTCTTCGAAAGCGCGCTCGCCTTCATGGCCGGATACGGCATCCGCGCCTTTTTGATCGCGCAGTCGCTCAATCAAATCTCCAAGGCCTATGGCGAGAACAACGCGATCCTCGACAATTGCCATGTGAGGATTGCCTTCGCCACTAACGACGAGCGCACCGCAAAGCGTATTTCGGACTCGCTCGGGACAGCGACAGAACTCCGCGCCCAGCGCAATTACGCCGGTCATCGCCTCGCGCCCTGGCTGGCCCATGTCATGGTTTCACGACAGGAGACCGCACGACCGCTTCTGACGCCCGGTGAGGTCATGCAACTCCCGGCAGACGAAGAGATCGTTATGATCTCCGGCCAGCCGCCGATCCGGGCCAAAAAACTTCGCTACTTCCAGGACGCCAACTTCACGGGCCGGGTGTGCCCCCCGCCGGGCCTGTTGGCGGGTGGTCTCTATGCAGATCATCCGCCTGTCCGGCCTGACGACTGGGGGAGCCGTGTGCGTGTGCCTCATACCGACCTGAATAAACCCTGGTCCGAACTTGTCTCGGGTAGTGAGGACGATGAGGGCGGCCTGAAACGCCATCCGGCGCTCCCTGAAGAGGCGCCAACAAAGCCAGAACCCGAGCAGGCGCCGGATGCCGGGCTTCTCGACGATGAATTTGAGCCGACGGACGCCAAGCGTATGGAGCAACTGGCCCGGAACGCTTCGGTAGTCCAGCGCGCCCACGCCATGAACACCGGTGTTGGCGACCAAGCCGACGACGACCTGCTGCCGAGTTTTTAGAGGAACACCTATGAAACCCCGTCTCAATGTCCATGTCGCACACGAGCTCTTCGAGAAAGTCGAAATTGCCGCCAAGCGGCCCGACGTTACCAAAGCGGCTGTCGTCGAGGCCGCGCTCATGGGCTTTTTCTCGAAGGAGTTCGACGATCAACGCGACGGTGCGTTGATCCGGCGGCTCGACCGCATGACCCGGCAATATGACCGGCTGGAGCGTAATCTTTCGATCACGACCGAGACGCTCGCACTCTTTATCCGTTTTTTCCTGACCGTAACTCCCCCCTTACCAAATGCGGATCAGGACGCCGCCCGCGCGCTCGGCAAGGAGCGTTTCGACTATTTCATCAGTCAGCTCGGACGCCGACTGGCGGGCGGTAAGAACATGATCCGCGACGTGCTCGAAGAGACCAGCGCGGACGAGAACGACTTCTTCACACAAGAAGAAATCAACGCCTTGAAGGACGTGAAGAAGGCGGGGTCTCCGGACAAGCAAACCGACAAAAGTGGAGCAGCCGATGCGTGATCGTTTCAATCCAACGACGCTCGATCGCCAGCGCACCATGCTGCGTACCGCCATGGGACCGGCAATCGCCACGGCGCTCGCCGACAGGGAAGTGATCGAGGTGATGGTCAACCCAGATGGTCGATTGTGGATCGACCGCCATGGCGACGGGCGCATTGATACCGGTGAAGAGCTTGGCGCGATGGAGGCCGAGCGGATCATTCGGCTCGTCGCGAGTTATATCGGCCAGGACTGCCATGGCGAGCGTCCAGTGGTCTCGGCGGAACTACCGGAGACGGGAGAACGCTTCGAGGGTCTTTTACCGCCGGTGTCTCCAGCGCCGTGCTTCGCGATCCGCAAACCTGCGAACGTGCTCTACCGGCTCTCGGACTATGTCGAGGCGTGCATCATGACGCCGCCTCAGGTCAAGGCGCTCGCCGAAGCTGTGGCGTTGGCCCGGAACATCGTTGTCGTCGGCGGCACAAGTTCGGGCAAGACGACACTCGTCAATGCGCTCCTCGCGGAAGTCGCCACAAGTGGCGACCGGGTGATCCTGATCGAGGATACACGCGAACTTCACTGCGCAGCGGAAGATTGCGTCAGCCTGCGGACGAAACCAGGCGTCGCCTCGCTTGCCGATCTCGTGCGCTCGACGCTGCGGCTCAGGCCCGACCGGATTATCGTCGGCGAAGTTCGGGGACCGGAAGCCCTCGACATGCTGAAAGCCTGGAACACTGGCCATCCCGGCGGCATCACCACGCTACACGCCAATTCCGCTCATGCCGGGCTCTATCGGCTCGAACAACTCATACAGGAAGCGGTCGTTACCGTGCCACGTCGTCTGATTGCCGAGGCAATCGACGTGGTGGTGTTCCTCAAAGGCCGTGGCGCCGGCCGACGCGTCGAAACTGTTGCCGCGCTCGAAGGTCTGACCACTGACAATGATTACCGCCTGGCCTCACTCACCCCCATCCGCCTTGTTCCAAACGTCTGACATGAGGAAACAGCCATGAACCCATTCGTATCCAATCTTTGCCCCGGAATCCCATACCGCCACGCTGTTCTTTTGGGGTTGGTCGCCGGGATTGCGTTTACCTGGCCTGACGCAGCTCATGCCGCCGGTTCGGGCATGCCCTGGGAAGCGCCGCTCACTCAAATCCTCCAATCCATAGAAGGGCCGGTCGCGCGGATCGTCGCCGTTATTGTCATCATTCTTACAGGGCTGTCGCTTGCTTTTGGCGAGTCCTCCGGCGGTTTCCGTCGGCTGGTTCAGATCGTTTTTGGGCTGTCCATCGCCTTCGCGGCGACGAGCTTCTTTTTGTCGTTCTTTTCTTTTGGCGGCGGGGCGCTGATCTCATGAGCGGATCGATCAACAATATTGCGGGCTTCGAGATTCCAATACACCGTGCGCTCACCGAGCCGATCTTGCTGGGTGGTGCGCCGCGCAATGTGGCGATCATCAACGGTACGCTCGCCGCCGCCTTGGGTCTTGGCCTCCAACTCTGGCTCGCGGGGCTCGTCGTCTGGCTCGTCGGTCATGGCGCCGCCGTCTATGCGGCGGGCAAGGACCCTGCCTTCATGGACGTGCTGGTCCGCCATGTTCGCCACAAGGCTATTCTCTCATGTTGAATCTAAAAGAATACAGCGCCAAACCGGCGCTTCTTGCTGATTATCTGCCCTGGGCCTGTCTTGTCGCGCCCGGCGTGGTTCTTAACAAGGACGGCAGCTTTCAGCGCTCGGCGCGTTTTCGCGGTCCGGACCTCGAAAGTGCAACTGAAGCCGAACTCATCGGCTCATGCGCACGGATCAACAACGTGCTGCGCCGCTTCGGTTCCGGCTGGGCGCTATTCTTCGAAGCCGAACGCCACCCGGCAGGCGACTATCCGCATTCGGATTTCCCCGACCCGGTATCGCATCTTGTCGATGAAGAACGCCGCGCCGCCTTCGAGCAATCAGGTGCGCTCTTCGAAAGCAGCTATGTTCTCACCTTTGTTTACCTGCCGCCCATCGAGAATGTCGGCCGGGCCGAACGGCTTCTGATCGAGAGCGCCGGTGACAAGGGCGGTCTCGATTATCACGATCATCTCGACACGTTCATTCAGCAGACCGACCGGGCGCTCGATCTTCTTGGCCAACTCATGCCGGAGGTGGCGACGCTCAGTGATGAAGAAACACTGACCTACCTCCATGCCTGCATTTCGACCAAACGTCATCCAATCGCGGTTCCCGAGGTGCCTGCTTATCTTGATGCGGTGCTGGTCGATACGCCGTTCACCGGCGGGTTAGAGCCCATGCTGGGCGATGCTCATTTGCGCGCACTCACCGTACTTGGTTTTCCGGGATCGACAACGCCGGGATTGCTTGACGCGCTCAATCATCTGGGTTTCGCCTATCGCTGGGTGACGCGCTATATCCCGCTCGACAAGGCGGCGGCTGAAAAGGTCATTCGCCGCTATCGTCGGCAATGGTTCGCGAAGCGCAAGTCAATCGCTGCCATTATCAAGGAAGTGATGACCAACGAACAGTCGGTGCTTGTTGATACTGATGCCGACAACAAGGCGGCGGACGCCGATGCGGCGTTGCAGGAGCTGGGCGCCGATCTCGTTTCTTACGGTTACATCACCACGACTTTTATCGTTTGGGACGAGGATTCTACGATTGTTCGTGAGAAGATCCGTGCTGCGCAGCGGATCATCGACGGATGCGGCTTCGCCACCATTGAAGAAAGCGCCAACGCCGTTGAAGCATGGCTTTCGTCCTTGCCCGGTCATGTCTACGCCAATGTCCGGCAGGCGCCAGTCAACACGCTGAACCTTTCCCATATGATGCCGCTCTCCGCCATCTGGGCTGGACCGGCGCGGAACGAACATCTCGACGGGCCGCCACTCCTCACGGTACGGACGAATGGCACAACGCCGTTCCGGCTCGTCACCCATATCGGCGATGTCGGCCACACGCTTGTCGTGGGTCCGACCGGCGCCGGCAAGTCGGTGCTTTTGGCGCTGATCGCACTGCAATTTCGGTGCTACGTGCAAGCGCAAATCACGATTTTCGACAAAGGTGGCTCGGCGCGCGCTGCCGTCCTCGGCATGGGCGGGGACTGGTTCGATCTGGGCGCGGCCAAGGAAGGCCAAAAGAACGCTCTCGCTTTCCAGCCGCTCGCCAATATTGACCTGGTCGCCAAGAGGTCCTTCGCACAGGAATGGGTAATCGGGTTGCTCAGCCATGAAGGTGTGACCGTCACGCCAGAGGTCAAGGATGCGGTCTGGTCGGCGCTTTCCAATCTTGCCGCCGCACCGAAGCCCGAACGCACCCTGACCGGCCTTACGACACTTCTGCAACGAAGCGAACTGCGCCAGGCGCTTCAGCCTTACACGCTGGAAGGACCTTACGGCCGATTGCTCGACGCGGATGACGATCGCCTGACGCTTGGCGACATCCAGTGTTTCGAGATGGAAGAGCTGATGCACGAGGTCGGAGTTGTGCTCCCAGTGCTGACCTATCTCTTCCATCGGCTCGAAGAACGCTTCGACGGACGGCCGTCGCTGCTCATACTCGATGAGGCCTGGCTCTTCCTCGACAACCCGGCCTTCGCCGCCCGCATCCGCGAATGGCTGAAGACACTGCGCAAGCAGAATGTCTCCGTCATCTTCGCGACGCAAGGGTTGTCAGACATTGCCGGCAGTTCCATTGCCCCGGCGATTATCGAAAGCTGTCCGAGCCGCATCTTCCTACCCAATGACCGGGCCATCGAACCGCAGGCGAAGGCAATCTATGAGGCCTTCGGGCTGAACGACCGGCAGATCGAAATCATCGCGCGGGCGGTGCCCAAGCGCGACTATTATTACCAATCGCGTCAGGGAAACCGGCTGTTCGAGCTTGGTCTCGGTCCGGTCGCGCTCGCCTTCACCGGCGCTTCCACAAAGCAAGACCATGCCCTGATGGGCGAGCTCATCGCCGCTCACGGTGAAGAAGAGTTCGCCGATAGCTGGCTGCGCGCCAAGGGACTCGATTGGGCGGCGGATCTCATCGCAACAGAAAACCAAACCCTTAACCATCACGATACGGAGGACAATCATGAAACGTAAGCTCTTGGCGGCGGTTGCCGCAGCGACTCTGGCCTTGGCGCCCATACAGAACGCGCACGCCATATTCGGCATCGGCGATATCGTCTATGACCCGGCGAACCATGCCGAAAATATTCTGACCGCCGCGCGCACGCTCATCCAGATCAACAATCAGGTTCGGCAACTCACCAACGAAGCGCAGATGCTGATCAATCAGGCGCAGAATCTGACGAACCTGCCGTTATCGATTGCGACGGACCTGCAAACCTCTCTGCGTCAGGTCGATTCGTTGATCCAGAGCGCGCAGGGGCTCGCTTATCAGGTCACGGCGATCGATAGCGAATATCGTCGCCTCTTCCCCGAGCAATATGCATCCGCCGTCTCCACCTCGCGGATCATTCAGGACGCACAGGAAGCCTGGGTTCTGGCGCGCAAAGGCTTCAAACACAGCCTTGAAGTTCAGGCGGAAGTCGTTGGGCAGGTTCGCACCGATGCGGTGGTGCTCAATCGGCTGGTTGCTGAGAGCCAAGGCGCGGTCGGCAATCTTCAGGTCGCTCAAGCGGGGAATCAACTGACAGCGCTGGCCGCCAAACAATCAATGCAACTCCAAACATTGGTCGCCGCTTCCGCTCGCGCCGATGCGCTGGAGAGCGCACGCGGCATCGCGGCCCGTGAACAGGGACGCGCGCGCTTCACGCGTTTCCTCGGGGATCAATCCGCTTACACGCGGCGTTAAAGGGAGAGGAAGGCGATGAACGATCTCAACATCATCGATCATTTCACGGCGACTTTCGTGACCTATATCGATTCCGGCTTCGGATTACTCGGGCCGGACGTCGCCTTTCTGACCACCATTCTGATCGGGATAGACATCACCCTTGCGGGTCTTTTCTGGGCGCTGTCCGAGGATAAATCGGTCGTTCCAGCACTAATCAAGAAAGTGCTTTATGTCGGCGCCTTCGCTTTCATCCTCAACAATTTTTCAACACTGGCGACGATCATTTTCGATAGTTTCGCCGGGCTGGGTCTGCGCGCAACCGGGTCACCGATCACCGCCGCCGATTTGATGCGGCCCGGCTTTGTCGCGGCAACAGGCTATGACGCCGCCGAGCCGCTGTTGAGCGAAGTCTCGAACCTCATCGGGCCAATCGCGTTTTTCGAAAATTTTGTGACCATCGCCGTACTGATGTTTGCCTGGGTCGTGGTGCTGCTCGCCTTTTTCATCCTTGCGATACAGCTCTTCATCACCATCCTGGAATTCAAGCTGACGACGCTTGCGGGCTTTATCCTCGTCCCTTTCGCGCTGTGGAACAAGACGGCCTTTCTCGCTGAACGCGTTCTTGGCAATGTGATTGCAGCGGGCATCAAGCTGATGGTGCTCGCTGTCATCGTCGGTATCGGTTCAACCCTGTTTGGCTCCTTCGCCGCTTCCTTCGCGGGCGGCGACATCACGCTGGAGCAAGCCGCTTCTACGGTACTCGGCGCTCTATCGATCTTCATGCTCGGCATTTTTGGTCCCGGCATCGCCGCCGGTCTTGTTTCCGGCGCACCGCAACTTGGCGCGGGAGCCGTTGTCGGATCTGCCGCCGGTCTCGCTATCGGAGGCGCAGCCGCCGCTGGTGCGGCTGTTGGCGGCGCGCGGGCTCTTGGCGCGGGTGCGGGTTCTGCAACCCGCGCCGCTTCCTCCATGGCCGGCGGGGCGAGCAGCGCCTACGGGTTTGCCCGCGCGACATCCGGCGCTTCAGGAGCGGCGGGCGTTGCAGCCGGTGTTGCTGGCGTTGCGCGCGCAGGCGTCGGCGCTGTCGGCCAGGGCGTTCGAAGTTTTGCCGACCGGGCGACCGCAGGGGTTCGCCAGTCTTTTTCAGACGGCCAAAGTGCATCCTTCTCCGCAACGGGAGGAACGTCTGGCGGCGGAGCGGATGCGCCAACAGCGACTGCGTCCGCAAGTGGCGCACCGTCCTGGGCGCAGAAACTGCGTCGCGACCAACGGTTTCGCGAGGGCGTGACCGTTGCCGCCCACACCATCCGCGATGGCGACCGACCGGCTTCCGGCGAAAATCCAAGATTGAGGGATGACGAATAATGTTCAAACGATCGACGACTTCATACGGACAAACGCCTCAGCCCGTGACGCCATATCAAAAGGCGGCGCAAGTCTGGGACGAACGCATCGGCGCGGCGCGCGTACAGGCGCGCAACTGGCGCATCATGGCGCTCGGGTGTCTCGCTCTGGCCATAGGCTTGTCGGGCGGCGTCATCTGGCAGGCGGGGCGCAGCACGATCACTCCCTATGTTGTCGAGATCGACACGCTTGGGCAGACGCGCGCTATCGGACCCGCAATAGAAGCCTATGAACCGACCGACGCCCAGATCGCCCATCATTTAGCGCGCTTTATCGAGAATGTCCGCTCCCTGTCGATCGACCCGATCATCGTGCGCCAGAACTGGCTGCGTGCCTACGACTACGCCACCACTCAGGCCGCCAACACACTTAATGAATATGCCAAGGAGAACGACCCGTTCTCCAAGGTCGGCAAGCGCACAGTCACCGTCGAGGTGACGAGCGTCGTGCGATCCTCTGACGACAGTTTCGACGTGCGCTGGCGGGAACAGGCCTTTGAGAACGGCGCGCTCGCCGAGACCACCCGATACAGCGCTGTCCTTTCCATCGCGCTCCAGCGCCCGCGCACCGAAGCAGCGCTCAGGAAGAACCCCCTCGGCATCTACATCCACGCTCTCAACTGGAGCCGCGATCTCATTTCAGGAGACAATGAATGACATATTCAAGAACCATTCGATTGATCGGATTGCTCGCGGCCAGTGCTGCACTCAATGCCTGCGCCACTAAAAACCTGCCGCCTGAAATCAGTTTCGATGCAGGCGACTTCATCCCGGCGGTTCAGGCCGCCGAATCCCCAAGGCCCGTCGAGATCGTTGAACTGCCCAAACCGTTGCCGCTGCCCGGCCAGCTAAAACTTGCGCCGGGGGAGACGCCGCCAAGGGAGCCTGACAACCGCCCCCCGGAAGAGCGAGTAACATCGGCCAACGCGGCAGCCACGGTCGAGCCGACCAAAAACGGTTATATCAACGCCATTCAAGTCTATCCCTATACGGAAGGCGCCCTCTATCAGCTTTACACCGCGCCAAGCCAAGTGAGCGACATCGCGCTTCAGCCGGGCGAGAAGATCGTCGCTGTTTCCGCCGGTGACACCGTTCGCTGGGTGATCGGCGATACGGTAAGTGGGACAGGGGAGAAAGCCCGCGCCCATGTGTTGGTAAAGCCTATCGCTGAGGGTCTGAAGACCAATCTCGTTATCATTTCCGACCGCCGCGCCTACCATCTGGAGCTCACCAGCACTGATGCGACCTATATGGCGTCGGTCTCCTGGGCCTATCCGCATGATGAATTGATCGCCTTGCGGCAACGTAACGCTTCCGCTGAGGAAGCAACAGAACAGGTCGTCGCACGCGGTCTCGAAATTGATAAATTGCAGTTTCGTTACCGGGTCAGCGGAGACAATCCGCCCTGGCGCCCCGTCCGCGTCTTCGACGACACAAGGAAGGTCTATATCCAGTTCCCGGCGCGGCTTGAACAGGGTGACGCGCCGCCACTCTTCATTGTCGGACCGGACGGTGAGAACCAACTCGTCAACTACCGTGTTCGTGGCCGCTATTACATCGTCGACCGACTCTTTGCGGCGGCCGAATTGCGGCTCGGCAAAGACCCGCAACAGGTGGTCCGTATCACCCGCACCGATGGCCGGCCCGCCGGATTGTTCAGCGCCAGAAACACAAAAAGCTTCGAGCCCGAGGGACGCTGATGGCTTCGAAGCGCAACGATGACCGTTCGATTTCCGATCCGCCTGACGCGACTGCGCCAAAGGTCGATCCGGAAGAGTTGGCTCTGCGCGCCAAACCGCGCCCGGTCACGCGCATCAACCGCCGTGTGCTGATGTTTCTGTCCGGTACAGGACTTCTTCTGATACTCGGTGCAACTATCTTTGCGCTCGACCCACCGAACCTGTTCGATCGCGATAGGGCCGGGACAGAGCTTTATAATGTCGACAACAAACCGACACCCGAAGGTCTAGAAAGCCTTCCGCGCCGCTACAGCGATTTGCCCAAGCCCGTTCCAAAACTCGGGCCGCCGCTGCCAGGCGACCTTGGCGGCGCCGTTCTCGGTGTGGAACGCGATCTCGGCATTACCGCCCCACCGAACCAGCCATTCCGTCCGAACCCGGAAGAGGATGCCGCCCGTGCCGAACGTATCCGGCAAGCGCGCATCGCGAGCCAAGCCAATGAATCGGGTGTATTCTTCCAGCTATCCACAAGAAATGCCACTGCGCCAAGCCCCGGCGTTGTTCCTGGCGGACAGAGCGAGAAGCCGGCGGACACATCTCTTAATTCTGGGTCGGACAGTCGAAACCCCTTCGACGTGACGCGCGCCGGTGATGCGAGGGGGCCGTTGGAACTCGATCTTCAGAACGATCAAAACCTGCAAGGGCGCAAGCTCGACTTCCTGAACTCATCTGTCGATGACAAAATCTACAATCCGCACAAACTGCAAGACCCGGCCTCACCCTATCAGGTGATGGCAGGTACGATCATTTCCGCAAGCCTCGTCACCGGCATCAATTCCGATCTGCCGGGTCGTATCATCGCTCAGGTTACGGAGAATATCTACGACACGGTCACCGGGCGCTATCTGTTGATTCCCCAAGGCGCCCGGATGATCGGCACCTATGACAGCCTTGTCGCCTTCGGACAGGAACGCGCGCTTGTCGTCTGGCAGCGGATCATCATGCCCGATGGTTCGTCTGTCGTGATCGACAATCTGTCGGCGACGGACACCGCTGGATATGCTGGCCTCGAAGATCATGTGAATTTCCACACATGGCGACTTTTGAAGGGCATCGCGCTCTCGACGCTTCTTGGCGTTTCCACTGAACTGACTTTCAGCAGTCCGGAAAGTGATCTCGTCAAGGCAATCCGCGAGTCGACGCAAAACAGCGTCAATCAGGTCGGCCAGCGCCTCACCGAACGCAATCTCAACATCCAGCCCACCATCACCATTCGTCCCGGATGGCCGCTGCGCATCATCGTCCATTCGGACATTGTGCTGCGGCCCTATGGCGGAGAAGGAGGCAGACCATGACCCTCAAACTCGGGCGCCTTCCAGACCGTAATGCCGTGAAGATCAGCTTCACGGCCAGCCCTGAACTCAAATCGGCCTTGGGCGATTACGCCGAAATCTATTCGCGCACCTACGGTCAGAAGGAAGGCGTCGCCGAACTTATTCCGTTCATGCTGGAAGCGTTCCTCAATGCCGATCACGGCTTCAAGCGGGCGCGAAAGCAACTCCAATCAACGCGTCCACCGACATCATCAACCCAAACGAAGGAGACCTGAATTATGGCCACGATAGGAAGTTTCACCGCCGGAAAAGACGGCTACATCGGAACGATCCGGACCCTGACGGTCAACGTCAAGGCGAAGATCGTCGCCAATGACAACAAGAAGAGCGAAGCGGCGCCGGATTTTCGCGTCTATGCCGGACGCGCCGAACTTGGCGCTGCCTGGAAAGCGCAAACCAATGGCGATGAGCCAAGAGATTACTTAAGCGTCTTGCTCGACGACCCGAGCTTCCCTGAACCCGTCCGCGCCGCCCTCTTCGAAGAGGATGGAGCCGCGTATCTGGTCTGGAACCGGCGGGAGACCTAATCACCCATGTTGCGTGATCGTTCGAGTTCTTGTTCGCAGAGTAGCAATGGTAGTGAACCTGCTGCTAAGCGGAAATACTCGAACGAGTTGATCGTTGAAACACGGAAGGTTTGGGAAGGAAGGCTCGGGCGCTGTCTAACAGATGAAGAAGCGCAAGAGTTGATCGAAAATATCACCGGTTTCTTCCGGACTCTCCATGGCTGGAAACGAAGGGAAATACGCGATAAAGGCGGAAACAGCCGTGAAAATGATTGAAAAGTGGAGAAGAATATGAGATCATTGAGATCAAATATCTCGATGGAGCGGCCTATGTCCGGAAATTTGCATGTACGAAATCTCGATGACGACCTCATCATCCGCCTGAAACGGCGCGCTGCTCAGCATGGGAGATCGACAGAGGCGGAACACCGGGAAATTTTGCGGCAGGCGCTTTCCGCCGAGGTCGAACCAGCGTTCCAGGAACTTGCGGCAAAACTTCGCCAATTGACCAAAGAGCGCAAGCACACACCCTCGGAAGAGCTTATGCGCGAAGGGCGGGGCGAACGGTGAGCCACTTTGTCATTGATGCAAGCGTTGCAATCAAATGGATAGTGGAAGAAGAGGGCACGGTTGAAGCCCTCGCCATTCTCGAAAAAGCCAAATTATCCGCACCAGACCTTTTGATTGCTGAATGCGCCAATATCCTCTGGAAAAAAGTGCGGCGGAAAGAACTATCAGAAGACGAAGCCCAGATCGGTGCGAGCCTTCTCGAACAGGCCGACATCGAAATTCTTCCGACACGACACTTGCTTGGTTCGGCAACCAGCCTCGCCGTTGAACTGGATCATCCCGCCTATGACTGCATCTACTTGGCACTTGCTATAGAGCGGGATTGGCAGTTTGCGACCGCTGACGAGCGTTTTCAACGCAGAGTCCGGGAAGGTCAATCCAGACAATATTCAAGTAATGTGCTATCTCTACCGGAGGCTGCGGCTACGTTGACTAAAGGCGGGTCGTAACTTCAAACTTGCCAATTATTGGGAGCAGCAATCATGGCTCGGCGCGACACTTCAAGAGCAATAAAAATAGCGAATGAAGTGCGGCGTGGTGTCTTATATGCGCGCGTTTCTTCCAAAGAGCAGGAGCGTGAAGGGTTTTCAATTCCCGCCCAATTGAAATTGCTGCGCGATTATGCGGCGGCACAAAATGTCACGATTGTCGAAGAATATGTCGACGTGGAGACGGCGAAGCAGAGCGGTCGCGTTAACTTCGAAACGATGGTCAAGTATCTCCGCCGTCATTCGACGGTGCGCATACTTCTCGTCGAAAAAACGGATCGACTCTATCGAAACCTGAAAGATTGGGTGACGGTCGATGAACTCGATGCGGAAATTCATTTCGCGAAGGAAGGCACAGTTCTGTCTCAGGAATCGCGTTCATCTGAAAAATTCATGCACGGCATTAAGGTGCTGATGGCGAAGAATTATATCGATAATCTCTCGGAAGAAACGCGCAAGGGAATGCTAGAGAAAGCCGAGCAGGGCATTTGGCCGACAGTGGCTCCCCTTGGCTACTTGAACGTCATGGGACCGAACGGCAAAAAGATCATAGAAGCCGACCCTGAATTGGGGCCGATCATCACTCAAATGTTCGAGTGGTATGCGTCAGGCCGATATTCGCTAAAGGAGTTGGGGCGAAAAGCCAAAGGTGCTGGGCTCGTGTTTCGGAAAAGCCGGCAGGCCGTCCCAATCAGCACAATTCACAAAATCCTTCGCAACCGTCTCTACACAGGTAATTTCGAGTGGCTGGGTAAGCGTTACAAGGGGAGCCACGAGCCCCTGACTTCGACAGAACTGTGGGAACGCGTCCAGGGCGTGATGGACGGGCGTCATACCAGCAAGCTTCGCGGATCGAGCCATAATTTCGCTTTTTCCGGCCTGATCAAATGCGGGCATTGCGGCTGTGCAGTTGTCGGCGAAGTCAAAAAACAGAAATACATCTACTATCACTGCACCGGATTTAAGGGGAAGTGCGGCGAACCTTATGTGCGCGAAGAGGTGATTGAAGAACAGTTTTCCCAGTTATTGAAACAACTTCGCTTCGACGACGACGCGTTCAACTGGATTCGTAAGGCGCTGAGAGAGAGTTTTGGTGACGAGAAGCAGGAAAACGCCGAAGCGATAAAACGGCTGATCAAGGAGCGGGATCGGCTCCAGCAACGCATCGAGGCCATCTATATCGACAAGGTCGACGGCAAGATCGACGACGAGTTCCATGATCGAATGCATGACGAATGGCGGGAGGAGCAGGAGCGGTGTCTGAGGGGCATTGAACGTTGTCAGACCGCAGACGATTCCTACATGGATGAAGGTGTCGGTTTACTCGAACTCGCGAAGGATGCGCACCGGCTTTTCGAAAAACAGTCCGCCGGAGAGAAGTCAAGACTGCTCAATTTCGTACTTTCGAACTGCTCCTGGAAGCACGCAAAACTAACCGCAGAATTCAAACAACCCTTTGATTTATTGGCGGAAACAACCGCCATCGCGGCGCAAGAAAAAACGGCCGGAATGCATGATTCCGACCGTTTTGAAAAATGGCTCCCCGGGCCGGACTCGAACCAGCGACAAGTCGGTTAACAGCCGACTGCTCTACCAACTGAGCTACCGGGGATCAGATTGGCGGATTGTTCCGTCAATGAGCGGTGCATATAGCAAACCGCACCCCGCCTTGCTAGCCCGAAATTGTCGTCAAAACTTTAAAATTCTTGTGGTTTTCGCGTTTCGTGCCTAACTGGTGGGTCTGGAGCGGTTTGTTGACCTGTGAGTGAGTGTTTCGGAGAGATTTTTGGCGTTTATCAAGTTCAATGGACGGAAGATTCCCTTACCTGGCTCTGCTCCGATTCGGATGGTTGCTGGCGTTCTTCTCGTCATTGGGGGAATTTTGGGATTTTTGCCGATTTTGGGTTTCTGGATGATTCCGCTCGGCATCCTGTTTCTGTCGGCTGATCTTCATGCCGTGCGGCGCTGGCGGCGTCAGGTAGAGGTGCGGCTAGGGCGGCGGAGGCAGCGAAAACGGGCGGAACGGCGGTCAGGCGGTCTCGACAGACGGTAAGAGACCTGCCAGCGCAAATGGGAGGCCGCTCATCAACACTTCCAGCATCCTTAGATCCTGATAGTCACCGTTCAGAGACAATCTAGGGATAGCATAAGGGTTTGCCCCATGAGCTCCCGTCAGAAAGCCCTTCTGTGTGGTCACGGCTGTGTCGAACCCCAAAAATTGCGCCAGCTCATACTCGCGAGCTCCTGCAGATCCACTATCACCATATGGAAAAGCCAGATGCCGCGGCCAATCACCGGTTTCCTGTTTAATGCGGTCGGCGCCCTCAACAAGCTCCCGGCGCGCTTCCGTCTCAGACAGTCTGGAAAGTGCAAAATGATCGACCGTGTGGGCACCGAGGCTGCAATAAGCATGGTTTGAAAGTTCTCTGGCCTCATCCCAGGTAAGCGCGCACTCGCGGGTGAGCTGCTTCATATCCACGCCACAATGTCTGGCCAGGTCTCGTATTGCGATCCGCTGATCGAACTCCGGCAGGTTCCTCAAGGGCCAATAGAGGGTCTCGAAGGCAGATTGCTTCTGCGCCACAGACTCCATGGAGAGCTCGTACCGAACGCCGGACCAGCGCCAATCCAAGGTGCTCTGGGCCCGAATTGCAGCCTCCAGTCCCATCCACCACAGATCAAGCGTTCCGTCTGGCATGCCTGAACTCAGGTAAACGGTAAAGGGGGCCCGATGTTTGGCAAAAATGGGCGCTGCAAATGCAAGATTGTCTTTGTACCCGTCATCCATGGTGAAGACGGCAAACTTTCGATCAAAGCGGCGCTGCTGTAAGCGCCGATGGGCCTCGTCCATGCTCACAAGATCGTAATTTAGAGCGGACACGGTCGTTAGAACCGCATTGAGATATTCCGGCGTGATCTCCAAGAGGGCGTTTGGGGCAAATCCGTCGTGCTCTGGGGCAGGTCGCACCCTGTGCAGCATGAACACAATACCGACGCCGGACAGGCTGGGCGGACTCAGGCTATGGAGACCCGACTTGTGCAACGTCAATAGTACTGAGCGAAAGAGTGTTGATTTCAGGCTCATGGCGTTTGTGTTTGCATCCGATCAAAGCTCATTAGGGGCATACATCAAAAGATGCATGCCCTTTGCATTGGTTGGCATGGTCGGCAGCTTGACTGTCTTTAATTGAGAAATGATTGCGAAACGTCAATTTGTGGAGCGTAAACGCGTTTCAGAATGAGACAGGTGCCCATAGGGGAAGATTGAATGTCGCTTGATTTTGAAGAAACAGCGCCTGACAGGTTTATCGAGAATAATGTCGGCAGCTCGAAATCAACAGACCGTCCGTCCGTTTTGGTGTCTGTTCACACTGAGTTTTCATCTGTTGAAGCCATTTGGCGGCAGTTTGAAAAGGCCGCTGGCTGCTCTGCATTCCAGACCTTCGATTTTCTAGAAACCTGGTACCAACATATAGGGCATCGTTCAAAGATCGATCTCCAGATTGTCGTAGTCTGGGATGCTGGTGCAGTGCCGCTTATGCTTTTGCCGCTTGGCATCATGAATGGTCCATTTGTCCGTAAGCTGATCTGGCTCGGTGAAGGCGTTAATGACTACAACGCGCCGCTCATCGCCCACAATTTCTCTGAGCGTGTTCTTCCAGGAAAATTCTCTCTCATTTGGGAGGACATTCTGTCCTGCCTGCCGGACCATGATTTGGTTGAACTCATGCGTCAGCCAGCGGAAGTCGACCAGCAAGCAAACCCTTTTTTGGAGCTTCCGACACAACTCAATGCCAGCGGCGCACATATGACTGAGTTGGGCGGCGACTTTGATACCTATTACAACACCAAGCGAAACTCGAAGGCCAGGCGATCTTTGCGGAGCCGCCGTAAGAAGCTGGAAGAAACGGGGGAAATTAAATATGTGCACCCGGAAACAGACGAGGCTATCTCCGCATCCGTCGCAAAACTCGTTAGTCTCAAATCGAAATCCCTAAGAGCAATGGGTGCCAAGGATTTTCTTGCCAGCCCAGGGTATGAGGACTTCTACAGAGCACTCGCAGTGAAATCAGGTGCGGACGGTGTTGCGCATGTTTCGCACCTTGAGGTTGCGGGCGAATACGCAGCGGGAAGCTGGGGCTTAATTCACAGAAACCGGTTCTACTATGTGTTGCCAAGCTATGACGGAGCAAAATTTGGGCGCTATGCTCCCGGTGTTCAAGCGCTGGTGGAAACCATGAAATGGGCAGTTGAAAGGGATGTTAGAGTGTTCGATTTCACAATTGGTGACGAGCACTACAAGTACGACTGGTGTGAAACCAAAATTGATCTTTACGATCACCTGAAAGCCAGAACACGGCAGGGGTCACTCGTCATTCTCAAACAGGCAACCTTTCTTGCGCTAAAGCGCATCACCAAACAAACACCGTTTCTTTGGACCAGCTTCACGAAGCTAAGGTCGCTTATTCTGGCCAAGTAGCGGCTCAAGCCAATACTTGCTTCTGTCATGGTTTTTGCACTTCTCGGCATGAACCGCAGTTTGGTTGTCTAAAACTGAGAAAAGACAGGAATGCTGGGTTTCTGGAACACAAGAGTGTGCCAGATCGAAACACAAGAAATCAGGAAGCCACCCCCATGTCCCTTTCTGCACAGGAAATCACCTACGCTCCAATCGTCGGTGGATCGGCCAAAGAAACTGCTTATGAAGCTCGTCCGTCGGTCCTTCTGTCTGTCCACAATGAGTTTTCATCTGTGGAGGCCGTTTGGCGCCGGTTTGAACAAGTTGCTGACGGTTTCGCTTTCCAGACATTTGATTTTCTGGAGACCTGGTACGAGCATATTGGCTCCAAAGCTGGGTTCGACCTGCAGATCGTTGTTGCTTGGGGGTCAAAAGCCAAACCATTGATGATCTTGCCTTTGGGCATTGAAAATTGTGGTCCTCTGAAAAAGCTCGGATGGCTTGGAGGAGACTTGAACGACTATAACGGACCCCTTCTGGCTCCCAATTTCCTGGAACATGTGGCCCCTGGCGAATTCTCAAAACTGTGGGAAGACATTCAGGCCGTTCTGCCTGCCTATGACATTGCGGAACTGATGCGTCAGCCTGCCATGATTGACGGTCAGCCGAATCCTTTCCTTGAGTTGGGCACCAAGCTCAACGCCAGCGGCGCGCACATGACATCAATGGGCGGTGACTTTGATGCCTATTACGATGAGAAACGGACTGCCAAAGCAAAGCGGCATTTTCGCAGTCGTCGGAAAAAGCTCGAAGCGATGGGGGAGACCGTTTATGTGCACCCCAAATCAGCGAAAGACATCGAAGCCTCCGTTGAGAAACTTGTTGAGCTAAAATCAGCAGCGCTGAAAGCAATGGGTGCGAACGATTTCCTCGCAAAGCCAGGCTATGCCGATTTCTACAAGGCCCTTGCACTAAAGTCCGGCTCAGAAGGTATTGCGCATGTTTCCCATATGGAAGTAGCAGGCGCTTATGTCGCGGGTAATTGGGGCCTCGTGCATAAAGGGCGCTTCTACTACCTGTTGGCAAGCTATGATGGCCCTAAGTTCGGCCGATTTGCTCCTGGTGTGCAGGCGCTCGTCGAGACGATGAAATGGGCTGTTGGTCGAGGCGTAGATACGTTTGACTTCACCATTGGGGATGAGCGGTACAAGCATGAGTGGTGTGAGACGGCAATCGACCTCCACGACCATTTGTCAGCGGAAAGCTTTAAGGGTCGTGTCGCCTTGATCAAAACATGCGCGCTTCTTTCCGCAAAACGGATGATCAAGCAGACGCCTGTGCTTTGGGATAGTTTTACAAAACTTCGCGGAAAGTTTGCAGTGACGTAATCAGTAGTTTTTAGACGTCTGCTGCGTCGTCTGTGAGTCGGCGGTACTGCCGCTGGTCTACTCCTGTCAGGAAGACGCCTACCCGGCGTGTTGAGGCTGCCGCGAGAGATTTAAGAGCTCGCATGACGGATCGGCGGTTCGTCGCGCCCCATTTGGCACACATCACAGTAACGTCGGTTAGTCGCGACAGGACCGGGGCTTCTGATGCGGAATGTACCGGCGGTCCATCAATCACAACATAGTCGTAGTTTTGGACAAGGGCGTACATCATCCATGTCATCCGGGATGATCCAAGCAGAGAAGTCGGATTAGCCACCTGGCTTCCAGCTTGCAATATATGAAGCGGTGAAGCGTGATCCCGGACAACCACGCGTTCAAACTCCACGCGGCCACTCAGGACTTCCGAGAGCCCCCATGTAGGATGAAGGCCCAGTGTTTGATTGACACCTGGGCGCCGAAGATCGGCGTCGATAAGGAGGACGCGGTAGCCGCTCTGAGCCATCAAACGGGCGAGACCGCCAGCGACACCGCTTTTTGCCTCGCCGTCAACGGCAGAGGTTACGAGCAGAGTCCTGGCAGGCTTACCGTTGATGCGGGCCATTAAGAGATTTGATTGCAGCCGCCGAAGGGCCTCTGCAATGTAGCCGTAGGGGTTGCGAATTGTGTTGGCGGCGATGCCAGCCGATGATTTTGCGCCACTAATTGCTGGTATCGTACCTAGGAAAGGCATGCCTGTCTGGCGTTCGATCTGTTCAGCAGTCCGAAAGCCTGGTGCCATTGCCTCTATCAGAAACACGAGAGCAACGGCACCAAACGCTGATCCGATGATTGCAAGGATCATCGCTGATTTGCGATTGGGCGCGGCAGGGCCTGTTGGCACCGGTGCCCGTGAGACAATGGTCGCATTGGCAACAGAACCGTCAGCGGATGCTCTTGCGCTGGCGGCTTCATAGCGCCCGAGGAACTGCTCAAGCAACGTGCGGTTTGCCACTGCTTCTCTCTCGAGGGCACGAAGTTCAACTTCCTGCTGACCGAGCCGTGCCATTCGACCTTTCAATCGACCGACACGCTCACTCAAAGTACGCACGCGTTCGTTGGAAATATGCGCTTCGTTTTCCATGCTACGGATGAGCTTTGCGACCTCGCGGCCAATCTGAAGCCTCAGGTCCTGCAGATTTGCCTGCGACGTCCTCATGCGGGGGTGGGAAGGAAGAAGCGTAGCTGATAGCTCAGCGATCTGGGCCCGCAACTGCACTTCTTGTTGACGAAGGTTTTGGATGAGCGGAGACGCTAAGACCTCGGCGGTGGTGTCGATGGCGCCCTCAGTGTCGACGAGTTCTTTGGCAAGCGACAGGCGAGCCATGACGGAGGTACGGTCTGCCTGGGCCTGTACCAATTGTGCACTCAGCTGCGAGAGCTCTTCGCGGGGCAATGTCGTGTTGTTAGCGGGAAAAAGGCCTGTACTGCCCCGAAACTGCTCGACGGCCGCCTCAGAAAGTGCAACCTCATCCCGAAGGTTATCAATTTGCTCTTTTAGCCACGCAGTTGCTTCTGCGTTCACCGCATTGCCTGCGGCAACCTGTTGGGCAATGTAGATTTCTGCATAAGCATTCGAAAGAGCCGCTGCTCGCTTTGCATCGGTTGACGTAAAGCTGATCGCGATGACGCGGCTCTCTCCACGGCGATAGACCGATAGCCGGTCGAGCACATTCTCGGTGATCTCTGCGACAGACGCGCGCCGTGGTTTCGATGTCACACCGAAGATCTGGAGCAGTTGGGAAAATGCTCCACCACTACCAAGCGCTGGATTGAATTCTGGCAGCTGGTGCAGGTCCAGTTTTCGAACCAGAGCGGGCACAAGTGCGCCAGAGGTCAGTATCTGAACCTCACTCTCAATCGAAATCGGATCGGCCTGCTGCGGCCTCTCAGGTGTGTCGAAGCGAGAAATCTCACCTGAACGCGGCTTAATGGAGACCTGAGACTCAGCGACATATGTCGGCTGCATGGTCAGAACCCAAAACGCACCGATTGTTAGAAAGACCACAAAGAGCAGCAGAAGACGTTCTTTGCGGGACCATATGGCCCTCAAAAGATCCCATGGATCGATATCGCTACTTGTGGGTGCGCGGCGTCGGTCGCCGAAATTCGCGTCAGCGCGGGGTGCGGCCTGGGAGGGCGTATACCCGTTCATGGGAGGTGTGACTGACGTGTCGCTCATAACCTGGTTCTAATTCCCGCACACACAGATATTGACAGGTCCGAAAATCCGGACTTGTTCACGAGGCCTGAGTAGACGGTGTTTAG